>Ga0065711_1041999_pt1 | contig 15731 bp, 13 predicted proteins | sample Hoacrofraction12_FD_59098 | JGI IMG/M metagenome (GOLD analysis project Ga0065711, IMG submission 59098) | Hoatzin crop microbial communities from Cojedes, Venezuela - Epithelial fraction 12 v2 (version 2) | ecosystem: Host-associated > Birds > Digestive system > Esophagus > Crop | place...
GCTGCGGGCCCGGGGCGGCCGGGAGGGCCGCGGGACGGGGCGGGCGAGCGGGGTCGGCCCAGCCCGCAGCTTCCCACAGCTCTGGGGAAATCTGCGTGCGTGCGCCCGTGCGCACACACAAGTTCATTTATATATATATATATATATATATGTATGTGTATATGTACACACGCGCGCACAAAGAGCCGAGCAGCGGTGTGCGCAGGGTTCGGCGCGGGGCCGCGGGAAGGGATTTGTCATCCTGGCCGCCCGCCTCCTCCCCAGCCCTGTCCGGATCCCCGGACAAAGGCCGGAGCTGCGCCCCGGCTCTCCCCAGCCGGCAGGTCTCCGGCGGGAGAGGAGGAAAACAGGGCGGCCGAGGATGGGTTTATGGGGTCGTGCCTCCCGACAGTCCCGGGTGACCCCCGGTCAGGGCGCTGCTCAGCGCTGCGCGGAGCCCGGCTCGAAAAACACACCCTCCTCTTGCGGTCTGAGCCAGCGGGCTGCGCAGGCGCGGGGGACAGCGGTGTGATCCGGGAGGTTCTGCCCCCGTCGTCGCTGGTGGCCTGGCACGGGTGGGACCGTCGCCTGGTGAGGGGGCGAGGTGGTGCCTCTGCAGCCGTCGGGATTTTCTGCGGCCATCCCCTCCGCCTTGCTGGTTTCTGCAAGCGAACGTAGACCGGGAGGTTGGCTTGCTGTCCGCAGCCCTCGGTTCAGAAGTGGCGTCGAAGGGCCGTGGACTTAAGAGCCTTCAGGCAGAGGTGGTCGCCAGCTGCTTGAAGACCATCCTGACCGCGTCTTTTCCGTGCCTTCGCAGCGCGGCAGGCCGCTGGCTGCATGGCAGGGCCTGGCAGAGTTCTCGCGGGGTCCCCGTGGGTTGTGACCCCCAGCGTTATTCCAGCCGGAGGTCAGCAGAGGGCTCTAGCAGTGTGGGCCTAGGTTGGCTTTTTTGTTTTTGTCACACTCGATTTCGATTTCTGTAACTTTATTGGTGTGACAGGCTGCGTGTGTGTTGCCGGAGGTTTGTGGCAGGCCGTGTTTGGGATAGGTGTCCATTCTGCATGGGCAAAATTTCTGGTTTTCTGGCGGGCTGCTGTCTGTCGCGCTTGACCCTTGCTCCTGCTGAAGTCAACAGAAGAAGGTTCAGTGACTCCAGAGGGATCAAGATGGAGCCTGCTGCAAGGCTTGTTTTGGTAACCAGTCCTCTGCGGTTGGTAGAAAAGAGGTAGTGTCCTCATCTGTGCCATTCATTGTGGCCGACTACCTTCCTGGGGAGGGGAAGAGTTGAACAGAATTTAATTCCCTGTCACAAGAAGGCTGATGGGATCGCAGGAGAAGCTGGTCTGGCAATGTGAGCGGCAGGACTTCGGTGCTATTGCCTTGGTGCTATTTCTGGTTCTGTGGTGCAGATATATCTGTGAGCTTAGAAATCAGGACTCTTGACATTACCTTCCTGGCTTTACTTCTGCCCTATTTATGACCTTGGAGATTCTGTCTCAGTACCTCAGTTTCTCCTCTGTGAAAAGGAGACGGTGACGTGCCTCTGTTCCACAAGGACAGCCCTGTAGTTCCTGCCACTGAAGCTCTTGCGGGCCTTGGGGTTGGGGTGAAAGGTGATTTTGTGTCTTTGGCCGTTTTACGCTTGCTCTGAGATGTCGAGCTGTGACAGGTTTTTATTTGGGATGGACCTACTCTGGATAGAGACTGTAATTTTAGCTTCAGCCTGTACCCTTTTGTGCTCAAGAGAGCCTTCCACATGTTTTGTGGCATGGGAAGTTGTAGAGGAGTCAGACAAACACTCTTTGTTTGTTCCACGAGAAAAGATTTTCTGGTATAAATAAAGGAAACCACCAGCACTTGTGGCTGCACGTTTATTTTTAAAAGAACAGTGTGTCTGTATTGCTGCTAAGCCATTGACGGGGAGGGAGGCAAAATGATCATAGACTCGCTCCTTTTCTAGTCTAGCATGTTCCCACTCGACTGCTCCAAATTTGGACTTGATCCTGCCTGCTGTGACTATGTCTGCCCTGAAGAGTTAATGTGGGCCCTGAGTGCGTTTTAACCTTGCTTTTCCCTCCATTCACGAAGAAGAACGTCTGACTCAAATCTGGAGGTGTTTTGCAGGTTAGGGGTGTGGGTTAGATGCGGGATTAACTTTTAACGTGGGCTGAAGCCCAATCTGCAGGAAGGGAGCAGGCCAGCTAGTGTTAGTCCTTCAGTGACCTTCCTGTGTCTCCCCATGAAACGCAGACCTTCTTCCGTCCCTGACACAGCCAATGGAAAGGAAGCACGGACTGAATCAGCCCAGCAAAGCGTGGAATATGACTCCTGGTACATAGGAGTAAGCCTAGGTATGGTAGCAGAGGCAGGGCTTTGCAGTGAGGATGACTGTACCTCGGTCATGCGCTCCGGTTTGGGTGCTAGCTGTGCAAGTGACTGTGGAGCATTTCACAGTCTCTGAATGCTCTGTGTCCAGCGAAATCAAGGCAACGCGCCTGTGGCGGCGGGACGTTCTGACTGGCAGCTGGAGAAGGATTCCCCGTTTCATTTTCAGAGGCTGATTCAGAGTTTGGAAAATCATCGTATGTTAAAGTAAATTGGCAAAAACTCCCAGATTCTTTATGGGGAGGATTTGGTCCTGTCAGATCTCCCAGGTCTCAAGTATAGTTATCAAACTGCAGCCATGAAAGCAAACCTTCTGCAAAAGGAGTTGAATGTGCTGTTCTGTGGCCAGTCTTCTCTGGTGTAATCCAGCTGTTTGCGCGGTGCAAACGTTTAGAAAGCATGGCAGACGGGAATCAGTTTCACTTTTCTGCTCTGTTTCGGTTTCTGCCTCTTTATGCCCCGACTACTGCTATGAGCAGTGTTTGATGTGCGCAGGTGACTGCCGTTTCCCCTCCCTCTTTTCTTCCCTCCCTCCCTCCCTCTCTCCCCTCGATGTAGGTCTGTAAGCATTTTTATCCAGAACTGTGCCTTTACCACCAGAGTTCCCAGATCCTTTCTGCTGGCACAGCGTGAATAATCAACAGGGCAGTTCAGTGGCTGTCGTTGTGCCTGCAGAATTTCCCACATATTAAATTGTTCAACTTGTTGGAACATGGGTGGTGACGAAGGTCACTCTGAAGGGGAACGGGAAGAAGGAGGTAGCCACAGACAAGGTAGGAGAACAGACAGGAGGCACGCTGCAGTTAGCAGAGGAGGGAAGAGGAAGGGAAGGGACAAGGAACAGAAGCATGCTGTCCTCTAGATGAGGAATATCAACAAGCAGTCCATGCCTGCCAGGCTATGTTTCCCTTTCACAAGCCACTTTCTCTTTTAATAGCTGCTCATGCTCTCTGACACTTCAAACTCCCTCGATGGAAGCTCCTCCCCTCTTGCACCCGCTCTCAGCACCGTGGCACTGTCAGCTCTGCATGACCTAGAATTAACTTTCAACAATTAACTGCGGGCTGTGAGCTCCAAGCCCTGCCGCTTTTGCATTTTTGTGGCAAAGTAACCTTTATGCCAGTTTGTCACAAGTTCAGGGCACTTTAGAAACGCTTACTGGAGACCATTTTTTCCATGATGCAAGCAGTTTGTGCTTATCGCTCAGAGTTATCAACCTTGGTGCTGTAGGACTCTGCATACTGTACAGGTGGATCATTGTAGTGCATAACAGCGTGGGGCAGGTACTGTCTCTTTGTATGTACTCTTATCCTCTGCTCCATTCGAGACATCCTCCTTTGCCTGCATGCTGGTAGAGCTAGGAGGCCTGGAGGGCTCCAGGTACTCACTGTTTGTAGAACTAGCAGCTGGGTTTTGTGCGTGTGTACTTATCTATCCTATCTCTCATCTCTCTAAATCTCTCCAACCCTTGACCAAGCAGCAAAACGAAGCTTTGGCAAGAGACTGGGAAACATTGGGAAATGCTTGTGAAATCAGTGCAGATCGCAAGCAGTTAGTGTTTGCTCCATTCAGAGGGAAGGCAGGGGATAGTGGCAGATCCACCCTCTTCCCCCTCCCACACTGCCTCATCGCGGTTCAGCAGCCAAGTGTATGGTCTAGTTAATCCTGGGGGTGCGGTGGGCTTGCTTTGAATCCTTCAGTGGGTGGCTTGATTCCTTGGCCTGGGGGAGTGGTCAGTGTGAAGGCATGGAGGCTGTGACTTGCAGCAGGTGCTGTTGTGGTTCTGAGGTGGCCTGTTGAGGTGGACGTTCTGCATGGGCAAAAGAGGCAGCTGATGGGAAGAGTGAAGATATGTGGATGCACGGTTCAGAACCCTCTGCTTGTTCCCAGAAGTGTCTCTGCGCCAAGGTCTGTAGAGAGGATACTTCTGGCTTGTCCCCTTGCTGTCTAAAACCCACTGGGGCATCCACTAGCTGTTTTGAAAGGGGGTAAAAGGCAAACCGGTGAAGGGCCTTAATCCAGAGTGCAGACCATCTGCAGCAGCCTCAGATGCTTTTGGCTGAGCTAATATGCTTAGTCGCAGCGTATCTGAGAGTATGGGGGATAGCAGGGAAGGGGTTTGGGGAGAAGTCACCTGTGGGACACATCATGGTGCCAGGGAGGCAAATAATGAGGCTTTCTTGTCTATCTTGTCTCTGCCCTGAAGCAGTGGTAGGAAGAGATTGTCTCTTTCTCTTCCTTACTTCATTTGTTTGTGTGTAGGGCAGAGACGAAGGACTTGGGCCTGTAAGGCTGTAGTGAAAGAGCATAGGGTAGATGTGTTGCAACTATCTGGCTCATTTTAAGGGGTGAAGCACTAGGTGTTCTTGAGCTACGTTTGCACTAACTTATTCCCTCCATTCCTCCTTTTAGTTATTAAATTCCTGGAAGTCTACGAGCGCAGCTTCTGCAGGACAATTGAGACCCTGGTGGACATTTTCCAGGAGTACCCTGATGAGGTGGAGTACATATTCAAGCCATCCTGTGTGCCTCTGATGAGATGTGCGGGTTGCTGCGGCGATGAGGGCCTAGAATGTGTCCCTGTGGATGTGTACAACGTCACAATGGAGGTGAGGGCCCAGCTTGCAAGCTGGCGTGCTTGGTTGGAGGAAGCAAGTCAGCCATCACAGCCACTCCAAGTCCCAGCTCCCAGCTAATTCAGAGGAAGGGCACCCTAACCAAGGGAGTGGAGATTGTCAGATCAGGAGGGCTCACTTCTCTCCTGACCCTTGTGCCCAGCATTACACCATGCAGGGTTATGCATGTAAGATGAGTTGCCCATCTCTATTTGAGGCTAAGAGGAGAATCTAGTTTTTGGCTCTGACCTCACTAGTGCCCAAATACAGTGGCTGGGAGCATGCAAAGGAGCGTTTCTGCAAAGGAGGATGCAAAGGAGCATTTCTGATGTTGCTGTCTCTGAGGCCCCAAAGAAGATACTGCTTGGGCCCTTGCTCCACCTTAACTCTGCGTTTGGTCCCCACAGCTGTTGCTGTGAAGGCAGCTGAGTAGTGGAAAAGGGGAAAGCCTGTCAGTACTCTCTCCCCCAGGGCATGTGAGGTCAGCCTTTACCAACAGAGCAGGGGATTTGGGTCATTAGCTACATTGGCACAGCAGGGGTGGAAAGGGGCTCTAAGAAACACACTGCTTCAGTGTCAAGTGGAAAAGACTTGCTGCCTCTGGGCGTCCTCCTCCTTTGTTTGGAGGCTGCTGAATTCATTCCTTGGAAGAGATGGAGATGGCCGTGATAGCAAAGGCTGAGGGGACGTGGGGAAGATGCAAACTCTGCTTTAGAGAGCTTTGTCACTGCGCATGTCTGCCAGCCTGGATCCCAGTTTGTGTCCACAATGGTGCTGGTGCCCATTACCCTTCACCCATAGCTCCCTTACCTACTTTTGTCCCTCAGCCTCTCGAATATTGCCATTGCTTTTTGATATGGAGGAGAGAAATGCAGGACTAAGTGATTAAACAGCAAGCTCTTTTTACTTGTCATTTGAGCTGTGTTTGAACTCTGGCGTAGAACCTGTCTATGCCCTTCTGCGGGTCCCCGTACTGCTTTTCCACTTGCAGGCTCCAGCCTGGGCCAGAGCATACTAGGATGGTGTAGCTAGGGATGGCTGTCTCCCTACCATTCCTTGCTGAATTACAGTTTTTGGCTGGTATGCCTGCCTGCCTGTAAATGGTCAGAGGCACATGAGCAGGTCTCTGGTGCAAATACTAGAGCTAGTGGTCCAGCCAGCCTCCGGGTTGACAGACTGTGACAACACATGCGTAGCTTCTAATACAGCTTCCCTGGAGGCGCCTGGGGCTGGGGGATGGGCAATGTCTGGCTCTGCAGGGCTGTTTTAAGCACAGATCACCAGATTTATGTTGTGTATTGAGTCACTGAGAAAGTAAGATGTCATCTGGGAAGGAATGGTGGCTTAGGGAAAACTGGCTGGATATGGAATTTTCGCTTTGGGCCTTTGCGTTAGACTGAAGCATGTTTCTACGTGAGAGCAGGCTGCATGCTCCATTACTGTCTCTCTGGCATCGACCAGGGATGGCTCAGTGAGAACCTTGCTATGGTGTTACACCCTCTCCCATGCCTGTCTCCAAGGCAGTCCACCAATGCTGGCACCTTGCATGCATGAGCAAACAGAGCTTTGGCACGAGTCTGGTGTTGCCGCTTGCTTGTGATCAAAGGCCTTCCCTGACTGGGAGAACAGGGCCTCAAAGCCAGCTCAAACTCTTCCATGCTTTTCCCAGGAGCACCTGGGGTGCAAATGCTTTGCAGCGCAGCAGGCTGATTTGGCGCTATGAATATAAATAGTGAATGGGCAGTGACCCTCTCTGTTTCTTTCATTCCAGATCATGAGAATTAAACCCCATCAGAGTCAGCACATAGTGCACATGAGCTTCTTACAGCACAGTAAATGTGACTGCAGGTGAGAATGGAGCAGCACTGGTTCCTCTTGCAATAAACTTACTCTGAGCTTTTCCTTTTTTCTGCCATTGGGTTGGGACTGTTGTCCAGAGGCTTCTGCAGTTTCCTCAGTTGTTTTGCAGTGGGATGGCTGAGCCTGAGAAAAGAAGTCCTTTGCTGGCGAGGCTCCTCCATCTCTAGATATCAGAGGTGGACAATGCTAGCCTGCAGCCTGGGGTCTTTTGGCACTGGTTGCCAGTGAGGTGCAACAGGAGAACAAACGCTTTGAGAAAGACCACTTAACTTGTGCCGTGGGCGTCCTGCAGTGCCAGCTGTACATGTCCCTGGACTTGGTGGGAACTGGGGATAGTACTGGAAGCATATGTGGTAAGCTCCCTTCTAATGAGGCCTTTGTTCTCTCTTCCCCCACAGACCAAAGAAAGATGTCAAAAACAAACAAGAAAAGTAAGTGACAAGCCTTTCCTCCTTTCTCTTGGTGGTTGGTTGGCATTTCGTCTCCCCACTGCCCCTTGCCCTTCTCTTTGGTTGGAGATACTCATTTCGAGAAGGTGTTTTTGGAAATGGCATGTGGTAGTGCATGGGGCGACACTCTGAATCCGTTCCAGGTGGGCACAGAAACCCAGATCTGACGGTCCTTCCTTCATACCCCAGACCTGGAGGTTGCATGACCCACGGCCGTGGCAGTCATTCCTAATGCTTTATCCCGAGTCAGGGAAGTCCCGTCGTGTGTGTCCTACCAGAATGGATTCAAGGTGCAGCCCCCATTCTCCCTTCCCTCTTCCTGGGGTGTTTCTGGTTACTGCAAATCACTGCCTTTCTTTATTATTAATTTTTTTCTTGCTGCTTGAGTGAGTACTTGCTGGCTTCTTTCACAGCAGCTTGGGTAGGAACTCTGCTGGCTACAGGGAGAGGTGGCAATAGAGGCCTGGTGGAGGCAGGACTGATGCCATGCAGGGTGTGATGCTGGTTTTGGTTGAGTGGGGGCCCAGGAGGGCATAGAGGGAGGTGGATGTCCTAGCCGGCTCTTGGTGGAGGCTTTCATGAGAGTTTTTTTTCAATATCTGATGGATTTGCTCCGGTGACCTGAAGGAGGTTAAGGCACAACCTTCCCTTTCCTTCCTCCCCAAAGTGGAAAGTGTGTGGAAGGTAGAGAAATAAGCTTTCGTCCTGCAGTAGTCGCAGGGACGATCACAAAATGTGAAACAACATCGATAAGAAAGAGTAACCTCTCTGGGTGAGAGGGTCAGCTGGACTGCGCATGGCTGGGATAGCGACTCTGCCATTTAGAGGTGCGGAGCTGGAGAAGAAGGGGCTGAATACTGGGAGAGGAGGCTGAAACAGAGACAGAGAGAGCAAGCGGGAGAGTGAGAGAACTTCTTTCACCGCTGTCCTGGTGGTTCTAGCTGCCTTCCAGCCTCTCCTCCTCCCCTTGAAAATCTGCTCCTGGCTGCATCGGGCTGCATGCAGCCAACACTCCTCTCTGTGCAGGGCCATGTCGGGGACGGTCGGTCTGCGTGGCTCTGTGGTTTGAAGGTGTGCGAGAGTTGGGTCTGTGTGGACTCTGGTGAAAATGGGGTGTGGGTGAAGCAGCCAGCCCGGACTGTGTTGCATTCCCTTTCCTCTTCTAACAGCACCTTGCCTGCTCTTTGCTGGTTCTGCACTCCCTGGGGAAGGAAGGGATGGGAGAGATCGGTGTGCTTTGGTTTGTGCTAGGTTGAAAGTCCTGTTGTGTTGGTGCCCCTCTCCTCCCTTCAGGTCGATTTTCCTCCCCTCACTGCCTTCCTGTGACTCCTGACATGTAGGGCAGGAGCTGGGAGCGAGCTGATGCTCTGACGCTTGTTCCAGTGAGGCGACTTGAGCAGGGCCTAAGAAACACCTGCAGTGCTTCCCTTCTGTCCCCACATGTTCCCTTGACAACTCCCTCCCGAGGTGGGTTATGCCAGGGAAAGAGGGAGCCTTTGCTGAACTGCCAGAGCGCTGGGGCTCGTTTGCCTGACAAGCCCTGGTGCTTTGCCTAGGGCCTTCTCCTTGCACGTCTCTCCCTTGGTCCTGTGCTAGCAGTGGCTCAAGGAGCAGCGCAGGCTCCAGCCTCCCTCCCTCCCTGTGCTTTCGCTGGCCTGTAGGGATCCATGGTTAGTGTCCAGGCTGGCACGTCCTAGCCCCTGCCTGTCCCAGCTCCTGCCCAAGACGCAGAAGCCGCTGGGGAATGTTTCAGAAGAGAGTCAGTGCCTTGGCTCTGTCCACTCATCAGATCCATGTGCAAGGGGAGGGAGGGAAAGGAGAGGGGATCTGAAAGCTGCTTGCTGGTTATCTCCTGGCTGTCATAACTAGGTCAGGGCTCCGTGCTTCCCCTTCGGTACTCGGTATGGAGGCTTCCGGAGGTGAGGCTAGTAGACATCCAGCGAGGTCTCCTGGAGTCCCCGAACCACAGGCAGGAGGTGGGGTGAGTGAGCAGAGCCTTCAGGCTAGACAGCCCTCTCCCACACAGTACTGCTGTGTAGACCAGGTCTCTCCCCTTGTCTGGGGGGAGCTGAGGCCAGGGCCCCCTTTGCGCCTGTCCCGAGGCAGGATTACCACCCAGTCCTGCAGCAGAGCTGCTGGCACTCAGCTGCCCCTTCCTAGGCCTGGTGTCGGGCAGCGTGTCAGGTCAGAGCAGTTTCCTTTTCCCTGGGGAGAGCCCCTCTGCTCAGGTTGCCTCTTGTCAGTCAGCGTGTGCCCGTGCTGGTCGCCTGGAACGGTTGTCTGCACTCACCGCGGTTGCGTGATGCTTTCACGAAGCTTGCTGGTCCTTGCCCCGCACCCCCCATCCCTTTCCCACTGCCCCTCTCTGGCGGGGCGGGTGCCCCTCCGAGACTCCATCAGATCCGCCTCTGCTGGCACCAGCCGTGCCGGAGGTGGTCTCTGCCGATGCCCTGCCGCTGGCTGGGCTGCGGGCAGGCCGGCTGCGGAGCTGGCAGGAGCGCAGGAGGGCCGGCGAAAGAGTGTGCGAGGTGGAGTTCTGTGCTTCGGCCCTGGGACTTGCTCTCCAGTCCTGCCTCATGTGCCCCCCCCCCACCCAGCAAGGCACATGGCTGTATTTTTTTCCCCTCTTCTTCCTTGCATTTTCTTCCGTTTTCTCTCTGTCTCTCCCTTTCTTTCCTTCTCTCTCTCTCTTTCTCTGTTTTTTTTTGTTTTTCTTCCAGAAAATCAAAGCGAGGAAAGGGGAAGGGTCAAAAGAGAAAGCGCAAGAAAGGCCGGTACAAACCACCCAGCTTGTACGTTTGTGTCCTCTGCTTACAGACTCTCTTCCCTCCCTCTCCCCAAACCGCCTGCTTGCTGCTTACTCAAAATCTCACCTCCCCTCCCAGTCACTGGTGGGCTGCAGGTTCTGCAGGGGCAGCGCTGGTGGTGGCACCGCTCTGGCCTGAGGGTATCTCAGGGAAGGTGGCTTTAGCTTGCTTGGCTCTCTGATCATCGGTGGCGACCATTTTCCCAAAGCACAAGAGCACGGGTGGGTGGGTGAGCGCCCCGCACCGCTTTTCCACGCCTTCTGGTTGCAACGCTGCCGTCCGCTTTCCCCCACTCGTCTGGTGCCCTCACTGCTACGACGGCCGGCGACAGGCAGGCTGGCATCTGCCATGCACGTGTGTGTGTGCGTGTGTGCGCGCGTGTGCGTGCGTGTCTGGTGGAGTCACAGGCGGAGAGGAGAGGTGGGACGGTGGGAAGCCGGAGAGGGGGTGCTGGGGAACTGGGGCGGGGGGGGCTCTCTGTTTTCTGCTCTCTTTCTCTGCTGGATTTGGTGGCTTCTCTCTCCTTGTCTCTCTCTCCGTCTCTCTCGCTCTGCTTCTCTCACAGTGGTTCACAGAATTCTGCATTGTAAATTCGTGGCCCCTCTGTAGGAGATTCCTAGGTGGCAAGGTTGGGATGGGGCTTACAGAAAGGAGGACAGTGCAGGCTGCAGGGATAAGCACGTGATGCTGGAGCCCAGCTGCTTCCCGAGGGAGGAGAGACCCTGCGTATTTAACTCGTTTAGCCACTGGCCTCTTTCTGCTCGAATAGCCCACTTCAGAGAATTCCTTTCATCGAGACCTCAGTAGCTGGTTGGGACCTCGCACCTTCCCATCCTTGCTTTCCCCTTCTTCCTCCCTCTGGCCTGTGCCAATGGATCCAATGCAGCATTTGTGAATACTGTGCAGAGAGCCTGTTTTCTTTCTCTTTACGCTAATGCAAGGGGTTGCTGTCCTGGGGCTGCCGGGGGTGCTGCTGGAAAATCCATCAGCCCGCGACGCTCCAGTGGGCAGCATGGGGGCTGCGGGAGGGGGCAAGGGGATTGCTTTGATGTTTAGGGTGTTGCATGTGTATTTTCTTTCTGCTGAAGCGCTGTAGCTTAGACATCTTTCCTTTTGCCTTTTTGCAGTCACTGTGAGCCTTGCTCAGAGAGGAGAAAGCACTTGTTTGTACAAGATCCCCAGACCTGTAAATGTTCCTGCAAATTCACAGACTCACGTTGCAAGTCGAGGCAGCTTGAGTTAAACGAGCGCACTTGCAGGTTTGTGTCCTGAAGGATGAAAGAGAAACACACAAAGAGAAAGAGAGAGAAAGAGAAAGAGGGGGGAGCTTGCTTCCTGCTGACTCCTGGCACCAGTGCTATACGTTTACTTCTTTTCTCTGTCCTACGTGGGCCAGAGGGCAGAGGGGCTAACTGAGATGAGGACAGAGTTTCCCTGTGTCAAAGGGCGGCTGTGCGTTTCAGATGTGCTGTCAGGACTTGGACGGGGACGGCTCCCAGAGAGAGGGCGTTTGTATCTATGGTATCCTTTCCCGTAAAACAAGATAATGGAGTTCATGCTGCTGAGTTAGCCAGGGGGAAGGTCTGTAGCCCTCTGTACGTTATCTGTATGCAACTCTGAGCGTACCATTGGACAAAACCAAATCCTTAGCTGACTGGGATTTGACCACCCCTGCCTTCCAAGCCCTTTTTATGTGGCTTGTGGACACTCTGCTGTGTGCGGAGTGAGGAAAGCCAAGTCAGGAGCCTCCCTCAAGGCTATCCCCACATTCTCCTTTGCCACTTTCTTCTTAAAAGCCAGAGAGAGCACCCTGTCCTTCTGCACTGTGCTCACAGTTCCCTGTCCATGTCTTGGCCAGAGCTGTGATTTGAGGGGCTGCGCTCAGGGCTGTGACGTGGGATACAGCAGGATTAAGTCTATCTCTAGGAGAAGGCAGGCAGAGGTCTGTATTTCAGTTGTGAAGTGGGAGGCACAGACACCGTGTGGTTAGTGTTTGTTCAGAGATCCATACTGTGCATGTGTCATCCGAGTGCTCTCTGTCACACACCGTCTGTGGCATAGATGTGTGCAGAAACTGATTCCTGGTTCTCACCTGAGCGCTTTGGTGAACTCCGTGGGGTCCTTTGACTGGCACCAGCTGCGTGTGCATCTCTGGTGTGGGATCATCCTGCCTATCCAGGGAGAGACACAGAAATGGGGTTGCTAACGAGCCTTTGACTGTGACTCTGAACTCAGGCCCCTTTCTTAGAGATCTAGGAGATTCCTCCTGTCAAGGGAGTATTGCAGTGGCAGTGGCTGGATGGGAGGGAGTAAGGGAGAGAGATCCAGGGTCCTCTGTGGCTGTATCCTGAAAGAGAAGACATCCACTTGCCTCCATTCACCTGCCTGGGATTGGCTAGGTGACTAAGGCTGCTACAAGTAGCAAGTGCTTCCTTGCGGTGTGAAAATGCTTTGTGCCCAATACAGAGAGGCGTTTGCACCGCCAGTGTGGTGGAAACTGCTCTGCGTACAGAGGAATTTTCTGGGGTGCTGTAATTTCAGCGGGAAAGTAATTGATGGAGGGGCCAGAACAGAACAGCTTCTGGAGATAAACTGCTCCCAGCGAGCGTAACCTCTGAAGCGCGAGACCAGTCCTAACTTTGGCCTTTTCCCTCTGCTTTTGTTCCCGAACCCCAGAATAACTGGAAATTACCCTACAGAGCTTGAAGAGTGAGAAATAGTCACAAAGAAAACACCAAACAATACCCCAAAGAAGTCGTGATGATAGAAGGGGTTTACTAGTTTCTCTTACTCTGTGGTGGGATAATTGGCACCAGGGGAGATTTGCAGAGCTGGTGTGTTGGCCAGAAAGATAGGAAGGAGTCATAGGAGTGGGTAGCTTATCTGTTTCCAGATAAAAAGCTGGTTAAGGTGAAGTTCCTCCTGTTCTTTCTTGTAGAACTAGAATTGGGCACTACAGGGGAGGGTAAATTCTCATTTCTCCCGCTGCTTCTTCAGGCTGCTGCTGCTGTTTTCTGGTGCTAACCCCTGCTCATGGCAGCTAGTGGAATGAGAGGTTCTTTTTTTCACCTTCTTGCCTGCATGAGGCCTCCTTATCTGCACTGCTTCCAACCCAAGCAACAGGCTAGGTGGAGACCTGAGGGAGTGTGTCTTTCTGCATGCATCGCTTAGCCTTGTTTTTCTGTGTGTTTGTGCGTATCCGCGTGCGCATGGTGTGAGAGGGTGCAAACAAGACACTCAGCTCATCTGTGAGGAAGCCTCCGATTCTGCTCCTAAATTCACCTCTGTACCAGTATCCCCACCCCTGCCCCGTCTAGGTGAACCCAGGGGAGTAGAATTCGTCAAGATTCTCAGCTGGTTTGCCCCGTCTGCACAGCACTTCACCCCACCAGTGACGTCATGCCATGTCTTAACACCATGCGCTCTTAAACACATCAGCCACCTCCCTTCCTTCCCTTCCCTGTCCTGCTTGCACCCCCATCACAAACATTAACCGCTCCTCTCTTTCTTTTTTCCTTCCCTCTCCTTTCTGACAGATGTGAAAAACCGAGACGGTGAGCAGCGGAAAAGAAGGGGGAACAGCCCTGTTTCTGGAGCCTGATTTCTCGCCTGGACAGAAAAAAAAACAAAACACTAATCCAAATGAACCCTAAAAATGAAGGATCGGTAGAGCACAGCACTTTCAGTACGGACGATGGACTCCGGAAGGAACATTCCCCAAGGCACCCGCCGCACAGAATTCACCTTTGGGTTTTGAACTGTTTTATTTTATTTTTCTTTTCATGCTGCTAAATAACAGAGCCAGGAAGACTATAGGGGTGTATTTGATGGGTTTTCCCGTGCATACATATATATGTGTGTATACATGCATATACATATATATATATGTATATATATTTTAACCACATCTATATATACATATATGTATATCTTAACCACACACACACACACATATATATAATATATATATATACTGATTATTTTTTTTAACATTGCTAATGTTATTGGTGTCTTCACTGGATAATACTCGACTGCTGTGGACACAAGCGGGCTACTTGGGGCATAAGAAACAAGCTAAGACTGGACTTGAGTAGAAGCGCTGGGTGTAAACTTCTTAACTCTAACTGACTTGTGCGGCCTCCGCTGTTTCTCTGTAGAGTGTGCTGTACCGCAAACCGCCTTCTCCTTGCCTGGGACAGGGAGGAGAGGTGCCGGAGAGGACGGGCAGGGAGTTCCAAAGAACGGCATCCTAGGGTGCGATGGGTCAAAGGCCAAGGAAATGGCCATCTGCGTGATCAAGGATTCCTCCTCCCCTCTCTTCCCCAACCTTCGCCCTTACTCGTCTCATAACCTCCCTGCCTTGCTGGGACATGGGATGTCAGTGTACATTTTGCGTTGACTTTATTCGCTCTAGAAACTTTGCCAGAGAGACGTGCTGGCTTCTCTTAAGGATGGTGGGCAGCTGATGCGCACTAACTTTCCATTCAAGGAAGTATCACAGGAGTCTAGATTTCCCGCCCTTGGTGGCTGCAAAAGGACACAAGGCCTACAGTGTGCTGAAGCAAGAATGGGGACCGGTGCATAGCCACACAGTTGTTCAGCACTGTCTGCTTTCTTCATGCACAGAGCTGCCACTCAAGAGCATCCAAGATGCTTACTGAACATTTCTGGAAAGGGATATTAATCAAAAGTATATACACAGTAGGGGGGTGTGTGTGTGTGTATGTGAATGTGTGCATTTGTGTCTCTGTGTGTGTGTGTGTTTGTGTTTCTCCCTCTTTTTTATATATATATATTTATTTTTATACATATATATATATAAAAAACTAATATATATGTACGCCAAGATCGAAGAGGGGAAAAAGAAAGCAACTTTTGCTGCCTTCAGTGCGTGCCCAGTGTGAATGACCCGTAAGAACGTCACGATTTTTTTTTTAATTTTTTTTTAAATGACGTACTGTAAATATCAGGCCCCTTTTCCACTTCTTGGGCTGCAGAATCGGATGTGAAGGCAGCTGGAATCCCTAAGCCGTGTCCGAGAATCTTGGCTATGTGTGTATCTGCAGTATACGCTGTGGTGTATGTGAAACCCACCTTACACATGCGTGCACACACACCCCCCCCTGAAAGCGTGTTTGTACATCTATGTGGATATATATAATCTAGTTCTGTGATTAAAATTATTATTAATAATAATAATAATCAAAAAGGTACTCGGTCTGTGTCAGAATGCTGCCAAACATCATCTGCAATTGAATTTTCAACGCCTGATAATGTACAACACGGAAAGCTTCCAAAAAGACAAGACAGTCTAAAAACAGACTCACAACAAGCGACTACTAACCACTAGGAACTCCCCATCCGACTGGTGGCTTTCAGGAGGAGAGGAAACACACGGGTGGGTGCTTGCAGCTGCAATGTGTAATACTCGTGCCGCATCGTGTGCAAGACAGAGGCTTCCGATGGGGGGGAGGAAAGAGAAAGTGTTTTATATACTTATTTAATATCCCTTTTTAAATTAGAAATTAAACAGATAATTTAATTAAAGAGTAGGGATTTTTCAGTATTCTTTGTTAATATTTAATTTCAACTATTTATAAGCCGTACCTCCTTTTTTTTTTTTTTTTTTTTTTTTT
>Ga0065711_1042000_pt1 | contig 15731 bp, 11 predicted proteins | sample Hoacrofraction12_FD_59098 | JGI IMG/M metagenome (GOLD analysis project Ga0065711, IMG submission 59098) | Hoatzin crop microbial communities from Cojedes, Venezuela - Epithelial fraction 12 v2 (version 2) | ecosystem: Host-associated > Birds > Digestive system > Esophagus > Crop | place...
AGGCTACTTGCAGCTGCCTGTAGAAGGCCTCATCAACCTCCTCCTCCTGGTCAGGTGGCCTGTAGTACACACCCACCGTAATGTCACCCTTATGAGCCTGTCCCTTAATTCTAACCCACATAATCTATGTTTTGGAGATGCATTATTTGAAATTTCTGAAACACAAGAATCATGTCCAAAAGAAAACTAAAAAAAATTATACATGATCAATGTGATTTGGGGATACATACGCAAAGACTCATATATAAAATAGCTTGCAATAGTTGTGAGTTTAGAACCAAACCGCATGTTCACTAGAAGTCCCATTGTGGATCGTTTTTAGTATTTAGTCAACTTGACAATTCCTTGTGTGCTTCTGGTTAACGGAAAGAGGCAGGAATTTAATATAAATAAAAAAATGTCAGTGTGTATAAGCACATAAATAACTAACATGTCTTCATCTACGTATATCAGGGCGTTAGCGTATCTTGACAGTTTTGATAGCTTGAATATCTGGGGGGAGCCAAAAAAAGAGAACGATCCTGAGCTGGTATGTATAGCTTGGCTGTAATGGTTACAACTATCTTTACCAGCTGAGAGTTTAGTTGCTCTTATTACTGCATTATCATATACCATAAATCCTACAGATCACACTGTATTGATATGCATGTTGTTTATGCTGTGCATTTGAAAAAAAAAAGAAAGATTTAGAAATAATTTAGTTCTTTTTCTTTACTATTACTGTTTTTCATGCCCTTCTGTTCTGAATCAGGTTGGCTTCTTTACCATGCCCTCCAGACGATGGGATACAGAAGGAGAGGAAAATGATAGCTAATAAATTTTTGAAGCCTCTAAAAATTACCTTCTGTAAAATAGCTTTTTTATACATAATAATGTCACTGTTTTACGGCCTGATGTTGCCTGACCTTCCATTATGAGAAGCTGAGGCCCCTTTTCAGTGGTGTAAAGCTCACATTTATAGCCTTATGTGGATGTAAGATATTGGCCCTTAAACATGTTACTTATGGGATAGAGAGAATCGCCTGTTCTGGGGCTCAGTATTATTTGAATGCATAGGAAGGGAAACAGGGGAAACATGATTTTGATACTGTGAGTCTGAAAAAATATACTTCAGAAATGCATTTAAAGCTAAACATAAAATTTTGACACTAAAAGCCCCAACATCTTACTGAGTACCAAGATTTTATTCCACTGTGTTGATTCATTACCGTGGTTCTTTGTGGGAATATGGTACTAGCTGGAGTACAAGTCATTTGGAAACAGTCCTAAAGAATGTATTCAAACATTCACTGAGTTAATAAAGCTTTTAATGAGATAGAGTAAGAGAAGTAGCAGACCTAAAGTGATGCATGCTTAAGGTTACTCACAAATGAGGCTTATGTTAGAAAAAGCAATCACCACTTTTGCAAAATCCACAAAGCTGTAACATCACTGTTCATCAGAAAAGTCTCAGGGTTCCTGTATTTGTATTGTAAGCCTAAAATTGTATATTTGTGATATCTGAAAGATACATTTCTTCAAAATATTTTGGTGAAAGAATCGGAAATGTTCAGTTTTGAATGGCTGTTAGTTTATTGTTTTTTTAAAAGTATTTACCACCTGTTGTTATTAACCCTCAGTATTAACAAATTTGAGATTGCAAACACCTGCTACTGCTTCTAGTTTGGTCCCTTACCAGCCTCAAATTTTACGTTGTTGGAAGAGAAATTTCATCTTTCACTGCAGAAATTATGCACATATTTTATTTCATCAAAAATATGGGAAACCCATAGCTTTATTGGAATTCTGTTTGCAGTTTGTAAACCTGATATTTTTGTTCACAATTCAGAGCAGATGATGGATAAATATGAAACGGGTAGGATTCAGAAAAGGGTTAGAGACTTTAGCAATTTATGTTATTTGCCACCTTATTTGCAACCATAAAATTTGTGTTGTGCTGTTGAACCATATTAAGATGCAAAGAGTTCATGTTTACCATATCTGTGTGGGAAAGTACTGATGTTATATTAGAACACTCTCTTCATGTTGGGTTTTTAGAACACAGGTTTCCAAACTCAGCGACATTAGATTGAATCTTTTCATGTGGTTGCTTTGGCTTGAAAATCTTTTTCTACTTAGTAAAATCTTCTGTTTTAAAGTGCTGCTGGAGCTGCACAGGAGTTTTATCTGCAGTAAATCATCATGAAAGATCACAATATTGAGTCTCAGAGGTTTCAGAGATATTAACATTCCAATACAATGCTAAAGATCTTTTTTTACTAGCTAGAACTTGATGTAACTTGACCTTATAATAGGAAAATAGGATTTTTCTATTCAGGATTTCTAAATGCAGTATCAGTGCAGATGTGGAGAAAGACATCATAGCGTTTTAAACACCTCTTACATTAACTACATTAGTGGTGCTGGTAAGGAAGCTGTAGTTAAGTTTTTCTTTTAGGAAATAAAAATTAAGTACTCCTATTGTTGTCTCCTCTTCATATCTCTCACATGCACGTTGTATTAAGATCTTCTTTTGGAAATATTGCAGAGGAATGAACATTTTGTGAAAGAATCCTTGAATGCTTCAGTTCAGTTAATTTAAAGAAAGAGATTAATAGAATTTTCATCTAAACACAAAAGCAGCCCAGAAACCTTGAGACGGTTGCTTAAAAATTGCTTTTTCATAATCGCTGAAGACTGCATTGCTATTCTGTATTTTTTTAAACAATCCAGTGAGTTGCTCTACTATGATCAATCCCCTTGTCCAGTATGACTACTTTAATATTGTCTGGATATCTTCAAATTTAGATCTTAAATTATTATTCAGATGAAGATTTTGATGAATATAAAAAAAAGAATCTTAATAAACATACAATAATGGATTAGGTGGGTAGACTATAAACACAGGAGGCGAGGTAATTGCAGGAGCAATAGTGGTTCTCAGATTACAGCCTACCTGAAGAACAATCTTCATGCAAAGAAAAGAAAAGTGACAGATACACTAGAAGGCTAATGCTATGTCAGACACTAAAAAAATATTATAAGACGATATGGATAAAAATTCAAAAGCTTGGATTGAATGTTCTCCTGGTTCAAAAGCACTCCAAAGTCGTTGGGAAACAAAAGACTTTTATGTACTGCTTTAATTTGTTTCTTTTCTTTACTTTTTTTTTTTTTCCTGCTGTCACAAGGGCAAGAATAGCTGACTCTCAGGGTCACGGCAAATTGATTTTGTGTTGTACACTTAAAAGGAGATTTCCAAAGTTTTGTTTTACTGTTACTTGTTCTGAAAGATTTTCATTTTTATTATTGACTTTATTTTTTTTTCTTCGCTGTGAGGTGCTTTAGGAACAAATGACATCATTTCCATGGAGCAAAAGTATGCTCCTGAATGTAATACCTGTGAGTATTTTGGTGTTGTACACCAAATTTAAAACAAACCAGTCCAAAACCCCCAATGCATTAGAGAAGAACCGCAGTGACTATTGTGTGGTTTTTTGTTAACTGTAACAGATCTGCTGCTTTAAAGGGCATAACCCTCGGTACAGGAGGTGGGGGTTGGAGGGCAGAGAGCTAATCATGGGATTAATGTAGATTTCATCCATAATCCTTCCTGTGTTTGTATGCTTTTATCCACTGTTAGTGTGGAAACAGGACAAATCCCCTTTTAATTCTTCTTATTAACGAAGATATGTCCAAAGGCTTTATTGTGCCTTCAGTGGAAGCCTCATGCTCGGGAAATGCATAAGCTTAACATTGCAGCTGGAGGACTTCGAGGTATTATTCCTCAGGGACTTGCAGTACCTTCTCATGTTCAAGATATGTGTGGTGAGAGCACATCTGTTGATACCTCACATCACGCTGCATTCTGTTTTGATACAGATGGAACCATAGCTGAATACATGGATGTGCAGAGCAGTGCTTGCCACCAGCACTGTGCTGCCATCCATCATGGCTTCTGACCATTGTCACAGAGTTATGCTGAGCAGCACCACGTTCCTCTGAAGAGTGTATAAATCCTGAGAAAGCATACATGGGCTCAGTACTGTTTAAACAGGATAACTAACATTAGCCCCAGCTTCTTTTTGTTCATTTAAGGGTTTTATTCATAGTTAACATGGTAATGCCTGAACCTAGAAGAGAGGATGATAACTTTTGTGAATGACATGAAGAAAGGGATGGATAGTACATAAAACAATTTCACCAAAGTTAACCATTTCAACTTTGTACCTTCTTGGCCAGAGCCAAATACGTGGAAATATCTTTTTTCAAATATTAAACAAAAAAACCCAAATAAACAACCCCCAAACAAATAACCCCCAAACTCAGATGAGTGTTGCACAAAGTCCTTTGCCATACGTTCTGGTTGGAAGCACTCAGTTCAAAGATGTACACACCACTGCTACCTCTGGAACTTCTTAGAAGGTACTTTTGAGCATTTTTTTGGTTACTGGGCTATACTTTGGAACATGCCCTACTCTCTGTGCTGAGCATACAGATGCCGAGGTCTCTAGCTTGAAGGTGCCCAGATTTTGGTACTGTGTAAGAAAGACAGCTAATATAAACTGAAAGTCCTTTGCTTTTTGTTCTTTATTGACAGCCTCAGTAGAGGATTGTTTGTCTGAAATTTCTGTTTCTGAAACCTAACCAGTTCATCTTGAAGGCTGTGATATAATCAAATATTTTATTATCTTTGTTTCTGTTGATGTTCTATCAGATAATATGCTGTCGGGAGCTTGCGCCTGAACAATGTACAACACTAATAAATAGACTATCTGCCCTTCCTTGTGGTTTGAGTCAGCACTGTGGAGTGTGCAGGTTGAGCTACAGAAGGAAGGTGGAAGGAAAAAACCCCTCAAATATTCACAAGATTATAACAAGAATGACTCAAATTATGAGGTAGAGAAATATTACAAAGGTTTTGTTGATGAAATTACTTTCTTCACTGCATGAAAATTAAAGAATCCTGGACCCAAGCCCCTTTAATACCCCAAACAAGGCTCTTGCCACCGCAGGAAGTCAATTATCTCCATGGCAACCAAAACAAATAGTGAATATTGCCTTAGCAGCCACAAAGACTAAAAGGTGAATCTAAAATTAATTTATGTCTTGGGATCAGACACTTGAGATGAGAGAACTCGTCCATAAAGTACCCCAGAGGAGCTAGTAAAAGGAAAACAAAGTCATTCCCTTGATGAGTTATGGAGGGAGCTGTGCTTGGAGCGCATGAATTTGCTTTTCCTCTTTTTTAGAAGAAGAATACTGTCAGCATGTCCATATTTACATGGATACTCCCTTAACTCTCCTCTATAAATCTAATTCTTCCCAAAGAAGGTATCGTAACAATTGCCTGAAAAAAAACAGTTACCTCATAATCTCCCTCATTGTGCTGAAAAATCTGTTCTTTATTGTGTTAATTAATTTTGGATAAATTAATTTCTTCCTATTTCCTTCCTTGTCTAAAAAAACCACTAGAATTTGTTTCATAAATATTCCAGTAGAATAAAGAAAAAAGGGATTAGCATGCAGATGTGGAACTATATAAAGATTCCATTACATTTATAAAATAAGAAGACAAACGCATAACACAGTCACTTGTAAAATAAATCAAAATAGGGGAAAGACCACCAAAATCATCTGGTTTCTGTGTAACAGTACAGCTAATCTAGATATTTGTGCATTTGCAACCAATATCAGTACCATATTTCTTCTTAGAATCCTCCTTTTCTGTAGAGCTTCTTACTGCTGCAGGATAAGCTGTTCGTGCTGTGAAAACAATTACATTGCATATGTCTGATTGTGTAAGTGAGCTTTGGTTCATGCTACAGGATCTATGGAATAGCACCCCTTTCAGGAATGCCCTAAATCATTGGCATTTAGGAAGACCTAGCTAAGTCGAGATCACTTGTTATATATACCCTGTTTCTTATACTAGTCCCTAAGCAACTCTGTTGACCATAGTTAGAGAGAGTACTGAGTAAGGTGAGCCTTCAGTGTGTTAGGGCATTTCTCATGTTCTTGCATAAATAATGCCCAGAGTTTCAAAATACTTCAAACCTGGTGTCTCCCAGTATAACACCTAGATAAGTGAATATTCAAAAAGCTTTTTATCAGGTAGACCTGTTCCATATTGAACCCTGCGAAAGTATGACCCTTTGTCTGAATTTTTTATACATTTTACTTCTTTGTGTGTTACAAAAAGTGAAATTTAGTTCAGTCTTAAAAGTATAGTTTTTATTCCCCCCCCACTGAAAATATGGCATTGCAATATTTGTATTGGCAAAGTGGTTAAAAAAAAAAAACAAAGACTTCGAGCCATTAGTAAGACATAGTAAAAAGAGTCTGAAAAATTACACTGACTAGAATTGCTATTATTTAAACTCAGTAATACTTTCTATGCATTTCAGCTTTTGCTGTGAGTTATCAACTTTCTGCAGTATAATACAATGAAAAAAGCTAGTAGAGAATTTTGATTCATCTGCTTTCCACAGCTGATGACATCTTCTCAAATATAACAAAATAAGAATGTTAAAGAGGATTTCTTACAATTTGAGTATTATTACCAATTGTTAAATGACGAAAGGACATTACAGCCAGCTCTAAGATGTCCTCAAAGAGAAAAGACTGTACTTGGTATAGTTTTTTTCCTTTTGTTCAGTTATTAAAAATAGAAAACTATCATATTAGAATTATTTTGAAATGGCGGTCTATTGGTTAAAGTTGACTGCAGAGTGCAGTCACCGAAAATAATTCAGCACACCTTTTCCCGTTTGCTTTAGAGATTCATCTTCTATTCTGCATGGCTAAGTTAGTAACTTAATCCAGACATGGTGAATCTGAGCCTTGGCTGCTGGTACTTTTGTTTTCATTCATTAAATGTCATTAAAAAAAAGACAAATGTTTAAAATGAAGTCCTGCTATCATTTTAGCAATTGCTTTCACGAAGAGGTGACTCTGTGTGATAGTAATTGTGATGCAACATGTGCCCATGAGATAATATTTTTCTCAAGTAATTTTAAGTTTAGACATCTAGTCTGTGTTTGCAGAACATTAATCAGAATTGAGGAAGTAGGGCAGGCTGGGGCATAATGCTCGCATCTTTGCTAGCAAAGAGTTGTGGCTCCAAAACCATGTAACTGTGTGTGACATACCTGTTGTGAACAGTCCCCAGGACACTCTAGCTCCTGAATTGTGCCCAGGAGCTATTTGGGAATGTGGTGATTGACATTGCCCAAAATCATGCCAGGCAAAGTCTGAGCAGGTTAACAACACCAGTGATTGGGTTCCAGTGCCCAGAAAGGATCCTGTACATTGCTTGCTTTATTAGCATACACCTATCCCCAACTTAGCCACCTGCCTTAGGACAGGAAGAATCCTGTCCTTATGTGGAAATCCCTGTATTATTCCACTCATTAATGAAGGGGTATAAACAACAGGTTAGGATAACTTGCCTGTATTTTAGAGGGCTGAATCCAGAGGATCTCAATATAAATCCTACAGATATTTCTTGTGTTTAAAATATTTTCTTCAGACGTTACACTTCCTTATCACAAAAGATCAACATAGGACCTCAAAAAGGAGAACAAGAATCATTTAGATAAACTGATGTGAAAACCTATTCCTATATACTCTGTCTTGGACCAACTAGGAAACCTAGAAAAGAGTCAAAGAACACATAGTAAGAGAAAACAAATTCAGGTAAACCCTTATATGATAAATTTATTTATTGAATAAGGACAGCATCTCAAAACCCAGTCTGGAATATAATGGTTCATGAGTAACTGTACTGCCAATATTATTTCAGTGCTTTAAAGTTGATGCCTACTTAAATAATCATACCTTGAACAATATTCTGTTCTAGAATCACAGAATCACAGAACAGTAGGGGTTGGAAGGCACTTTGGTGGGTCATCTAGTCCAACCCCCCTGCCAAAGCAGGGTCACCTACAGCAAGCTGCACAGGACCATGTGCAAGCACGTTTTGAATATCTCCAGAGAAGGAGACTCCACAACACCTCTGGGCAGCCTGTTCCAGTGCTCTGTCACCCTCAAAGTCAAGAAGTTCTTCCTCATGTTCAGATGGAACTTCCTATGCTTCAGTTTGTGCCCATTGCCCCTTGACCTATTGCTGGGCACCACTGAAAGGAGTTTGGCCCCATCCTCCTGACATCCACTCTTAAGATATTTACAAGCATTTATAGGATCCCCTCTCAGTCTTCTCTTCTTCAGGCTGAACAAGCCCATCTCCCTCAGCTTTTCCTCATAGGTGAGATACTTCAGTCCCCTCATCATCCTTGTAGCCCTCCGCTGGACTCTCTCCAGCAGCTCCTCATCTTTCTTGAACTGGGGAGCCCAGAACTGGACACAGCACTCCAGATGGCGCCTCACAAGGGCAGAGCAGAATTGGAGGAGAACCTCCCTTGACCTGCTGGCCACACCTTTCTTAATACATCCCAGGATCCAATGGGCCTTCTTGGCAACAAGGGCACATTGCTGGCTCCTGGTCAGCTTGTTGTCAACCAGGACACCTAGATCCTTCCCCGCAGAGCTGCTTTCCAGCAGGTCCACTCTAAGCCTGTACTAGTGGGATTATTCCTTCCCAGGTGCAGGACTCTGCACTTGCCCTTGTTGGACTTCATGAGATTCCTCTCCGCCCAACTCTCCAGCCTGTCCAGGTCTTTAAGTCCAAGTCTAGAACTTTAAGCCTTTTAAAAGTCATTGGTAAGAAATCTGCTCTAATCACCCACTACATGATTAACATATCTAGCCCTTTTTTGTAGCACTACAGCACTGTTGTTCCGTGTGGTCTAATAAGCATTGGAAAATATTTGAACATAAAAGACAAAACAGTGATAGGGAAATAGAAAATTGTGAGCAGAGAAGAAAGGAACAATTCAGAACATGGACACATGTCTTCATGCTAAGAAGGGCTTAAAATCTAGAAGATCGCAAGACATAATAAAAAAACAGGATAATTAGGGAACTTGGACAGAATTTATGTATTTCATAAAAAGATAAATGAACAAGTGGAATGAATTACCAGTAAAGGCAAATGAAACAAAGATTATAAATAAAATATGAAATATAAAGTATAAATGAGGTTGGAAGACTTAGATTTATTTCCTGAGAAAGAGGAAAGTGAATGAGCATAAAAGGAAAAGTGGGAAGGTGAGACTAGTATATTAAAAATGGAAGGCTGAAATTGCATTTGGTAAGTTATTTTTCATACTTAATTGAAGTAATTATGAAAGATAATTTCTGATATATAATTAATAAGCAGTAGTCAAGATGAACTTATTTTTACTAGTGATTTTGGAAGACCCCTTGACAAAATGGAAAATGGTCAAGGAAGGCAGCAGCACAAATAATGAGCATTATGTATAAGCTAAGTACCTGGTACTTTACACAGAGAAGTTACAATGTAAATATTTAAAGAGAACAGATGAACATGAGGACTCCCAACATAAAAGAAAATAGGAATAATAAATATCTTGCAAGTTTGAAAGGTCAAAATTCTCTCAGACTCAGATTAAATTTTCATGGTGTTTTCACAGAAATATGACTGTGTTCCCCTAACAGAAACTTGGCCTCAATTAATTTGTGTTCTAAATAGAGGAAAAGCAATACAGAAGATCTTTTATTGTTTTAAAATAAAAAAGGTATGCTAAAAATCTTCCATATACAATAAACAATTCATATAACTTAATGAATATAAAGTTTTTCCTTAATTCCTCTTGCGCATTCAGTAGGATCTTTAAGAGTCAATAGATCTGCTTGAAACATCTGAAAATATCCATTAGATAACCACATTTGAGGCCTTTTAGAAAAAAATATTTTTGTAGTAAAAGAGAACAACACCACTATGTAAGGATATACATCACCATTTCAAAATGGAGAAAACAGGGACTTAACCCTGAAATAACATGACTTTAGTGGGACTGTGCCTGTGTATAAAGATACTTCAGTTCTGAATCCTGGTAGCATTAGTGCCTTGGGCAATATGTTACAGAAGACAAAGAATTTCACTTTTGCAGTCAGTGCCACAATGCTAAGACATCAAGAACACTAACCTCAGTCAAATCTTTTAAAGCCGATGTTCTTTAGCTCGGTGTTTTGACCGTGGCTTTCTCAAGGGCATATCCCTTTTAATGTTAATTTATTTGCAGTCTTTTATCTCCATAGGAAGAATCAATGTCATTTAATACTCAGACCTCCTGGAGGAGAAACAGTAGAAGCTGGGTTAGGTAAAGTCCAGAATGAACTTTCAATCAGTATAGCATGAAAGTATACAAAGATCCTGAATTAAATTCTGCCTGCCCACAATTGGTAGCCTAGAGCCCGAGGGTTACTTTTCTGTGGCCACCTTTTCCTCAAAAGAGACATGTAACAACAATTCAGTGTTTTCCCTGCTCCTGTGCAGCCCTGTAATTACTACCCATGTCACCCCAGCTGGGAGGAGGATTAAGGTAGCTGTGGGGCACCTCTCTTGTAAATGTGAGTGACCCAGTAGGAATCACTGGGCTAAGTCACCAAGGACGGATCACAACTGAGATTCCTTTACCTTAGCGGCAGCAGATTTCTAGACCTGTGGTTTTAGCGGGAGCCCATAACATACAACAGGGACCACAGCCAGTGCAAGGTGGAAGCAGAGCTTGCAGGAGACACTCCAGAACTGGAATCTGATCTAGTGGCACCAAGTTGATATTGTTTTGGTGTAGGTGTTCATTATCACTTATGCATAATGCTTCAAATCATCTGAGGTAAGATAAATGGAAATATTCACAACGGCTAGATTTAGCTGAGTGAGACTATTTTGCCAAGGCTGCTTTACAGACAGTGCAGTGGAACAGTTTTGATGGGGCTGATTACAAGCATCTAAAATTATTTTTTTTCTCTGAATTAACTACAGGAGAAACGTCTTCTTCCACTAACTCTAGACAAAACCTACACAAACTACTGTTGATAATGCTAAAGATAGACTTTGTGAACACTTTGCACAGTCTCCTTTTTAAGACTCATAATTTGGATACCTTTCTTGGCTGTAGGTCTGGGTTTTATTTACTCTGTGTTGGTGTACTATCTACTGCAGGAGAGTGTTCAACATGCCATTAAAGCCTTGGAAACAATTTGCAATTTTAAACACTTAAAATACTTGATCTGTAAAGGCTTTTCAGACCAGAAGTTTCATAAAAGTGAAATAAAAATAAGTGGAACACATTTGCACCAAGGACTGTGGAATGAGCAAGACTAGAAAGGTACAGATAAAAACATACAGCCATTACACTGGGCACTGTAATTCCTCCACGGAGTACACAGAATTCGCTTAGTAAAACACTATATTAGAATATTCCCATCACAGAAAAGTAATATAGAAAATCAGTAAGAAAAAGTGTCAAGTGGATATCATTGAAGCTGTATTAAAATGGGACTTAATTAAGAGGTGTTGTATTAGTAGTATTTTATTTCATGTGAAGGCAAAAAGGGAAGGAGAGACACTCCTGAGCAGCAGTTCTATTGCCTAGAAGAACTCACGTATAGATTTCACGTATTTTTTCACACAGCCAGCAACTGTCTGTTGAACTTAGCAGCCATGTGGAACTGCAGGAAAATATTCAGACCTTTGGAATGATTGTGTACTTTAGAAGTTGGCTATTTTTTCCTCTAGATGTCCTTCACAGCCTTCACTGGACTCCACAAACAATAAGGATGCTTTATTGCACACTATATACTAGATCACATTCCTTGGGGGGATTAGAATAGTTTCATAGAATCATAGAATGGTTTGGGTTGGAAGGGACATTCAAAGGCCAACTAGTCCAACCCCCCTGCAATGAGCAGGGACATCTTCAGCTAGATCAGGTTGCTCAGAGCCCTGTCCAACCAGACCTTGAATGTTTCCAGGGATGAGGCATCTACCACCTCTCTGGGCAATGTTTTCCAGTGTTTCAGCATCCCCACTGTAAAAAATTTATTCCATATATCTAGTCTAAATCTACCCTTTTTTAGTTTAAAACCTTTACCCCTTGTCCTATTGCAACAGGCCCTGCTAAAAAGCCTGTCCCCATGTTTCTTATAAGACCCCTTTAAGTACTGGAAGGCTGCAATAAGGTCTCTCTGCAGCCTTCTCTTCTCCAGCCTGAACAACCCCAACTCACTTGGCTTTTCCTCATAGGAGAGGTGTTCCTTCCCTCTGATCACTTCTGTGGCCCTCCTCTTGACCCGCTTCAACAGCTCCATCTACTTCTTGTGCTGGGGGTTCCAGAGCTGGACACAGGACTCCAGGTGAGGTCTCTCCACAGTGGAGCAGAGTGGCAGAATCACCTCCCTTGAACTGCAGGCCATGCTTCTCTTTATGCAGCCCAGGATGCGGTTGACCTTCTGGGCTGCAAGTGCCCAGAAGTTGGATCATGTCCAGCTTTTCATCCAGCAGTAACTCCAAGTCCTCCTTGGAAGGGCTGCTCTCAGTCCCTTTATCCCCCAGCCTTTATTGGTAGTGGGGGTTGCCTTGACCCACGTGCAGGACCCTGTACTTGGCCTTGTTGAACTGCATGAGATTCATGTAGGCTCAGTTCTCAAGTTTTTCCATGTTCCCCTGGATGGCATCCCATCTCTCAGGTGTGTCAACCTCACCACTCAGTTTGGTGTTGTCTGCAAACTTGCTGAGGGTGCACTCGATCTCACTATGTACTTGATGAAAACATTAAACAGTACTGGTCCCAGTACAGACCCCTGAGGGACACCACTTGTCACCAGCCTCCATTTGGACATCGAGTCGTTGACCACTACCCTCTGGATAGTTGTATAATGCCACAAGGTTTTGTTTAGCCAATTGAGTGTTATTGCAGGTATTCACAGGGGTTGAGGTTTGGACTGCAGGTACCTACAAGTAGCTATCTTTGGGTGAATAGCCCAAAGATCTCCAGTGACTGTGTTAATGAGTTCTGCATTGTCTATAACAGAAGCTTAGGTAATTATCTCTATAGTTGTTTTCTATTACAAAAGAAAAAAGAAAATTGAGGAGAAATATGAAATTATAGTAAGAGGAAAGTCTTCTAGTTATTTTAGAGGTCTGCCTTAGGACAAGATGAAACACACCACTAATTTCCTAGTTCCTTTAGCTGTCAATAAAAGGAAATTTAGCATATTAGCTCAGATGTGAATGTTTACATCTTACCACTTGAAGCAAACCCTAAAGTCCAGCTGAGTGTGGTGTAAGGAAGGCCTGTTCACAGATCCCTGTGTCTGACTCTGCTTAGAGGCTCACCCAGTGTTTACCTCTTTAGACTTACTGCTCTTGAGGCAAGACCTTTATTTTGTTCCTGGCTGGGAAACCCATCAAGATGTATATATTCATGATGAATATATTTACACTGTTTCAAGGGTGCATTGTAGGAGAATCTGTATTATCTATGCTAATAACACTCTTGTCATGCTCACTAATCCTTTGTTTCAGTGCCCCAGAAGTCTTTCCTATGCAAATCAATTCACAGGGGGACTTTAACATGTAAATCGCAATCTGCCTCACATGTGAGGAATTGATGGATTTTACATTCCTTGTCTGTGGGGAAGTAATGAGTGGTAGTGCATCTCCAGTACTTGGTGGCAGTGCTATACCAAGTCTAATAGAGCGTTCATAGTTTTAGGAGTATAAGAGAGAAGGACAAAAAATCTATGATATATTTCATTTCCTCTTTTGTGTACCAGAAGTAGTAATAAAATGTCAGTGGTCTATGATCTTAACTGATAACATGATATTGTTCTTTCATTGTGGAGAGAATGCTAACTCCTGTGGGAAAATGTTAGTGAGTATTCTTAAGTGAATCCAAGACATTTCACACTCAAAAAGAAAAAACATGGAAATTGTTAAGTCAGAAGAGAACTGATTCACCAGATGAAAATTTGGTATGTATAAAACCAGGCATATGAAAAGAGTTGGACAAGCTAAGTAGGAGAAAATTAGGTATAGAAATACTTGTGAAAATTAAACATATAGAAATTATTGATTCTGAACAATGTGCATCTTGATGTATAAAAGGAATCAGCAAATCTACATCCCCCAAAATTTTTCTGAAAATTCAAGCAGGCTGCAGGAGAAGGTGGGGGTTTGCAAGGCAAAACCCAACTAATATTCAAACTGATATCAAAAGCTAATAACATCCTGAGGACTGTGCTTATCAGAGAAAGGTCACTAATCCTGTGCATGTGGCTGTATCAACATGAATGTGTCATTCTGGGAAGGACAGACTGCCATCTTTACCATGGAAATAGAGGATTTGTTTTCTTTTGATTTGGTTTAAACAGAAAATTGAAATTTAACCCAAGGAATCACAGGATAAAATGGTAGAAGTCTGCACATTTTGTTCTAGCCATGTTCTTTGTCCACAGTGTAGTGTACTGACTGTATGGCCCTTTTAATAAAACAGGTCATTACATTCACTTCCAGCTAAATTTTTGCTTCATTCTGTATGCAGAGTCTGTTTATGCTAAAGAATGATGCATGACAAAGATGTTGCTTTTTAGTAATACGAGAGGTCTAGATGCTTTTTGTTGGTTGTAAAGAACATGCTTAGGCATGCAGTTTTAATGTTTACAGTACAATACATTTTACAGTACAAAACTGAAAGGTAACTTCTTTCAGCGGTTAAACTAGAAAGACTTCCTTTTAAAAAATGGCTGTCAGTCAATAACGTGTCTTTTCTGAAGCCTTCTTTTTCCTAAAAATGTGGTGCAGTGCTGTTTAAGAGATCAGAAAACAATTTACAAGTGGAAAGAATCTGACCTGACATGCTTGGCAGGCCAGAGGAATTAAAAATATATACCAGTTTCTGAGAAGCTCTGTGCTCAAACCATCTCAGAAGCAAATTAAGTCCAGGTAAAACTGAAATCCAAAAATATCTTTGGAATTACATATCTATACATATGCACCATTGCTCCATGTCCCCCTGCCCCTGAAATATGGAAATAGTCCCCTTATCTGTTAGTGATATGTAACCAAAACCATGGTACTTAATTTTCAGATCTCCTCTAATTCTCCAGGTTAAGAAAACAATGTGAAGTTTTGCAGAAATACTTCATGGAATAGGAGTCAGCTCACAGAATAGAAGCATAGCATGTAAAGGACTACATCCAAGTTAGTCATCTCAATCTCTCTTTACGAAGGGAAGTAGGCATTTGTAGGGTATGAATCATCTCTTTCTAAAATAGGTCAAAACAATTCTGCCTTCAAATGCCTGTTTTTCTTCTTTGACTGAAAATGGAATTTCAGGTAAGTGATTCAGCTGTAGCTGTCTGCACCATGGATGTCTAAAATGAGGTGAAAAGTATATTGCTCAAAATTATTTTAACGAAAGTAGTAATTTGAAAAATACTTTTATGAAGCTGGAGTTGCATTATCAATTCATACTTGTCGAAAAAGTATATCCAATTATATCTTTATGCTAAGTTAAAACTATAACAAATTTTAAAATTATTATTTAAAATATAAAATTTTAAATTATTATGTTAGCTGAATGAATACAGTCAGCATGGATTCACCAAGGGGAAATCATGCCTAACCAATCTAATAGCTTTCTACGATGACATGACTGGCTGGGTAGACGAAGGGAGAGCCGTGGATGTTGTCTGCCTAGACTTCAGCAAGGCTTTCGATACAGTCTCCCATGATATCCTCCTAGGGAAGCTGAGGAAGTGTGGGCTGGATGAGTGGTCGGTGAAGTGGATAGAGAACTGGCTGAATGGCAGAACTCAGAGGG
>Ga0065711_1042001_pt1 | contig 15730 bp, 8 predicted proteins | sample Hoacrofraction12_FD_59098 | JGI IMG/M metagenome (GOLD analysis project Ga0065711, IMG submission 59098) | Hoatzin crop microbial communities from Cojedes, Venezuela - Epithelial fraction 12 v2 (version 2) | ecosystem: Host-associated > Birds > Digestive system > Esophagus > Crop | place...
AGAGCTGCTCTCGATCCTTTCATCCCCCAGCCTGTATTGATAGCGGGGATTACCCCGACCCAGGTGTAGGACCTTGCACTTGGCCATGTTGAACCTCATAAGGTTCACACAGGCCCACCTCTCCAGCTTGTCCAGGTCCCTCTGGATGGCATCCCATCCTTCTGGTGTCTCGACCGTACCACTCAGCTTGGTGTCATTTGCAAACTTGCTAAGGGTACACTCGATGTCACTGTCCATGTCATTGATAAATATATTGAACAGCACCAGTCCCATTACGGACCCCTGAGGGACTCCACTCGTCACTGGTCTCCATCCTGACATTGAGCCATTGACCACTACCCTTTGGCTGCGACCATCCAACCAATTCCTTATCCACCGAACGGTCCACCCATCAAATCCATGGCTCTCCAATTTAGAGAGAAGGATCTTGTGGGGGACCGTTTCAAAGGCTTTACAAAAATCCAGATAGATGACATCCATTGGTTTTCCCGTGTCCACCCTTGTTGTTACACCATCACAGAAAGCCACTAGGTTGGTTAGGCAGGACTTGCCCTTGGTTAAGCCATGCTGGCTGTCTCGGATCACCTCCCTGGCCTCCATGCATATCTTAGCATATCTTCTAGGAGGATCTGTTCCATGATCTTCCCAGGCACAGAGGTGAGGCTGACAGGTCGGTAGTTCCCAGGGTCTTCCTTTTTACCCTTTTTGAGAAGGGGCACAATGTTTCCCTTTTTGTGGTCACTGGGGACTTCCCCTGACTGCCATGACTTTTCAGATATCATGGAGAGTGGCTTGGCAACTACATGAGCCAGTTCCCTCAGGACTCTGGGATGCATCTCATCAGGTCCCATGGACTTCTGTACGTTTAGTTTCCTCAGGAGGTCCCGAACCTGGTCTTCACTTACAGCTGGAGGGATTATACCCTCCTGGTCTCCTTCATGCCATGCATCGACTCAGGAGGGGTGAGGAGAGAGGTTGCCAGTGAAGACTGAGGCAAAAAGGTTGTTGAGTACCTCAGCTTTCTCCTCTTCTGCTGTTAGCAGTTTGCTGGTCTCACTCATGAGCGGGTGTACACTTTCTCTGACCATCTTTTTGTGGCTGACATACCTGTAGAAGTCCTTCTTGTTATTTTTCACATCCCTTGCCAAGTTCAGCTCCAGCTGTGCCTTGGCCTTCCTGACCCCATCCCTACGCAACCGGGCAGCTTCCCTGTACTCTTACCAGGAAGCCAGTCCCTGCTTCCACTGCCTGTGCAGTTCCCTCTTCTTCCTTAGTTTGACCAGCATCTCTTGTCTCGGCCATGCCGGTCTCCTCCCTTCTCTGCCTGACTTCTTACACTTGGGGATCGAGAGCTCTTGCACTCTGTGGAATACATCCTTAAAGACCTGCTAGCTTGTTATGTTCTCCTGTCCCTGAGGACCGTTTCCCAGGGAGTCCTTCTGACTATCTCCTTGAAGAGCTGGAAATTTGCCCTCCTAAAAATCACTGTAGGTGTTTAAAAATTGTGGGAAAACTCAAACTAGAAATTCAAATTAAGTTCTATTATACAAACAGACTTCAAATGCAGACTCAAGACCTTGAGAGTGTGTGGTCAAGAAACACCATTCAGCTGAACACAGAAATCCCCAAGTTAAGAAAATCTACTTTTGGAGACTAATGCATGTTTTATGATAACTTTCATAGAATCACAGAATCACAGAATGGTCGGGGTTGGAAGGGACCTCTGTGGGTCATCTAGCCCAAACCCCCTGCTGAAGCAGCGTCACTTACAGCAGGCTGCACAGGATCTCATCCAGGCGGGTCTTGAATATCTCCAGAGAGGGAGACTCCACAACCTCCCTGGGCAACCTGTTCCAGTGCTCTGTCGCCCTCAGAGTGATTGAAAAAGAATAAAAGAAACATGGCCAGCAGTATAGATATTTTTAAATTTAGTGCTGTCTTGATAACTTTTAAGCCTGGTTCACGTTACTCAAAGTAAAATTTTATTAGGGCAAAGCTAGACACATAGTAGAAATTTTCTTAATGCACACTTTTAATACATATGTTTATGAAAACTGACATTGTCTGATTATCACCAAGGCTTGCTCTCTTTTAAAGTCTGTTTGATGATAAGGTTTGTAGTGAATATTTCTGTATTTTTTAACCACCCACTCCCTCATTACATGCAGATCAGCTGTGTTTCTTTTTGTCATGTTTGCCTCCATCACAGACAAATACAGGCTCTGTCAGTTTTTCTCATGAAATGAAAATGGTTGTATTTGCTAAAGCAGTGTATAACCAGTGATATTTATCTTGAACTACTGAAATTTATTCAAAACTTCCTGTACCATTAGTTCTGCAGCTTTGTGTGTAGACGTAGAAACTTTTATACACGATAGAAGAACTGTATTTTGGAGCCTTTCAACAGTAGACATTAACAGTAGACATTAACAGTAGTCAATACTGATGTTTTTACCCTCTATACTGCAAATAATGCCTAGAAGTAAGCTTAAAGCCTGATCCACCTAAAACATTTTAAACAAACAAACAAACAAACAAAAATAATAACCCACAGGAAAAAAAGCATAAGGAAAGTGTATGAATGTTATTGCTACCTAATGTCTTTGTGTAAAAGAAGGTATTTAGTTCCTTTTTAGATTGTTGTAGGAGAGATCTATCATGACGCTGTAGAAACCACATATTGCTGGGAATGAAAGGCTGACAGCCTTCTCTTCAAAAGCCCTTGTCTATCTTACAATCTTCTGTGGCAGCATAGATAAGATGTTTCATAATATAATGAAACACATAATAGTGATACAAGGTTAGAGAATGATCATTAAAGTCTTTTCAGCATTGTTACTGTTGTGTCTGTATCTTCGTGATCTTCATTGGTGTTTTGTTTTGTTTTGTTTTTCAAATGTTATATCCTTACATCATTAGAAATGTTCATTGCACAATCATAGGATAAACACTAATCAAACAGCCTTTATGAAACGTTATGTCATTATGTTCTGAGTTACAATAATGGCAAGTTAAAGAAATGACAAACTCTGTCTAATTAACAGTCTTGTTCCAACACTAACTGGTACTGTAAGAAAGGACATCATAACAATTTTGTCAATATCTGAAGTTTTCAGGAAACCAAATTCATTTTTTACTGCTGCTCAAACCTTTGAGACCATCATCTGCTGTTAGGCATTGCACAAGTTTTACTAGGAAGGCTGTGGAAGTGTTACATTCTGCTTACCTTTCTTTCTGTACTGTAATACTGTATCTTTCCTACAATGAAATTATTGTATGTTTCTGTGCATGGACATTAGTTTATCGGTTGTTCACATAGGATCTGACAACTGGATCACTGAACTTGTACACTCTATTAAGAAGTCTGTAATGCAGCACTGTGTAAAATGAAATGAAAGACAACAGGATAGACTGTTCATGCTGATTTTTTTACCTGGAGGTTTTTTTCACAGTCACACTCCAACAAATAGTGAGCCTAGAAAAGAAGGATGTCTTGCATTAGATTTTTCGATGCCAGCATAGTTTACTTCGATGACTGTTTCTCTTCTTTCCTTTGCTCTTGAGTTGGAATTGCTCACTACAAAATGCATCTTAGACCCCAAGCCCTGGCTGCAAGAGAGCTATACTATTTCCTGGCCTTTTAGTCAATCATCTCCCATTCAGGGGAATCAGTGCTATTAAGTATTGCTGTGGTGATTTAACATTCAGCTCCAAAATGATACTTTTTGTTGTTCAGGGGGGGCTGGGGGTGGGTGGGGGCTATTAACCCTCCTTGATTTTGCAGTTCTTGATCTGACTGGGCCTTGAAAACCAGTGTTAAAAATTCTTAAGCTGTGTTAGACATGGTAGGAAAAGTAGTGTATATTGGATGAATGCTGGAGGAGGTAAATCTGATCTTGTGATGGGGTGTGAGCTGAGACAAAACATGAACCTGACATTAAATATATTCAGGGGAACATATTCCCTCCTCCCTTAGGCTGAGGTAATCTGGCATCTGTGACTGCCTTTCTTCAGAGACCCGTTATAGTTTGAATTCCAGTGGTGCATGCTCTGGGATGGAAAATAACCAGCAAGTATATTTACTTTGTAAAAGCATTGGATATAAACAATGCATTTCTCCTACTGGGTCTCTCTCTTTGAGCATATTGCAAATACTCTAGAGAAAGTGTTTTTAAAATTTGCTGTCTGCAGTGCAAAAGTCTTAAAACTGTAGAAGTAAAAGGCAAATTTTTTTTGCACTGAAAGTCTACTTTTCTTGAACTTCCCTTTTTTTTAGAAAAACTTTCAGATTTTAACAGGAAAAAAATACTTCTGTAGGTCTTTGTATGTTATTTGTACTACACCAGCTAACTGTACGTTCTGAATGTTTTTTTTCAGTCAGGTCTCTTCTAAGCTTTGTTCAGAGGGCAGCGTAGTTTAAAGTTCAGGAAAATTTTGATAAACTTCACTTGAATGTGAAACTTTTTTTGTATTATCCCCAATATCTGCTTTTTCTTTGCATATCAAACCTCTTCCAAACACAGTGCTAACTGATGAGTTTTCATAGCAATGAATGGAATGTAATGGGAATACAAAACTTCTTATATAATTTATTTTCTCAGTCAATGAAAACCCTTGCTCCTAACAAGAAGAGTTAAAACTTTTCCTTCATGCTAGAATGCTCATAGTAGTTACCATGACTTTTTTAATGATTTAATCAAATTAATCTGGCTATATAGTTGATGATGACATTAGTGGACATTTGTTCCTCAAACATTTCTGCAAATCCAGGTGAAAACCTGCAGGCCATAAGACTCTGTCATAATCTCCTGTGTCTGTAGTGTCGTGCAAGTAGGAACCTACCAAACACAGTCACTAGGGAAAGTAAGATACCTCTTCTTCCATATGGTCATGTTTCTTCCTCAAAGTATTTAATAAAAACATATTTCACACTTCACTTTTAGACACTCTTTTTAACGTTCTAATGCCTGAGGAAGACACAAATCTTTCTGCTCTGTCTCTCTGTTTTGAATGAATGAATGAATGAATGAACTTAATGCTTTTATTTTTTTTCTTAAAAAAAAAAATATTTGCAACTTAAGGATGGCCTTGTGTCCAAGGCACTAGAGTAAGACTCCAATATGTTCTTACTCTGTTGTATGCATGTAACAGCAGAAAATTATGAACTGTCAACATACTCGATTTATAATGTGAGTTTCAGTGGAAACCTTTTTTAAAAAAAAAGAAACAAAACACCAAACCCCTCTGGTCTTTAGGTCTTTAAGAAACACTACTGATCTCTGTTTAGATTCCAACCCACTACATACATTCCCTGGCAATTTCTTTGCCTTATTAAGACAACTACAAAAAGCCATAGTTGCAGAAGTTGGAGAAGCACAAGAACAGGCTTAGCAGCATAAACACCTTTGGTTTTTTTCCTACTCCCTGCTAATGTACACTCAAACCATGCCAGGTACTTGGCAAGGAAGTTGAACTAGAAATAAATGTATTCTTAAACCATTTGATGTTGTTGATAGCTTTTATTTGCCAGTAGTGCATCAAGTGGACGAATGCAAGATCTTTTCTGAATTGAATTCAGAGACCTGGCATTCAGTTTGTAAAACCTCTCATTTTCAGTGCTAACATAAATTTGTTGCATAGTGAGTAACAGGCATCTTTACATTTCACAAGAGCGGATAAAGGCATTTAATTCTTATTTTTAAACTTTACAAGTGTTTTCTATGGTCCTATGAAATTTGTAATATTTATCAGCATGCTAACTTCATTCATCACGATTCATTTACCCGGGAAATTGTGTTTGTAATGAGCCTGTGTTTATGTATTTCCTGTAAACAGAGATATCAGTTTCTCACAATATTTATGCAAAATATGTTCACCATCCACACATCAAGACACTTCAGCCTCTTTCTCCAGTTATAGGGCTTGTGGCTTTGTTTGCTGGAAATGCTGTGCAGTTTATCACCTGCTATGCAGGATCAGTACATAGTAGATGTAAGAAACCACTTCTTTTCCTAGTGTGGATGATTTTTTGGATTGGTATATTGAATCTTACACTACAGAAGAATATTAATTTCTTTTTTTTCTTTTTTTTCCTTTTTTTTTAGAACTGAAGTTCTGAAATCAGTGGAAAAAGTGGATGTTCTCATTTAAACTGTCCAAGGAACTGCAGATAAAGGTGTATATTCACAGTAGGAAATTGGAGAATATTTTTTAATTAATTGTGTCCAGATCACTATTATAACTCAACAAAAAAACCCTATATGGAACAAAGCTTTTCGGCCTTTGTCACAAAATTGTTCTCCTGTTGTCTTGAATGAGATACGTGAATAAGATTTGATCTATACCTTGCATGTGTGGGTGTTATTTTGGTTTTTGTTTGTTTGGGTCTTTGGTTGGTTGATTGATTGGTTTTAACTATGTTCATTATCAGTTGAGATCTCACTGTCTAACACATCTAGGAAGTCACCAAACACTGTTTTACTGGATCTGGCAGCAGGAGAAAGCCAGTTTAGATCCTAAAGAGTTCCAGATAGCAGCTGTCAGAGGAAGAGGATCGTCAGGCTCATGCTTACTGTAGATAACATTTTAATGGAAAAGAGATGCTGAATCAGACTGGCCAGCACTGCAGTATGAGCCTGATTCCTTTTTCTTCACAAGACAGTAAGAGCATAATGGAGTTGAGAGTTTCAATAAAATGTTACCTTTCTTTGCTCAGGAATATGCGAGGCCATGTCTAGATTTTTGAGAAGTGAAAGTTTGTTTCAGTCACAAGCGTTATGAGCTAGGAAAACCTAACTTGTATATTCCTTCTTAGTGTTCAGAGACAATGTTCTTTGGCTGAGCTTTTAGGCTTCTTAGTCTAGATAGGCTTTAGCCTTTATGAGAATAGCATAAGAAAAAATGGTTATAGTCAGCTTAATTATCTACACAGAAAAATGTTTTTGATTTTTTCTCTTTCATCTTCCTAATGGTAGAGGAAAACTACTTCTCTTGCATGGAGGAAAAAGATGTCTTTACTTTTAAGAACTTAGTTTATTGATGCTTCATGTTGGGAAAGTTATATAACTTGCACTAGCCAGCAGTTTATGAAAATGAAAACTTCACAGAAAGAACTGGAAAATGTCCTGTGTGAGCAAATCTTCATATTCAGTTTACTTATCTCAGGGTTCTTCTCCTAGTTCTCTCTGAGAGGAAAAATAGGTTGAAACTGCAATTTGTTCGTGTCCTTATTCTCTCCCGTCCTCTTGTATTTCACAGAATCATAGAAACATAGGTTGGAAAAGACCTCTAAGATCATGAAGTCCAATCACCAGCCCAACATCACCATGCCTACTAAACCATATCCCAAAGAGCCATATCTACATGTTTTTTGAATACCTCCAGGGATGGTGACTCCTCCACTTCCCTGGGCAGCCTACGCCAATGCCTGACTACTCTTTCAGTAAAGAAATTTTTCCGAATATCCAATCTAAACCTCCCCTGATGCAACTTGAGGTCATTGCCTCTCATCCTATCGCTAGTTACTTGGGAGAAGAGACCAACACCCACCTCACTACAACCTCCTTTCAGGTAGTTGTAGCAAGCAAGGTCCCCCCTCAGCCTTCTCTTCTCCAGACTACACAGCCCCAGATCCCTCAGATACTCCTCAGAAGACTTGTTCTCTAGACCATTCACCAACCTTGTTACTCTTGTTTGGACACGCTCCAGCAACTCAATGTCTTTCATGTAGTGAAGGGCCCAAAACTGAACACAGTACTCAAGGTATGGCCTCACCAGTGCCAAGTATAGGGACGCGATCACATCCCTACTCCTGCTGGTGTAACTATTCCTGATACAAGCCAGGATGCTGCTGTCAACCAATACCCCAAGATCCTTTTCTGCCGGGCAGCTTTCCAGCCTTTCTCCCCAGGCCTGTAGCAATGCATGGGGTTGTTGTGACTGAAGTGCAGGACCCGACTTTTGTCCTTGTTGAACCTCATACAGTTGGCCTCGGCCCATAGATCCAGCCTGTCCAGATCCCTCTGAAAAACCTTCCTACCAATCAAGCAGATTGACACTGCTGCAACTTGGTATCATCTGCAAACTTACTGAGGGAGCACTCAGTCCTCTCACCCAGATCATTGATAAAGATGTTAAACAAGACTGGACCCAAAACCGAGCCCTGGGGGAACACCACTCATGACTAGCCGCCAACTGGATTTAACTCCGTTCACCACCACTCTCTGTGCTCAGCCATTCAGCCAGTTCTTTATCCAGTGAGGAGTACATCCATCCAAACCATGGGCAGCTAGTTTGTCTATTTGCAGGAACGTGATCTTTATTAAACCATTAAGGACTACTGGGACAGGGTTTTTTAAGGGCATTTGGACCTCAGATCACCATTTCCTTCTTTTCAATCCTTATTGTATTTTCATGACTTCAATTAAGCCCAGGTTTCCTGCCTTACTCGTGCTAGTGTGTTTTGCCCTGCTTGTCTGGCTACATCCATGTTGCTTTAGCTAAACAGCCCATAGGCTGTTCTTCAGTTAGACCTTGTGTAAGTTTAGGCTGACCTAAGTAAAACGAGAGTGCAAATGAAGTTTGACACTGGGATCCATACTCTTCCTAATACTCAAAATGTTTCCCCTCTCCTTCAAGAGATGATCCTTATTTCTGCCTTCCCTTGGGTTACTTTGTTCTGGTTTTGTACACTTTGTACACATCCTTTTATTTCTGATGGGAAGTGTTTATATCAATACTGTCCTGCTTCTTTCTTCACTTAGGCACTGATCATGTAAGACGCAAATATCCTATGATAATACAGCTCTGTAGCTGTACCTGCCATGCACCAGATGGACTCCTTGTGCTAAAATGGTTGTTAGTCCTGCACTCTGCTTTGTTGGAAAAAAGTGTCCGTATTTATCTTGTTAATTATGGAATCGCTCAAAAATGTACTGTTTCCTTTGTGTATTTTTTAACCTGTAACTTGTTCTAATTTAAGCCTCAGCTTCTCCAAACACAATGATCTAGGAATTCAGGGTCCAAATGTCCTATTAGGTTTTTGAAGGGTTTTTTTCGCAAGGAAAATGCCAATATGGAGACACTGAAATATTTTTCCGAAAAAAAAATCTTTAATTCATTTCAGAAAACAGTTCGGAAAATAATGTTTTTGATTTTTAGAATTTTCATGTATTGAGTTTTCTGCTTAAAATAACTATTTTCTTCAGTAAAAAAACCCCTGTCTTAAACACCCTCAGATCTTGAAATTAACATGCGTATGTGGGACACTAATTGCAAACTTCAACAGTCAGTTTCTTGCAGCTTTATTTTTTTTTCTTCTCCATTTTCCTTTTTTCCTAGTGGGTTTTTTCTTTTCAGTCTGTGTGTGTGTATGTGCATGTGTATTTGATTTGACTGGAACTTCTAGTGAGCTAAGAGCTTCCTCACTTCTTCAGCTCTTCCTAGGACTGGGAGAGACCTTGAGAACTGTAAATTCTCCTGTTAGTGTAAGATGCTACATCATATAATAGTGGAAATATCCTGTGTTAAGGATGATCCCTTAAGACAATTTTTTCAGTTTTTGTGGCTCCTCAAAAACTGTTGAAGTTTGTCAGTGCCACTGGAGACCTCAGAATCCAGGTGATGTTAAGGTTAAAGTTGGTCAAAAATTGCAATTCATATAAAGATTGCAAAATATTATTAGATTTCTGTTGTGTTTTTCTGTTTTTTTAAAATTACCTCATGTTTTCTAATCTCAGGAGAGCAGAAACATTCTTTTTAGCCACTTATTCGTTCAGAGTAATTTTAATGGATGTATTACATCATTTCCATTTTACTGATATTTTCTCATTACTTTTCATTCATTTTTTATTTATTTCTCTCTCTTCTGAATGCATGCTCTTTATTTTTTTTCTCCTATTTCAGTTCCCATGCCTCAATGACACTCCTCTGTCTTTTGCCAGGTTAATTCAGGTCTGATCTGGAGATGCTCGCTCACACTTAAAATCTTGCAGCATGGTTTTTTCCCTCTTTCACTTTGGGGGAGGTGTTTAGGTATTTTACATTTCTGTTTTGACCCTCATTCATAAGAGTACTCACGCCCTACATTCTGCTGAAGAACTCAGCTCTGAATATTATAACCTTACAGTTCAAACTATAATACATTTAAAAACTTTAATCTGAAAGTTAACCTGAAAACTTTAGACTGAAGAAGGGACAACTATTTTGTTTACTGTGATCTCTGTAGCACAACTGAAAAGCCTTCGTGGCACTGCTTCCTCTTCAAAGGATATCTCAGCACACTTAAGACAAAATCAATATTAGTGAAATAAAAATTTGTGGTGTAACGTAAAATGGCCACACTAGTCTTCTGCATAATGATGGGATGTTTGTGTTTCATATCTGAGACTTTCACGTCTTTCTTCTTCTTCGAGAGAGAAAACGCATGATAATTGAATGTAAGCATAAGTAAGCTAGGGACTTACCCACACGTCTGAGAAATTAATAACTCTTCAGTCAGAAAGTGGCTCAAATCCCCAAAAGGTCAATATTATATTTTCACACTATGTCAATACTTATAGCAAGAGGAAAACAATTGGAACTGTTTTCCAGTTAAAGACATTTTCAATATCTTCATTGGTACTGTCTGAAGAAGGACAAAGAAGTTTACAAGCTGTACTTCCTGAATAGAAAGTAAGTCATTAAAGATTTTAAATGAGTTGTCAGAAAGTGTAAGGAAATCTGTATTCACAAAATTTATTCTACTGTTAATTTCATTCCATTTGCCTAGATAATTGTATAATGCTTTTTATTCATAGCATTTATTTAACCATACTATAACTGGCAGGATTTCCTCTTCTCTAATAAAGTAAATGAACAAAGAAAATAGAAATGCTCATCTGAAGTGATCTGAGCCAGTTATTTGAGTGTCAAAATAGAAACACTATATGAAGTTTTCTCCCTGTGCAGAGTAGAGGATCTTTTTAATTAAGTGGGAAGTTTCCTGTAATAATCAAAAGACGTCTGTTTACCAGTCTGACGTGGCATTGTCATTCCTGTCAAGAAAGTAATATCTACAGGAGTATTCAAATGTTGCAGATAAAACAGCTTAGTTTGTAGATTAAACTGTGTGGAACATGCCCTGTGCTTAGGAAGCCGTGAAACTGGTGTTAGGTAATCTTCCTCCTCATAGAATATATGAGTAATTCACAAATAATCATTAAAATATTCACATCTCTGGTAGTGTACGATTTGATCTGCGTTTCAGGGTATCTTTTAAAATAGTAATTGCCATTTGTTCTGGTGCTATGACAATGTGACAGAAAAGTATATACTCGATTAGGTGTTCTGAAACAATTTGGATTAGGTCCAATCCTGTACAGTGAAAGCCTGAAGAACTGGCTGCTTTGATCTTATTGATCTCACTGATGATCTTTACATTCATCTTTGCTGTTGTAATTAAGATATTTATATTATTAGTGTCTTTCTAGTTCTTCAAATAACTCTCTCCAGCTTGCTCTTTCTGCCTACCCCATATTGCTCATTGTTGAAATACTGCGTGTATTCTGGCAAAACAGCATCCACAGATGCAGCTCAGTAATCATGTCATGCTGTAAGTTGTTTTAATGAAAGAAAAAAATGCCAGTATAAGGCAAAATACTGCCTATATAGCCATAGTATTTTGCACCACTGAATTTTTCTCATCCTTGCTTTTTAAAACGCAGAGCATCCGAAATGTAGTTTCTTAGCCTGCCAGTGTTAGGGAATGTGGTGCATACATCATGGGGCGAAAGCAATTGCTGCAGACCTTTAGTGTTTGTGTCAGCGTCTGAAATAATTGACATCAGCTAGCCTTTCTGATATTCCGAGTGCTCCTTACTGAAACTTTTTGAATGGATCTGCAATTTTGCCATGCTGTTGTTGGTACCGTTCACAGTTACATAAGCAAGGATGACAAGTTGACCATGGGCCAGTAGTGTGCCCTGGTTGTCAAGAAGGCCAATGGCATCCCGGGATGCATTAGGAGGAACGTGGCCAGTAGACCAAGGGAGGTTCTCCTACCCCTCTACTCTGCCCTAGTGACGTCCCATCTGGAGTACTGTGTCCAGTTCTGGGCTCCCCACTCCCAGAAAGATGAGGAGCTACTGGAGAGAGTCCAGCGGAGGGCTACGAGGATGATGAGGGAACTGGAGCATCTCTCCTGTGAGGAGAGGCTGAGGGAGCTGGGCTTGTTTTGCCTGAAGAAGATAAGGCTGTGAGGGGACCTTATAAATGCTTATAAATATCTCAAGGGTGGGTGTCAAGAGGATGGGGCCAGACTCTTTTCCGTGATGCCCAGCGACAGGACAAGGGGCAATGGGCACAAACTGAAGCAGAGGAAGTTCCATCTGAACACGAGGAAGAACTTCTTCACTTTGAGGATGATGGAGCACTGGAACAGGTTGCCCAGGGAGATTGTGGAATCTCCTTCTCTGGAGATATTCAAGACCCGCCTGGATGAGGTCCTGCTGTAGGAGATCCTGCTTCGGCAGGGGGGTTGGACTAAATGACCCACAGCGGCCCCTTTCCAACCCCTACCATTCTGTGATTTTGTGATTCTGAAGCAAGACATAGCTTTTCAGAGAAAAATTAATTAGGAATAAATAAATGTCTTTGGGTGAGACAGTGCTGAAATTTAAAACTGCAGTCTTTTTCCCTGCAATTTCTTTTCTGTGCTTCAGCTAAATATTTCTTTTAACATAGCTATCTGACTTCTTTAGGACGTCAATTGTTTTTAAAATTGTAAGCTTTTTGTTTGGCTCTTTGAGTCCCATGACTCTAAAGAAGAGTATTTCAGTATGGGTTATAACGTTAACTCATTACAGCAGTGCACGGTCCTTTAAGAAAAAAAGGCCTCAGAGGATGTTTGAATCAGACTAAGGGAAAAGGAGAATGGTATAGCTGAATGGCAATGCCCCCAAAACAAATACTGTAACAGGAATAGCAACATAAAAGTTCTCCTGTGTTAAGGGCCGTATAAAGCAAATGCACTATCTAGACACTATTCAGCCTGTCTATATTGATAGGTTGATATATTTTAAAAAATATTTTTTTTTATATGACTTTCATACCAACAGAAAATAGCAGCAACAGTAACTTAAATATTCTACACCATCTGCAGGAACTCGATGGATGTCTTTTTCATATTCTGTCCTCAAATTTTATTTCTAGTTTTATTATGTTAACATAATGTTTTTCACCTCTGACCTAAACCTCACTTTTTGTGGTGATGTTGTCTCTGTTTCAGACATGGGATATTAAAGAAAAAAAAGCATTAAGCCTTTTATTCAAGGTAATATAATGAATCAGTGGCTGAGTCATAAGGGGAAAAATCCCTACATACTCAAAAAATGGGTAAATTGATTCTCCATCCAGAATATTCTTCATATGAGTGTGATTTATCAAACCTAATCTCCACCAGAGTTTGCCACTTTGAGCTAAATCCATTACATTAAGTTGGTGAGAAGGAAAAACATGTACAGAGAAAATGCCACAGAGAAATGCAATATCTATTGCAAGGGTCCATTGAAGTCAGTAGGTGTTTCATAATCATCTGGAGAGAAATAAAGAGATAGGTTTATACAAAAAGGAACATGTTTTTATCAGGTATGATAATTCACAAAATTTGTTCTTGAAAGCACAAGACAATGTTGAAAGTATGAATAATGGCAAATTTGCTACATACTGCTCTCTTCAGGCCCATCTTCTCTCTATCTATTATTTGCAGGCCACTGTGAGAAGAGCAGGTTTAGTGGGGTTTTTTAAACAGTCATTGGTTATTCCATCAGTTTCTGTTTATGGTATCTCTAAAGTTACAAATATTTATTTCTCTTGTATAAACAGTTTCACAGTGAAATTTGTGGAGAACCTATTGACAACAAGTATGAATAGTGGGGTTTTTTACCTTCAGAAATATGCATTTAATTGCTAAAATAAATAAAATAATCCTAAGAAAGGAATTGAGCTTAAGCTGTGAAATTTAGGAAGACTTTTGAGGTGAGAGAAGACATAAAGATTATGTGTATGAGGAAGGATTAATAAGTTAACATTTTAGATTTATTTATGTGCAAAATAGTGAAAAAACACTAGAAGCTATATTCTGACTTTATGTCATGTAATGCCTTGGTTTATTAACGTGATTTAATGTGACACTGTACATTATAATTAATCATGTAATATGTTAAGCCAAGCAGTTGACAAAGAAGGCAATCTCCCTTTAAAGATATATAAATGCAAAAGGATGGCTGCCACCTGTAACAAAAAGATTTGAATACCCTGTTTTCCTTACTGTTTCTGGCTAACAATGAACACTGGTTGCTCACAAATGAGCAATTTTTCCTGCTAATTTCAAAAAGAAGCAGATAACAAATAATTGCTCTTGGGACCAGGGCACATCTCTAGAGGTGGCAAAGTTTCAAAGGAATTGATTCATAGCCATTATTAAGGAGAATAAAAGAAAAATGCAAGTCTTTTGCATGATTACTCTGTATATGGGCTATAAGAATAGAACACAGATTCAGTGTTGATAAACTCCATCATGAATAGTAGTAAAAACAGGCAATCTCAGTGAAGTGAAAGGAATTGAAGGAGCCTAGTGTCTCTCAGGATATTTTCCATACATAAAAATTAATAGAACATTACCCATCAAAAGATCATTAGTTTCACTGGTAGAAACAAGCATATATTTGGTTCTATTTATGTAATTTAGAGAGCTCATCAAACAGCATTACCTAGGAAGCTGATGGGACACATCCCTCAGTCTCTGTAAGACTATATGTAACAATCTAGTGCTAGAGCCACTTTTATCATGTATTTAGTGCAACCAATGCAGGCGGTGTTTTCCAACGGAAGTGTGTTTCTCCACACAAGCAGTACATCTCCCTTTGCTTGGAAATGTGCTTTCTTTCAAACGATAACGATATACAAATTCTTTGTTTTCATATTACAGCAGCTGCATGCGGCTGCTGTTGTATAAGAGCAATTAAAGCCTGGCACAGTAGCTTTTTCTCAGATGTTTATGCATTTGCCTGGTTATTCCTTCTATTTAATATTACATTTAACTTTGTAGTTTTGAAGTTCCTGTTTTACCCATTGTGAGTCTTTTTCAAGTTAGGTTGTATAATTAATAGGGAGGACTGAAACAAACTTGAAGCAGGCAACTGATTTTACAGACCTTTAAATTATCAAAGCCTGATTTTCACATTACCGCTATTCTACCTAACAAGTAAAATAATGTGTTGCAAGTTGCCTTGTAAGCTTCTTCTTCCTAATGCTGTTCTTTTGCTCACCTCGCACTCCATGGATACCCTTGTGCATCAGATATCTTAACAGAGGTGCAAGATGTAGTAAGGACAACACATAACGCTCAGTTAAGTGTATCTGTAGGGTATTCCAGGAGTAACTTTGCTCTGTTTTTATTTTTATAACCTCTTTTGCTAAATGAGCAAATGGGCTTTTTGTGACTTCTGGTTGATGAATGGTATATTTAGCCCATTATAGAAGCGCCTTCACTACTACTAGTTCAATGGACCTGATTTTGTCAACCTAACTGCAGAAGTAACATTGCAAGTAATTTTCCGAAGCAGGCTGGTTACACTGATTTCAGTCAAGTTATTCTGGACTCCTGATGATGTTGACAATTGCTGAGTGCCAAATCAGTCTTAAACAGGAAGGAAGGAAGGAAGGAAGGAAGGAAGGAAGGAAGGAAGGAAGG
>Ga0065711_1042002_pt1 | contig 15730 bp, 9 predicted proteins | sample Hoacrofraction12_FD_59098 | JGI IMG/M metagenome (GOLD analysis project Ga0065711, IMG submission 59098) | Hoatzin crop microbial communities from Cojedes, Venezuela - Epithelial fraction 12 v2 (version 2) | ecosystem: Host-associated > Birds > Digestive system > Esophagus > Crop | place...
GGAGGGGGGAAAAGCTTTAGTGACTATTCTTGCCCAAATAACTGGCATTCCATCATAATTTTCCCCTTTTCCATTCATAGAGGAAGAATGTCTTTTGTCTTTTGAGGGTGTGTTGGGGGGAGGCATTCTCTTTAATTGTGCGCTAATTGCAATTTATTGCTCTGTATCTTTTAAAGTTCTGGGTTTCTGCAGAGCAGAGAAAACATGAAGAAACACAGTTTACAAACATGTATCTTCAACCTAACTGTGGGGGGGCCATACATTCCAGCTGGCAACACATTAGCTTCCGATTTGAAAACCATGAGCTTTGTTCCGGCTCAGTTCTTAATTAACTGTATATCCTGAGGTTAGTTGTCTCAAATTCCATTCATATCCTCTAATGCAATGGAAAGACATTTCTGATATCACTAAATTTGGGGTTAGATCCCTTAACAGTTCTATTTCTGAACTCCATCTGAATTTAAATTAGGATTTTTTAAAATGAGAATGATATTTGTATGAACTAGGTTTGTCATTTTTTGATCTTCACATGAAGAATCTTCTAAGTACTAAGGGTTTATAATAACTAATTAAGAGACTGGAAAGGTGCCATTTGTTTTGTGAATTGGAATTCCAGCAGGTGGATCTTGGGTTTAGCACAAAAGATATGTTTGATGCTTGTGTATCTGCATGTGTCCTCATTGAAGAAGCCAAAGATTGGCTTGTGGAGGCCTATTGACAGGAATTCAGCAGGAGTCTTGGATATATCCTTCTGTACCTGGCTGGCCTGAAAACATTAAGTTAGTCTTTCACACATGTAAGTAATTAATTCACAGCTCTACAAAACCATGTTAATGATTTAAAGAAATGTATATTTGTACCTGGTATTTTTTAAAAGGGTTCCAAATGAAAACATTTAGAAAATCTTGTCCCAGATATGTGCCAAGACAAAGCAACGTTGTATTTTCTACTGTGTAAGGAGCTGACTGTGTGAATTAGAACTTGCCATAGCGCTCTAATTTGCACAGCTCACATCTGAGATATTTTCCCAATTTAAAATTTATCTGAAATTACTTTTTGCATTTTTTGAGAATTTCATAATGTAGTGATTTTTCCTTAAATTACTCAAAATGTCATTTTTTTTCTTTAAAAAGATAATCTTCTGGAATTAATCTTGGAAGTGTTCCAAGAATGTTTTTAACAGCTATAATTAGTTCAAGATCAAATCACTTCTTATTTTGCACCTTGAAGGTTGTTAAGAACTTCTGCATTTCCATTAAATGATCCTATATTTTCTTAAGCAAATGCTATTCAACTATTCCAGTAATTAATAAAACCAGAGAATGGTTCCTACTGTGAGTCTTGCCTACATGCTTTGAAGTCTGTGTATCATAAGTGAGGATATGCTTGTGAAGTCTGACATTTAATTAAGTTGTTTTGATTGTTTGTTCTCCTTTTTGCACATATTAATTATACCTATGAAGTCTAATTCAATTGTTTGATATGTGTTGATGTTTTCATAATATAACAAGGCTGTGTTTCTTGTATACTAGAGTTATTGTGTAACTGTGATCACAAGATTCCCAGAGCTTTGTAACATACAAGAAAAATATGGTGATGACCCAAGTTTACAATACTGATTATTTTTCTCGTAGGGTAAATGTCAGTAATTTGAATGTGTGGATTTATTTCCTTTTTAAAGGCTATATTTGATATAATGGGACTAAGTTCAAAGCTTAGAGAAGGAAACACTTTTAAAAGCAAGAAAGGTGTGAGCCCTACTTTTTGCTGTATATGATTTTTAACAGTTAGCTTGCCCAGTTCATTTCATCAGGATTCACTGGAGCTCATCTACGAATACATTAATTTGAAAGAAATGTCCATATTCTTCTATAAATAAATCTGCATCTGAAATATTTTTCTTACAAAGAGAGCTCATGCACTGAGTGCAATTGTAATTTGAATCTCTACGCTAGGCCTGATCCCTCCCTGCCAGCTGTTAGTGATCCTGTTTGGAATGAATGACAGCAAACAGTATAAAGATCTTATTCTGACAGATGTCTCTGAAAGGGACTACCGAAAGGAAGTCTCTTATGAAATAGGACATTTTTATCCAAACTTCTGGAAGAAACACGCTATTGTATTAAGCAGCAATTCCATTGGATTTAAAAATTAATTCTCGCATCACTGAACCAGACACTATTCAAAATCACTGGATAATTTGCTGAATACTTTGTAACATGGAACCTACTTTTTGTTGACTTTTGTTGGCCTTTATCTGTCTATACTATGGACTAGCTAGGAAAGTACAGCAGCAGATCGTAATTCATCCTGTGGGAGATAAATTAATAGGAACTGACTAAATGACTCGAGATTTTTCTTATAGTTTCATCCATATGATCCAATACCTTGTAGGTTCACAATTACGTGTATAATATATTTTCTCAGCTGTATGTGCACAGTTCTGACTTATTTTCCCACAGCTGAAGGGAAGTCCACAGGAAGGTACACAACTGATCTGAAATGCCTATAAATCTGAAGTCAAAAGTCTGAAGCTCTGTCTAGCCTGCATGGAGTTTGTTCTGTTTCTTTCACAATGTCTTGCCTGTAAAACCAAAGGATTTGCTTTTATCTTCGTCTGCTATAATAGTTAGCTGTTCATGTCACTCAGTATGAAATTATATCCTTTTACCTTTGCTTTATGTATGTTACTTAGTGAGGCACTGGGAATGAAAGTCATCATATAAATGTATACTATTATTATTTATATAATCGCTGGATAAAGTCTTCCTGATCCGAATGCATGTGAGGTGTACTTCAAAGTGACTAAGAGAATGTATTTGAATTTTTTCAAAAATTTAGTAGGTCTTAGATGGTAGGAGTCTTAAATGTTTAGGACATTTATTTACTTTATCTGGAGAATTAATGATTTTGATGAGCTAAGATTTTGGTTCTTCACTTCATTTTCTTTGATGTTTAAAAACTTTTTCTAGTCCAAGTGAAGCAGCCAGTTGCACAGCTAGAATTCCTTGGGTGTTCTATTAAACTTCCTTGTTTTTCTTGTAAACTATCCCAAGCTTTTTCCAAACTTTACACGGAATATGTTTTCCAGAAATATTTTTAAAGTGGTCCTTGTGGACTCTTTGCATACTTTATTATGTTAAGTGTTATAAACTCCGTTAGAGTTGTTTTACTTGAAGAGGAAGGAACAGTTCACAACACCCAAAAGATCTCCAGAGCTTCACATGCCTCTACTTACCAAGATTCTCCAAGATAAGAATTGTCTGAATGGAAATCTCCGTCTTCTTTGACAATATGTTCTGTATATATACAGTGCTGCTGCCAATTCCCTTATGAGCGTCATGTCCTTCGTGCTTCAGGGAAGTGCCATAGGGTAGACAGGGGATATTTTTCCATTATTTAGGTAAAAATTAGTGCTAACAAGGATTGTGTCTTGCTAACTTCACTAGAGCTTTAGATGATAGATTGCTAATAAGTAGTCTTATCCTTTTTTTGTTGATATTGATATGCAGGCATGCCTTGAATCAAAGCTCTTCTGGAAGGCATTGTACATGCCAATGCCTTTGTACATTATATGTTCCTCCTTGGTAGGTATATAGGCAGCAAAAACACTGTAAAAGCTCAATGAAGAACCTTTCTGCGAGGCAGTAATAGTGAATACAGTTCTACAGAGGCAGGTGTCCATTCCTAATACCTTCATCTACCATGTCTCAAATATAGAACTGATAAGGATATAAAGTCTTTGATTAGAAATATATTTGCGCTTTTTTTCTGTTAATACGCTTTTGTATTGGTTGCCTGGCAAAAAATTATGACCCTGTGAGTATTGAGAAAGTAAGTAATCATCTAGACAGCTGAGAATTGTTATTCTTATCTGAAAAAAGAAGTGAAAGAATAGCGAAAGGCTTGTCACCAAAAATGCAGTCATGAGGTAATTTTTCAATGTTTTCAAATCTGTCATCCAAGTCACAAAAACTAAATTCCAATGGAATAAGCAATGATTAAACTAGCATTTTTTTCATAATGGAGGAACAAATTGTTAAGAACAAAAAAAGGAATAACCTGAAAATTGATCCTATATGCATGAATCAATCATGTAAATGTTAAAAAACTCAGAAACTTGATTATAAGGAAATAAAGATTAGTTATTCAGCTACATAAAACTAAACTGGAATTTGCCTTTGGATATGCAAAGCTACACAGTAATGCTTCATTAATATTTAAAATCACTACGGACAATGTTCACATCTTGATATCATCTCTTAAAATGATGTCTTTCTTGTCTAGAGAGACCTTGTTAACACAGTCCAGTGGATTTTCATGCCACTAAGACTGCTTAATTTTTAGTTCCGTAATTCCATTTACTATGATATACTTACTAAACAATGATACTACTACATATCCCTCTTCATACAATAATTATGGGAGAAAAATTTTTAATTGAAGAAAATGATTGCAAAGTTTAAAGATGAAGAGTGAATAAATTTTATAATTGAATGAATTTTGTGATGATTTTAGACAACAAAAAATAACCTACTCTTTTGTATAAGGACACAGTTTTTCTGGAAGGTCTCCAGAAGGTCCCCACCTCTCACCTACCAGCACAAGGAACCATGGCACACTCTCCCACATCATACGAACTGATTGTGATTGCCTGCATAACTCTTTCTTTTCCCATCCATCTAAATCAGAAATCTGCTCCAGAGTATGAGCCAACCATTGTGTTTGTATGAGCTCTGCAGCAGCTGTATCTGACGCCCATCGCTGTGCTTCTGTAGCTGAGCTCTGGGGTGCCTCTGACAAATCTGTTTCTCTCAGATTGGCTTTAGCTGCTCTGTTTGGTGTGCCTGCAGACTCTTTTCATTATAAACAGTAGGGTTGTGGGGAGGAAAAGAATAAAGAAGAAACAGGTAGATTGATAGGAGTGATTTGAGGAGGGAGAGAAAATCTGCACAGCAGAATGTTTTTAAGATTATGTTATTGCAAATTTGTGTTCCGTGTTTGTCAAGAGAGAAGCATCAAGTTTTAATAACAACACACGACAGGCTTAAGGCAAGGGGAGACAGGATTTTCTTGCCTTCTCCTCAGCAGGTGTAAGCAGCTATTTGTCCATACTGGCCAATCAGTACCTGAGCAAACGGTGGGATGGAAGTGGAACAATGTATGTGTGACAGACAACAAATGAAGCAGACCTGGAATTACCTGAAGATTTGAATGCAACTCAGCCTATTAAAATAAATTATACCCATCAAGACCATCATCAAAACTTTCTAATGACAAGAAAAACTGTGTATGATGATGTGTTAGAAAAAAATCAATAAACATTGAATACATTCTTTTTGGACAAAGATATAGAGAAGGTAATTATGAATTAAATCCAGCTGCACAGAGAAGGTAAATGAGAATCAACTCCAGCTGTGCCAGATTTCCACAAGTATCTTGGATTTCAGTTCAGGCTACAGGCCTAGATATAACACAATTTATTGGATGCTTCTTATTGCCCTTGACACAAAAAAATCTTCATTTATGCTGATATCATTTCAACAATATGTTATTGGCATGCTTACACAGTGTGACAGAGCTAAGCTAATCACATGCAAAATATTAAGACAGATGCTGAACAAATGTGTTTGCCTCCATAAATGTAGTGAGTGTATGATGCTTTAAGTGGGTCTGATTGTGTCGCTTTTAAGGTTGCTTAACATTTTCTGTTGGAGTACTGTATTCTGTTGTCATATCCGTGCCAAACTATAACCCTTTCATTGATCAAGAGAAACACAGTCATTGGATACATAGTCCAACCAACTAAGTAATATTACATCATTTCCATCATAAGAGTGTGTATATGTACATAGTTCAGCACTATTATAATCATTCCATCAGTGTCTTTATGTATCTGCAATTTTAACTGTTATGATTGTCTTCTCAGTATATTGTCATTTACATGTCCCCTCCTACTCATTAATGGTATTTATGTATTCAGTTAATGCATTTCTTCTAACTAAAAGGCTATTTTATGACTAAAGCTCCGAGGAGAAAAAAAAAACCACAATCTATGAGTGGAACAAAATGAGACCTTTTGTGAGTAAAGGGCCTTGGAGTGCCAGAGAATCCCAAATGCTTATTGTTTGAGGAAGAAAGTGATTTATAATATATGCTGAATGAATTCAGGGTTTGAAAATGAGTAAAGGGATGAGGTTGATAGTTCCAGGTGTGTTCTTACTAAGAAACCTGGCATTTTGCTGCACATAAGGTCCACTTTTAAACAGTCCCTATTTGTCATATAAATGGCATAGTCCCACAATGCCAGAGTGTTTTGATGAAATAGTGGCAGCTGAGGAGTAACAGACAGATAATTGTCATCTAGATCAATTGTTCCACCACAGAGTTTTATTTACATTTAACCAGACGTGGAGAAGATCTTTTTTTACCGGTGGAATTAGGTGAATAAACTAATGCAATGTGCAAAGAACACTATACATTATTTTTTGTTCAAAAATCAAGAAAAAAAAAATCAGCTTCTGTAATTTATTTTTGATTAAAAAAAAACAAATTACAGTCACACCAACCATTAAGCTGAAACCATTTGTTGCATGGCTAAACTAGCTTCTAATAGGTAAGTTAAATATAAATCATAACCACGCAAAAGCACTTTCACTCAGGAACTAAGTTCTAAGCGTCTAATCTTTGGACGTCTAGTCTTCTACATTACCTGACTAGAACATCGTTGACTTATGACCTAAGTTATCTAAACACCTGCATGGTAAGTAGAGGCATGTGAAGCTATGTGATAGAATATGTTTCAGGAAATCTGCTTCAAATTCCTCCTTTGTCTGGAGCCAAGTTGCTTGGTCTAGGGTTTTAAAGTTGAACTCTACCTATTTGGGATCTGCAGTCCCAAAACACCCCAGGTTATACACCTAGAACTGTTCTTTGAAGACCAGAACAATGTTAGTGGTTTCCTTTTCAAATGCACCTGTGAAGAAACTTCATGGTTAAGTGTGGGGCTTTTTCTGCTATGAGATATACGTGTAAACCCTGTCAGAATGAAGATGGAATTTAACACATTTCCTACTTGTAGTGAGTGTTCTCCCTCCTATGTTATAACACCATCCTTTTCTTGTATTCATTATAAAAGAATATTTAGCTGTATTTTCATTCAGAGTAAATTCTCTTTGTACATTATGTGTATTTTCCACCCTCCCCAGATCGCACCCTTCAGGATTTAAGGAATCCTCTGCATAATTTCTGGATTTCTATCAGGCTTAAGACAAACTAAATGAACTGCTAAAATGGAGTGGTTTTGAACATGCTCTGAAACAGACTCCTAGATCCTAGAGGAATTAGACTAAGTCAAACAAAGAAATGCCTCTGTGGTTAGATAGTAGTGTGGCTGGAGGTTTTTCAGTCACAGTTTTGGACTTTTCCTCAACTGCAGTTGAATTCAGGGGAGGAGGGGTGTTTTTTTTAAAAAAAAAGTCTCCAACCTTTAGTATTTTTCACAGCAACACCCAAAAAGTTGAAAGACATAAAGTGCAAGTTGATAGACAGAACTCTTGACTGTAAAGACGTTGGTGTTAGAAAAGATGGATCAAGAACCTGAAACATATCATATTTATTGTGAAAGGAAATAAAAACCAGCTTGCATTTTTTCTCTCAGAGACTATCTCCCCCTCCCCCCTACCTTTGAAAAATAAGCAATTTTAGCTGTTTCTGTTCTCCTATTTATCTCAAATGTATTAGAGGGAGAAAGACATAATACATCTTCTTTTGTCAAGGAAATTACAGATAAAAGTTCCAGTCTTGAGTAATCTTTTAAAATTGTCCATGGCCAAATTCAACAATGCAACCCAGCCCAGCCAAGTACTTCAGTATGCACATAATTTTATGCACTTACTTAAATCCCTCTGACTTCAAGAGGATTTAAGCAGTGCTTAAGTGCTTTGCTGCAACAATGCCTTAAATTGGTAGATGGCAAATTTCAGGCAGAGAAAGGAAGGCCACAATTTTTGCTGTCTCTGCTGGTAGGTGGCTTTGATTTTTTCAGATGATGTAGTAATTCGTACTGCCTCCAATTTTTTTTTATAATTTTGGTGCTTTTTTTTAGAGCTATTTTTGTCTTTTTATTAGGATCCTCACTTACACACCACTCCCAGCCTCATTCCAAACCTAGCAGAAGAGATGTTCTGATCTGGCTTGGGCAAGCAATATTTCAGCAATTACAGATGACAAAGATAATTTCAAGGCAAATCAGGAATGTCCTAAATCAAAATGGATGGATCTTGCAAGAACACACTTCCAACACATAACAAGGTAAATAGGGGCAATTTCTAATACATTATTTTCAAAAGCAGTTAGGTGCTCACCCTAGTGAAAGTAAGTTATGACTTTGAAAATATCACCTTTTACATTTTTGTTTTGTTTATTTTAGTTTACATAGATACTGTCTTCTTAACATGATGACTGATCTTTAATATGATCAATTCTTATTCCTCTTCACTGCCAAAAAGATTGCAAAGTGTTAAAATGATTAATGTACCTGTCAGGGGAAATATTCATAAATTTAGCTGACCTACCTCACATACAAAGAGATAATACATATCAGGGTTTATGCACTTCACTCTGCAAAACACAACCGCTGACTTAAGTAAATGCATGCTAAATTATAAATATGAAGAGAAGGGAAAAGAGAAAAAAGCACGCTTTTTTTTTTTTACTTTTCATTTCAAATTAATCTTTAGAAACAAATCCTTTTACTATATGTTTACACAAAATATAGTCTTCACCCTGATTTGAAATTTTGGACTGCACAAGAGTTATTAACTAAAAAGTTAATAATTAAATACGGTTTCCATGAAAATAAAATCCATGGATCAAAAGAGAGGGAGAGGTGATATTGCGGTGTCCTGTGAGCGAACCTAAGCTTTGTACTGTTGCTCTTTTCCCCATTGAACAGAATGAACTTTCAGCTACGAAATTGAGTGTGTGTAGCAGGCACTTGACGTGGGTTCACTGCTGGCCAAACTCTGCCTGTTGGAACCTGTCCTCAGCAGTATCTTCTGGGAGAACATTTTTCTTCAAAAGAAGCACTCCCATGTGCATTAAGCAAGTGGAGGACTTCTTAGCTGTATTGAGAAAATCAACAATGCATTTCATGTAGGCTTTTTTTTTCCAAAATATTTTTTCAAGTAAGTTAGGAGCGTAAACAGAAAAAAACTCTTTAGGTACAGTGTCATATGGATACCTACCCTCAGTCTTGCCCTAGACACTATGACTTGGGTCTATACGACATACCAGCCTACGTATTCTAAAACCTTTTTCAGAAGATCTAACATGTATGATCAGGTGAGAATTGTTATTCTGAATGGCATCATTTTTGGTTTTCTTCTTTTCCCCCAAATATTGCTGACTTACTAATCCGGTCATTGCAGCTGTTAGTGAGAAGCAGAATTGAGTAGCTCTGATTTTGCATTTCATGCAATTTTAATTATTTTAGGTAACCTGCTATGTGTATGTGTAAAATCTTTAAATAATTTATGCAGAGAACACTCTATAGACATTTTTTTTTTCTTTTTGTGCTCTTTTGTATGGTATTGAGAGTGTGGAACATTTCTAAGCACTTGTTTGAGTGCTGTGCTAGAGCTTTTTGTTTCCAGTATAAACTGATGGAGATCAACACTTTTTTGACACTCCTAGTACCGAGTGTTTATAAAGTGTTTATATCTATAATTGTGTCAAATTATGTTAATTAAGTGCTGAAAGATACTAATACATTGAAGTGCTCAAAAAGTGCATTACTCTGAGTGTCACCCAGGGGCTCTTCACATCAGACACTTGGGGGACAATTTTTTTCCTTCCAAGCACCTTTAGAGCACTATGTCTTAAAGTGTCTTTCTGGTATTAATTAAATTAAAAAAACAAGTGCCATTTAAGTGCACATGATTTACTCTACTCTTTTGAAATGCAAATGTATTTTAGACTAAAATGCCCTTCCCTTTTTACAATTCACCATTTTCCCCCTCAATTGTCCCCCACACATTTTCTTATTGAGTATTCAACTGCTGAAAACCACCATGGGAAAGGCTGGGAATTAACTCCACTATGAATGATTAGGCAGAAAATAGAACTATTCAAAGGATCAAATACCCATATTAGGTATCTAATAGCTTTATGAATAAAAATCATATTAGCTTAAGAGAAATGCTGTGTAGACCTGGCCCACTCTGAGTTCATTCTTTTTACGCCTGCCCTTACCCCTCCAGGTTACTTATGAAATTTAGGCTGCCAGTTTTTAGGGTAGCTGCAGCAGACAAGAGTTACAGTTTTCTTCCAGTGAACTTAAATATTTTGTTGGTCATTAGTCATGTTAAAGTCATGTACATTGAGCTCCCAAAGACTAAATTTTTCGACCAGGATGATCTAGTAAAATGGAAGCTTATGGCCCATATTAGATGATTGATCTCCACTGCTGTTGTAAGATGGAAGAGCTTCATATGGCAGCGTATATATTGAGTATGCGAACAGAAGAAAAAAACACAGTTTCTGAAGGAGAACAGCTTGAAGGTATAGAGAGCAGCACTAGAACACCAAAATTTAATATGTTTCCCTGAAGAGTAATGAAAAAAACCCAAAACATTCTTTTAGGAACATTGTTGTTGAATATCCTACTTCAAGGGCTATTCTGTTTCATGATAAAATATTCTTCTTTTAGGTGTGAGGATAACAATCCTTACATTACCTAATTCTGACTAGACTCTATTAAAGTGATTTTTTTCACTTTTCTGAGAAACTGTATTTAATCCCTATGCCAATGTGCTGAGGAAGATAGTTAAGATATATCTGAACTTTAAACATCTTTAATCTTTCTCTTTAGCTTTCATTCTTGTTTTACAGCCTCAGCAATCAGATTTCAACACTCCATTCCTCACAAAAACTTACAGATTTAGAAACCATAGTGAGATAAGATTCTCCTTTCACCCAAAGACACATTCTGCTATGTCTTTGGAAGGTCTTTTAAGCAGCAATGCCTATTGAAATATTCTTAATGGATAGAATTTTGTTTGGTAGTGACTAGAAAGTATCTGACAGGTGGCACGAGTCCACAGGAGTGTAGAGGTCAGTCGTGTACTCCAGGTAAAGAGGCATCCCTGTCAGTCATCATTGGAAGCATTATCTGAAAGGTCATTTTTAGCCTAGAGTTCGTAAACTGAATTGTTCTTAACTTCATTCCCTGCGGAAAGCTATCCATTCCACAAGTGTCACTCTCCATGTAGCAGGAGTGAAGAAGCCAAGAACTGGGTAAATATTCAGCTTGTTTTACCAGTTCAAGGTAGAATATGTTGCCAGGGCATCTGAAGCCTTTTTCAACAATTGCTTACACTGTATATGTATTGGCGCAGCTTTCACTGTTGTATAAAGCAGGCGGCTTTATGCTCTACAGATCCCAAGCCAGCTCTTACCTTCAGGTTGATCCCGTCATTGGTGAACTAAAGGGACTGATTTAGAGTGAGATGAATAAAGTCTCCAGAGTATCAATTAAACGTAGAAAAGAAAATTTGAATCATGATTAGTTTGAACTGTTACTGTCTGCTGTTTGGAAAGAAAGGAATCAGTGCTCTGATTGTCTTCTGTAAGGTTAGCTATTATACACAGTATCCCTCTTTCCTGTCCTTCTAGCTACTTGATTGTCTATTTATTTGCAATAGTCTTTGGAGGTAATGAACAGATTAAATTTAAATAGAGGGCTGAGATTCACTGTTGGCACAGCTCTGCTGAAATAAGTGGAATTAGCCAGGAGAGTCAAAATATCTTGTGTTCAGCAACTGTAAAGTATCTGGCCTGCTGATGACTTCTAAAATCCCTCCAGCAGATGCCAGTGTGTGGTTCTCCAGTGTAATTCTAAAGGGCGATACATACAGGTCTGAAAACCAGAACGCATTGAAATATAGAATGTATTATGTTACCTAGATGAAATAATTGTCAGAATCAGTAAAACTAAGAATTTGGAGGAGGTAGCAGTGAGGGAATTATTTTTGCTTTTGGGCAACATTTCATTTGATTAGGTACTTAAGGGGTTTTTCTTTATCTTGAATAAAAGAAAGCTGGACTGGTTTGGATCCAGGTCATTTTAATATGAGGTACGTACCATCCACTGAATGTTGTGAGTAGTTAGACAAATGGTATTGGTTACTGCTATATAAACGACTTTGTCATCAAAGCATCAGCCAACAGATAGCTTCCAGCATTGCTACTGTTGTACATGCTGCCAGTGTTCACTAATTCCAGGGTATGACAGGTCTTGAAAATCTCAAATGATCTGGCAGACCTTAGGACATCTGCTGCTTGTCTGTCTAGGAAAAGAAAGACTGATGAGCATACAAAATCAGAGGATCATTAAGGTCCAGATTTAAAACGATGGCCATGTAAAGAGCAAGACAGAAAAGGGAACTAACACAGTAAAGTTAGAAAGCAAACCCTGCAGGACACCAGAAAAATGAAAATCCTGGGAGCAAGAAGAATAACAGTTAACTGAAAACACATGCCATGATATTGTGGCAGGGCATACCACTTTTTACAGCTGGCCATCACAGTTTTCGGGGTGTAGCTGTACAAAGCTAGTTCACAACAAAGTGGTTTACCAAAAGTGCCACTAAGCTTTTAGGCCTTCAACTCATGAAAGCAGAAATGGTGAATCTCTGCTTTTTACTTTCCAGTGTCCCATTTACATGAGGGAATGAAAATGTAGCCTTCAATAAAAATTTCTTATTTGATGAATAGCTTATGCTACAGAAATTTTGTAATAAAATGTTCATATATGACATACTTGGCAATTATTTTCCATTGCTCTAAACTTGTATATATCTTCCTTATGCAGTAACTTGGTATATAATTCCAATGATGTGCTTTTCCCTCTACACTGACAGCAAGTTAGTTTTTGTAAGGATGAGAAAGTGCTTCCTGAGACAACACATTGCTGAGAAGAATTAGAGGACCAAAGGTAATAGATCTTTTAATTTAAGATAGAGCCACTTGCCATTTCTGTTCCTTTAAAAAGCACTCAATTCTAATTATAGAGATTTATCTTGGACTAAGGAAGAAAAATACTAAAGTAAGCACTGCTGCTTCTACTATAACTCTAGGGTTAAGGCTTTTCTAAATGGGAATTATGCATAGTGAGGACAGTAAAGTGCTGCCATCAAATTCTGAATTAACTGTTCATATGATGAAAATTTTGTTGTTATGGAAATATTTTCCTTTTAACTTTACATTTAAAAAGTGGAAAAAAATAGGCATCTCTGGCAATTACCACTGTTGAGGAAGAAAAAAAAGAAGTGATGGAGAGGCTTTTTGAAAGGAGGAAAGCATTTCTAATAGTTCTTGTAAAGTAATATTCAATTTCATTCGCAGAATATCACAATTCACAGAATCACAGAATCACAGAATGGTAAGGGTTGGAAGGGACCTCTGTGGGTCATCTAGTCCAACCCCCCTGCCAAAGCAGGGTCGCCCAGCAGAATAAAACACTTGTGATCCATCTTAACTTCAATATTTTCAGAGTCCAACACAAATAGTGAAGGTTTCGATAACACCTACAGACGCCATGGTTGAAAAAGATTAACACAGAAAGAATCACTTTCAGTGCAGTTTCAAAGACAATTGTTGCATTTCCTCATCTTCTGATTTTGCCTCATGTCCCTGAAATGTTTTTCATTTTATCATGTCTTTTTTTTTTGCTGATAGCGTTTGTTGTCCACATGGAAATTCTTTAGTACTCATCGAGATATCTGGTATCCTTCCCTGAGATAACATTTATTATGGGACTGTTTATCAGTTTCCTTATCTGGGCCACAGATGTGTGGGCCTACATTTGAAGATTTCATTCTTTTCTGAGCTATCAAAAAATCTATGGAAAGGAATGGGACAACAAAAATGAAGCCACCTCCAACAAACAAGGATTCACCGTCTTTGGAACTTTTAAAATACTCAGCTCTTATTTTGTGCTTTCCACCCTCTTGTTGTAGGAATGTGATCTGACTTTGTTTAGTGTAGTAAAAGATCAGCTTTGTGCCAAACTTTCTGCTATTTCGTTGTAACTCACATGGGGAGAGTGGTAGAAAAGCTGTGCTACCTCTCTCAAAAATCTTGGTTTTGATATTGCACAGTCTGAAATATTTATCCCTCAGTCTGTTTCTGAGGCAGAACTAAGGAATCGGAGTATGTTTTCAGTATATTTTATTATGGATATCTGTGAACTAACCCTGAAAACTGCAAGCCTCTCTTAAAGCATGTATTCATAAAATATGAAGCCAGTGAAGACTTTTAACATCCTCTGTTATATGTAACAAAGCCCTGTCTATACTCCTAACATAAGTATTTTCTATAAGTGACTTTGGTAGAGGATCAACACGTGGCTAATACAAGAATTTGGAAATAAAATAAGTATCAAGAACTGAGAAAAATCTTTTTTTTTCATGTTTTATTAACTCAGTGTTCTCAAACTAATATACTAGCGAACAAATATACTAGCGGATGATTAAAGTTGTGTTCTTCCAACTGCATTATACTTTTTTACTCTTCACCCTGTTCTCATATTTCTTAATACAAATATGCTTGGAGCTACATTTTCCAAAGGAAATAGCCACAAGGTGAGAAGTCACCAAAGAGGAACTCTTGAAGAGTATCTACATGCACAAAATGAAGTAATAAATATATATGGAAGATGAGTGTAAAATTATAAGAAATATATCCAAAATTATCACAATGCAATCTAAATCAACTTTAAAGGAAAATGTGACTAAAAGTAATTGCAATGGTTATTGATGTAGTTTGCTGAGTATAGATGACTGCTGAAAATCTGTTGATATATATGGATGAACTGCAAAAGGAGACAGAAAAAAATAAACAACTAACTCCCTGTGCGAGTGCAAACTTCCTTTTGAATTTTGACTGTTGGGCTTTTTGGTATGTTATTTTTCCGAGTAATGAATGGCAGCATATGCTGTACTCCAACTTGGCCATGCATGGCCCAGAGTTTGCATGAAGGATGTAAACAGGAGTTTAGAGCCTTTGCCTAATTACAGAAATGTGTCTTCAGTAGACAGGACTCTACTGTTCTGTTAAGCCTCCTCCAAAGAGTAAGGACAGGGAAGAAAACAGAGACTTGGTAGCATGGTGGGAGATAGTGAGAAGTTTGCAGAAGAGTCGGGTTCTAAATGTGCTGTAATGAGATCTCCCTTTCTCCAGCACCAACATATTGGATGAGTGCCTGGATTTACTTTGCAGCTGCAGCATGGTCTGCATCTCTATGGATGCCCCAAGAGACACCTACCCAGCACCACAAAAATCCCTCACAGTACCTATGGAAGTGCCGTGGCCAGGCTGGCCCCACGCAGAGATGACGTTTCAGCTAGAGAGGTGGCCCAGAAGGAGAGGTCTGAGCCGGCAGTGCAGGTAACAAGGAATGCAGTAGTGCTTTCTCCTGCAGCCTGGAGAGGAGCTTGTCCAAGCATGTGTGGGGCACTACCAACAATCGATTGTTCTTGTTTGGGGGTATACTTTTCTTACGTTTTAAATGGTTTCACACTCTGTTGCTGTGCTTTCCCAAACTAATCACAGAATCACAGAATAGTAGGGGTTGGAAGGGACCTCTGTGGGTCATCTAGTCCAACCCCCCTGCTGAAGCAGGGTCACCTACAGCAGGCCGCACAGGACCCCGTCCAGGCGGGTCTTG
>Ga0065711_1042003_pt1 | contig 15729 bp, 14 predicted proteins | sample Hoacrofraction12_FD_59098 | JGI IMG/M metagenome (GOLD analysis project Ga0065711, IMG submission 59098) | Hoatzin crop microbial communities from Cojedes, Venezuela - Epithelial fraction 12 v2 (version 2) | ecosystem: Host-associated > Birds > Digestive system > Esophagus > Crop | place...
CTTCCTGGATTCTGGTGAAAATTAACCCTGTCCTGACTGAACCCAGGACAAGCTGTAATAACAAAAGCTAAATAATATTTAACAATTTGCCATTTCCTTGTACCCTGTCTTCAGTCCCCCATCATTGTTTTTAATGGGACAATTTAACCTTTGAACTTATGTCTCTACTACAGATATAGTTGAAGACCGCTTAGTTGAAATATTCCATAAAACTTGACATTCAATATTATTTCTTTTCTCCTCTAATTATCCTTTTAACTTTCTTCTGCTTATTTGTGTAAAGCTTCCTCAGTCTGTCTTTCTACCAGCCTGTTTATATATTTTTCAAAAGCCTTTCAATTATTTGCCCATTCCACTCTTTACATGCGACATAACTACATTTGACCTCTGTAACCCTCCTCCCTGTTTAGATTTAGCTGAGATGAATTTCAGTTGCAGGCTCTGAAGCCATTTCTCAGACTATTTCCCAGTATTCATTGGTAGTGCTCATCTCTGCAATGGAGAACAACCAAACAAAATCTAAACTGGGGGTACAGTGATTGACTGGATCTTAGTAAGGATGGCTTAAGTAACCATTCATGCTAGTCTGCTATTTAATGTAATATTGACTTCCAGAGAACATCTGGAAATCCTTAACTTTTCCTTTGCATATTCACATTTGATATTTCTTTCCAGTATCTTAAGTGTTTTTGTTTCCTGTAGACAGTAATGTTTTCTATGGGTGAGATTTGGAGCAGAATGGAGACTATGTGTCAACCAAGAGACTTCAATTGTTTCCTTCTAGTTTAGTTTTTTAAGTTACTTGCTCATCAGGTGGCAAAGCAAATCTTCCAGACTTTATTGTTGTCCACATTGCAAGTGCTGCAGACAGTGTTACATGAAAGCTGTTAGCTTTACTGGGTTTATCTGGTGAAGATATTAAAGGTGTTACCTAGTCAAGAAGTTTTCCAGAAAACATGCACCTGTGACAGCATCTAGGGTCTTCTCCAGAAGAATATTATCCACCCAACCTTAATAATTGCCAAGACTTCCCATGCTATACAATTTTTTTTACATATTTTAGAAATTTTATGTAAAATTCTCTGTGCAATTTCATTCCCTGAAGGTATGCAGGTAATATCCCGCAACTGCAACCTACATGGGCAGATCTAAATGAAAGGATTTGGCATTACGTTTTTTCCAGATCAGGAGTAAACATATAGTCAATTATTAAGGTTCAACAGATAAATGGTAACTAACTACGATGCAGTAATCTGATCACTTCTAATTAACACCTGTACTACAGAAGTCTGACCTTGCTTAACCTCCATGTAGGTGAACGAGTGAGTTAATACATAAAAAACCTTTTTGTCTCTTTTGCAAAGTCAAATATAAAGCTTCTGAAAAGGTAGCTGGCTTGTTTCTTTTAACTTTTTTTTTTTTTTGTATACTGACTGTTCATCAAAACGTATCTCCAAATACATCAAAAAAGAAACCCTTTAGAATCCTGTCAGAAACCCTTCCTAAGTTTTAAAGATTTCAGCAACAATGAACACACTTCTAAACTCTTTTGGTAATCTTGATATATAACAGCACTGTGTATGCAAGACAGGAGCTACAGAACTCTTTTTCATTCGGTATATGATGCTAAAGAGAAGGGCCTTCAAGCTTACCCGCAAGGAAGGTTAGCATTCACTCTTGACTATTATGTGGAAAGTTTACCTGAGAAAAAAATTAAATATTTTTATTTTTCATAATGAAGAACAGCGAGCTTTATCACTAAGGACATGTGAACAGCTGTGCTAGATCAGACCAAAAGTCTGTCTGGTCCCGTATGCTGTCTCTGACAGTAGGCAAAAGCAGATGCCTGGAAAAAAGTGGAGGAAGATGACAAGTATATTGTGAAATTCCCCTGAATGTACTCCCCCCACTTAACAGTTACATACTTAGGAAATATTTGAAGGTAGAGGTGATATCTCCGTTCCTTAAAGACTCCAATGACATTTTCTTCCATATGTTCTTTCAATGTTTTTTGAATCCAAACAAACAGCAGCGTCCCACTGCCTTTCACATAGGGTACTACCAAAGCTGAATTACATATTTTGTGGAGATCAGATTTTTGTTTTTGATTTGAATCTTTCACCTGCTGGTTTTGTTTGTTTGTATATAGTTTTAGGACTGAAGGGGAAGTGATCCCTACACTGCACCATTTCTGAGTTGAGAGATGCCATCATACCTCTCTTCTTGCTGTCTAGCTAGAAGCATCCTAGTTTATTTAGTATTTCCTCATTTGGAAACTGTTCCACACTTTTGAATGGTCCTTACTATCATTTGCTGTTGTTTTTTTTGTATGTTTTCCTGACTTTCTGTTGTATCTCCTTTAGGATGGGAGGGTCAGATGTACACAACTTCCAAGGGCAGGTGCACTGGAGATATATACAGTGTCGTAGTTACATCTTCTATCTTGTTTTCTATTGATTACCTATTCATTCCTAACATTTGGTTTTTCCCTTTTACTGAACACTGAAGTGATAATTCTGTGAAACTATCTATTGTAATCAATGATCTCATTCCTGAGCAGTAATTGTCATCTTAGAACCCATCATTATAAAACCCATCATAAAGCTAGGTTTATTTTTCCATATGTGCACCACTTCACAGTTCTTTGCCTTTACTTCCATATTCCAGTTTATCATCCTGTCGCTCAGTGCAGTGTAGTCCTTCTGCAGCTCTCTGCAGACAGCTCTTCTTTTTAAGGTCCAAAATAAATCAGCATGATGAGCAAACTTAGTCACATACTTATTACACTCCTTTTCACGACTGGTTATTCAGAACTCCACTGGTAGCTTCTCTTCTCTGTGAAAAACATCCATTTTTCCACTGCCTCCTAATTTGTAGCTAGTTATTTACCCAGGCTGGACTCTTTCCTCTTATACCATGGCTGCTTAATTTCTTGAAGACTCTCCTTAGAGGCTCCAGATTTTGTCTTATTGCTACCAGCTTCATTCAGACTACAGGTTTATTGATCTGTGGAGCCCTAGATCTCCAGAGGAAGTTTCCTACTTGTCCTCTGGTAGGAAGACAATTTTAAGAGCGAAGTTTTGTACTTCAGTCTGTAGTTCAGCCATTCCTGAAATGCCAAGAGCTTTTTTCCTTGAATTTCAGTAGAGCTCTTGGAAGCATGCATTTGGCTTTGGTGATCTAAAATCATTCATTTTGTCAAGTTGTCCTATAAGCTGTGCTCCTGACATTTAAATCTGATATTTGTATTCTCTTTTGTGTTCTCCGTGAAAAAAATTTCTGGCTTTAAACAAAATCTTCAAAAGTTTACCTGATGCAGAGAGATTTGAAATAGTAATTTAGTTATTCTGCTATGTTGTCAACTCTGTTGTCATCTCATCCAAGCACTCATTTTATACCTCGACTATTTACTGGGCCTTTAGACTGTCTGACAGACTTTCTGCTCCTGATATGATTTTAGCTTTTTTTTTTTTTTTGTCTAGCCTTACTGTGTTTTTACATTTAAGCTACCAAAGTTCAGGTTCTTTTCTGGTTTCTTTATTCAGAACGAAATTCAGGTTTTTTTATGACATCTTTTTATTTTTAATAGACTCTCTTACTCTACTGTTTGCCCACGCTGCCTTTCTTTTATTCTTTCTAAAATCTTCTTTGGAAATGTATGCATTTGTGTTGCACCTCTACATGAGGCTCCAAAATTATTCCCAAACTTCCAGTAAAGATATTGTTTTTTCATCTGCTCCTTTTAATTTCGTTTTAAGTAGCTTTCTCACTTTAATGATGTTCGCTCTTTTAATTATCACATGACGGTAGAGGATTTTTCAGCTCTTTTTGTTCACACAAAACTGTTAAGAGAAGTATGCTGTATCTACTATGGCAGAGTAGCTCTTCGACAATAGTGTTCTGACACTTTCCTATGGACTGACTGAGGACCAGGAGCATTATTTATCCTTGGGGATATTTTGTATGGCTTGGCCCAGGAGTCACTAGTTGTCCAGGAATCTTTGACTGTTTCTAAAAACACAACCTCAGCATTCATGCCTGTTTTTTAGCCAGCATAGTGTGAATCCACTGACTTTTCATGTTCATATTTTGTTTCTCGCATTTGGTGCTTTCGTGATGTCCCCTCAGCAGGTGACAGTCGCTTTTGCCCAATTGATTAGACAATGTAGTCCCACAGGTTTATTTTTTCCTATTTAAATCTATAATTTCAATTAATAAACACACAAAATTACTTTGTGAATGGCTTGTTAATGCTCAGCTCCAAGCTTTCTTTATCATAGAGCACCTTTTCTCCATCATTTTCCTCTGTACTTTCAACTTCTATTTTACTGCCTCACTGATTTATTTTATTCCACTTTCTGATGCATGTATTCCTCAAATTGTACAGGTGCCTATCAACGAGAACAGTGCATAGAAGACCTTGTATAAGACCAGGTATATGATTCTGCAATACTCCATTTGGAGGTGTCAGTGGCAGACAAGCCAGGAAGGCTTCTTTGCCCACAACAGTGGTCTACTCACTTGGTTTTGGTGTAAGAACTGTAACAGAGAATCCAACTCAGTGGGAAAGACTACATAATAAAATGCTCTTAAAATGAAAACACACTTGTATAACAAGGAAGTTATTAATATTAACTGGGACGTGCTTAATTTCACTGCAATATAAACACACTTTTGATGTTCATTTTCAAAGTATGCATTTGTATATAATTATGCTTAATGCATATCATACTCTGCAGTCTTATGATTTTAAATTCAGTCTGATGGAAGTGTTTGGTTTTTTCATCCTTTTTATTTGCATTGCAAAAGCTTTCTTTGTCCGTATTGTTCTTACCTGCTGGAAACAACTTTCTCTTTCATGAATCATGTGGATAAGTATTTCCAAGAGTCATCTGATATATCATACTCTGAAAATTAGTAAATATTTCCTACTTTCATGTAAGTGAAGCACTGCAGTAGTACACTAATGTTGGTGCAATTTAGTCTAATATTTATATGATTTAGTGACATGAAAGAAAAAAAACACTTGTTATAACGTAGATTAAAAAGGGAATTCTGCCTACAGCCTTATCAGTAGTACTTTTAGACATATTTAATTTTCTTTTCCAGTGATTGTTGTCACAACAACTATTGTTTCCAGTAAGCTTCATATCATCCAGCAATAATAATGCAGTTTTAATCTTGTAATGATATGTCTTCTCTAGCTGAATTAATAAGGAAACCAACTAAAAGATAATTTGGGATATCTCTGAAATGTGTGCTAATAAAAAGGCTATGATCAGTCCAGCTACATGTTGTTCTTAGTAATATTATGCTAATAATAGTAAATAATAGTCTTTTATTTATGTCTTTCTTCCTTTTCTTTATAAAAACAAATATTACTAAATTTGCATGAAACAATACCAATGGCCATTTGCTTGTGAAGTACGCAGGCATGGCCCTGCTAAACTGAACAGTGCCAGTCCTGTTTCTGTCAATGTGTAACATGGTCTCCATAGGTTTCCAATACCTCTCCTCAACTCAAGTGTCCTTGCATGCTATAGAAAAAATGTAAAAAATGTAAAGCAGTGTTCATATTTATTTATTAACTATTTGCTTGTATAAGTGTAATAATATCATTATACAATGAATGACTTCATGCTCACTTCCAAATACTGCAAGTGTTCTCTAGCAAAAGAATTCTGTGACCCTGTAACAAGTTTGCGTGGCAAGATTTTGGTAGGGGGGAGGACGTTACAGGGGTGGCTTCTGTGAGAAGTTGCTGGAAGCTTCCCCTGTGTCTAATAGAGCCAATGCCAGCAGGCTCCAAGACAGACCCGATGCTGGCCAAAGCTGAGCACATCAAAAACGGTGGTGGCACCTCTGTGATAATATTATAAGAAGGGGAAAAAGAAAACCCTGCACAACTGCAGCTGAAGAGAGTGAGAGTATGTCAAACAACTCTGCAGACACCAAGGTCAGTGAAGAAGGAGGGGGAGGAGGTGCTCCAGGTGCCAGAGCAGAGATTCCCCTGCAGGCCATGGAGAAGACCATGCTGAGGCAGGCTGGTGCCCCTGCAGCACATGGAAGTCCACGGTGGAGCAGATCTCCACCTGCAGCCCATGGAGGACCCCACGCCGGATCAGGTGGATGCACACAAACAAGGCTGTGACCCCATGAGAAGCCCACGATGAAACAGGTTCCTGGCAGGACTTGTGGCCCTGTGGAGAGAGAAGCCAATGCTGGAGCTATCTTGCTGCCAAGACCAGAAAGACCTACCCCACATATTACTACCACCTCCACACAGAAGTAAAAACTGGTCGTTGTTGTAGGAGACTCCCTGCTGAGGGGAACTGAGGGTCCAACAAGCTGGGCAGACCCTCCTCATAGGGAAGTCTGCTGCCTCCCAGAAGCCTGGGTAAAAGATATCACTAGGAAACTTCCTAGCCTGGTACAGCCCTTGGACTACTACCGATTAGTGCTCTTCCACGCTGGTGGTGATGAAGTTGCAGTATGTAGACCAAGGGTGATTAAAAGAGACTTCAGGGCCTTGGGACGGCTAGTGAGGGAATCTGGGGCACAGGTTATTTTTAAGTCCCTCCTTCCAGTTGTGGGCAGTGACATTGGAAGGAACAGGCAGACCAAATCTGTTAATACAAGGCTCTGTGGCTGGTGTCACAGTCACAGTTTTGGGTTTTTTGACAATGGGATGGCCTACACAGCACCAGGCTTGCTGGCATCCAATGGGAGGAACCTTTCACAAATGGGAAAGAGGATCTTTGCTCAGGAGTTTGTGAGGCTCATTGACAGGGCTTTTAACTAGATGTGAAGGGAGAGGGGGAACATATCAGGCTTGCCTGTGACAAGCTGTGGGATGACACACAACAGTTAGAGGGATGGGGTACTATCATGGGCCCTCAACCTGTTTCCCAGAGGTGTGAAGGGGACACTGCAGCACAGACGTAGTCTTTCAGAGGTGAGCTGGGGGCTCCTGAGGTAGTAGGAGCCAACAAGGAAGCTTCTGTGAAACACCCCAAGGGAAACAAGAGGTGTTCCTCTGTGAAGGTGACATGGCCAACAGCCCAGATGAAGTGCCTCTCCATGAATGCACACAATATGGGCAAGAAATAAGAGGAGCTGGAAGCTACCATGCTGCTAGAAAGCTATGACCTGATTGCTCTTACTGAAACTTGGTGGGACAAAACCCATGACTGGAGTGTGGCTATTGATGACTACAGGTTGTTCAGCAGGGCCAGGAGGTGAAGGAGGGATGCAGGCTTTGCCCTCCATATCAAGAAATACATAGAGCATGAAGAGCTGTCCCTGAAGAATAGCCACGAGCAGATTGAAAGTTATGGGTAAGAATCAGAAACAGAGGCAACAAAGGGAACCTTGTTGTTGGTGTCTACTATAGGCTGCCTGATCAAGGGGAGTCTAATGATGAAGCCTGCTTCCTCCAGCTACAGGAGGCTTTGTGCTTACATGCTCTTGTCCTATTATGAGACTTCAACCACCCTGACATCCACTGGAAAAGTAGCACCGCGAGCTGTAGGCAATCCAGGAGGTTCCTAGAATGCATTGAGGATAAATTCTTAACCCAGGTAATAGACACCCATATCCAAGGGGATTTAGACTGGACCTGTTGGTCACCAGTGCAACTGAGTTCATCAGTGATGTCAAGATTGGAGACAGCCTGGGTTGCAGTGATTACGCATTGGTGAAGTTCACAGTCCTGAGGGATATGGGAAAGATGAGGAGTATAGTCAGGACCCTAATTTTTAGGAAAGCCAACTTCCAGTTCTTCAAGGAGTTAGTCAGTAGGACCCCCTGTGAAATGGTCCTCAGGGACAGGGGAGCAGAACAGAGCTGGCAGGTCTTTAAGGATGTTTTCTATAGAGTGCAAGAGCTCTCGATTTCCAGGTGTAAAAAATCAGGCAAGGAAGGGAAAAGATCAGCATGGCTGAGTCAAGAAATGCTGGTCAAACTAAGCAGCAAGATAGAACGGAACAGGCAGTGGAAGCTGGGATAGATAACCTGGGAAGTGTAGGGATGCTGCCCAGTTGTGTAGGGATGGAGTCAGGAAGGCCAAGGCACAGCTGGAGTCAAATTTGGCAAAGGATGAATAACAAGAAGGGCTTTTACAGGTATGTTAACCAGAAAAGGAACCTTAAAAAAAGAATCCGCCCCTGATAAACAAGAATGCAAACCTAGTATCAACAGACAAGGAGAAAGATGAGGTAATCAGCAACTTCTTTACCTCAGTCTTCACTGGCAACCTCTTTCCTCACGCACCAAGAGTCAATGGACCACAAGACAGGGACCAGGGAGGTATAACCCATACCGCTGTAAGGGAAGGCCAGGTTTGTTATCACCTGAGGAAACTGAACACCTAAATCTATGGTACCTGATGATATGCATCCCAGAGTCCTGAGGGATTTGGCTGATGTAGTTGCCAAGGCACTCTCCATGACATATGAAAAATCATGGCAGTCATGTGAAGTCCCTGGTGACTGGAAAAAGGGAAATATTGTGCCCATTTTTGAAAAGGGTAGGAAGGAGGACCCTGGGAACTACCGACCTGTCACCCTCATCTCTGTGCCCGGGAAGGTCATGGAACAGAATCTCCTAGAAGCTATGCTAAAGCACATGGAGAACACAGAGGTGACTGGAGACAGCCATCATGGCTTTACCAAGGGCAAGTCTGGCCTGACCAACCTAGTGGCCTTTTATGATGGAGTGTCTACATCAGTGGACAAGAGAAAAGCAATGGATGTCATTGATCTGGACTTCTGTAAAGACTTTGACATGGTCCCTCGTAACATCCTTCTGTCTAAATTGAAGAGATAAGGATAAGGATTTGATGGGTGGACAGTTCGGTGGCTAAAGAATTCATTGGATGGTCGCATCCAAAGGGTAGTGATCAACGGCTTGACGTCCAAATGGAGATCAGTGACAAGAGATGTCCCCCAGGGGTTGGTACCGGGACCGGTGTTGTTTAATATTTTAATCAATCAGTGACATATAGACAGCAAGATCAAGTGCACCCTCAGCAAGTTTGCAGATGGCACCAAGCTGAGTGGTGCAGCTAAAACACCAGAAAGAAGGGATGTTATCCAAAGAGATCTGGACAAGGTGGAGAAGTGGGCCTGTGTGAACCTCATGAGGTTCAACAAGGCCAAGCGCAAGGTCCCACACCTGGATCAGGGCAAAGCCCCCTGCCAGTACAGGTTGGGGGGAGGAAGGGAGTGAGAGCAGCCCTGCGGAGAATGACTTGTCGGTACTGGTGGATGAAAAGCTGGACATGACTCACCAATGTGCACTCGCAGCCCAGAAGGCCAACCATATCCTGGGATGTATCAAAAGAAGCATGGCCAACAGGTCAAGGGAGGTGATTGTGCCCCTCTACTCTTCTCTGGTGAGACCTCACCTGGAGTCCTGCATCCAGCTCTGGAGCTCCCAGCACAAGAATGACATGGACTTGTTGGAACAGGTCCAGAGGAAGGCCACAAAGATGATCTGGAAGCTGAGACACTTCCATGAATAAAGGCTGAAAGAGTTGGGGCTGCTCAGCCCAGAGAAGAGAAGGCTGCAGGGAGACCTTATTGAAGCCTTTCAGCACTTAAAGGGGGCCTATAAGAAAGATGCAGACAGGCATTTTAGCAAGGCCTGTTGTGACAGGACAAGGAGTAATGGTTTTAAAAGGGCAGATTTAGACTGGATATAAGACATTTTTTACAATGAGGGTGGTGAAACACTGAAATAGGTTGCCCAGAGAGTTGGTGGAGGCCCCATCCCTGGAAACATTCAAGATTAGTTGGATGCAGCTCTGAGCAACCTGATGTAGTTAAAGATACCCCTTCTCACTTTAGGGGGCTTGGACTAGATGACCTCAAAGGGTCCCTTCCAATCCAAAGCATTCCATGATTCTATGATTCTATGACTTGTGACCCTGTGGCAGACTCATGCTGGAGCAGTCTTTTCCTGAAGGACTGCACCCTGTGGAAGGGACCCATGCTGGAGCAGTTCATGAAGAACTGCAGCCCGTGGGAAGGACCCACCTTGGCGAAGTTCATGGAGGAACACCAAGCTGGAACAGGGTAAGGGTGTGAGGATTCCTTATGAAGGACTTATCAAGTTAATGTGTTTTCCTTTTCTTTCTAAACTAGATATTTTGTTGCTGTAAAGTCAAGGAACCACAGAGAAAGTGTTATACTAAAACAGATTCTCATACAAATATTTTATGCACAGATTAATCCAAAAAATATTAAATGTGTACAGTATATCTGGCACAAAATACAGTTTCTGTCTTTTTCATATTAACAGAATCCCTAAACTACTGTACAGAAGGTTTCCAAATCCCTTAAATGCTGCCAATGAGGAAACGCCAAAAGTTAGGCGTAATGTGGCCAAAAAGGGCATATTATTATTTAATTTTACTTGTATAAAAAAAGGGAAAGTAACAGTATACACCATTTTTTTTGCTCAGTTTCACATTCCTATATCAGACAATATATCTATGAAGAAAAAAACAGAGGATACAGAGATAGGGTATGAAGATTATGGATCATTACCTGAGGGATAAAACCCCTCCTGTTTTCTTAACTTTGTGTGTCTTATGCAGAAATGTGCCAGACTTCCCACTGCACATACAGTATTTACAAATTCATTTTTAATTCCATTTCCTGGGTCTGGAGTGGTCTTATTTTCTGGTCTGTTTTCAAACACCAATTTTAGGCTACGTTTTAGCACAGAATGGATATTTGCTCCAAAAAAGCATTTATATCTCTGTGTTGGCATTGTGCAGCAAGGTTTACATAGCTTGGCATTGTGTCATATTGCATTACTTCATCCTCTGACAAAATAGAATCTCTTCCCAGTATGTAACTTCTCTTAGGAGTATAAGTAATGTCTACTTGTATACAGGATTCCCATGTTCTTGACTAGACCAGTCCAGTCACATGGTGTGAAGTCATTGTGTATATAAATGTGGAAATTGTCAGAGGGCAAATGAGCCACGGTGGTACAGTGTGCCATCATTGTTTTACACATATCCAAAATGTTTCCTGTAACAGGGACTTGATCATTTCAGTCACTGTAAAGAGCCCTAAATTGAGTAGTCTTTATAATTTAGTCTCCTCTCAGAAATAAATTTTTTCTGTATGTCCAGAATTTTTCATTCTTTATAAGAAAGCACTGGCTGAGTTTAAAAAAATGCTGATTTTTCAGCAGGATGCACTCCTGTAAGAAGAATTTTATTTGCGTAATTAATTGCACTGACATTGTTAGGATTGCAATGAAGAGCATTCTCTTGGAGCACCTAAGAGAAGTTAAGCAAAATGAGATAGGGAATTGCAGCTCCAGACTACACTCCACCACTTTTTATTATTGTTCTATTTTATTTTGAAGGCAGTTCACAAAATCCAGATGTTGAATGTAAAATATGTTTTTTCGGTAGTAACATGTGGTTACTTGCTGGGTTCACATTTACAGGCATTTTTTGTGTCAGTTTTCTCCACGTCTTACAGATAGGTAGGCTGCAGATGTGCTTCTAAACTTCTGTTGTTCTACGTAATATATCATATTTTAATTACTTTCCATTCTTCTTTCATTTGTTTCACATGTGAAAGAAATTCTTGGCTAATCCCAGGTGAGGTCTATAAATAAACTTTTCTGCAGAAAATATATTTTTCTTTTCAGTAGCTTTATTTTATTCTTAGTGTCTTTTTGTCTAAGCAAGCAACCTGTGTGTCTGCTAAGGAGCTTTTTTATAGGTCAAAAAAAAAAAAAAATCTTTCACCTCTTCTTCACCTGTAGGAAATTTGGGGGTCTTTCTGTTCAATATGTTTGCGAATAAATCTTGAAAGATTATCACCTTATACATAGAAGTGTTTGCAAAACTTCTTCTGACATAGAAAAGGACTCACAAGTCTTTCTTAAAAACGCTTTAACTATGGATATGCTTAAAATTATAGTTTATGGGTTTGCTAGTGTCGTGGTTTAGCCCCGGCTGCCAACAAAGGACCACGTGGTCGCTGTATTGCCACTCCCCCCACTGGGGTGGGGAGGAGGATTGGAAGAAAAAGACAAAACTCATGGGTCAGGGTAAGGGCAGTTTAACAGAACAGCAAAGGAAGCGAACGGTAACAACAATACTGATAAGAACAAAATATGAAAGCAACAGAATGCACAGAGCAACTCTGTCTCATCACCCGATGCCCAGTGTGGTCCTGAGCCACGATTCACCTCCCCTCGGCCACGTACCCCCCTTGGAACCGAGCATGACCTCACACGGTATTGAATACCTTGTTTGTTTGGCCAGTGTGGGTCAGCCGGCCCGGCTGTGTCCTTTCCTGGCTTCTTGAAAAGTTAACCCTATCCTGGCTGACACCACGACAGCTAGCTATGAGTTTTCTTTCCCAGTTTTTTTCCTGAAGCTTCTATGCTTGTTCTACTTAGAAGAATAGGAAGAAAAAATCTGCAAGAGTGCCATCAATCATGGTTGTTTCATTTATCTGTATCAGAGAAAGAATCACAGAAGGTTTTGTGGTAGTTTTTGTCTTACTGGGTTCTCGTAACAGAGTGTAAAACATGGTGCTTGTCCCAGAAACTTTACCAAATCTCCAAGTGTGCTGATGATGCACGACTTGTTTATCTTTTTTTCATTCAGTTTCCACAGTGAGAAATGTGGATAATATTTTGCAAAAGTACAGAGATCTTCAGATGTAAAGCACTGAATAACAACTAAGTATTCATGTTCAAGTTATATAACCAATTCTCAGTAGACGGCTTTATTTTTCTGTTGTTGTTGAATACAATGGACCCATCTGTGTACACAAGATACATTTAAATATGTTTAGTAAGATGCTTGCTGTCGGAAGGAGGTTCCAAACATTGAATCAGGAGTCCAGTAATCGAACGAGCAAGTACATATTTTATCAGAGTTCTGTCAAGTCTGTTCTGCACAGTTCTGCATTCCTGCTTGGGCCAAATAGAACTGTGTGGACACAGAAATTGAGGAACAGCTTGGCTTTAACAAAACAAGCTAAACAGTAGTTATAAAAAGCACTTTCCTTCCATTTCTGTTTTAAGGCTATGCATAAATTCTGTTTTATGCACTAGATCTGTGTTGTGCAATAATTAGCTATGTAGTTAATAGTTTTGTAATGAAATATATATGGCACCAGGAAAGCACTTAGAATTTTACACATGAAATCGTAGTGTCTGTTTCCATAAAGTTTTAATGACACTTCTGTCCTGTCCTGCAGAGTACACATCACATTTGTGAGGTTGTTCTCTGTAAAAAGAAGGGCATAAGGAACAATGAGATAGGATTCAACCATTTCGTACCTGACAGAGAAGGCTTAGAAAAATCATAGTCTTGTGTTATCAGAAAATAAATTCTCTCTGGAGTAATTTCTGGGCAGTACAAATCACTTTTTTTTCCTTATACAAGCTAAATCCATAGTCTAGGCTAGTCACCTAAATAAATAAACACAAGATGAATTTAAGAGCTTTTGTTGGAGACAGGTTCATGGATAGTATAATGGTTTAAAGACTGTGAGTTTATTCAGTTTGTGTGCTGCTGGTCTCAAATCAGAATGGTATTCAAGAAATCATACTCCAGAAGGAGCTGGAGAGAGTCCACTGTGTATCCCATGCTTGTTCTCCTTCTCCCAGGTGGCTTTTTCAAACCGTGACTTACCGAGTCCTCCGAGTGATGTAAGTAGAGGTTGCACTGTTGCTCAATATCTACTGTGAACTCTTCTGCTCAACACTTACGAGCAGCTCCCTTTTTATTATTCAATGTAGCCTTTTAGCCCAGTAAATTTGGAGTTGCTATTGCTTGTAAGAAGCCACAGGCTTCTTTTAGACCCCAGGACCTGTCAAGTTTTGCCTGGTCTGGTCTAAGTCTGCCCAGAGATTTGGTTTTAGCTTGCAATGATTTTAGCTCATTTAATGATCAAGTAACTGTTACCTGCTTTGTTTTAGCTTTTGCTCAGCTTTGCACAGTTGCTTTTGTTCTACACTTTGTAATTGATACACAATAATAACAGGTAGTTACTCATGTGGAATGAAGGATCTATTGTCACGGAATAAAATGCAGCATAAAGACATTGGATGACAGCGAAGGTCCTGAAAATATAGGGATAGGGTGTCCCTGGAAACTCCAGGGCTATGAGTGGCTGACCTATGGCCAACGATTACGCATCATAGGAATGTCACCTTGGAAGCTGAGTAAAACCTGGTTAAATCATAACAAAGAAAGCAAAGGACAAGTATCCAATGTATGTAAAACACAAATATATATAAAAAATATAGATATAACCTGGAGGTTCAGAAAAACAGATATAGAGCAAGGTGTAGTGCAGCTTAGTAAATACACAAAGTTTCTCTAAGCAGATCTTAATGTCAGGAGGAAGACACTGTCAACATCAGCACCATACTGCTCCTGGCTAAAGGCTAGGGATGACAGTGACTTGCTGTAACACCTTCCTTCCCCCAGACTTTAGCTGTTGGACTTAGGGACTCAGAGGAGCAGAGGGTGAACATCATGCCGTAAAAAGGGGGAAATACTTGAAAGTTTGTATATATATCATTTTGACTGTAATGTAATTGGAACTATAAATGTTCAACAGATGTATTTATTTCATTAGACTTTATTTTAATTTTATTTCAGTATTTTAGATATTACTACTTAATTATTTTAACAGTAAATTCCTGGGTTTGCATGTTCCTTTTGTCAAGACTTTGAGTGTGACACTCTCTTGAAATTTATCCCGCAACTCTGATGCAAAAAATTGGTAATAGAAGAGACACAAATAGAACAGGAAAAAATAGGGTTTGGATTTACTCTCCAAACATCTCGCATCTGGACTTTTTAAAAATAATGCGTTGTTGCTGCAGGCTGGAATAATAGGTGACCATTCACTGGAGCAAAGCCAACAGGCCATTCAAAAACAATTGAAGCTCACTTCTGCATCAAAAAAATAGCATATAAAGCTAATGGAGGGAGAGGAATGATGTAGTAATAAGCATTTCTTTTTGCATATTTTTTAAGATTTAAAGGATTATCAGAAACCTACACATCCCCAGAGAGGATGGACCTTATCTTCTGTGGTGGAAGACAAACATTCATTATCATTATAAGACAGTTGAGCTTCCTTCTTGTTGCATAAATGCTTTTTTGACAGGCCAGAAAGTGGTACCTATGTCTTTTTTCAGCTGAAGTTCTGCTAGGCTTTTTTTCTCTCTTTCTCTGCTAATGTTTTTCCTTCATGATTTTTGTTAGGATATTTTTCCTTTTTTTTTTCCTTCAAAGCTCCTGGAAGTTTTTAGTGTTTTTCTTACAGTTTCATACCCAGAAATGCACACAATATTACAGAATCACACAGAATCACAGAATGTTCAGGGTTGGAAGGGACCTCTGTGGGTCATCTAGTCCAACCCCCCTGCCAAAGCAGGGTCGTCTAGAGCAGGCTGCACCGCATCTGTCCAGGCGGGTCTTGAATATCTCCAGAGAAGGAGACTCCACAACCTCCCTGGGAAGCCTGTGCCAGGGCTCCGTCACCCTCAGAGGGAAGAAGTTCTTCCTCACGTTCAGACGGAATTTCCTGTGCTTCTGTTTGCGCCCATTGCCCCTTGTCCTGTCACTGGGCACCACTGAAAAGAGTCTGGCCCCATCCTCCTGACACCCACCCTTCAGATATTTATAAGCATTTATTAGGTCCCCTCTCAGCCTTCTCTTCTTCA
>Ga0065711_1042004_pt1 | contig 15729 bp, 9 predicted proteins | sample Hoacrofraction12_FD_59098 | JGI IMG/M metagenome (GOLD analysis project Ga0065711, IMG submission 59098) | Hoatzin crop microbial communities from Cojedes, Venezuela - Epithelial fraction 12 v2 (version 2) | ecosystem: Host-associated > Birds > Digestive system > Esophagus > Crop | place...
ATCACCTCCCTGGCCTCCATGTGCCTTAGCATATCTTCTAGGAGGATCTGTTCCATGATCTTCCCAGGCACACAGGTGAGGCTGACAGGTCGGTAGTTCCCAGGGTCTTCCTTTCTACCCCTTTTGAAAAGGGGCACAATGCTTCCCTTTTTCCAGTCACTGGGGACTTCCCCTGACTGCCATGACTTTTCAAATATCATGGAGAGTGGGCTTGGCAACTACATCAGCCAGTTCCCTCAGGACTCTGGGATGCATCTCATCGGGTCCGATGGACTTCTGTACATTTAGGTTCCTCAGGAGGTCCCGAACCTGGTCTTCATTTACAGCTTGAGGGATTTTACCCTCCTGGTCTCCTTCATGCCATCCATCAACTCGGGAGGGGTGAGGAGAGAGGTTGCCAGATCTGAGACAGTAAGTCACAGACAACCAGAAGACCATATGTACAAAACACATTCCCACTCTTCTCTTGCCTGAGCAGAGACTCCAACCTAAGAAGATGGTTCCGCTGGCTCTCTGCTTGTACAAGTTCTGATGTCTCACAGGGTGCACCTTCATTAGTACTTTAGCTCAGATAAGGAGAGCACTTCTACCACAAATATTCCATCACCCTAGTTAATGCACTTCCATTTGCTGCGTGAAGCAGTCCTGGGAGTGCACAAATCTGGTTCCTTTCAGATGAAACTAAAAATCACAAGATGTACTCCAGGAGCACTACCACTGCCAAAGCAGCACAGGAGCAGTCAGGAGCCAGTCCAAAGTAACATCCACTTCACTTTGCAAATGCACTACGTGTAGACAGGTATCAGGTCCTCATCACCAATTACTTCATCCTCTGAATCTGCTCTCACTGGACTGCATTACTTGCTCAGGCAGGCCTAGTCGCCGTGCTTCAGGGTCTCCTTTCACCTATGACATGGGACCTGACTGCACCTGAGGTTCACTGAGCTTCTCAGGCTTTGCTTACTCTTGGGTTTTGTGTCTTCTGTTGTCCAAAGTTCTCACCTCCAGCCTGTCATCTCTGTCTGTTTGACCATTCACATATAACAGCTTACTCTTTCTCAGTATCATCTATTCCCACCATACTGAAACAACTTCTCCCAAAGGCTACTGAAAGCCTGAGTATGATCATCCTTAAATAAATGTAATTCTGGCATTGCTTAACTTCGAGAGCTGGCTGATTTTAAAATACTAATACTTTAATTGGTTCATCACTCAAGCACACACAGAAAAACAGAGCACTGAAGCCAATTGTGTAGCATCACATCAACTCTTCAGCGCTCCATAGCAGGGTTAAAAGCTTACACACACACAGCTCTCGGCCCTCTATTATTGACACGGATACAGCACTAAGGATAATAAAGTAAACATTTTCTCAGTGCATTTCACAGCCATTAAGAATTGTAGCACTGTGCCCTAACAGATCCCGTCTTCCCCAGCTCCTCTCTGTCACAGTCTCAACTCAGAGACAGATCCCCAGCTCAACTTTCAGTCCTCCCCTCCCATTCCTACATTCAGTTCACTTAACCTGCCTTTGTAATAGCCTGTCTCATTAGCCGGCTCCTCAAAACCATTCTTCATCCCAGTACTTTCAAGTCATCCTCATGCTCCTTGACTGTGCTGTGAATTGCAGAGACACATTGTGTCCTTTTCCTTGTATCACAAACCTTCCTGACTGCTGAAGGGAACAGTTTTAAAGGGTCCCAGGCTGACCAAGTAATTTGGCGTAATAGAAGCAGGTCAGTCACCTGAAGCAGCTGGTGCCCAGGCCGCTGTGTTTCAGCAGGGGTTTACGAGTTTTATTTCAAGTTAAGTTCAGTCTGGAGCCTCAGATGTGACGGTTGCACCACACAACCGTTCAAGGCTGTCCAAAGGACCGATTGCTGGTTCTGGAGTTCACTCAGTGTCTGCCTGGAGAAGAGATCAGCTTTCTCCAGGAGGAACTTCATTTTTACCTACCAAAACCATCCTGTGAACTGAGCCAATGAGTGTCAAGTGGGGATGATCAGAGAATTCACTCAAACTGTAATCACACCATAGCTTGTGGAAGCAGGGCAGCTTTACCCAATCCCATGACACTTCCTGGTACAGAGAGAGAATATGTAACGGCCAAAATAAGAAGTGTCTATCTACTGAGCGTACTCCAACTTTCAGAATTTACATTAAGGTTGGATACTTTTTCTCGGAAAAATTAAAAAAAAGCACTTAACAACTTTGATTCTTTTGCTCCAGAGCAAGGTCAGGGTAGAAGTTGTAATTACATGAAATGTATAAGCGTTGAATTAAATGCTTACAAATTCTTGACACTGGAAAACACCACTGCACTTTCAGATACAAACAAAAGCAACATTTTAATCCAACAACAACCAGAGTAAGTCAGACACAGAAAACTAAGGACAATATTAGATCTAATAAAAAAAAAAAATCCCACTTGAACCTACACAGTCACCTACAGGAAGAAGCAAAAAAAACAGCCACACGTCCATTCACAGTTAATTAAAATAAGGAAAAAAGCATGTCATCAAATGTCTTTACTTAGAAAAGAAAATCATTACTAACAAAACTGACATCAAAATGTCAACTCAGTAGGCTTTTTTTCAACTCATAGATAGTGAAACAGCATGAGAAGGGAAAACTTAATTTACAATTCAGAATTTCAAATATTCAGTAAGACATTGAGTTTCATTGTACATTGTCCTTTTCTGGTCCCCCGTGATTAACGTATGCATACCCAGTGCTCACAGAGTTGGTATCAGGGTGTAATAAGAATGAGCAATAATACATGTAGGAACCGATGCAATGTAAGAGAAAATTATTTGGATCATTCTAATCATTATCTAATACATTTGAAAGCAGTTTGTTTATATGAAAAAATAAAAAAAAAAGAAATCAAATACCCAAACTGAGTAAACAACAAGAAGATGGGAAGAAAAAATGATCAAAAATTTTAAATAGTTCCTGTCATGTAAAATTTGATTTGTTATAAATATAAATATATATTCCAAAATAGGAAGCAAGCCTTCAGCTTCACATAATTTAGCCCATTTTCATCTACAATACCCATAATGCATCTTGAAATACAATTTATGCAGGAATAATAACAGAATAATAAACTTTTTCTCTCATTCTCTTGGCTTCTTTGACATTTAATGTCAATCTGCAATAACAAAGCTAATAATGATCTTTGTCTTCACACACTGCTATTGAAATAAAGCATTTCTTTGTAAATTAAAGGGTAATTTTGTTCCCGCTATTCCAGGCTAAATCTTTCTGGGCTAGAATCACAGAAGCTTATGGCATAAATCACCCTATAATCCAGGACACCTTCTTTCTGCAAGAGCAATGATGTTCTTTTAGAAATAATCATGTGCACAACCACAAAGCAAAGCAGAGCAGCCTGAAGCATGGAAGATTTCATCGGAAGTTCATTACATGATACGAATGCCAGGCATTTCTGGAGGTTTCCCACTCAAAGCTTAACATACAGCTACCTTCTCAAATTTGTAAATCACATGGTGATACATTATAAAGTGACGCCTGAAGAACTCACGGGAATTCCTACATAACAGAAAGTCGTACTTTAGGCTGGTATATAATTAGGAACACATCCTTTCATCACACGGCTTCCAGGTCTGCAAAGTAATTAGGTGTACTCTGAGCTTTATGTAAGTATTCTGTTGATTTCATGGGGACTACTTGCATTTGCAATACAAGCTGAGCCAGAGTGAATGATTTTAGCACCTAGCAAGTTTCACACAAAGTATCCCATCCACAGCAGCTTCCAGGCAACGTTACACTGTGCACCTCTATTACTACCCCTTCCAGCTGCCACAAGAGCCTACTTAGTCTGATACATGGGTGACAGCAGCTGCAGCGGCAAGGTTAAGCGGGAATTACCGAGTTCAACTTCCTCTTCACTGTCAGCTACCCCTATAAACAGGGGCAGTGCTGAGGGTTAAGCATTAACAAGACCAAGGCCTTAATGGCCATTAATTCCATATGGTCAGATTAGCTCGCTGCAGACTAGAAGATAAATCAAGAACGCTCATATGTGTAACGATGTAATGCCACTGCGCACAGCTTACAATACGTCAGAACTTTCCATTAAAAGGTAGAACTTACCCCTCTTCTGAACCCAGCCTTCCTTCACAATGGTAACATCGCTCATGATGGCTCCACTCTGCACCCCCAACTCAAAAGAGTATTTCTTTGAGTTATCAGCTTGTCTGTTTGGCTTCTTTTCTGCAGCTCTTCCCAATTTCTACTGATGAGTCAGCCTGGAAGGAAATATTGGAGGAAGAATTTAAGTCTTTTCTGTTTTTCTCACTTGACAGCCAACAAAAAAGTCTTTGTTGATGTCTTCCACTGACTGAGCTCATATTAAAAATCTGTCTTTTTTTTAATTAACCATATAACAGAATCATGTTTCTAGCCTAATAGCACATTTTCCATGAACACTGCAATACAGAAAATAAGCACAATGTGTTAAATTTTAAGTCATACGGCACTTTTATAAAACGCGCACAATAGAATCCTCTTGTACTAAAGCACAGGATGCTGTTAAAGGAAAGGGTGCTCGTACTGCTTCACACATCCAACTCTGAACCCACAGGAGCTTTAACCATTTCCACCTTTGTCAGAATCCATGCAACAGACAAGTGGTTCCTCTATTATAGCTACATTGATCATATGAAGAGTGCAAGAAAATGGAAGGAATGGTTCTGTAAAGGAGCTTAAAACCAAAGCCTTAAGTACTATGGATACAGTTATCCTCGTAACTGTTAAAATCTTTAGTAACCAGTTTACCAGCCATGCAACTAGGGTTTTTAATGCTTCAATTTAAAAAAAAAAAAAAGTAAAGGCTGCAGAAATACAACATGCTTCCTACTTCCACTACAACTTCAGCATAGCAAATACAAATCCTTAACTTACACAAATGTTTAAAAAACAGCATCATCTGTAAGCACACAAAGAGAAAAACAACTGCTTAGGAGTACAAATTAACCAAAAAAGCCAATGTGTGGGTTATGGAAAGAAGGAGCACACATTCTCTCAAGGCTTTAAGCCAGGCAGTGACAAGAGTCCTCTTTTCCCTACAAGGCTCAGCATGCAGAGGACAGCAGGGAAGTTAGCCCTGGAACAGGACATGCCACTCTCAGAAGCCACGACCCTCTCTGCTGACCACCTCACTCCCAGAGTACCTAACAGCTGTGAAGAAGCGATAAATAGCACTACAGTCAAGTAGGAAGAGAAGCCAGAGGGCAGGAGGTTTCCTTTTGCCAGCAGACTGCCTTTCCCCTCCATCCTTCAAAACAGAGGCATTCAAATAAAGCTCATCTAGAAGAGGGTGGGAAGCCAAGAAAAGGACTTTCTCTGATGGTGGAGGAACACCCTTCTACAGCTGCACACACAGGCGCACGCATGTACACAGTGCTAGCACAGAACAGGAACCCACACACCAGTTTAATACTCTCAAATGCAGCACATACATATCCATTTAGTAGATCGACCAACAAATGTAAAGATGTGCTAGAAACAAATACAACTGTGCTAGAAGAAATCCATGCAACGAATGACTGGAGAAAGGACTGGGAAATAAGCTGTTTTAATCCAACCAAGTACAAGCTAAAAACTAAACCATTACACAAATGCAGGTTATTTCTTATTTATCATCTGAAAAAAGTGTATTTGCACCACACAGCAGCTAGATGGAAGGCTACTTCTGTATGGATGCTGTGTAAAATAAAACTCAGTATGAGTATTTTTTTCAAGCGGTATGCAACAAAAAATGCAGTACAACCTGATTTTACAGAAACACTGAAGTGTGTCCACTTTACAGTTATGCTTTCACGGAACTATTTTTTCAAAAACACACAGTATTTCAGCTGCATAAAAGTAAAAACCACAATGCCACATTTGCTAGTACTGCAAAGTTGAAGTGCTGTTGAACACAGTGCCTGCAAGACATCTCCACGGCCATGGCACCTCCGACAGCGAGACCTACGCAGGTGCTGCACAGCCTCTGGCATTGGCATCACGCCCTGTTGCATCTAGAAAGTCACCGGACACCTGCGCTTATGCAACTGCACCCTGCCGTAAGATTTAAATATTATTTAAGCTTTCATAAGAGTTAAAAGAAAACATTATGTACAGGGTTTTGGAAGGACATGAGACTGCTTCGTTACGTTTAATTGATCTCACTAGCTTTAGCTGTTTAGATTTTGTATTCTGTCGGTCAGTATGGCAGAAACAACCAGAACACGCATTTCCACATCTTTCACCTTACTAGCGTGAGAGTTATTTTCTGGGTCATAATTATCAGAACTTTTGTTTGCACTCTTCAAACCAGAGATAAGCAAGTCTACCAGCTGTGCATGAAAAGAGATCCTGGCAGATGAAGACACGCGCCCGAGAGCAGGCTACAGCTTTGCCGTTCTGGATCACCGCAGCGCAGTATCAGCTCCTGCTACAACCACACACATCTGTACAAAGCCAGAGGTGAGTGTCGAACAACTGTGACCTAAAAGCAGCTGTTATGTGAAGGAAGTGTAGGCACATTAGTATCCAAATATCCGACTGAAGTTTGATTTTCCTACAAGACTTTGATTGCGTTCTTTAAGAAGTGATCACAGGTAACTTTTTTCTCCAGCTACAAAGAATAAGCAATGTAACACACCGTACGTAGCTTGGGCTGGCATATGCTGCACTGTGTTTTACCCTTTAGGCAAATGTAATGTACTTTCCAATCTCGGTCTATGCTTATGAAAAGTGCAATAATTTATTTTCATTGGTAGACGCTAAGCTATAAGAAAGGAACTTCCATACTAAGTAGCAATAATCTTGTCTGCCCACATACTGATCATTAAGTCCATGATTTCAGCAGACACACAGTTTTAATGAATGAATTTATGCTTGAAACTCTCTATTTACCCACTGATTGTGATTAAGCTAGTATTACTCAATCAAAATCTGATCTATGACTGATTTTCATGTCAGCCAGTGTCCCAACAACCTCAAGTGTATGTCTGTAGGACTGCACCCCACCCATCTCCTGTACTACATTACCAAATTTCGCACAAAACCCCCAAAATACAAAAAAGATAAACACGTTGACAAAACTAACTGAATTATCTCCAGTTTAGCTTCACAATATTACCAGGAGCAACTTAAGCAGAATTATCAACACTTCTATGGTTATAGGGATTGTTCCCTTAATGGGTAATTAAAAGTCAAGCTGAATTACAGAGGAAGCTGAAGGAGATAAATCGAAGCATTAAAAGACTAATGAAAATAAAGGTTATACATTCACACTATACTTTCAAGAAGCCATTTGTAAGCATCTGTAGTACCATCCCTTATTAAATTCCTTTGAGGCTTTCTAAAAGCTGTACTCCTTTACTCTGAAAGTCACTCGGCAAAGCCATAAAGGAGAAGACTTTTGAGAATTACTTCTCAAGACAAAAACTGACCTTAATGAAAAATAGTCACACAGAAACCTTCTTCACTGAAGATGTAATAAAGGATTTCTACAGAGGTAAAGGAGTTGCCTGAAACACGTGGAGCAGGGACTCTCACAGGAAAATAGCATCTCATCGATAGTTCAACTCTCTCAAGAAAAGCTACAGAAACGTTGCACAGCTGGCACAGAACTTAAATACTTCTTAGCAATCAATTCTGCCCTCCCAATGCGCTTCAGGTTTCAGCAGCTGGTATACAGTAATTTTTACAGTTTCCCTTATTGCTATAGGATGCACCTACAGAAATAAGGAAAATACGTACATGCAACAACTGAGGTTGAAGATATTTTGCATTCCAGCTGCTTCCTAGAGGGAAAAACTTGACTCATTTTTATATACGTTCCAGCAACTGGAGAACAGGTTGGATTGCTTTTTTTTCCCCCCACGTTATAAACAGAACTTGGAAGATACTTTTCCGACAGTATATTGTGTGTATTCTGCAGACAGTATCAGATAGTCGTGTATATGCATAATACATACAGGAACCCACTGTCTGCATGCTTTATGCTGCAGATGTAAAAATTTATTTCATCGCCATCAGTCGTGATGAAAACACCTGTATTTTCTGGATCTGGTAGAAAATAGTAAAACTTCTCCTTTCTTCTTTGGAAAGCTATTAAGCCACTTCTGTAGTGTTAGATGAAAAATTCAGCACACGCTTCTGAAGAGCTAGCATTACACCTCTAAGTTCCTAGCTGCAGAGGTTGCAAGGCATCTTTCTAAACAAAGATTAAGGAGAAACTATTACATGCACCAGAGTTCCAGAGCCCTCTGCCAAGGCTCACAGTTTTCCCAAGCTGTGGTGAAAACTAGCCAACACCTTCTCAGTTTTCATCTTGAGCTTCAAGAATAACAGCAATATAGAGAAAAACCAGCTCATTTCACAATACTACTATACGGGAACTACAAGACCAACCAGTAAAATGAGCAATGGATCGTTCGTTAGGACGACACCTTTTCCTCAACTTGTGTTTTTAAATTAAAGGAGGCTCTCATGCCCATCGTGGCAGTCAGGTACCTCCACAGACCCAGTGGATGGGGAGAAAGAAAGAAATCCCTTCCAAGCAGCAGGACTAAAAACAGTGGTTCAGGTCTACACTGCACAACCATTATGTGTAAGTGAATAATCATGGAGATTCATAAGAACAGACAACACTCCCTTGGAATCTGGGCATCCTCCCATTTCCCCCGTGACAAGAGACAGCTGAATAAAGAAGACAGTGCCCATAAATTCAGTGTAAATTGTATGATTCAGGTCTCTGTTGTAAGAACTTTCATAAACACAGGCTCCTACTTTCAACAATTTTGGATCTGAGAAAAAACAGATACTCTCACATTTACCAACTCCAGTTACCAGACAGAATACCAACAGAATCAGTTTTAGCGCTTCCAGAGACGATCTCTGTAACTTCTTGTAGCATTATCAGCTTAGTGATTCATCCAACCTCATTCTCTTAATATATAAGGGAACTACCATGTTCCCTTTTTACAAGTAATCATTTGTTTAATAAAATGTTTGGGGAAAAAAATAGCAAGTGAATCTTTCTGATTCACTTCACCTGACTCACTGAGATTCTCTGGTCCTCAACGTAAGCAGAGACAAATCTCATCATCTCTATCTCCTATACTATATATATACACATATAATATACTGTATATATGTTACTACTTCTCAGAAAGGTGACAGAAAAATTTTGTGCATGCACACACGAAGCACACGCTACACTACGAGAAAAAGTTGCTCTTGGTCATTCTCTCATGGTTTCCATCACACACACATTTATTTCCCTGCTTTGGGGGCTTTTTTTGTAGCAGATCAATCTTCTAAGAGGTTTTCTCAAATCTGAGTTTGAATCCTCCAAGACAACTGAGCAGACTATAACTGTCTCCAGTGCCAGTTGCAATCACAGAGCAAGGAATTCAAAAGATAAGGCTCTAAACTGAAAACAGAGTTGCCTTTAAGACTGGAAGCCGAGATCCAAGTTTTGTTTACATGAAAAATGCATGCATATCCTCTTCCCCTACCAGAGCTGTTATCTAAAAGTCCGGTCAAACAATTAGAGGATATATTGCACATCATCAAAAATTACACAAAAGACTGTTGCAGAACAGAGACTGCCACAAAACCTACTAAATCAAATTAGCCACTTTGCTAATGGAAGAATCACACTCTGTGGAGTGCTTTATCTAAAGAGCATAGAGTATTTATACAGGCTTTTACAAACTACCTATTTTGGAATTTTGGTTATACTTCAAACAGAGCAGAATGGTTCATGTCCCTTTTTATGGTCTCAGGAGGACTGACTGATTTAAATACTACCACTGCTTAAACTGAGAAAGAGGAACCTGCATGCAGATAGTATTTGTTCAATTTATTAGAGTCAACTAAAAAACACAAACAAACAAAAAAAACCAAACCGACACAAAACAAAACACGAACTGGTTTGACAAGACAAAGACATCAAAAAACCCAGATTATTAAAAGACAACAGCTCCTAAATTTATTAAATCGTAATCTTTATGTAGGCACAATCAAGACACTTAAGACACTCCTAAATACTTTGTAAGTAGAAATGTTCATATTTCACAAATTTTAAAACAAATGTAAAAATTCCAAAATCTCCATGATACGCACTGCAAATATTTTTTTAAACTATATTTTGTACTAAAAGCCTCAATGTCTTTAAGAACACTGGTATCAAAAATTTACTGCTAACAACTTTATTCCATAACCCTTGACTTGGAATTCATGGGTAACAGGAAAATAGCACTGCCTATACCTTGTGGCAAGGAGAAACAATGTACTCTGGAAAAGATAAATAGCTGTTCTTAAGACACGTTTATGTGTATGCTTTGTGCCTTAATATTTTCAGTGTTCTATTTTCACTTTCAGTACGTCAGAAAGCTGCACATAAGTAATACACACTCAGATAAGCCTAGTTAGGAAACCACAGGCACAGTGAATTGTTAATGAAGAAGTTAGATGTTTTATTTAGATTCTGCAACTGAATAAGTTTATCAGAAATGAAACCATCAGTCTGTATTTCTTTTCCTATTATAATGACAAAGCAAGTTATTTTAAGGGACAAAGGTATATTTAAAGTAAGGTGAACAAAGCCACTCTCGCCTTTGTTTACCAAGGTATAAAGGAAGTTTCTAAAAGTAACTAAATTGTTTCTTTGGAATCCCACGTGAAACATTAACAATCCATTGTTTTGCACTGTGTTTACTGACAAAAATACTTTAAATCCTTTTTGACCGACCCCTAATCACATAAAACAATAACTGCAAATCAGACAGAAGCAGAGTGATAAAACATATGAGAGTACAGGTCTGAAATCTAACCAAAGAATACATTTGAAGTAGAAAAGCCAAAGGGAGGGGCTGAAGTTACACATCAAAAAAAAAGTTATACAGACAATGAACTTGAGAGTTTTGAGATTTAAAGGAGGTCAAATCAAGGATTAGTTGATCTGAGTATCACAGCTATGGCAATGCTCTTCCACTTAACACTTCAAAATACATGTAATGCATTTAACTTGCTGAGGATTAATGTAGGAATACTAATTCTTGCCTTTTTAAGACAAAGTTCCTTTGCACTTGAAAAAAATAGTTTAGTAATGACTCAAACAACCAAACAAAATTAAACTCAAGTTCAATATTTTGAAAACAAACTAAAACTAGCTTTCTATGTCTAGAATACTCTGAAAAAGGCAATCTCTTTTTCAAAAGTTCAAAGAACCTAGAAATTCCTATTCATTCAGAGATATTTAAGATATCCTCAAGAGACACAAAATAAAGTTTCATTAAGCTCATATACTTAATTATTTGTTTGATAATGACTTTTCTGCAGCACAACATCATATTGTGTGTAAAACACCGAGCACACTGTTGCAGATAATAAAAACCAGAAATATGTGAAGCGCCATGACTAACAAGAAAAGGAAAGTACTGAGATAAAAATCTGTTCTCAAACTGTTAATATAAAAGATGGGAAAAGTTCAATGGCATGTTTACCAAGCTACCACGTAGCTTTTCTTTAAACTCTTATAGTAGGGTTTATTTATTTTCTGGATATTGAACAAATTAAATTCTGAACTGCCTTGCAACAATAGGGATGAGCTTTGTGATTCCTTCCTACAAAGCAACCAAACGTTACTGAACCTACTGTCAAATCCTGACACTGCAATATAACTAGAACGTAATGACTTCTAACCTAAAAACTTTGGATCTTCCTGTTCACCTACAGAAAGCATTATTCTCGTCAACTTGAGATCCAGACTTCCTAAGGACAGAAGGAATTCTCTACAACCTTAAATGAAGACTGTGTATTTTTCAAAGGTAAACTATTGCTTACACATATTCCAGGCTAGATGCAGAGCTCGCTAGATGAAAGTCTTTGGCAAATGTTGTACAAAAAGCCAGATCACATGAAACTCACGCATACAGCCTTAACCCTCTGTCTCAAAGTATATCAATTTAGAAAAAGAGATAATAATTTTAAGAAAATTTCGCAAGGCAAGCTGCACCAAGCATGTATCTCCAGAAGCACACTAAATGCCTAGGGAAAAAAAATTATGGGTTTTTTTGGTTGGTAGAAATCATTTTGCATGATTGCTGGACTCAACTGAGAAATACTGTATTAATTCTGTGGTGCTTAATCAGCTGTACAAGAAGTTTTTGACTGTCGGGCACTGCCATTCCCCACCTACAAACAGGCAGTGGTAAGACCTGCATCGACCTCAGCGAAGCTGAAGCAGGCTCTTCATCTCTGCTCCTGTTGTAGGAGGCACTCAAGTAACTTTACCACATAGACAATGCAGGGAAGTCTGACAAACCATGCTGTCAAGTCATTCAGACGTGCATACAAAATATGGAGGTCCCAGTTGCATTCTTAAGGGAATTTCAAAATCACTACTGTTCTTTAGTCAGGATATTACAGAGAGAAAGAAAAAAAAAAATCACAGGGCAACAACTTGTTCTTAATGCTGTATTTGATCAGTATGACTCACACCTAGACACACAGAAATACGGGGAAAAAGAGGATTGGTCAAGATGGACTTGACATGTATTAAGTTATTTAATCTAAACATAGTAAGTGTTGACACAAATAGTATCAAAAATCAAAGACACATTTAAAGTGATCAAAAGTAAGCATCTTCATATACACAAGACAAAAAAAGCTTACTCTCCTTGCCAGTAACATCCAATGATATTCAATCTCAAGGGGATTTTTTTGGAAGTATTAGCTGCGCCCCAGCGTCCTACTACACCTGAACAACACCTTTAAGTACTAAAGATGAAAAGAATCTGTTTGAAATCCATGTCATGCATCAAAACTACCTGAATGCCCATACTTAATGTTGATCTAGAGCTATGGGACAAGAACAAAATGCCAAATAATTGACTACCACGCCTTTGCATTTTCTGCAGTCTTATTATTTATTAGTGATTTGCCTAAATAAGCTTCATTTATAAATTCTTCTCTTCATATAGGTAGCCCAGAATGTTCTTCATACAATTAGTCAAGAGGAAAACATATAAAGCAAAACTTTAAAGGTTACTTTTTAGACTATGTAAAACACTAAAAGATAGCTTTCACATTCAACGTTTTATTACTTGCTACTAGTTTTTTTGTTTCTCTGGCTTTAACAGAGGTTTTTTTTAACACTTTGAATCAGCTTTTTCATTTACTATGTAACTTCTCTTTAGAGAAAAATCTTTTCTATACCACACCAACTTGTTGCAAAGAAAAGTAACTAATGCAACACATTCACCAAGGGGAACCTGCGATGCTGGGAAAGTCTCTTCCCTACAACTGAGAGGAAACACACTGGCTGACAAGAGCAATTCTCACCGAAAACACACCTTTCCTCACAAGCAACGCAAACTCCTGATGTACATGCTGTGCTGGGAAGTACGCCCCGCCCCCTCCACGGTATTCTTCTTAGGCATAGCCTAACAGAACGAGAATCCAAGATGACACAAATTAATCTAATATTCCAGAATAATTTTAAAGGGCACTCAAGTTGGCAATCTTCTCTTATACAAGACAGTATTGAAAAAAGTAAGTGGGTTGTAAATTTCATATAAACACTGAAACTAAAAGCAAGGGTTTAATGTTAAATGAAACTCACGGATGCACACACTTAACTATTCCCCTCTTTTCGATTTGTTACTGTACTGCATGTTTTGAACCGAATGTTTATGTTATTAGTCAGGAAAAAGAGAACAGAGGGCTTTTGGTACACACACAACTAACACACCTACAAAACATACAGTTACAGTAAAATGCATTAGTTTTAAAGTAAATCAATTCATTTATGCGTTAACCATATCAACATGGAGGTACGGTACAACAAAGTTTTGACTGGGTGTATTTCAGCGTCCTTCCACTCTCAATTAGTACTGTGCTCAAGCCATAGAAGATGCCAAAGCACATTGGGTCTCCATTGCAAAACTACAGGAAAGCTAGGCTACCAGGTCACCAAGTCCACCTCCCCTGTTCCATCAACAGCACCAAGTGAAACCACAGCCAAACACAATTATAAGAAACTGTACCTTCTTTATACTACAAACAGCACAGAGATTTCAAATGTTATTCTAACATGACCCGCTGTAGTAACTGTGTCACGCCTTCCAAAACAACTATTTCAAAGTTATTTAGCAAATGATGTTTCTGGGGTATGGAAACGATTATTCGATAGGTCTCTTTAAATTGGGAAAATGTGCACCCAGAAAGTGAAAGAACACTCAATCAGCCAGTGCTAGACAAACTCCAAGTAGTCTGAGGGATCTCCTAGTTATTCTGCAAACTTCAGGCACATGCTGTTTCAAACTGTAGTTGGAAATCAAGATATGGTTTCTGGTAACGTCTTGCAAACAGAAACGCAGGTTACAAAAACAGCAAAGCTCTAGTCAGTGATTTTGGGTCAAGCTTAAAAAACCCACCAAACTATTGTCCCTTTCATGAAGCATTTGTTTCAGTGTCAAAAAGTCAACATTTTCTAGTGCAAATTAATGCCATCCACTCCTTCAAACTCCACCTATTTCAGCCGGTCCCTGCCAAAACTCTCATCGACTTCCCACAGAACAGCAGCATTTTGCTGAACAACACATCATCTTCCTCCAAAACACAAAACAAATGAGGGAATAAGACACTGAAACACTGCCTTACATGAACCTATTTATGAAACTAAGGAGACTATCGGATTTGTTCAAACCTAGTTAGAGCAGGTAGGAATACACCACAGAATGACCTCTCCCCAACAAGTTGGTCTTGTTAACATCACCTGTGTGTGCACACACACCAGGCACCTACATTAGAGAAAAAATGAGTTACTCAAATATTACATGTAGCCTTCTAGGAAACAGAGACACTTTCTTATCTCTGAAGTTTTTCTTTAGCCCTTATTTGAACCTGACTTACTGGTTGCATCCAAGCAAAATATATCCACACGGACTATAATTAGCAATCCAATCCAATTAAAGATATTGGGGTCAACTCACAGGCTCCTGTCAAGAAAACAAACAGTCCTACAAACAGAATCCTCTCAAGCAGTACACTTACTTTAAAAGTCAATCTAAGCTTCCTTCCCTATCTCCTGTACCCTCTCCAAACCGCGGCGCAGGGCAGCCAGAACTGGCCTAGACAGAAGCTGGCAGAAACAAGAGATGGTGCTGAAGATGTTACTTGTCAGAAGTTTCGACCTACTGATTTGCACTCTGCTTGCCTTGAGATATAAAGGCCTCTACAGGCAAAACGTGGGGAACTGTTTGCCTACGAGCAAGGTTTCCATAAAACGTAAACACCAGGACACGAGACTGCCGTAAGTCTCCTCAGCACTGCAAGGAAGCTGGCAGTGCGGGTGTCAGGTACGTCACCATTTTCATAGCCAAACTCCCAAGCAGAGGCCAAGCGCATCCAGCCCGTGACACGTCTCCACAAAGACGACGCGACGCTGTGGACACATCCAAGCAGCCAGCCAACCAACAGCTACACCACAGGAAAAAAATCAGAATAAAGGTCAAGACAGATGAGGATGTTTACACCCTCTCAGCTGCGAGGAGATAGGACCTGGGTTTGTTTTTGACTCGTACACCTTTCCAACAACGCACGGCGGGAGGACGCGCAGCGATCGGATCCCTCCCCCCCACTCCAGGGCAGCGCCGCTCCAGCCCCGCAGCCGAGCCGCCCGCCAGCCCGCCGCCGCCC
>Ga0065711_1041995_pt1 | contig 15728 bp, 11 predicted proteins | sample Hoacrofraction12_FD_59098 | JGI IMG/M metagenome (GOLD analysis project Ga0065711, IMG submission 59098) | Hoatzin crop microbial communities from Cojedes, Venezuela - Epithelial fraction 12 v2 (version 2) | ecosystem: Host-associated > Birds > Digestive system > Esophagus > Crop | place...
TGGAGATATTCAAGACCCGCCTGGACAAGGTCCTCTGCGGCCTGCTGTAGGTGACCCTGCTTCGGCAGGAGGGTTGGACTAGATGATCCCCAGAGGTCCCTTCCAACCCCTAACTTTCTGTGAAAATTCTGTGAAAATTACAACCCAGCACACTGCACTAAACATTGCATCTGCAAAACCTACGAGAACTCTTTATTCATGCAAATGTATTTAAACATTTTTGTGGAGTTACGGTTACCCTGTCAGAAGTCTCATTCGTTTTCCTGCAGCTACCACGAAACAGACACAAACATCACATCTCCTGTTCTGGAACACTGTCCCTTGTTCAAAGTTGACCCAGATCAAATGCATGATCCAAAATGATTTATCAGGTTCACAAATCAATCAATAATGCATATGGCAGCTGAATTCCTGTTCACTTATGATCCGCTGTAACTTCCACAGTTTAACATGTATGCATTTTAAATATTCTCCTAGGCACTGCATCAGACCCAGCAAATTTCTAAACACCCAACATACATAGGTAGCCTCTACCCTGCTTTTGCTTCCTCTCTTTCACCTTTGTTGCCAGTGTTAATTGTACAAGATGCACACTCGTAGCAAACCTTCTGAAATGCAGCTGTATACTGAAAATACATTTATGTAATTCTCTTCAGTATTACCAGCTCATAACGAGCTTAAAGCCTTAGTTCAAGACATCGATTTGTATACCTGAACGCCTAAACAACTTGGGACAAAATTATCTAAGGAATGGCCTCTGTCTCCATGATATAAAGCCTCAGCAATTATCAGCAGACTTGCTTGTACCGGACCATCCTTAATAAAAGCATGAAAGAACTGATATTAGGGGGGTCTGTGTGAGGACACCTTCATTTAAGAACTTTCATGCATGCTGCAATTTTTTTATTTGAAAAAGCAAAGAAGAGTGGAAGTGGATATGTCTGTCAACAGGATTTTTCCTGCAGCTTAGCAGAACACCTCAGGAGCTTGACAGACATGTATAAAAAACAAAAGAGGAATCAAGTAATACTGCACTATGCAGGTGTGTACTCCTTCATGTACAAACCATACATGTATAAATTAATATGTAAGTCAGGCTGCTCACTGGTCAAGGAGATGACATTACATTTAACAAACCTGCATACACTGCGGAGACTCAAAAGAGAAATAGTAATCCAACTTTGCTGCTTTTACAAACTCAGCTAGGTCTTGGATGGGATGAGGGCCATCCTCAACATTTAGAGGAAAGACCTACAGCAGAATGGACATAGCAAGAGGAAATTTCACACAAAAGCTGGAAGAGGAACAAGGAGGACAGAAGCAAATGACGGGAACGTGGGGAGCATGATGAAGTAGAGCTGCTTAGGATTCTTAACCAGGCTTGTAGCTGGGTGCGAATATTATTCATGAGATCAAAGAAACCCCCATCTTCAGGGATATGGTTGACGTCCAAGTTATGATCACGATGATGGTGAGGCTAGGGTTAACAGGCTATTTGTTTTCTTAACTTCCTCAGCTGTAGCTCTAAGGAATGTGTCGGGCTACCTTCGCAACACAAGAGACTAGAGGCATTGTCTGCTCTAACATGATCTCACCCTACTCCTGACAAAACCATCCTCTCATCTTTAATCCTATCACACTTCAACCATGTAGGCTGAAATTTTCTTTGCTGGGTGTCTGCCTAAAGCTGCACACTGCTGGAAAATACTACTTTTTGGAAACGAGACTTAAACTTGGCAAACCAAGACCTTTGATATCCTTTCAATATTCCTGTGAAAATGTAAGGCATCTGGCCACGCTACATGTGGGAGGGATAAGAGTGCAGTGGGAGGAGGGTAAAAAATTACAGTAACAATTACTAAAGCATACAATCATTGACAATATATGCATTGAGTATAATCCAGAGGCTACAGCTATCTCCTGCCTCTACACCTACTAAATGGAAAGCTCTTTCTCCCATATTCATAACGTCTCATCCTATTCCTCAGATAATATGATAAAGAAACTGCCTCACTGAGGCAAAATCCAATACAGGAAGACAGCGCACAGCAAGTTATTTACAGAAGAGATGTCAGGAACAAAGGACTACGGAATAAAGGGAAAAGAGCGGAAATAGGACAGAAAAAAGACTGGGAAAGAAAAACTTGGGGGACAGCTAGAGCATACCTAAACTAGAGTAGCTAGTTTCGGAGAAGGAAGGTAAAAGCAGCTGCCAGGGACAGAAAAGTGAGGTGATTGTGTTAGGACAACCTGAAGGCAAAAAGAGTCCAACCTGCAAAAAAAAGTCTGTACCCATTAAATAGCACATCCTCTCCAGTGCCTGTAATGGAGCTGAAGATTTTGAATTTCACTATTCATTTTCTGATCGCAAATACATACAAAAATGCATACATTAAAATACAAAAATGCATACATTAAAATGGCATTAATTTAAGTTTGCCAACTCAGGCACACAAAAATTGGAACTAACGGAATTAAGCCTGCCTATGTCCAAATGCTATCTAGAATATGGTTTATACCTAGAATCACAGAACGGTTGGGGTTGGAACGGGCCTTTAAAGGTCATCTGGCCCAACGTCCCTTGCAATGAACAGGGACAATACCTACATATATAATATTCTATTAATATATATAATTTACTATATTATATATAGTATAATAAATATATTAGTATGTACATTCTGTAAATCTGTATCTAATATACAGACGCATTACTGGTACTATCTATATCAATTTTTTTTAGACAGTCCTCAAAGTGATGATGCACATTATCAACAAGAACAAAACATATGGATGCACATACTCAGCTCTGTAACTACCAAAGAGTATTTATTCTCTGAGTTTTCATTACAGATGATTAACTAAATCAATTAAAGGTGATTAAAAAATACCTTAGCAATTGAAAACGGCACTGAAAACATAAAAAACAAAAATGCCATTTCACTATCACTGAAGGCTGCTATTGAAAAACAAAATCTAGCAAAACTTAATGAGCTTTTTAAATATTCTGTTAAACATGGCTAAAGATTTCATTTCCTTGTGGAAGGTGAAAATTGAGTATGTTCACGTTCTTCCCTTCTGAAGCAAACAGAGTTTCAGCAAGCAGTGGAGGACCAATGTATTTCTAAAAGTGGTGTGCTACTCATTCTTCTCAAGCAGACAAAAGTAACTGAAGTCTGCTGATATTTAGTACACCCACATGCTTCATGTGCTGCCGTACACAAATGTATGGGATAAACAACTTCTCTGACATGATTGCAACATGAATAAAAACCTGTTTGTGAATGTCTTTCACCTACAGCTAGGGAGAAAAAAAAAATCTATTAAGATGGATAAGTACTCTAATACACAGTTACTGCTAATTACCAAAATATTTTCCTACTAATTACTGGAAAAACGGTAGTAGTTTTAGACAGAGAGAATAGTTTGGAAACTACAAAAGCACAGAAGAACGAGTGAAACTGGCTACTGAGAGCTGGCTCCCAACACTCGAGTGATAGTTGGGTCACTACCAAGAGTAGAGAACACTCTACCATAATGTCTTCAAGTTTGCTACTATACATAAACATATGTAATTAAAGGGCTGAATCTCAACTCAAAACAGTTGGAAGTATAAATTATAATTCAAAAAGATGAGTAAGCCAGTAAACAGACAGACTCAACTTTGTGTTCTTGTATGCTAGCCATCTACCACTTGGAATTGCACATTTTAATCCTAAAGCTTTCTCTCTTGCTGGGATTAAACACCGGTCATGAGAATCTTCCCCTTTAATATTAGAGGGGATGAAAAACCTTGGGGGAGAACACTTGTTCGAAGCAGCAAAATATAAAATCAGTAACAGAAACTGACAACTGTTCCAACAAGTCTGTAGCACTCATTTGGCCATTTTGGGACTACACAGAAAATGAAAAAAATTAAATAAAACTGATTTAAAAAGTGCAATTAATGTATCTCAAGTATTGAACTTCCCGTTTTAACACAAAAGTCAAGTACCTACCAGAGGTTAACTTTCGTCTCCATATCCACACACAACCTGACAATTCTAAAATGTTAGACTACCTTTTTCAAATAACTGCTACTATCTAAATTAAGTAGTTCTGCTAGTTAAACTCTCCTGAGCAACTCTAACTACAAACTGTATTTCAAAACGTTCTGTTTACTTTACACCATTCTGAACCACAGATGACAAAGTTTGCTTGAAGCTGTAATTACTCTGCAAAGCTGGGAAGCCAATTAGAGGGCCTGAAACCTGCCAGTTCCAAAAAAAAAAAAAAAAGCACAGATCATCTGTTCAGATTTTATTAAAAAGTTTAAAGTTTGAATTCTGTAACTTTAACCATATAATCACCACAGTTCTTTTCCTAAATACATTCATTCAGCATAAAAAACAGAAGGAACACTAACACCATTTTATTATTTCATGTACAGAAGCTTTCAACTTCAGCAGAATTTGTTGATATGGCTAGACAAGAATACTAAACATACAAGCAGCCATAAAAAATTCCATGGAATAATGAACAGAAGGCTGCATATTTGAGAAATTATTCCTAATACAGACTGAGTTTTAGTACAAAAGATAACTTCCTGTGGTTATCATACGATATAAAAGAAATAGTATCAAACCACTACTTGCATTGTTTAGAATATATGCACTTTTAAATACATACAGAGCGCTATCTATATACAGATATCCATATCTATCTATGGATCTATTTGCATTACAATTTAACCTTGATTTCTTATCCTCATCTTGGTCTTTCCTTCACAAGATAAACACTTTTTCCCAACATTTGCCTGTTCAGTTACTACTCCCATTTTTTCTTTCTCATGTCAAAATTTGACGAACACACTACATACAAATACTTTTTTCCATTACTGCTACTCTGCACTGCAAATCCCCACTTTTCTCTGATGACCTTTTTTGTCAGACATGTAACAGAACCAATACACTATTTTCATAATATTAAGACAGACACACGTGCTTTTATTCATATACATATGAAAACCCATGGCTTTTACATATATGTACAAATACATGTGTATACACACACCCCCCACACACCCTTAGCTTGGTCCTCTCTCGATTCTCTCACTGGTTTACCTACTCCCTACGAGCAACCTACTGTTCTTAGACTTTCCAAAAGGCTTTGTCCTTTCTCACTACATTTTATCTATGGGGAGTATGACCCTAAAAATAAGTTTGCTCACATACAGATTTATGTGAACAATTTAGTATCCCTTCCTTGGTCCCAACAAATGCAGTTTTCCTCTAAAAATGTCATCCCCAAAACTGTTGAACAGATCATTTTTCTCCATTGTCCCTTTGACCATATCACTCTTCTCTTTGCATTCCTCGTTTCTTACCCAGCTCTATCACATCAAATACATATAGCTTTTCAACATGGTCTGTCCCCACAGCCTACCCTCATCCTTGGTATCACTCTTTATTCAGTATCAAAATACTACCCATAATTCTACTGCTCCAATTTCAGCACCATTTCTCAAAAGCATTTCTAAACTCTCTCGATTTGCCAGACTGGTTCTCTGTTAAATTCACCTTAAAACTGTCGTTCACCATGTCTTAAAAAACATGAGGAAGGGAAGGAGGGAGAGAGAAAAGAAGGGAGAAGAGAGTAAAAAATCTAACCTTGACAATGGATTAGTTGTTGATGTGCTGAGACCACTGCCTGTACTACAGGCTAATACTGTCTCATTGTTTTCTCATGCTCCCCCCATCTGTTTGCATCCATCTGCTGTCTCTTATTTTATATTTGGAATTTTAGTATTTTGGAGCAGGGACTGACTTTTTGTTCTGTATGGGTAGAAATTCCACTTCTGTGGGGCTTGGCTCATGACAAGTGCTTGTATGTGCTTTGATGATACAACAACATATATGACAGCATAAGAAACACAAAAAAGTTAATTACATTCCTTGAAGCTGAAAAAGATCATCCTTGATGCACTTCATCATGCTGGAAAATCTTTTATTTCCAATACTCCAAAAAGAGCTGAAGTAGCACCCATGTCTCGCTGTCATTACAACTAGTTTGCCACTTGCCCCTTCACGCAAAGAGGGAGAATGAAAATAGATTTCTGGATGTTGTTGGGTTTTGCCTGGGGTTAGTTTGCTTTCACAAAGAACAGTAAAATGATACAACCTCCTCTGTCTTTCATACAAGTGCCCCGATTTTATTTATGCAACCGGGTGTATGACACCAGCATAAAAACTCTCAGACCTGGCTTTAAACTTTGAGCTGCCACACTCATACGAGGACCTATTTAGAGATAATTGGAAACTACAGTATGCTATACTGGTGTCTGAGAAAGCACTGCCCATTACATTAGAAGGGAGACCAAGGAACTAATTTTCCTTCATGATCCAAGCCAACAACTGAATCCAAACTTCTAAGTCAAATGACAGAATACCAACTATACCACCCAGAAACCATTCAAAAAGTAATATGAAAGCGTCCCGAAGAAAATTACTGGTCCAGTTTTCCAAAAAGCTAAACATTTCCTCATCCAGCAGAGACAGTAATACTGGTTACACACATTAGATTTGAGCTCGAATTTCCATACATGCATTTGCATATGCAGTACATTACACATACATTGCCTTTTTCTCCCCACAACTATTTTCAGTGTTGAATGAACTTTATTTATTCAATTGCACCATTATTATTTTTGAATGAAATCTATACTGCAATTATAAGTATCTACACTCCCATGCTTATCTCTGGGTTCATGTCATCCACTGTTGTGACAATTAGAAAACCTGGGACTTTAAACTTAAATTTTATTGAAAAGTTAATTATGGAGTTGCACACAAGGTCATGTCTAATGCCAAAGGATTCTGATGCATAATTTAATCTCACTTAAAACGTACTTATATATTTTCCTACCCATTTCTTTACACAGTATCTTCAGAATTCTTTATAGCCCTAACACTTTTCCCCTGAAACCTTTGCTTTTTCATGTTTTGAAGATTTTTAAATCTCCAGAATAATAAAACCTTGTCTCTGGCCCACTGAAACATAAAGACTAGGAAAAAGTAGCACAGCTTCTCCATTTAGAATAGCCAAGGTTTATCCATAATCATTTCTGCAAAGAAAAAAAATAAAATAAAGGACAGGTAGTAAAAGGTTACCTTCTCACAATAACTAATATTTGCTTTTTCTTTTCAAAGAGAAGAAAAAGGATAGCTGTACCACAGAGTGCTTAGAAAGCACTATCTTTCAAGATAGGAAAGAAATTCCAGGTGACATCACTTTTGGCCAAAGCTCAAAGGCTACTGTGAAGGGATACAGCTCTTCCCAATTATTCCCTACGTAAAGATCAAAATGAAGGCAAAGGGCCAATTCTTCAAGATACCTCATCCCAAATGTGCTATGTGATTACCTACATACTTACTGCATATGTGAGAAGTATTTTTTTTTTCAGTAAAGCCAAAAATGGTCATTAAGTAGAACTGAAGGAGAATTCTTACACACTCTGTTTTCCCTGACAATGATGAAGATCAAAGACCAAAGTGGTTTACACAAAGCAGTGTTGATTCTACTTAGACAACACCGGACCAGTTAATAACAGCATTGTGAGGCCACGCTGGTTTGGGGAGGGGGGGGACACTGAGGGTACACAACCTGTCACCCCAAGTACTAGTTTTGTTCCAAAGAAACATAATGGAGTTTTAAAAGCGAGGACATTTTTTTCAAGCCTCTGCCCATACACAGAAGCTATACCATTTGAATCCAAATTATTTTTAAACTGGTTCTGACTGCATAAAAGCCCAAGTAAAAGCAATTTACATTAACATATTTTATTTTGCAGTTGAAGTGGGCTAGGAATGCACACCCACTCAGTTACTGTGACTCAATCAAGAGTATCTCTTTAAGCTACAATAGCTTGATTACTTGCAATTGCTTGTCTCTACCTGAAAAGAGCTGAACTGACTTTGAACCATCCAATTCAAGTATGCTCACACTTAGGAATTTACCTCTGAAAACGAGTATCAACCAGTTTTAAGTTTCCACAATGAATTTCCCACCAATGTAACTACATCACCTTCATTTATCTTTAAGTGTATGGTTAGACAGCATGGCACAACTTTTTGTGAATCTAAGTGTCAAGGCAAGAGCATTAAGGAACTAAAAGCGTATTTCAAACACACAGCTCTCCCAACTCCCATGTTAAAAAAAGAAAGCTCAGTTGGGTGTAAAGTAGGCTGGCTCCACAGGAGAGAAACCAGAGTGGTTCCTACACGCTATGCAGTGTCACCAGATCTGGCTGATTTGTTCACCCCTGCAACCCTGTGGCAGCTTCGCAGATGCAGCGCGGGGTGCTCATCGCCAGCCTTCACATGCACCCAAAGGCAGGAGAGCAGTGGCCATGGGGAGGCAAAGTGAAGCCCCGGTCCAGGACACTGAGGGGCCAGTCCTGTATCCTTCCCTGGGGCTCAGCTCCATCCAGCCACGCTCTGTCCTACTCTTCAGTCAACTCTGTTTCACCGTCAGGGACACACTTGCACTCCAAGGAAGAGAAATCCCTCACCCCCATTTCATTTCACACCCACCCGGTTTCCCCACATACTCGGGGAGACAGCAATGAGCCTCAGGCTCTCCCTCTCTATGCAGAGCACCTACCTGTTCACACACCCGCTTCCCAACGCCCTCCTCCCACACTTCCTCCCAGATCACCCCAAGGAGACGGGATGGCCTCTGAACACTCCACCCTATGACAAAACACCACCCGATGAGAAAGGCTTAATTAAGAAAGACGTCTTCAGCACCGTAAGCGCTGTTAGCAGTATGTAAAATAACTTCATTCTCACTGGCCTTCCTGCCATTCCCCAAGGAGTACATGGACGACACATGACCAGGGAGACAGTAACGCTCAGGTGCAGGACTTCAAAGTTATTCAAGAAGAGTTATTCAAAGTTTCAAAGAAGAAATCAGGAAGCTGCTGGGCTTCCCCTTCCCACTAAGGAAAATGATACTATGCCTGGAAAAGAGCCTTTTGCAAAAATAAAGTTGATTTCACAGGAGTGGAAAGCAGCGGACGCTGGTGGGAAAATATCCATGTGGTGGAAGTAACTAGTGTGATAGAGCTGGGCACAAAAGTTTGAAACTACAGAACAACTATCATACAGAGCAGAGCGGCGCAAACTTTCCAGGGTTCCACTCCAACAGTACTATGAAAATAATACCACAGCCTTGGCCTTTTCTGCTTAAATAACAAGCTGTAAGCAAGAGCCAAAGATGTCTATCATTTGGAGAGCAAAAAGTAGACTGAGACCACACTCTCACTTTACAGATAGCTACAAAGATTATAGGAAGATAGGACTGTAAAGACATATCTTTAAGTCCCTGCCAACCTAATCAAGATGGTATTAACAGTGATCTCACACTCCATCTGCCTGGCTAGTAATTTATGAAAAATGTACTTCACTATTACAGGAAAAATATGTTGCACTGCTTGTGGCCACAAACCTGCTGCAGCAGCTCAGGAACTCTTGGATCGGAGGCCGTGAGACCAGTTCTTGACATTTACCAGGCACTGCCCGTGAGATCCGGTTCATTCATACAGTGATTTTGTTCGCTTGTTTGCTTGCCCTACCAATGAGCTCATCTTCAGACAGATAAAATAGCTGACAAAAAACTGTCAGTCCCTTGCAACTGAGAGTGTAATACCATACTGCTTTGCTTTTCGTCCTGTGAATTCTACATAGGTACTACACTTAATTATAGGAGATTCTTTTTACGATTGAAAAATCTCCCCCAATCTTGCACTGATCAGCAATCATTTCTGACAAATTACTCATTTTCCTGTCAGAAAACAGAAAAACTCACCTTGCCTATCGAAACTCTATTTCTTCTAATATTGCTAAGAATCAGACCTATGGGGTTTATGAGATGCCAAAAGGATTTTTTTGGTTTGTTTGGTTTTTTTTTAGGGGGGGTGAGGTAGGTAGTGGTAGTCATGGTGTCGTTTTGGAAAACTATATGGAATTTTCAAATTTCCATCACGGCAAAGTTCAGGGGCAGCATTCTAATATCAGAATGACATAAGATGATGTCTGGGTATAAAACCAAAAAAAAACTCCACTAGTATCAACACACTGGATTTAATTCCTAATTATGCATTTCTTTGTTTAGCAGAACTCCTGTTTGGATCATCCTTCTAGTTGCTGCAGGAAAGGAAGACTAGATACGCAGCGAAGATGATGGTAAAGCAGGACAAAAAACCCTAATGTAGTTCTACAGATGTTCTCTCTGCTGCGCACTGGGGCAAAAGTATCTAGCAATACTAGATAACTAGATAACTAATCTAAGGAATAGAAGCCTATGATCTAGTCAATTCCTACTCATATGAACAACTTCAAGACATCACTTTCTTTTATGTTGAATAGCAACGAGGCAAAATGAAATGCTAATGTTATTAGAAGGCTTACAAGCTCATTATCATTGGTGAGACTTCAGTCACAACCAGAATATGAAAAGTTTTTCTCCTCTAGTGGGACAAGACATGGGCTTGGAGAACAAGATTATCTTCTTACCAAATAAAATTCCCAAATTACTTTGTACACAAAGGCTGAGTCAATCTCAAGAACAATTTTATCGAGAAAATAGGTAAATTCAGTCTAAGTAGCCTTTGTTCAATCTTCAGCAATGCAGATGAAGGGAATCCTTTTCCTATGTACACATGCTCTTGTGGCTCCAATACTCCTCTATAGAACTAAACACCATCATTTACTGTCATGCAGTACACCAATACAATTTTGAAAGAAATTGAGTAAATTTTCTAGTGCTCCTCTGAAAGTTTCTAGCCATGATATCCACAGCTCATACTCAGGGAGATTTCTTGCCCCCTTAGTTTTGCTCCTCAAATACTTCTCATTTCTGCTCAGAAACACTCTTCTACCAATCTCACACTGCCAGATCAAAAAACCTACAGATTTGTTTTTTAGAAACATTCTTGGAAAATAAGAAATAAAAAATGTCTTCACTTTATCCAACAGATACACACTTCGTAGCTTTGCTAATATATGCAAATTGTCTGATTGCTTGAAATTACTGATTAACCAGGCTGGAGAGCTGATTACCTGATTATCCAAGAGAAAAATAATTTAGCACGATTTTGTGTCATTTGACAGTCTAGATAATTTTCTAATTAATTTGAGTTTTCAAGTGAATTCAGAGATACTACTGAAAAAGAGACAAGAGGTTAGTGATCTGAATAAAGGTAAGCTTTCCAGGAATTTTATTCTTACAACAATCATTTGTCAAATGTTGTTTAGTTACAGACACTTCAGACACACACACACAAATGAGAACTTAAACTTTCAAAAATATTCAAAAACCAACCCATGGTAAAATCTTCAATACCCTTGTACAAAAGATATCTTGTAGAGCTGGACATAAGATTAGTGGTGCACTAGTCTGACGCATGGCATCGAACTTCCAGTATCACCAAGAAATTCCACACTACACGTGAAGCAATACGTAGCAGATACTTTGTCAATATGCTGAGAGAATAATAAATACTGGAAATACGTACTTGCCACTGAAAAGTTGTTGAGTGGATATGGCAGATCCACATCCTGGGGCTTCTCCTTATAGCCTATGAAAGAGCCATCTGTCTTTAGCAGGAAATATCTTGGCCGCCAGTTTTTTATATATTCTCCTAAAGGAGAGGAAAAAAAATGTTCATTAGTACTGTAGAAAAAACCATTTGCTATTAAAAAACATAACATATTATCAGTGTCTAACATTAATTATACCAAAATTTTTCAGACATTTTCAATTTACAGAGGAAACCTTAACACCCGCCAAAAGAAGAGAAAATGGAATTGCAGTGGTAAGCCTGGACTACACAGAGAAGCCTCTGGAATAAGAGGCTAAAAGCTCTGCATAGTAATATTCTATAATTCTAAATTTTATCACACTATACTCTTCAAAATCCTACAACTTTACACCTATAAACCGTTCGAAATTTGCTGCAGGCAAAAATAAACACTACAGCTTGACTTTTAATAACAAAAGGAAATCTAAATTACTATGAGGTAGGACACATACCCTGCTGAGCCAAAGCAAAAAAAAATTAATTTCCTCAAAACATATATGAAGCAAATACTAGAAGACTGGCCATAATGGGAAGACCTACACAAATTATACTTAATAAATGTATCTCAAATCAAAAGGAATGAAAAAGTAGAAGCCAACTACCTTTTAAGAGGTAAGTCCACCAATAAATCCACCACCTCCACTTTCCCCCTAACCCAGTCTGAGCAGAAGATTCTGCTAGCCATGAGGTATTCAGGACCAGAAACATACAGAACAGGTCAGCAAAGACACAATAGCTTAATTAATGATGCTTATTTGCTATTTAAGGGTGAAAAATCTCTGTAACATCATTACACTTTACAATGCCACACAAACATTTCAGCAACCATTTCATTTTGAAAGTGCAATTACTCTGTTAAGTACAGGTGAGTTTAGATCTGCCCAACTTTCCCCGTCTTTGATTTCTACCGACTCTGCAAAGCAAATAACGCATGTACGAGTACTTGCTAAGACTTTAAATAAGTCGCTTTTTCATCATTATACAAGTGAACATGTCAAGAAAAAATGCGTATGTAACAATGCGGGATTTCCAGTCGTGCCTCAGACTTCCACCCTTTGCAGAATGCTCAGAACTGACCAGCCCAGGGGCTGCACCAGCCCCTTCAGTGCCACTGACCACCTCAGCGCACTGCTAGCTGTAGCTACGCAGCTTTCAGACAATTCGCAGGTCAGAAAGAAGTTTATATCTATCTCATACGGAGACTGCTCCATGAAACGCTGATCTAAAAATTCATTAATCACATCTTCACCTTTCCATTTGAACAAACAACCAACTGTCACTGAAGTTCAGCGTGTATGTATGTATGTATGAGTACGGGGTTTGCGTGGCCAGGTTTTGGTAGCGGGGGGGCTACAGGGGGGGCTTCTGTGAGAAGCTGCCAGAAGCTTCCCCTGTGTCCCACAGAGCCAACGCCAGCCGGCTCCAAGATGGACCTGCTGCTGGCCAAGGCCAAGCCCATCAGCTATTGTGGTGGCACCTCCGGGATAACACAGTTAAAAAGGGGGGAAAAAATCCTACACAGCAATTTGCAGCAGGAGAAAGGAGTGAGACGATGTGAGACGAACAACTGTGCAGACACCCAGGTCAGTGAAGGAGGGGCAGGAGGTGCTCCAGGCACCGGTGCAGAGATTTTTCCCCTGCAGCCCGTGGAGCAGGCCCTGGTGAGGCAGGCTGTGCCCTGCAGCCCAGGGAGGTCCACGGTGGAGCAGATCCCCACCTGCAGCCCAGGGAGGACCCCACGCTGGAGCAGGGGGATGCCCAAAGGAGGCTGTGAACCCATGGGGAGCCCAAGCTGGAGCAGTTTGTGAAGAACTGCAGCCCGTGGGAAGGAGCTGGAGCAGTTCATGGAGGGTTGTCTCCTGTGGGAGGGACCGCACGCTGGAGCAGGGGCAGAGTGTGAGGAGGGAGGAGCGGCAGAGACAACGTGTGATGAACTGACCGCAGCCCCCATTCCCCGTCCCCCTGCGCCGTTCAAGGGGAGGAGGGAGAGAAAATCGTGAGTGAAGTTGAGCCTGGGAAGACAGGAGGGGTGGGGGGAAGGTGTTTTTAAGATTTGGTTTCTTATTTTCCTACTCCAATTTGATTGGTGATAAATTAACCTAATTTCCCCAAGTCGAGCCTGTTTTGCCCATCACGGTAACTGATGAGTGATCTCCCTGCCCTCACCTCGACCCACGAGCCTTCCATGGTATTTTTTTCACTCCCCTGCCCAGCTGAGGAGGGGAAGCGACAGAGCAGCTTTGGTGGTCACCGGCCCTCCAGCCAGGCTGAACCAGCACAGTATGGTTAATATGGCCTTGCTGAACTTGACCACAGCTTGTAAGAACTTTGACGATGCCCATAGCTTAAAAATCTAACTGCAGCCATTAATGTTCCCATTTTTCAGCGTGTATTTAAGCAGAGAAGCAGGGTAAGATGTAGGAGATGGAGAAGAGGAAAGAGTGAGAAAAATTAAGACCAGGCTACCAGTGCTGACTTATGTTTTCTGTCCCTCAGCAGCAAAACTCTTCCTATTTAGTCCTGCTTCTAGAGAGCAGGGTACCTGTTTGATTTTGTTATCTAGGTATTTTCACATAAGTAGAAAGAAAACTGAAAAAGTCAAAGCATTACTTAATTTGACCACAAACTTAACAGAGCAGATAGAATGCTAGTTACATTTGTATCGACTGAGCTTTCTATCTCCGATCTCTGGTGCTAGTTCAGCTGGGAACAACCCTACTGCAGCTGTCAGTCTGAACTGACTTCTCGATGGGAAATCCCTGCTAACATAAAAGCAAACAATAAAAAAGCAAACCAAAACAAAACACAAAACAAAAAGCAAACAATAAAAAACCAAACCAAACCACTAGGTATGAGATATCTGTAAGTTGGAGAAGAAATACACGTGTAATACAGGAAAACAAATGTGTTACTTTGATACCAACAAATAGTGAAAAACTGTATCATCATTACATGAAAAGGTAAAGACATTTCTTGAATTGTTTGCCGGCTACTTGGAAATGAAATAATCATAGGCTTAAGTAAAGGTATGACTCACATTTTAAGAACGCTTAAAATACGCCCTATGACAAATTTGCTGAAATCCGCACGGACCCAAAAGTATAAGCCAAAACAAAGCCTTATGTATCAGATCATCCCACATAAGTTTAAAAAATATTAACGTCCTAGTTGCTTTCTTAAACAGACCATAAAGAAAATCTTCTGTACAATTCCAATAAATTATCTCTTATTTAGTTGTAACAGCAAGTTACTGTTAAGAGTGAAAGTGCCTGTTATTAGGTTTAAAATGGATCAAGAAGTTAGTCTCATCTAGAAGGCGCGTTAACTGGAAGGCAGGCAGCTAAACCACTGCAGAAGAGCTCAAGGACAGCACGGAGAGAATACCAGCATGCCTGAAACAGGTCAGCCATCCAGAGGTTCAGGTTTCAAAGAGAGCCCTCCTTTCCGTAAGGAATAAACTGGACAGGGAGATAAGCAGGCTCTGCTCCCAGCACCAGAGCTGACAGGGTAAGTACACTCATTAGTCACTTCACGAAAGAACAGAAGCCTTCACTTACTTACATTCAGTCTCTCCAGAACTAAACCTGTAGAAAAGGAGACAATTCTAACAGGTGCCCTTGGAGACCCAGCGCACGATTCATAGAATCATAGAATGGTTTGGGTTGAAAGGGACCTTATAGATCATGTAGCTCCAACTCCCCTGCCATGGGCAGGGACACCTTCCACTAGACCAGGTTGCTCAGAGCTCCATCCAACCTGGCCTTGGACACTGTCAGGGAGGGGGCATTCACAACTTCTCTGGGCAACCTTTTCCACTGCCTCACCATCCCCATAGTAAAGAATTTCTTCCTTATATCTAATCTAAACCTACCCTCTTTCAGTTTAAAGCCATTACCCCTTGTCCTATCACTACATGCCCTTGTTAAAAGTCCCTCAACAGCTTTCTTGCAGGCCTCCTTCAGGTACTGGAAGGCTGCTGTATGCTGTCTCCGCAGCCTTCTCTTCTCCAGGCTGAACAGTCCCATCTCTCTCAGCTTTTCCTCACAGGAGAGCTGTTCCAGCCCTCTGATCATTTTGGTGGCCCTCCTCTGGATCCGCTCCAACAGGT
>Ga0065711_1008815_pt1 | contig 15727 bp, 10 predicted proteins | sample Hoacrofraction12_FD_59098 | JGI IMG/M metagenome (GOLD analysis project Ga0065711, IMG submission 59098) | Hoatzin crop microbial communities from Cojedes, Venezuela - Epithelial fraction 12 v2 (version 2) | ecosystem: Host-associated > Birds > Digestive system > Esophagus > Crop | place...
CCTGTGCCAGTGCTCCGTCACCCTCAGAGGGAAGAAGTTCTTCCTCATGTTCAGACGGAACTTCCTGTGCTTCAGTTTGTGCCCATTGCCCCTTGTCCTGTCGCTGGGCACCACTGAAATACCTGGAATAGCGGGGTGGGAATGAAAGAGGAGGTGTGGAGAAAGGAGGGAATTCAGCCTTTTGGGGTAAAGCCGAGGGAAGGAGGTTTATTCCACGACTCACGTGCCTGTTCGATCCCATTCTGAACACTCCCGTGCGCGCAGGCTGTGTGCGCTGCGGGAAGTTTTGTTCCGAGTGGGAGGGACTGAAAACCCTGTTCCTGACGGTAAGGAGGTGGATGGACGGAAAAGGGGAGCGGGGAAGAAAGGGGTGAGGCAACGCCACTTTTCGGTGTGCCAGGCTAGCCAGTGAGAAGTCAGTCTGCTTTAAAGGCTCCATATTCCTTCAGGTCACGCAAAATTCATCCTCAGGATAACCCTCAAAATTCACCCTCCAGAAAAACATACACAAAAATACCTGTCTTTATACATATACACATGTGTACTTATGTATTTGCATCCCCCCAGATTTTTTGCTTGTTTCAAACGTGTCTGAGCCAGCTTCCCTTCCCAGATCCAACGCCGATAGGTACGGCACAAAACATTCAACTTTTGGTCAGTATGTGAAGTTCAGGAAGAGCACCGCTTACCCATCAGGTAACCGAGGGATGCTGGGGCTGAACTGGAGCCACCTGCCCTGGCCTCAGCAGATGACCTTCCCGGGCACCGCCGCTTCGCCCTGCAGCTCTGCCAGCGCTGGCTCCAGTGAGCTCTCCGGCGAGTGGCTGCTTCCTGCTGCATTCTGGTTTTTTACCGTTTTTCACCTATTTCGCAGCACTGCTCCCCTTTCCATGCGTAGGCTGCCGTAGCTAGAAACACACCCTGATCCCTGTTGCCACAGTAGAGGTGACAACAAGGGCCTGATCCTGGCTTGGAAGTGCCCGGGTGCTGCCCCTTCACAAATGCCATGGATCAAACCCAGGTTTTTAGCTAAAAGGTTTATAAAAAAAGGGTTAACCAGAACCTGAGCATTTCTTTAGACAGTGGAAGCGGGACAACCCGACAGACGTCAGCATGCTCTACAGCGGTTATCTTGCCTCAGTTGTATCATGGCAAAGATAAGGGCCAGAACTTGTAATTTCCTCCCTATAGGAGATCCACAAAAAAGTAATTTTATAGCAGCATATTGAACTCGTGTAAATACAACTTAAGATTAATTCAATTACAGAAGTTAACCAAGCCATTCCTGGCTTCTGTGCGGACCATCTGAAGTCCACAAGAGGCAGCACCAAGAAACTGAGAAATCAGATCGACCAGTTCAGCTTTCAGAAGCACAAAGTGGAGGGAGACAAGACACACAAATGTTGTTCATGCAACACGAAGCTTTTGTTTCTAATTACTGCCTCCTCCGGATCACCTCGCTTTGATTAATCTCAGCGTGCTTTGTAGAGAGGGGGAAGCCACCCCGGGCCCCATTTTGCTGACCAGGAACCTGAAGCACAGAGGAAGGTCAGCCCAGTTCCCCAGCACACCATGAGCAGGACTAGACCCAGAAGGTCATTTCCTCGGTCCCCATCCAGTGCTCGCTCTCTGCAGAACACGGCTCTCTGCAGAACACGGCTCTCGCAGAATAATTTTATTTATGACAAAGGTGCAAGGTTTTGCCCGCTGCTTCTCAACTTCAAGCTAACGGAGGTCCGTATTTCTGCAAAGCCCAAAGCAGATGAACCAGGAAAGGGAGCACCAGTGACAAATCTGCCATGAAACACCTGCAGGGGTGGCGAACTCCGTGCTGTTGTGAAATAGGTACGAGCAGTAGCATAACTTGCCACCCACGCCATGCCGCGAGAGGCATCGCAAGCTGCGTTTGGACACCCTTCCTCCTGCCCTGCATTGGGGATCAGCCTGAGAAATGAGTACCAGGCTCCAGCCTTGAATTCAAACAGTAAGATGCTCTTCAAAGAACAGCGCGTACCGGAGGGTGACAGGTAGCGAGGCTGACAGCTCATCACCCAGCATTGTATGTGGGTTTCTTTTTTAATCACAGACTCCCTGCAGCATTGCCTGCCGTGCGATGCTTTAAGGGTAACACCGAGTCCCGAGGAGACTCTGAACCAACCATTAATCATCCGTCGGTGCTTTGTGCGCTCGGAGGAACTGAGCTCAGCTACAACTTAGCCCAGGGTAACTTCCCCCATCAGTCAGGGTCTAACGACTTTCCTCTAAAAATGTGAGGTGTGGCTCGACGCTGCGAACAAGTGCCCTGGATCAGTAGTTCTGGCGAGTGAAATGGCCTGGTGGGAAAGCAAGGGGCACCCAGCGGCAGCACGAGAAAGACGACGGCTGCAGTAACCTCTGAAACGATGAGAGCAGAGGAGCGGGGTGCAGAACTTCAAGGACAAAGTAAAGCCCTTCTTCCCCCACCTTCCACAGAAAGCACCGCACATCGTCTTCGTTCAGGCACAGAAACCACGTTTTGCGAGAAAGGGCTGCACCATCATCTGCTGTGATGGGGTTAGGTGACATCTTCTGGTGCTGGAACCAGGCTCTGCCTGCGAGAGCTGTTCTGCCACAGCACTGCGCGGAGGGTGCGTGTGCAATGGCACAGACCAAAAATGCTGGAGAGGTGAAAAAGAAACCTCGCATTCCCATTTCCTTTTCTTCTGATAGTGAATGGTGGTGGGCAGCGAAGACAGCCCCTGGGTTAAAAGCACCAGGGTAGAGCTTAGAAGAGAAGAGGGTTGGTTTTTTTCCTCCATTTATTTACTTCATTGCCAACTTCTTTTGCTACTTTAATCCCTTTAGCCCAAAACCAAGGCATTTCTGAAAATCCGCATCAGCCACAAATTTAGCGCAGGCCAGGGTGCTCAGGTGTTTATGGTACGCTGCCTGCCCCGACCTTTAAAGGAGCCATCTTCAAGAGGCCTTGAAAAGGAGGCACCAAAGCCATTCATTGTGCCCCCATTTTCAGCTCAGTAAAGCTGGAATTATTACTTCCATCGCCAGCATTTCCTGGGGAGGATAAGCTCTTGGTTGCTATCATATGGATGCATGGTACTAATTTATGAGGTCCCTCCCCTGGTAGAAACCCAGCCTAAGACAAATGACTACACCATTCGTGAAGCCAGCTCTGCACAGGGTGATTTTCACATCTGCACTAGGCCATCCATCGCCACGTTCCCTGGATGGCCAGCAAAGGCACAGGGAGGTTTAGATTGGATATTAGGAAAAAATTCTTTACTGAAAGAGTGGTCAGACATCAGAATAGGCTGCCCAGCGAGGTGGTTGAGTCCCCGTCCCTGGAAGTGTTTAAAAAACGTATAGATGTGGCACTTTGGGACATGGTTTAGCAGGCATGGTGGTGTTGGATGGACGGTTGGACTTTATGATCTTAGAGGTCTCTTCCAACCTTAATGATTCTATGGTTTTCTTTTCCATGTCTGCTCCAAGTAGCACAGGTCAACTCTGTCCCCTGGCTGAATGCTGCTTCTGGGCAGCGGGGTGTAACTTCCACTGCTCACCCAGGCAAAGCAGCGGCTTCTGAGCTGCTGGAGAAAGCCCTTCAGTTCTCTCAGGGGTGAGTCAGGGCAAGGGGAGGAGCCGAGGCCAGCGGAGGACCCAACCCCTGAAAGCCAAAGCAGAAAGAGCTCTTTTAAGAGTTCCCTTCAGTTCAAGCCATTAGTTGCCCGGTGAGAAGCCAGCGCAGGGAAAGGCCTTACCTTCCACGGGGCTCCCCGGCCCACACGATGCCAGCAGACTGGCATCACCAGGCTGAAGCTGGTGCCAACCCCGGGCACCAACCTGCCTGGATCCCGCTTTTCTAGAGAGAGGATTCACTATTAACGGGGCCGTATCGCACAGCTGCACTCCAGTGCCGTTATCGTTATTAAACGCCATCAGCCGTCGCCCAGTTCCCGCCCATTACTGACAGATAACGATTCTCTGCTGATCTCAGAAACGCCCGCACCGTTGCCTTCAACCTTCTCTGTCTAGCAAGGTGCTAAGTTACTGGGGTCCTGCCACGTTGACCACGGACACCGAGTGCTGCACTTGGACCAGATCTTTTCCCACCGTGAGGAAAGCAAACAAGCTGTACTTGCTTTTTCTACAGAAAATATTTATTTGCAAGAAATGAAAAGCATAACATACTTTAGCTACATACATGTTTAGGCTACAAAAGCAGGTAGTCTGTCCTTTCGTGGAATCAAGCAGACCATTTAAAACGGAAACCCAGCAATTTCTTTCCACCCAATGGCCATGTTTGCAGGGTGACCCATCAGGTGGGACCGCATCCAGACGACAGCGCTTGTACGGAAACAGGGAGGCCCCCGAACACACTTAGAGTTCAGCAGGCTGACGGCCGAAGAACAGATCTCCGCAGTCAGAAGAGGCTCCAAGGCACTTGACCAAGGAGTGCAGGGGCTGTGCTTTTGCACTAGCATCACTGTCCTTTTCATCAGAGTTTTCGGTGTTTGCACAAACCCACACTGTGTCCACATGAACACAGGGAAAGATGAGCTGAAATGCCTTTGGGGTGTCGGCGCAGAGCGACCCGGAGCGATGGCTTTGGCCCTGGATACGTATTTCTCTTCAAGAGGGTAACACCAGATGATTCGCCCTCGGGAGGCCCAGCGACTCTCAGGGAAGCCGTGATGTCCTCACACCACGCGTGGCCCTCAGAGCAAGCTGCTTCCCCTGGCTGGCACCTCACTGCGCCCCGGGGCAGTTATGGCAGGAGCGCTCCCAGGGAAGGGAGGGGGGATCTTTAGGTCCTTTCCAAGAAGACCAGCTCAACAAATTGTGTTCCTTGAGCTGTCAGCTCCTAGAGGCCACTTTTTAAGGCTAACTTACACCATTTAAACAACAACAACAACAAAGCATCCGTAGCTGTAATTCTGCAGAACAAAAATGACACCTGAAGATACAATAAAGCCTAAAGTAATTATTTTTTTTTTGTACCAAGCCAGAGCTGTCCTACAGAAAGGCAAATTTATGCACACACACAAAATGACAAAGTGGGACAACTTTCAGTCGAAAATCGCTAGCGGGGCAGACTTCAGGCAGCAATTCACACTACAGTTTTACGTGTGCTCGGTGATGTGGAATGTGAACAGGTTTCAGAGAGGAACGCCTGGACTTTCTCTTGCACCAAGTGGAATGTGCCCCGTGTGTTCAGGCAGATCCCTTTATTTGGTGATGCTTACTGCATTGAAAAAACAACTCTGCCCTCTTTTTTTTAATTGCCCACCATGCACACGTGCACAGATACAGACACGCCCGCACTCGTTGTTGCTAAGTGTGCAAATGAAGAAAGCAAGACACCACTACATCAGCACCACTGAATTAAAATCTGATATGGCAAAGTAAGTCAGATACGAGCAGAGTTCTGTTAAATGAAATCGACTGCTCTCCTCTGCCTCCCCCTCTCTCCCTCCCACTCCCTTAATTACGGGCTGCTAAAGTTCAAAAACATTTTTAGCTGCTGGTTGGAAGGAAAAATGGCATAGACCATAAAGGGCAGAGACGCATAAACAGGACTGCATAGTATTAAAGAGCAAGGGGGAGAGAAAAGCTAAAGCAAGGCAGGAACTAATGAAGAAGCCTGTCGTTGCTGAGTTCTGGAATCAAGAACTAGGAGGTTTCTCTGTAATGTCAGGAGTCCCCTCACTGGCCATTTCTGTCATCTTTTCCGTAAGACAGGTCTACAAACCCAGCTTCCCCATGTTTTGTTCTCACCTATTCAGTTCTAACTCTTAGAAGAAGAGCATGGAGGTGGGCTTTAGGGCAGAGAAAAGACTACTGGTAATAAGGAATACTGAAACTCCGTTTCAGCAACACAAATGAGTTTCCTGTGAGACGCACTCTTTCTGTGTAGGAAGTCAATTCAGGTATGTGCCTCGTCAAAGCAGAAAAAGGCCTGACATGAAAACCACAAAGCCAAACGGCAAGTTCCCTGTCAATCCCGGAGTCTCCAATGGACGCTGATCACCTAAGCCATGCAGTAGTAACTGAGGTCACACCCTCAACGTCTCCCTGAATGCCCGCTGTCATTCCATGGGCCGTGAGAAAGCTACAATATCCCGGCCCACTGATTGACTCCTTACATCTGATTTGTAAAGACCTTAACATATAAGCCAGGTCATTCATCTGTACAACCCCCAAAGCTCTTCATCCTTAACACTACAGTGCAAAGCAGCAAAACATCATAGCACTACACTACTTAGAGGCAAGTACAACTTTCATAGTTACAAAGTACTGACCTACCATTTCACCTTCAGAATACAAAATGTTCCCTTTCTAATTAGTGACTTGAGAAAGAAATATTTTAGTCACTAAGAGTATAAAAATACTCCATATACTTCTGTTCTTAGCTGCATGGGTTTTGTGCAATGGCCTCTTGGCATCAGCTAGAATCTAGAGCCCAAATACTCAGCGGAAATCCCTCCCAACGCAGCAATTAATATCATCCATTTACTTGACCTACATTCTAAATGCATCTAGACAGAATTCACCGCTGACAGTTTGGGGGGATGGGAGTAGAAAGGTGGGTTGGTTTTTTTAACAGGAAAAAAAAAACAAAGAAGAAAAGTTTTGATATTCATTTTCAGCTCTACATTAGAAAAATCAAGAATACATTGAGACACATTGCTACACAGAGAGATATGGAAGGGGTCCCCTGCCAGAATAAATCAGACCTGCAGCCTCCAAAAGCCTAAGTGAGAACCGTGCTGCGTTGTATCAGCTGGGATCTGGCCTAAGAACCTCAGCCTAATCCATTATTAACCCGTGCTGCTGAAAAATATTGAATGGTATGGATGAAATAAGAGAAATGCAGCAAAGAACTACAAATAGCCTGGGAAAAAAAAGCCCCAACATTATCTACACACTGGTAACAAGGTCAGAACTGTCACATGCCCCGTGCTTGATACTTTTTAAATGTGTATATATAAAAAAATAATGCCCTACATTCCTTCGTAGTTCATCTCGCTAGAAGCAAAGACACAACAGATCTAGACACGCTTTAAAGCTATGGGCCAAAAAGTAAGTTTAGTGGCGTGTATAAAATCCTGCTGACAAGCAGCATAATGTTACAGCTGAAGACTCTAACGATCACTTAAGTCCTCTGGTGGAAATGGAAATTAAATAGCCCATAAGGCCTTTGCCTACCCTGTCCACACACACGTTACTCTACAGCACCGATCGCTGGAAAAAGCGTACTGGCAGGAGACTAAGACCTGAAGTAATATAGCTCAGCTAATTAAAAGCCCTTATCTGGCATCCTCCCTGAACACGCCTCACCACTCCTCCCCTCCGCCCCGAACACCGAGCACACACAGCTGCCTCTCCACGCGGTCTGCAGGGCTTCAACGTCCCCACTCGGGCCGCCCCGCACCGCTGCGGCTGGCCGTGCAGCTGCGTGTGTCCTGCCCCCTCCGTCCCCTGCCAGGGACGGGACACGGGCATCCGCTGCTGCCCGAGACGGCGAGGTCCCCGTCGCGCAACAGCCTGCCGGCAGGTGATGACGGGAGAGTCGCTGGCCCCTAGTATCTAGCGGAGAAACCTGTTGTACTAAGGCCCCCGAAGAAAAATGAGCACAAACATCCCAAAGTAAAGCAAAGGTTTTCCTTATCATAAAGAAGTAATATTTAATATAGTAAATCCCCAAGCAATACATGTGCTAGGTCAAGAGATTCCCCAAAAGAGTACCTAAAAATAAATTAATGGGATTATACAAATGAAGATTACAGAAAGAGATTATCAAACAGTTACAAGAAAATTGGTATTGCCGAACTGGCTTGGATGAATTGGTTCAGAGGCCTGACACAGACCGTGGCCAGTTTAAAATGCTCCAGATGCAAGCATGACTATCTCCCAGTCAGATTGGAAATGACATGCCCAAATCAAGCAAAGAAAATGGGAAAGCTTTAATGGCGACTAGCACAGCAGGTTTCAGAGGTGGGGGAAGGTGTTTGGGCTATGCAAAATTGTCTGTCCTGCAAGTATTGAGAAATAATTCAATTACGGTTTTAATGCAGCGAAGTCAGCTCTGTCTGCAATGGGAGGTGACCCATTTAACCGGTGATGGGCACGAGCTCAGGCACAGTGGCCTCCGACTCACACGCCGTGCAAAATGCAAGAGTAGTAAGAGCAGTGCCAGGCTCGACAGCTTGGGGCCCCTTTTGCAGAAGACTTAAACCATTCAGTTGCCCTCAAAGGCGTCAAACCATGGGTGCTCTGAAAAAACCCCGACCATTTAAGGGATTTTCTAAGCTATGACCTTGCCCACGTAACTGCCCAGCCACATGCGAACGGAAGGGTCAGTCCCAGCCTTCTCCTGTCACTTTGCTGACCTCATGTGGCTGAGCAACGCAGCCATCCCTTGTGGCACCCACCAGTGTTCATTTTTTTATGCGAAGCCATAAATCATTTCTCCAAAAAACCCCCACCAAAGTCGTCGGTGGGTACTGGAATGATGCAGAGGACCCAACAGGATCACTGTAAAGAGGAAGAGGCTTTAGGGAGGAGACTGACCCACGTCAAGAAGGGAACGCTTGCAAAACAGATTACAAGGGCATTTCTCCTCTCACCGCCACCGAAGGTAAAATAATAAAAAGGCACTTGCGTAGGAGAATAGGGCATTACCCAGAAAGCCCGTCTGTACACCAAAACTCATTACAGCTTCATGGAGCCGGGTACGTGTTTCACTGTCACTGATGTGAAACACCTTAAAACGGCACAGTGGGGACTGATCCACCGCCTGCTGTAACCCACCAAACTCTTTCCATTAACTTCACTGAGTTTTGAGTCAGGCCTGAGGGTGGCAAAATACGATACCGAAGGGAGAAAGTCTAAGGAGAATGAAGAAGAGGAAAGGAGCTGGTGTGGCAGCTGCTGTAATAAAATAGAAATCCAGTATTTTACAAAATAGAGTACTTGCAGGAAGTATCTACTGTACATGGTAAAAAAATTACTTGTAAGGCTACGACGTTAGTTTTTCCCTTATTTATCATTAGGAAAAAAAAACCAAAAAAGATCTTCAAAATTGTCTATTTTTTTTTAAATCAATGACTTCTGGTAAACTGTAAAGTCGCTATATGCTAGCCTGCTGAATTAGGATTTTCACATGAAATCCATCCTCAGTGGAGTCTGAGCACCCTTCTGTAGTAACCAGATAAAGCCCTGCTCAAATCCTGGGGTAGGTTCGACTGTGCCACTCCAAGGACAAACTGCAGGCAGCACAGCTCAGGCAAAGGCACGGCCAGGGCACCGAGAGAGGGAAAACCCTCAAAGGCAAGAGCTACACGGGACAAGGAGGAAACAAAGTAGGCAGAAAAGCACTGGGCCAGGATCAGACCTGAATGCTGCTCTTGGCTTTTCCACTGAACTTGGGCCAGTCGCTTCACGCCCCTATGTGCCCATCTCATCTCTCTTTTGCTTTCTCTGCTGCCTACGCGCTTCATTCCTCAGGTCAGGGGCTGTCTTGCCCTACAGTCAATACAGTATCTGCCACCTCCAGGCCTGAACTGTGCCTAGCTGGGGCTGCCTACACCCCTTGTCCTTTTGGCTGAGCAGTTGGTCTATGACCACATCTCTGGAAAAGGAGGTAAGAGGAAGATAAGACCCATGGCTTTATTTTAGGGCAATTCAAGTTCAGGGGGAAGGAACGGGTGTTCAGTGATATTTGTATGTCCCATTTCAGAGTTTGCCCAGATCATTTGCAGGGTTAGGGAAGCTCAATTCTCTTCATTGCGACTGCTTCAACAAAATTTTGCAAAGCTAATAAATACTATTTACAACAGTAACAGGAAGATGGCAAGGAAAGGAAAATACAGGACAATCTGAGACCGGGTCTACATAAGAAATTCCACCAATGCATCTAAGAAGCCAATAAATTAAATCCATATGGTCCTCCCAGTAGGCACTTCTGGTTTAAGCCTTACATTGATTTAGTTTGTTGGGAAGGAACTGATTTAAGCTAAACAGATTAGCCTTGCAGACTAAAGGACATCCATCCAAAAGATTACATAATTTTTTTTTAAAAAATCTGCTTTCTAAACAGATTTAGTTAAACTAGTGTAATTCTCCCACACAGACGAAGTGTGACAAGACAGCGACTGATCTTTGCTTAAATTCCACAAGGGTGGAAGCAGTAGAGAAGCCTACGAAGACTGCTTTCAACACAGACAGAAACCTACCCCACTAAAGGGTAGAAGAAGAGAGAAAGAACTAGGGGAGGACAATTCAGCAGCATCACTGCCCACCTCTCTCCTGCCTGTGCTGTTAACACAACAGTATCGGGGTCCATTCCTGTCCCTTCAGAAGCAGACCAGACAACGTGCTTCTAAATCCCCACAGAAGGCTCAAGCGCTGCGGACCAGCAGGCACGGAGCAGTGGCTAGGTTCTGAGCGGCATCACGCTGCGTCTCCTCCTTCTCTCAGTTCCATCTCCCAAGAAACCTATCGCTCACACGCTCCCATCAGTTTTGCATATTCCACTCTTCTACAGAGTGTCTTTGTGCTCTGATTAGGATGTGTGCATGCATGCACGCACACCCACCGGTCACCGGCACGCTGCTGGCATCATCCACCATCGTAACTCATTCCTGTCCGTGCGGTATCAGACAGGAAAGGAATAAAAGCAAAGACAGGCACTGTGTGTGAAGTGAGGAAGGGAGTTACAAAGACAAGAGATCCCATCTGCAGTCACAGCCTCACCAGTCAATGCAGAAGTTGAACTCCCTCTCTTTTGTGCTTTGGTTCACTGAAGATGACAAGTCAGGGGGACTTTGGCTGAAAATATGTGGGAAAGAGGGAAGTCAAGAAAAAAGGCCTTTTTTATTTTTAAGAGGTGGCATTGACTCTTCTATCTATTTCAATTATCTTCAGTGTTTCATTTCCTTCTAGTTCGGAGTTGACTCTGCAGGGAACAAAAAAAACAGAACAACAAAAGTTAACACTAATACTAATTTTTAAAAGCGCATATCCTGCCTGAATTGGCTAATGCTAAAAAGGCACTCAGTATTTACCAGGTACTTGTCAGCTGGAGCATGGTAACACACCGAATCAGTCACCTCTTTGACTCTAGGTATAACTTTGACACAAGTGCTCAGAAGGCACGCTTGGGGTGATGCAGCCCATCCTAGCCCTCAGAACAGCACGCTTCCAAACCAAACCCCTCTGTCCGCTGCTTGGTGTCTTGCCTGTTAGCAGAGACCAAGACCTGCGCCAGCAGGACAGTGGCAGGACAAGAAAAGGTAGACTGGAAAGAAAACTGCACACACATATTTAAACCAGTGAATCTTTCTCTTTGCAGAGGCCCCAAGAACTTACATTTACACTAAAAAAAAAAATTATGAAGGAGTTCCGTGTTAAGTAGTTCAGATAACTTTACAGGCCTGTCTCTTAAGCCTGAGTCCTGCAAACCCTCCGCAGTAACGCTTTAGTAAGATCACTGCTGCGAGAAGCTCCAGCTCTTCACACCGTAACCTCACAGAAAGCCCAGTGAGTCACAGCCTCATGCTTCCACCCAACTGGTAAAAGCTTATTCCTTTAGAAGACACACAAGTAAGTGCTTAAGGAAGTGGGTAGGCACAACTAACAGCCTTGCAGGGGTGAGGTTTCTGGCAGAAGCACTGAGTTTGGTAGCCGTATTGCTACAACACTGTTGCAACTCTTCTCAAGAACACCAATAACTTTGCCTATAAGCTGTCCATATACAGACCAAACTCCTCATCTTTCACAGTGCCCAGCACAGCTGAGCTCCCAGTCTTACTGCTGGCCTCCAGGAACAAACAACAGTGACGCTGCACACCCGTGCGACAAGCAGCCCCCCAGGCACTCACCTGTGCTGCTGCAGGCCCAGCAGCACCGATTTCTCGAGCCTCGTCTCGTTGGCTATTGTGAACTGCATGATATCGTCCTGCGGCGTCCCTGCCATGGCTTCCAGCGACAGCGCTGTGTACTTGGAGGGGTCTGCTTGCCTGTCATTGCGGTCTGCGAAGGAGATCGGGCTTGACGACTCCTCCAGTTGGTGAGGCTCTTCATAAATTAGCAGACTCCTTGACCTCACTGCATACAAAGACAGAAGGCAAAAAGAGATGAGAAACAGCCAGCTCCGAGAACAGCCCTGGTCATTGCAGACACTGGAAACAGTCAGAGCAGAACTAAAGCCGCAAAGGTCTTTTCTTTTCATAGTGATTAACTGGTAATTTGATAGCTGAGGAAAGGTAACACAGCAATGGTCCAGGTAGGGATCAAAAAGCTCTGGATTATTCACAAAACAAGAACAAAATGGAACAATCATTTTGATAATTTACGTTTAAAACAACTGGTTCATTACAGGCATGTAATAGTAACAGTTTCCCACTGAGTCCTTGGGCTCTTTGTTGACACCGGCAAAGGGCGCACCAGCTGATACCAGTTGCATGTTTTAACAGCACAAACATTTGCTAACGAGGGGAAATCCTGCTGCCTGTTACAGATCACTAGCTTTAGTTCCACAAACGGAATCAAAACTGCTTTAAACAGAAGTACCAAGCAGGCTAGTGGGGAAAGGCTTTGCCCATGTCTATGCAGTCTTCTGCCATCAGAACAGCTTGCCAAGCTTTCCTTTGAAAGACACAGGTGTACCAAGGAATGCCCACTAAGGAGCTTGAGGAGAGGGTTAGGCATGGGGGGTGGAAAACAAGTGCCGAAGCACAATCGAGCAGGGAGCAAGACTGGGACAGTTGTGACTTACCAATGGAGTCTGTGTAGGACTCTGGCGAGGCATGCTGGCTGGGCAACACCATCTTTGTAGCAGAAGGGTATGGCCCATAGCTCTGCGAGAAGCTGCCAAAAACTACTGCGAAGCACAGCACCACCATCTGGCAAAGGGAGGATGCACAAGAGGTGAGTGCGCTAGCTCTTGGCCCTCACGCTCACGTCAGGACTGAGAATCAAGACCAAGCAGATCTGATACTTATTCAAAACAAATTATTTGAGGCTATTTTCACCACTACAGACAGTGTCTCTTAGCAAAGGCACATATACAGTAACAATTCCACATTTTAAAGGGCAGACTGCGATGCTGGAGTTGTTTTCAATGCCTGCCACCGTTTAGCCTGCTGCGTCATTCGCTCCCAAAGCTGAAAAGCAGGCACAGCCGCCACGTGTGTTTTACAGATACTGCCCGGAATTTCCAAGGTTACTTCTGCAGCTGGCCCCAGCCTTGCTTTGAAGAGGCAGAGAGGTTAGCAGACTAATTTCCACCTATTTATAGCACTAGTATAAAGGGAGCTTGCTATCTGACTGTAAGGAGGGAAAAAGGTAACATTTCATTCTAATCCTTTTCTTATCCTGACTTCTATTACTGAAATAGCACTGAGGGAGATTTACAGCCTTAGTCATATGTTTATTTGGATGAGCAAGTTTATTTTCACTGGTATGAAAAGAATTGAGCATCAAAGGTCATGCTTGTTTTCTTTTTACAACTCTAGACAATATGGTAGGAAACAATAACACAGGTCACTCAGAGGAGCAGGGCTCCTTCTTTCGTCACTGCAGCACCCAATCAAAAGCACAGGCCCAGTCTCCTCCAGAATTTAATGCCTTCCCACAACCATTAATCATCACCAGCCACGAGCGGAGGCTACCTCGAAATTAGTTGTCAAATTTTGAAGAGAGACTTCCCAAGCTGAGAATTTGCAAGGGAGGGGCTTCGGAGAACAAGGGATGTGCCTTTGAGCAGCAGAAAGGGATTCTCGCTCCCCAGCAACGCCCAGCTTTGGGGACACTCACCATAAGACAGGTCCCTGTCTGCGTGCTAGCTGCCTTACACGAACGGGACACTTTCCCAGCAACCATGGCTTGGAGTCTCTGCAACTGCTGCAGAAGCGTTCTGGAAAGCAAAGACAGCGGACAAGCATCAAATGCACTGATCTACCTGCGGATTAAACAGCTTTCTGCTTCAAATTCCACACCTGGCAATACTACAGTATTTATGACAAGGCACAGATCATTAAAGTCCTCCCCTGGAACGCAGCAGCAAGGAATGTTTTACAAGATTTTTACATGTATTAGCACCGGATCTTTCAGAAAGATCTTCTGGCTTTCCCTCAACAATTACTGCTTCGGTACTTTCAGGAGGCTCTTAAAAACAAAAACTGTATTTTCAGTGTTTCTACAAGGAACAATTCTGGTAAGCACACAAACAACTGAAACTGCTCTAGGTACAAGTGACTAGGTGCATATACAACCCGGTTCTGTGTCATCACTGCAGCAGGAGTTTCGCCGCTCTGCGAGAACATGCAGAAGCAAGTTTATAACTGCTCTCATTGGTGGCAGAGGCACACAGCTACCTCCTGTTGCTGAAAACCTGCTGTACAGTGGTTTGGACCACAGGCTGGACCATTTTCAAAGAGAAGGTCTCAAAGCTAGACATAGGCACAGACTTCATTTCTCATAAACTCATTTATTAAAGTACTTTATTGCTATTTTCTAAGTCCTCCAGGAGTTGACAAAAATAACAGATCCTTGAAGTGGCTACTCTGTGTCTTTCAGAGGTCCCAACCATGATGGCAGTTCTGTTCTGGCTGGAGTCAACAGTCCCAGACCAGGAAGGTATTCCGTCTTTCTAGCTGTTTTTCTTCTGCTGTATCATCATCAATTACTACAGTTAGGTTACTAGTCATTTACATGGCAAATTATTTCAAAGAAAGATTGGTGTAGGGTTTTCACGGCAGTTTTCATTTCGTTTTTATTAAAGCTTTCTAACAGACAGGGAATAATCCAAACACTTGCCCTCAATCCAGTCAAATGCAGTACAATGTCACATCAGGATGTTAACTTTGCTGTTTGTTTCCAATTTTACTTTTCCTTTCTCCTGTAAGTCTCACAACCTATTGCAGAGCGTACCCCCCAAAAAACTCCAGGCAACAGCTTTGGAGGCTGTGACGTCAAACGCTAAAGCAAGAGGCAAGGTTAGGATGTCAGAAAAAATAGAAGGATTATTTTAAGATCAAACTGGCTAAAAGCTAATTGTAGGACAGACCCAGAGGTGCCTTCGCAGCTCAATATACACCTGTCTGCCTATTATTATAGACTGTTTTAATCATCAATGCTCATTGCTAATTAGGGTTTAATGAATTCAAGGACTTCAGGAATGCATTCTGAAACGAGCACAAGGCATGCGCACAGCACAGATTTATCTGGGCCAACAGATCCTTCTCAATTTATTAAGAAAGGATGTCTTGCATGCTCTTGAAAGCACGGTTTATTCTGCAACTCAATATTTAAAAAAAGAAAGTGATTTGTCTAATTCAGTCCTCTATTCACTCTTAGAGAGCCCACAGGCAAATTAAGAGATGGAAACACTGTCCATCAAATAAATGAGACCATCCAAATTTCCTGTTCCCTTCTGCATCTTTTCCCAACTCCTCCTCCCATGCCACATGGCATAGGGTTCACAAAGACCTGTGCACATGGTATATATAATTTTCTGGCACAGAACGTGCTGTATACAGTATTCCCACCGTATGCCACCAGCTACGCTATATAGCAATGCCTTTTTGACCCTACAATTTCTGTGCTATCACAGAAAACTAAATTTTCCCCCCAATTCAGGCCTGAGTCACTGGGCTTGACACAAAACAGCTGTGCAGAGCGAGGAGGAAGGAGCTCTCCTCCTCCCCAGCTCAGGGGCTGGCAG
>Ga0065711_1042006_pt1 | contig 15727 bp, 8 predicted proteins | sample Hoacrofraction12_FD_59098 | JGI IMG/M metagenome (GOLD analysis project Ga0065711, IMG submission 59098) | Hoatzin crop microbial communities from Cojedes, Venezuela - Epithelial fraction 12 v2 (version 2) | ecosystem: Host-associated > Birds > Digestive system > Esophagus > Crop | place...
GGCCGGGCGGGGAGGCCGCTGAGGGGGTCGGGCGGGCTCGGCTCTAGGGCTGCGTGTGCTCCGCAGGGCACGAGGGCCCGGAGCGGCGGCGGAGGCAGGGGTAGCCGAGGGGCGGCGGAGGCAGCCGCAGGTGAGAGCGGGGCCGGGCGGCTGTCGGCGGGGCGAGGAAGGAGTCCCGGGCTGCGGGTGTGGGAGGGGAGAGGGAAGAGGGGCTGCCTCGCGGGTCGCGAAATGCCGACTGAGTATTTCACGTCAGTAGCGGTGGGGGTGCGGTGTGCGTTCCCTCAGCCTGGCGGGAGGTGCGCTGGAGGGAGGTACGTGAGGTACTGGTGCGTGTGTGCAGGCAGGTATTTCCCCTTGCAAGGGTTTTCTTACGTTCTAACGATGAACTCCATAACCACTTTGTCCTTCTGCAGCCTTTGCTCTGGGTGTAGATTGCTCTGGGTGTGGATTGGAGCCCAAGGAGGCTGTTTGACCGTAGGTTTGTCTGGAGCAGCTGAGCACCTTCTGGTGCTGAAGGAAGGCCGGCACTGCGTGCACTGGGCAGCCCTGGCAGCTGGTTAGCTGGCACCTCACCCCCGCGCCCCTCGTTCACGCTGCCTTGGGTCGGAGATGGAGGCTCTGCCCGCGCTGAGTCCCTTCCTGAAATCATAGAATCATAGGTTGGAAAAGACCTCTAAGATCATCGAGTCCAACCGTCATCCCAACACCACCATGCCTACTAAACCATATCCCTCAGTGCCACCTCTACACGTTTTTTGAACACCTCCAGGGATGGTGAATCCACCACCTCCCTGGGCAGCCTGTTCCAATGCCTGACCACTCTTTCAGTGAATAAATTTTTCCTAATATCCAGTCTAAACCTCCCCTGATGCAACTTGAGGCCATTTCCTCTCATCCTATCGTTAGATACCTGGGAGAAGAGACCAACACCTTCTTCACTACAACCTCCTTTCAGGTAGTTGTAGAGAGTGATAAGGTCCCCTCTCAGCCTTCTCTTCTCCAGACTAAACAGCCTCAGGTCTCTCAGCTTCTCCTCATAAGACTTGGTCTCTAGACCCCTCATCAGCCTCGTTGCACTTCTAAATCCTGCATCTCTTAGCTGCAGCTGTAATAAACTGTACTAGTCTGGGCTATATTTTTCCCACATTTTTTTAAGAAGAACTGAATGAATTGTCAACAAAACATGTAGTCCCTGTCCTTTGTCATACACCCATAAAAGCATTTAATAAGGGGAGGTCTGACTGTACAAGAAACTTTTAGAACAGTGGAGTAACAGCACCACAGTGGTTTATGTTGCAGCTTCATCAGTTTCATCTTTATTTGCCTTAGTTTGTGTTAGACTTCTTGCAGGAAGGGTATTTGTGTTTGGTTCCACTTGAGGAAGAACTGCAATTCTGCCCAGCACTTACTGGCTGGTCTGTAGAGATAATTACTTTGTGACAGCAATGATGTCTTGTTACTGTTGCACTTAATGGAATATATTTTGTGGCCAAAATTGTAATTATTTGGGGGGGGCTGTGATTTGAGTTTTTAGAGTTATGATAGCAGATAAAGAAAAAACTTAATGCTCTGGTTTCTTCTCATGTAAAGAATGGATAGGTAACAACACAGTGTAAATTTTTCTCACTTTTTTCCTCAAACTTTTGTTTGTTTCTTTTCATCTTTTCAATATTCTCTTGATGAAGGAAAGAAGACTTGTAAGGTGATTTACAAGAAGGTCGATTTTATGTGTCCCTTTAGCCTTTAAACAAAGAGGAGATGTTTTCTTTACTGTGGTGTAATTAGTGTTCTGTCATCTCCTTACTGCAATTTGTAACTGATTTTTATATATAAGGTACTAATTGACAAGGTACAGCTCACTGTTATCAAGAAAGCCAGGTACTTTTTACCATAGATTCATGCAGTGGTTTGGGTTGGAAGGGACTTTAAAGATCATCTGGATGCAACCCCTCCTGCCATGAGCAGGAACACCTTCCACTAGACCAGGTTCTCAAAGGCCCATCCAACCTGACCTCGAACACTTCCAGGGAGGGGACACACACAGCTGTTCTGGGCAACCTGTTCCAGGATCTCACCACACTCAGAGTAAAGAATTTCTTGCTTATATCTAGTCCAAATCTACCCTCTTTCAGTTTAGAGCCATTACCCCTTGTCCTGTCACTGTTGTCTCTACTAAAAAGTTTGTCCCCATCTTTCCTATAGGTCCCCTTTGAGTACTGAAAGGCTGCAATAAGGTCTCCCTGCAGCCTTCTCTTCTCCAGACTGAACAACCCCAACTCTCTCAGCCTTTCCTCATAGCAGAGGTGCTCCAGCCCTCTGATCATGTTTGTGGCCCTCCTCTGGACCTGCTCCAACAGGTCCATGTCTTTTCTGTGCTGAGGGCTCCAGAGGTGGATGCAGGACTCCAGGTGGGGTCTGACCAGAGTGGAGTGGAGGGGCAGAATCACCTCCCTTGACCTGCTGGCCACACTGCTTTTGATGCAGAGTTGCAAAGAAATAAATATATATGTATTTATATAATAATATAGTTTTAGTAATAAATTTTGACTTGCAAAGAAATAAATATATTTTATAAAACCAAGGCATGCTTGAATAGGAAAAACCTAGAGGTTATTAGTGTTACTAACCTTTTTGACTGTGTGTGGTATTTATGTAGTGAGAAATTGCCTAGGGTTCCAGTCATGTAATCTATGTGTTTTATCTACTCTGGAGACCTGAGACTGCTTCAGGCCAAGGAATTGACTAAAAGTCCCCTCAGCAAGTTAGAGACATTTTCTTACTTGCTATAACATGGAGAGTAAAGTTGTTATGTGTTCTAGTGTGGTTGATGTTTGCACAACTTTCAACTGTATAAAAAAAAATCAAGTTCCTGGCTAGAGTAAACATACGATAATAGAGTTGAGTCACAGTGTGATCGTGTTGTTGCCACTGTGTGAAAAATCAGAGAGCTTGCCTTTCCTTTGTAGTCCAGCAAGCTTGTATACTTTGAGCTAATTCATTAATTTTTCCCTTGAGTGAGCCCAGGACCCTGCTGTTTCTTGTCCATATTCCAACTCTACCGTGAAAACTAAACACACATGCTGAGGCACGTGGGTTGATATTTTTGTTCTTACCTCCCATTACAACTATTAGTTTTATAAGTCAGGATATACTGTCTTTACATGCTGCAGCCCAGTAATTCTGAAAAGTGCTGGTGAGCATGCTGAAAGCATCAATAGGACACACCATCATCTCATTTTGGCCCTCTCTTCGGTTGCCATTGGGGACTGATTTGAAATGAGTTGTTACATTTTCCTACTGCGCTTTTTAAATTCATGCTATGTTGGTTTTTAGCGTTCTGTCCAGCTCTTTAGGGTTTCTCCTTGCCTGGTATTAGAAATGGTTTTGGGTCAAACTGGTGTTTACACAAGTCTCCAAGAATGCCTTGGGAAATTTCTTTTCAAAAGGAACTGTAATCTGAGTTGGTGCTGTAGAGTAAGAAAGGGTTGAAAGGACATCATGGTGTGGGAGAGGATGTTACTCAGTGGAAGTAATGAAAACGGAACAGTTGTGGCTGAAGGAAAGATATTACATTGATGACTTTGAAATTCAACTTGCTGCATCTCAATGAGATACCTATTTATTCTAGTTAGTTCCATCTGAAGTCAGCAGGAGCAGAATTGTGTCCCTGTAGTTCTAAACCTCTTATGTTTTTCTGGCTGATTCACGGTATAGTTAGCCTCAGTGCCAGTGAAGGAATGGACTTAAGGAGCTGCCTTCTGCTGTGCACCTGGTTCATATTGAAGCTATCCTCCACAAATGTGTCTGTCTGTATGTGTGATATGTGAGAAAGTAAAAATTTGACCCTGAATTTGAGAAATCATTTGAAATAGAACATTCAATGTCACTTGTAAAATAGGCAAGAGAGTTATATAGCAATGATAGCTGTGGAAGAGCTTTAGTTGGCTAGGAAGTCTGTAACATTGTTAAAATAACATTAGGAGAACTTTCCAAAAAGTGGCGGTAACAGCAGGATGCCCCTCTGTAGTTAAAAATTATTACATTTGCAGGTTAAACTTTTAATAGTTTATTGTGTGCTAAATTAACTGGTTTGAAAGATGCAACAGTGGGGTTTTTTTTTTAGTTATTTGTGGTTTTTTGATGTTCCTCAGCAGCCATCTATTACTGTATGGGATCTTATTGTAGCAGTTTTTAAAGAACCTTGTTTTTTTCTGAGGGTTAGATGTAGTAAGCTGAGATTCCCAGGCAAGACATCTATGTTTCTGCAAAGTATAGTGGGCTTGGAAAATATGTGAGACCTTGCAGAGTGCAAAGAATAGATAAGCTTGCAAATTCAGGGCCTAAAGCTGTTAGATCTATGATGTGACTTAATTTAAGGTTTTGAGTTCATAATCTGCACTAGAAAATAAGTATTTTCAGTTGAGAAAATACTCTTCTGAATTCATTTCCACAGAATATACAGGCTGCATTACTGATAGTATATTTTTTTTTTCCCAAAATTTAATCTAATTTTTCCTTAATTGTTTTATCCACTTCTTATTTTTCAGGAGTCTTTGAAAAATCCTTAGTGGTCATGACATTGTTACAAGTGACATAAATTAGCCAGTGGCTCAGAATGATGGATACCCAGAAGACTACAAATGGTTTGCAAGTGATTGAAGGAGGGACTGGTATAGGGAAATCGACACTCCACATGGTGGGGTATTTGGGAAAAGTCAGTTGAAACTTGTTTTACATGTGTGCAAAGTTCGTATTTTTCTCTGCTTTAAGAGATTTTTAATTGGTCTTAATTTTACAAAAAAAAAATCTCAAAATTATGTTCCACGGAAATCTATAACAATGGCGAAAGATTGTTCTAAGTAAATCTGTGCCTATGATTTTTTTTACTGGCACTTTTTACGACTGTTTGCATTCCTATGAAAATTGATTTGTCTTTCAAAGATCTGAGCTTGTGTTCCCTGGCGATAAGTGTTCTATCGTTTAGTTCAAGTAGAATGAAATGTTGCGTAATTGTGTTGTTAAAGATACCTTATTAAATATTTGAATATTTAAACCAAAAGATAAATTTCTTTAGAACACACTACCATATGAATATCTATCTTGTATATATTTAAAAAAACTTAATCTAGTTTACTTTTTTATATTGTATTAGGTATTGTATTTAGAAGTTGCACGTTGGTTTTCTGTCTTGGTATGTACGTCTTACCTTGGGATAGTATATGAAATACATAAGTTTATGCTACTTTTTCTTTTTTTTTTTTTTCTTTTTTGTTTTTAAGAACTGTAGTCCTGTGGAAACAACTGCACATGAGTATTGCCCAGTCTGCAAAGAGAAGGGCCAGATCCAAGTGTTACGGACTTACCGCATTAATTTTCAAGAGTCCATTTTTCTTTGTGAAAATCCTCAGGTATTACACTAGTTAAAAATTTTGTTTGGTCGTGCAGAGGCCTTTACCTTCAGCAGTTACACCTGTTTAAGTCCAAGATTTTCTTGGTGGTAAGCAGACTGTTGAAATAGGACCCCTCTGAGTCCATATGCTGGGTGATGTTTGCCTGTGTATAGACAAAAACATAACTGAACTGTGTACATGCAGTGTTTAGGCATAGCTAGCTATCCTAAAGAATTAAAAAGAGTAGATTAAAATGAGTAAAGGAGAGTTTCGCTTATGTAACAAGGGTACACAAGTGGTACTAAATAAATCTTTGTATGAATCGGAACACAAGGTGAAAATTTGATGATCCATGTAATACACGACTCTTGCAGATGTGAGTCTCCCATTTTCCTCCTTTAAGGCTGGCTAATGCAAATAGGTTTGTAATTATAATTACAGTGTTGTTCTTCCACACCCCCTTTTAAGTTTAAGCTTAGCTGGGTTTATGTGCTGCTTATTATTTGAGTTGTGATCTTGCTGCCTCTCCCTTCTCCACTGCTTTGTGTATGTGGGGAGGGTATAGCAATCTCATATGGACTGGTGCCTTTAAATTAGCAGATAGAGACTAGACTAGTCTGTATGGGTCTATATGGGTCTCTGAGTTGCTTTTCCTATCCCTCCCTGCTTTTAAATAATCATGGTATTGTTCTGGAGATTGCTAATAGCAGATTTGACTGTATTCTGGTTGCAGAATAGCTATATATGTAGGACCCTACCAACACCTGGTCTAACATATTGGGCTAGCCTAAAAGATAGCCAGTTTTGGCACCAGTAATCTCTCCAGCATGAGATAGTGTCAAATCTGTACCCTACAGGAATGGATTTAGCAGAATAGGAGAAGAGGACTCTTCTTAGTAAAATTAGGTTGTTTTCAGAGGTTGGTAGCATTTACTGGAAAAGTAGTGCTGATTATCACTATTGATATGTTTACTACATGGTTGCTTATAAGACAGTGGTTGGATAAAACACACTTCCTGTTGTACATGTGTTGAATTTTTGTATTGACTTAATTTAAACACCACTTTACAGAAGTCCTTCATTCCATTTTTAAGAGTATGGTTTGTACATTTTTTAGCTCTTGTTCAGCTGGCATTGCTTTGTAGATTTCACTGTAACTTTCTTTCTTTCTTGCCTTTAGTGCATCTACCCACTTGGTTATAAACCATTAAACAACATAATTACTCCTGCTGATTCAGAAAACCATCAAGGTCCATCTACTCATAAGAAAAGGAAATTGTGTGATACCAGTGACTTTTCTCCTATTGAACTGCATCCAAAAAAAGCAAGAACTAATAATGTGGTAAATGTTGACCACACTATTAATACAGACCCTGTTGTCAAATGCTATCAGAATAGCTTATGTATTCCGAAGTCAAGAGTACATGATGTGTTACAAAATGACCGGCAAAAACCTACTAACAATGTGGAGTCCTGTGTGCAGAAATTGGATTTTGAAACAACCAACTATCAAGAAAGTCCACCGAAGACTTCTAGTCCCAGAACACAGCTCATGCCAAATTCTGAACTTTGCTCAACAGCACCTGAAATTTTGCTCAGAGATGATAAAGGTTCCACTAATAACACAGACTTGTGTCTGCAGTGGAGAAACACGCATAATCTTTGTTGGTTAGATTGTATTTTGTCGGCACTGGTACACTTAGAAACATTAAAATTTGCTCTAGCGGAAGAATATAATGATGGAAAATGTTTACTCCAGAAACTCTTAACAAAATATAATCAAGCAAGTGTGCTTCTGAATGCCTGCAAAAGGAGTAAAGTAAAAGGTGAGTAAATTTAGCTGCTGTTTTTTCATACTCAGGCTGATTTGATATGCTACAAACATATAGATTGTAGTACAGTGCACTTAAATATTCCTTCACTCTTATTTCAAGATCACAAAAGAATAAGTTACAACTCATTACCATGAATTTGCAGAATAGTGTGCTTTATCTAGCAGAATCCCAGTAACCTCTGAAATTGTTTTTCTTGGGGCAAACGTGCACACTTTGAAAGCATCAAACACTAAGCATCTCTTGACTTAATTTTTTTTTTTTTGCCATATCCCACATAGAGAATTTGTGAATTGTGCAAGTAATTAAGCCTTACTTTGTTTCCTTCCCCTCTGTTGGTTAACATACTAAGATGCTGTTCTAATCTTAATCTTCAAAATAATTTCTGCTGTGGTTTGTATCCATGTATAAACGGGCAGTTGCCTTGTTGCACCAAATATAGTAAAGCTGGGAACATACGTTCTGCTCTGGCTCCAGCTGCGCTCACTGAAGGAACGCTTCCCCTGAGGTCTGCACGCTGTGCTGGGGGTGGTAGAGCTTCCTCACCTGTTCCAGTCACAGTCAAACACATTAGCCTGGTTCGTATTGGCGGGAAAGGGTTAGTGGGTACGCACGTGTGCAGCTTCACAGGTTGGAGGACGGTAACCTCCAAGCGCAGGGGCAGTGATGGACGGCTGGGTGCAGCCTTCCAGGCAGCACAGCTGGAGGATGTGTCACTGTCATCTAGTATGGCCTTTCATCTTTTTCGGTACTGTGGATTCACTTTAAGACTCTTAAAAGAAGATCTTTCTTAGTCCTCTTGAAAGGACCCATTGGTGTCATCAGTCTGAACTTCTAAGAGGTCATCTGTTAGAGAATTAATACAAAGCTCTGGTTAGTCAGTACCTTTTATAAGTTTTTTTTTTTCAATAGACATTCCAGGAAAAGTATGTGTTTGAATATATAGACCGTAGTCCCACAACAGCATTAGATAACTTGAACAATCTCATCTTTCCTGGGATAAATAATAGATATGTCAAAAATAGTTTAATCTACCTTGTGGCGGAGAAAACATACTATTTTATAGTGAGGGAAAAAATACTCCAAAAATATTCTGGAGTAGTTCATATATTCTGCTTGCCAGGGAGTCAGGCTGTTGATTTCAGGTTTTCAGCTATTACCTGGAAGCCATCTACCATCACCGAACCTATCTGAGATGTTTTTCTCTCCCAGCTGTTGTGCTGTGTTTGCAAAGGAGCTCTGGTGTACAAGAGCCCTTAAACAAGGATGTTAGGTGTTAGAATATAGTGTCATTTGAGATAACTTAAACCTTTTCATTTTCAGGAATTACTGCATAACAAATTAGCTTATTTGGGCAACAGTGGAGAGGGGATTGGGTAGAAAGTATTGCAGAGAATAGGTGTATTCTGTGTATTTTTTCAGCATCTTTTACATACAGTTGTTTTTAAAAAAACAATCAAAAGCAATAGAGCTGCAAGAAACTGCTTTTTACCTTTTTTATATACATAGGTTTTATAAGTAAGAAGTAGTTTCCACAGCTATTCTAAATCCTTCCTTTCATTTGTACAGGTTATGATCATGATTGTAGTAGAAGTTACGTTCTTGCTTGGGCTTAAAGAATGTGTTTGTGTATGGACAATGTAACTTGTAAATTTAAAACACATAATAAGGTACATAAGGTACACTATTTAAAAATAGTAACAATTGTTACTATTTTAAAGGCAAATTTAGGAAATTATTATTTAATCTGGAACAAGACAAATTTTTTATTACGAATTGTATGACATCATTACAAAGCATGTAAGCAAATTTTTGGACTTTTGATCTTAATGTTTAGGTTTTAAAATCTACTCTTAATCTCTGAATCTCCAGTGTTTGTAATGTCTAGTTGCATTATCCTTAAATGTAATTACTATCTAGCTATTGGTATAGATTCTTAGCCATAATTTAAGTGAGTTTGAGTAAATTCTGGTTAGCAGACAGCAGTAAAATGTGTAAAATTTCTGTAATTTCTTCTCTAATTATGAAATCAATTAAGACCAAGCACTGGCTATTTTAGCAACAGTTTTAGGCAAATGGGTCAATATGAAAGGCATCAGTTTGCAGAGAATGAGTACGTGTTAGGGGTACATATGCGTGTGAAAGGGTGGGGATGTTACACATAAATACATCGAAGCATATGTATTTTTTTCTTTAGATGTTCTTCCAAAAGCAGAATCACATCTCAATGAAATCAGAAGCAGAATTTTTACGCAGCTTCAGCTTCGGCTTAAGTGTGAATTTGGTAAGTTATTAGTGCAGCATCTCAGTATTTACTTTAAGGATACTCTGCATGTAAAGCCTTGTAGTATGTCGGTACATAAAAATATGTATGTACGTATGCATTCAAGACTTTTTTTTTTTTGGTGGTGGTGGTGACATACTCATACTTTTGAGTGTGATCAGCTGTTTTGTCCTGTGACTGTTTTTGGGTTTTTAGAGAGCATATTCTCATCTTTGTAAATCTGCTGTGGTCATGAAATTGTCATTGGTAACAACCTAATAACATGGATAAATCCGTTTGCTGTGAGGATTAGAAATACAGCCCTGAAGGGATAACTGGAACTAAAATCATAGCAATAAGCTTTTCTTCTTCCTTTTTGAAGTACTGAAAGCTGATTTCAAATATTCGGTGACTTTTTTCTGCCTCGTCTTTGAAGGTAAGAAGGAAAGTCCAGTGTTTGCACTCCCTCTACTCTTGCAACTGGATCAACAAGCTGAGAAACTGTTCTTGCATTCATTTTCATGGAAGTTTGAATGTGTACGTTGTGGCTACAAATACCAAGACCGGTGAGATTTTTATTTAAGTAGCTTCTACATATTACTGTTCTACCTTACCTTTTTAAATCTGTATGTAGTAGTTGATTTTCTTCAGATCTCTAGGTTTTGTACAGCTTAAGCTTGTTGGTGAAGTTTTACGTGATCCACGTTTTTAGTCTAGCATTTGCAAATAGTTTACTGCTGTGTCGTATCTCAGAAAGCCATGTTACCACTTAATTAAGAAAAAAATAATAGGTAACTTCATGAGTCCCTGGCCACGCTCACTCTGATATTTTGCTGAAAGTATGCAAATTGTTGTGGTTCTGAAGAATATATGCATAGTACACTTTTGCTGTTGCAGAATATCTGTAATATTCATTTGGATTACAAAGAATCAGAGATTCTCTTACGTAATTTATCTATTTTAAAGCAGTATTACAGGGAAGTAATTTCTTGAGAATTGATTCGGTTCTGTGTAACTGCAGGTACAAGCTAGTCGTTTAGGCTCCTTTTATAGTCAGCAGGGAAAGAGAGACACCTCCAGAAGACGGCTCGCCTTACTTGAAAAATACCTGTTTCTCTGCACTGTCTTAGGTTTATAGAATAAAATTCTAGATCCCCAAGTGAGATGAGATCAGTGCTATCTGTTACACTGCCAGCTAATGTGTAGTCCTGGTTAATAGGATGTGTTCAAGAGCCTTTGTTACATACTGTGTCTTTTTAAAAAATTGGAAAATCTAGGTTAGGTTGAATATAAAGGAAGTCCTTTCTGTGGCTAATGAATGAATAAACTACGTTATTTCACTTTAATATCCCGTACATTGTATTTTCATACAATATAACCTCTGTGTAATCTCAGCTCTGAATGTACTGTTTTTTGAAAACAAGACCTTGTATAGCATGGATTCTGAGGTAATTTGTTACCGCTTCCTTCTCTGCTTGAGATTCTGTATTAGCTAGTAAATTATGTGGATCCTGGTACAAGCTCTGTCTTACGTTGGAAAGGAAACAGAGATAACATGCTAAGGGAGAAAGAGCAAATAATGTGAAATTGAAGGCCACAGAGCTGCTGAGAACAAATGGTGACTGGTACTGTTTGGCAGAACTGAATTCAGTGTTGACTTGGATGTGATGCAGTCACAGTGGAATTCACAGAAATGGCATGAATATGAGTAGAATTTGGCTTTGTCATAACATTTTTATAACTTTTTTGTCCTGGTAAAATGTGTATATTTATTGTTTTCTGATCAGCAACTCAACTTGCTCTTTTTTTGTGTGTGTGTCCCCAGAGTTAGGAAAACACTAACAACATTCACAAATATAATCCCTGACTGGCATCCACTTAACGCTGTTCATGTTGGACCATGTAACAACTGCAGTGATAGATCTCAAAGACGACAAATGATTTTTGAAAAGTAAGTTTGAGTATGTGAACTTCAAAATAAAATACATAGAATTCTGAGACATTGTTTATTGAACATACCACTTTCAAACCCAAACTATTATCTTGGGTTTACAGAGATTCTAAACTTTAAACTCTGATAAATACTCACTTTTTAAGATTTCAGATCATTCTTAAATGGTGAAATGGCAAATGGTGTTTAATAAGCACAAAGCAGAGCAGTGTTTAACATGCTGACCAGCACATGTGTTTGAGCCAGGTCATAAATACTTACCACCAAGTAGTAAATATAGACAGCTCATATCCAGTGTCAGCCTTTTCACAACGCTTGCCGTTGGTGGATAAAACTTTTGTTTGATCATCTGTTTACTAGTTTAGCTTGGGATCAATGTCCTTTCCTACTGTGATTATGGCACAGTTATCTCCTGTCTTTTTTCACCTTTTCCTCACTCCCCAAATCCCTTATGTCATCATGTTTTTTTTCCCTAATTATAGCAAAATGGTATATCCAGTTGGGCTAGTCTTGTCCCTTGACTACTGTACAATCCAAAGAGTGTGGCGTGGAAGCAGAATAGCAAGGGCAGGACTACATACTCTTTGAGATGCCTGACTTCTCATTAGGAACTTTTGCCACTTTTGTTGTAATAAACTGGTTCTTTATTGTTTCTTTATTAGAATACCCTCGATATTAATGTTACATTTCGTAGAAGGCTTGCCACATAACAACCTGAAGAACTATGCATTTCAGTTTGAAGAAGACACCTACCAAGTAACATCTGTTGTTCAGTATCAAACAGATAAGCAGCACTTCATAACCTGGTCTTTGAATCCTGATGGTAAGAACCATAAATTCTATTATAAGACTTCATGAGTCTACTTCACATAGTGTTTTATGGGTTACTGCAACAGTCTCAACAGTCTATATATAATAACAAGGATTTCTTTTGTCTGTATTCTAAACTTCATCGTAAAAATTTGTGAATAATTGTGGAAACTTTGTTACTCAGGGTGAAGATTTCAGTTTGGTTGAACTGATACTTACAAATATCTTAAGGGTGGGTGTCAGGAGGATGGGGCCAGACTCTTTTCAGTGGTGCCCAGCGACAGGACAAAGGTCAACGGGCACAAACTGAAGCAGAGGAAGTTCCAGCTGAACAGGAGGAAGAACTTCTTCCCTCTGAGGGTGATGGAGCACTGGAACAGGTTGCCCAGGGAGGTTGTGGATTCTCCTTCTCTGGAGATATTCAAGACCCGCCTGGATATAGTCCTGTGCAGCCTGCTGCAGGTGACCCTGCTTTGGCAGGGGTGGTAGGGCTAGATGTTCAGAGGTCCCTTCCAACCCCCACTATTCTGTGATTCTGTTGTGGCGATGTGAAAATTGCCTTGGTTTAAAATGATTTGGTATGTCTTTTCTGCCAGAGTTTAAGAAGAAATAGGAAGAGAAAGCACTTGTGAAGTCCCTAGTTAGGAACATCATTTACATCATATATCTCTATTTTAAAATTCTTAAAGCTGTAAAACATTTGCTTATGATCTATGAACAATTTGCAGGTGATGAGGCAGATTATTAAAATGAGGAGTTTTTCTTAAACCCCAGTGCCTCTCACCCAGGCAATGTAAAGGTCTACAGAGAAACTTAATTGAAGAGGTGGTTCGTCCCTCAGACCTGTGCAGGTATTTTCAGACAAAATGTCAGAATCATTAGCTCAGACAGAAAAACCCTTAGCTTTGTTTTGTGGTTGACCTACTCTGACCTGTAATAATATTGCTGCAAATTCTGCTTGTGTGTGATCTTTTTACAGTGGAAATCTCCCAGTTTTCTCTGATGTAATAAAGAATGGAGAAAAAACCCTTTACTTTCTGCTTGTCAGGGGAATGGGTTAATAAAAATATTTGACAAGTGTCTGAGGATAGTGACTTCAATTTTAGACGTCTCTGAGTCTCTACACTGGTTGCTATTTATTTTTCAGGAACTTGGCTTGAATGTGATGATTTAAAGGGGCCATACTGCAAGAGACACAAAAGATTTGAAGTTCCTCCTTCAGAGATTCATATTGTTATCTGGGAAAGGAAATCATCCCATGTGCCAGAAGAACTGAATTCACAGTTCCAGAGTAAATATATTGAAGATTTTCCTCTGAATGATGTACAGTCAAATTCCACAGTGTTGCATTGTGGTTTGGATAACACTGTAGACAAAATACCTGCAGAACATCACAAAGAGGATTCTGTGAGAACTCCAGATAAGAAACAGCAGCAGCTAGCTGAGGATGAAAGTGTTGTTCATCATGGTTTAGAGAACCTGGCACATGGCGATCTTGTAACACTGATGCTTGAAGAAATTCAGGCTGACTCAGAAGGTAAATTGCTGCCGAATGGACGGATGGTGGAAAATAACCTTGTTGAAATGGGCATACCACAACAGCAGGAATCAGCTTTTTCACCTAATACACCATATACAGGAGAGTTTACTGGAACTAGTCTAGCTGTGAATAATAAATGCACGTTATATGAAAATTCCAGCATTTGCTTACCTGTAGAAGAGTTGAGGCCAGCAAATATTACTCCTTCTGTGCCCAAAAAACACAACCCTAACCAATCCGACTCGTCACTTGCTCAAAGAACAGATGACAGAACTAATTTACCTAACGGAGAACATGAATTAAATTCAGAACTACAGCTAAACAAGAAGTTGTCACCAGTAGAGAATATTACACAAAAATCACCTGACTTTAAAGATGCAAGCAGTAATTCTCAGGTTGCCAATTCTTCTGCTTCCAGTAATTCCTTTCAGCCTTCACACAAAGAACAAAAAAGAGGATTTGTAGGAAGCTGGGTAAAGAAATTACTAAGCAAGAATACTTCTTTTATGCCGTCAAGTGCCTCAGCTCTCAAGAATGAGAGAAGTTGCAGAACACCCTCAATGCAAAAAATGAGTGAAGTGCGGTTGCCAGTTAAGGGAGCGAGTAACTTTGGTGGATTTCAAAGCAGAGGTACAAACAAAACAACTGAGACCCCGAAGTCAGTGGCTTCTCAGAGTAAGAATGCTCATCCTTTATCAAATTTCAAAGGATTTTCTCAAAGCACTCGTCTTCCAACAGCAAGTCATACCACTACTGAAGGTCCAACTTGGAATAAGTCGGGAAGTATGCTGAGTACCTCAGGTAAAGTGACTCAGTTTCATTCACCTAGCTATAACTCTGGGAAGGCAGAAGAGTCAGACAGTGACAAAACAAAAAAACTTCGCCTAAAACTGTTAAAGAAACTTAATGCTAAAAAGAAGAAGTTGGCTTCGCTGGATAGGCTAGCAGTGGAACAGATGAAAAATGAAAAACCTGTGAACGGAGACGCAAGTGCCCCATCACAGGTTGCACCTCACAATGACAGTGAATTATTGCAGAGCTTTTTAAGGGAACTGCAGTATCAGATTGATGTTGCTGGTAATGAATCTGAGTTTAGTGCGAACTCTGTGTCAGGGTGCACTAGCCGTAATAACAATGATGAAATACTGGCAGAATTATTGTCCCCTACTTCAACTGTTGCTTCCTTAGAGGCTCCAAAAAGTGAAGACGAATGTAAGTATATGGAAATGGTGGACAGCAGCGTTGCAGCGACAGCATCCGATGAGAAGGCCAGTGTGCCTCATGCAGCAGTGACAAGCGAGGACCACAATTATTACAGTCCTGTAAAGGACACTAATTCAGAACTTCATACAATAAACAAACCCAGTGTGAAAAAGCTTACTTTTGAGAGTCCAACAAGGGAGGATATCCTTGAAGACCTCTTCTCCATTTCAGCACCAAGCTCAATGGCAGGTGACATAGACTTACCTCATTTTGATGAAACTCTGTTTGAAACTTGGTAAATACTTGGTTTCTTGGTTTTAAGTATTTTTCAGTATTATGTATATTTTGAGACAAAGCACTATTAAATTATATTTTCTAACTAGTTTAATTGCACACTGGCTGTACTTGAACAATTTACATTTGAGGTATTTTTTTTCTTAAAATTTTATTGTAAGAGACGAATAAGTTTTTAAGGTATTTTATTTTTGTGAGAAGCAGTTATTTTAGCTGTCAGATATGATGATGATTTTTAATTAAAAACTCCTGTGAGTCTTAATGTTTGCTGCTTTTAATATGGGAAATTTATCCATATTCTACTGAGTTTGAGAAATAGTAAACTTCAGTAGTCTTGATGGTGTAATGGTTTAAGAAATGTTAGGTAGTAGTGATTTATTTTACAGGACCACCCAACTCCTGCAGTTATTTTGTCTGACTTTTTTTTTTTTTTTTTTTTTT
>Ga0065711_1042005_pt1 | contig 15726 bp, 14 predicted proteins | sample Hoacrofraction12_FD_59098 | JGI IMG/M metagenome (GOLD analysis project Ga0065711, IMG submission 59098) | Hoatzin crop microbial communities from Cojedes, Venezuela - Epithelial fraction 12 v2 (version 2) | ecosystem: Host-associated > Birds > Digestive system > Esophagus > Crop | place...
CTCTGTTAGTTAACAGCAGGTCTAGCGAGGCACCTCCCCTGGTAGGCTCACTTACCAGCTGTGTCAGGAAGTTATCTGCCACATACTCCAGGAACCTCCTGGGCTGTTTCCTCTCTGCTGTGTTGTATTTCCAGCAGACGTCCAGTAAGTTAAAGTCGCCCACGAGAACAAGGGCTAGCAATTGTGAGACTTCTGCCAGCCTCTTGCAGAAAACTTCATCTACCTCTTCATCCTGGTTGGGTGGCCTATAACAGACCCCCAGCAGGATGTCTGCCTTGTTGGCTTTCCCCCTCATCTTTACCCATAAGCGCTAGACCTTGTCATCACAGTTGTCGAGCTCTATACAATCGAAGCAGTCCCTAACATACAGAGCCACCCCACCACCTCTCTTTCCTCGCCTATCCCTTCTGAAGAGCTTATAGCCATCCATCACAGCACTCTAGTCATGAGAGTCATCCTGCCACATTTCTGTGATGGTGACCAAGTGATAGCTGTCCTGCTGTACAATGGCTTGTAAGGCCACAGCTCAAAACGTGATACTTGAGAAGAGCTAATCTAACTTAATAAATGTAGCTTTCCTAAGTTTGTAAGATGGGAGCTAAGTATTTGGACAATTTAAAGTATGTGTGATGCTACTACAAACTTTTTACCAGCTAACTGGCTGCTCAGGAATGTTCCAGCACTTGCTGGGTATCGTGGAACTGGTCTCAGCCCTGAGTAGGGCAAGGTAGCAGACACCAAGTTCAGAGCCAGAAAAACAGTTTTCCTTTCCTGCTCTCCATCTAGTAGGGATGGTGCTGAATGCAACCAGCTGTAGATTAAAGGCTGAACTAAGCCTGCCTCCTTAGATGCAGAGCATGCCTAGCCTTACAGGGAACCTAATACTGCGAGTCTGAAAACAGTTTACCCTTTTCATTTGTACAGTTCACAGAATGTCCTGAGAAGCCCATATCCTTTGCACAAGAGGGATGGATTGATCCCTCCACGTTCTCCTCAACGGCTAACTGTGTCCTCTCTTTGCTAACTATAAAAAAGAACTGCTGTTTTGGTGATCACAATTTGCAAAGACTTCTAACGGTGCTCCTAGAGTTCTGCAATCTAGGATATCTGAGTCCTAATCAGTATTTAATTAGAAATCAGATGTTTTCATCTTTGAAGGGCTTATTACATTATTTAAATTCATATTTAAATAATATAAATTATTTAAATTAGGAATTTTAAGTGAAACTCAGTGCCAGGACTGAGTCAGAATTAAAAAGGGACAAAACAGTGTACCCTTCTCCCTTCCAAGTTCAATGTCATTAACCTTTATCACAAAGCTATCTGTTACACTACAGTGTTTACCAGAAGGAGATTTGGTGGATGGGATTGTTGTCGGTGTCCTCAATAGGAATCACTTCAAAGGGTTCATCTTTCCTGTTTTCAGGGTCTTCTTGGTGATCGTTTGAGAATTCACAATGATAGAGGAACCCTGAGTCATACCCACCCTGAAGAAGAAAGTGATCACAAAAAAATGGTGACAAAAGAACACTGAAGCAGCTGACTAGGTAAGTGTAATTTTCAGAATAATTCTTCCTTTCTTAAGGATCTATGCTAGGTTAGAAAACATTACTTCCAAACATCCAGAGATCCTGTTTACCCACAGAGAAACATCTATCACAGTCACTGGTGTTAGAAGCCATCCTACCAATATGTTAAGTTTCTGCCTTCTGCTTGTGAGGGAACAACTTAGTCTTTGTGCCCATTCAGGCATCACCAAGAAGCGTACGTATTGGACATTTACTGAACAATCTGAACTGGAGTGACATTACTGGTTTGCTTCACAAAGACCATTGAAACTATCAAGTATGAATTCCATGTTCTAAAGATGGCAGGTTTCAGATAATCAGATTTGTAAGGCACCCAGATGTGAAGGGAAGGTTGCTGCATCTTGCAATCCCATCAACATGAAATAAAAATTGGTTTACCAAGGAAAGCCAAAATTTTCCTGGTGTTGAATAAAACCCACAGAGGATGGGGCTGGGCTCCTCTGGTATGTAGAGAGGTGGCAATGGCTCTTCTTCGGGTTCCTCTTCAGGTTCTTCTTCTTCTGTCTCCTTTCCCATTTCCTGTTGCTGCTTTATCCGTTCAAGCTTTGCCTTCTCCTTCTCCTGCTTTTTTTTCTCTCTCAGTGCGATCTCCTCTTCCAGCTATTACAACAAGCAGAGAAACACAGAGACATGAAATCAAGGCACTCCACGCATTACTGGCTGAAGGTGTCTTATATATTAAATCCAAGGTGGTCCTGCTATTATATATACAGGGCATTTAGAGAAACCTCTTTTCCACCAACTAAGCAAGAGATCAACCAGACTTCATGGGATTCTCCAGTGAAATGCCCCATTTCCCTTCTCTGAAGTATTTTAACTCGTGGTCCTTTGAAACAGAAACCATTCTGCATGAGAAGCAGACTTTAGCATTTCCTCAGAGAAATTATTCCCAATATTAACCACTTTTAGCATATCACTTCTGCAGAACTCCTAAGTCCTGTCCTCTGCCTGCCCAGGAGAAAGCACTGGAAAGCTGAATCCAGATTCCCAGGTTCTAGTGCATCATTGATGTAGAGTAAAAGAGAGAAGCTCTAATTGACTTTACTTCTTCTGAACAATGAAGGAAAGACATTTGCAGATTTATAAAACCTTTGCAATCCCCTTTCCATTCAAGCCTACTTTAGCACAAATATCAAACATTCGCTAAAACTCAGGATCTTCCTAAGGGGATATTAGATAGCAAATCATATAGAAAGGTCTGGAAAGCATCTCAAAAGAGCATTCTTTTGCCCGAAAGCAGAATCAGCTAAGCCTTAAATATTATTGGCTAATGTTTTTCTGACCTACCCCTTAAAAATCTCCTGCTATGGTGACTCTACAGCCTGTGCAAACTATTTCAGTTCTTCACCACCCTTTGTGTTAGACGTCTTTCCTTACATCTTATCTAAAACATCCTCGTTTATTAATTATTGATCTGTTCCCAGAGGGAAAAGAGAACAACTAATATTATTTCGCTCTGTAGAAACCTTTTCTATTTTTAAAGATTTTGTGTCTGCCAACAATATTCTTTTATTTTTACTAAAAAAATCCAACAAAGCTCCATACACATTCATTCAATCATTCCTTATGCATGTATACTAGCTTTGTGATCATTCTTGTGCTTCTTCCTATGAGAAAACCACCAGAAATCTGTCTCGCGAATGCTGACTTCCTCTTAGTTATAACAAGAAATGAGGTTTTGCCTGACATTCAGTAATGCACACTCAGAAGACAAGCAGTCAACAGAGAAAGCAGAGAAATCAAAGGTTAAGAACAGAACCAGAGAGGCTGTTGGATTGTGGTGGATTGAACAAGGGATTAAGAGCCTGCTCACTGGAGCTCTGCTCCTCTGCTCCTGAACCTAACACCATCTTGCTTTTTAATTTTACAAAATTCACCATAGCTGACAGCTGGCATAACTCTTGTCCTTTGGCCCCGCATATCTTCTGAAATGCTAGTTCTCATTCAGAAATAAACCTCACCCCTTTACAGTTACTACAACACTAAAAAACAAAACAAAACAAAACAAAAAAAAACAACCCAGAAGTGTATAACTGCTGGGGAAAAAAAGAAGTTTCATGCTTGCCTCAAAGTGACCACATGGGTGTTTTATGACTGTTCAAAGGAATTTCCTGTGGGGCTAACATCAACCACCAGAAAAATACTCTTTCTGAAAATTACCAAAATGAAAGTATTTTGAGAACTAATGTGCTACACTATCTTTTCATTTCACTAATTCTGTCTTCGAATCAAAATGCACATCATGCTTTGAATATGATGTATGTTCTATTTGGATAAACAAACAATAACTTGCAATTCCAAAAATTAAAACTCTGCCACAAATGGACTCTACCCAGCCTTCCCCTTCAAGGACTTTGCAAAAATCCTATGATGCAATGCAGGGGCTAGAAATCTTTTGGGGTAGTTTTGTCCTCTGGCACATGAAGAACGTGAAATTCCTCCACAGGAGAGTTCTTTACCTTGATTCGCGATTTAATACTATAAAAATGGAAGTACTGCGTCGACAGGTTTTTTAATTGATAGGTGGACACTGTATCATGTTCCTCAGGGACAGGGGCAGGAACCTGGAGAGCAAAGCCATTCTCACAAAGGATGAGCAGCGTGCTCTTCACCTGTACAAAACCACAAAAAACACAAGTATATTGCAGATGTATACATGGAGTTGAGAGAAGTGGGATAAAGTTAGTCAAAAGATGCATATGCACAAAGCCAAGCTCCAGCCAGGTGGCGTCAACTCTAACTGTGCACTTATTTAAGTGGACACTTTTAAATGAACATCAGAAATCAGTGAGCTTTTTTTATACTATGTATCCTAAGCAGAGCTAGGGAACTGAAGAAGTCCTTGCCATATGCAAAACAGCTATCATTGTGACACCATCTAGCCTGGAAACAGCATGATGATATTTTGGGAGTTTCTTTATATTAAAGGATGGATCTGGCCCAAAAGTTAGGAGCTAAGGCTTTGGTTTGATAATTGTTCGAAAGTTCATATGTTTCTATATTACTAAATCCCTTATATCTTCAGGACTGCGTTCGGAATCTTGCCAAATGCTATTTAGCTCTGAGTTTGTTCTTTGCTGGTACCTGCCAGATCCTTTAAAATTCAACGTTAGGAAGAATAGGTAAGGTGAGAGTAGTAATTATTTAGTGTTTCGAGATTTTAAAAGGCAAGTCTGTACTTAGTTTCAGTTTTCACAAGCTATTTAGAGAATAGAGAGAGACTTATTTGCTTATTTTATCTGACCCATCACTAAAAAAGTGCAAAGGGGGCATATTAGAGTTGTACTGGAAACTTTAAGTAGGAATGATATGATTCTTGTGTCTATAAAATCTCAGCCTTTCAAATTAAATGTATAGTATTTAATCACCAATGTGGGGTTTTTTTAAGAGAAGAAAAGTAGTGTAACACTCAGATGCTTGTACTTTGTTTAGTAAGTATTCACATCTAGCAGTAGAGACCTGATACCAGCAGACAAAATTACTCAGGTGGAATCTAACATATCAAAGACATGGTGGGTGCTTTTTCAGTAAGCAGGAGTACCTTATCCTCAAGGAAAGGACTCAAAATGTCAGATCTGTCATTTCTGCAGTAAGATAGAGTTCATATGGGCAAGAGTTCTTTTGCCAGCACAGTTTTTTTCAGTTCCTATAAACAAGCAGTAATAGTTACACTTTGCTACTGTGCACCAATATAATGTATCTTGCTGGTGCATCATTTGTCAGCATCTAAATATAATGAACAATCTCCCTTCTAAATAAGAACACTGGACTAACCAAATTCTCAGATGTTACTTTGAAAACATTAGCAAGAATCTATTTGAATATGTCACTGACATACTTCAAGCTCAGAGTGTGAATTCCAAGAAGCATCCAAAAACTTTCTTAATGTGGTCTGAAAGCTTTGCAAAAGCCTGTTTTACTATGGGCAAGAGGAACAGACAACAACGCTTAAATAATTCTTTTATCAAAGAAGACTAAGACCTTCCAAAAGCTAAGGTACAGGCTTGTATCTTCACGGCAGGAACTCAAAAAGCTGAGCAAAATTTTGTGGTTTGTGTATGTTTCTGCTCTTTGTTATCCAAAGTCCAGAATGTGTCCAAAGTGACTGAACCAGAGATACAGCTACGCAGAACCTGTCATTCTGAAGCAGCATGAAGAACGAAGTAGCTAAACAATTTTTGCATTGTCTATAGAGAACATGGCTATGGTCATGGATCTTCACCTCTTTTCGTTGGAAGTTCTTTTCAAAATGACTGTAGGGAAGAAAAGAAATCAGACTTGCATTACTCACATGAGAAGGTGGAGACCACTGTAATGCCTGCACAGGCCCAGGGACACAGATGAATCCAATTGGCTTGTATTCATCTTCAACAGCAAAAAAGAAAACAGTTTTGTCTTTACTCTGAGGAAAAAAAAAACAATGACGACTGAATCAAAGCTGACCAAAAATTCGAAAGACTGTAAGTACTTTATGACATAAACACATGCTTCAAATGTTTTGTGGATCAACAGGGGGACTTACAAGTGCCTTGAAACTTAGAACTGGATTTCCGCGATGATTACAGGGAGGAAATAAAAATCCTGTCCACTTTGCTCCGAGACCCAGAGTGCACCCATAGCCCTTAATTGCCCTGATGGGCCTCACCTAGCATCCCCAGCCATGTGCTTTCTGCCCATTGCCCCAGGAGCTCCTTTAAAGCTCAGGCTCAAGCCTGATTTTTCACATACAGCAGCAAAGACTGATTTTCCCGGGTAACAAGAAAGTCCAGAATGGATGCACAACATGACACTGAAATCCTGCATTAGGTGAAATGCGTGGCGATTCAGCTCCAGGAACACGTAACTGCAAATGCACTGATCATGGCTGAAGGCTAGCTTTTAAAAAGAGAGACTACATCGACTGGAAATCATCTCAAAGACTAGCAGGCACACTGTCAAACCAACTGGTTGATGCTGTTGCAAGGCCAAGCAGTGCTGTGTAGCAGCTGGAGTGCTACCAAGGTGGTGTGAGAATGGACTTGCTTTTACTAATTCCAAGATGCTACTATACTAATTCCAAAATTAACCAAATCCATCTTCAAAGGGGATTACAGAATTCACACTGAACAAGCCAGTAATTCACAAAATTAATTGTATGAACTGCACAGTTTCATTCCTTCAATAAACCAATGCAAGTGCAAGCAGATCCTTCTCTTCCCCCAGCACTGCAGAGAACTACAAGAAGGGATCAACAGCAGTAACAAAAGTATAACTGTGTTGTCAGTGAATAAACTTTACCTTATCTCTTTAAATAATCTCCGCATTTGTGGCTTAATAAAAAATAACCAGAAGAAGTGATACATACCCCTGTGGCAAGCACATCTCCATTTCGTTCGTATGCCAAGGCTGTAACTGCAGCAGCATGAGGTTTGAAAGCTTGTTTCAGATTTATCTCTGCATTCTCTATATTGGTGTGTCCTGCAAGAGCAGGTAGTCCTTTGGGGTCATAGACTTCAATTATGCGGACAACACCATCTTCAAACCCCACAGCAATTAGACCTCCTTTAGGATTTACCTTCGAGTGGAAGAATGAAGAAAAAAAAATCACAATGTACATCTGAGAGCTTAGAATAAGAATATGTATGGCACATGCTCTGGTGTTAATCTGTAACTCATCTGACATAGAAGTGTTGATAAAACACAAAGAATGTTTCATACATGGCAAATGTTGTTCATTCTCTCAAATACGCTACCATAAAGGGAGTGTGAAGGCTGCAGGTTATTCTTTGTTTGGGTTGATGTTTTTTTCTGCTGATAACATGCCATTAAGACTGGAAATGTTAATGAGGATGTGGTTGTAACGTCTGAGGAAGAGGCAATTCGTATTGATATACAAATGTATTAGCAACTTCTTCTTAAAAAGAAGAGTTGGAACCTAAGATAAGAATTATTAGATTACCTTGAGCATAATACTGGGCATCAAATGTGAGTAGGATTTTTGAAGAGGTGAGGGCACAGACTTGGGTCTGGCTGACTCCATGTAAAGTACAGTTGTCAACAGGGACAGTTAAATGAGATGGAAAGAGGAGGCTATGGAGTCTTTGCCAAAGGCTTTCTAGGTAAGCCAATTGCTGCTAATAGCGTAGACAGGCTTGAATTGTGAGAGAGAAGAGTTAGCAGAAACAGGCCTGTGTTTTAGCTGGATCTAGCTAGACTTTCAGATTGAGTTGATATTAGCCATATATGGTAGTGCCTTGAGGTGATTTACAAGCTAAGCCAGCTCCAGACATGGCAGAGATCAATATCAATGCACATCAGAAATGAGACCAGAAGAATTGCTGTGTAAAGAGATGAGGGTGAATGGATAAGCTGTGTGAGCAATTGGCAAAAGTACGATCTTAGGTATGAAAAAGCTTATTGTTCAGAAGGGAGCTGAGGGTAACTGTCTTCCTGTTACCTGGGGAGATCAGCCTGAGATGTCTTATCTTAAAAAGCCCTTGTGTAATAAGCAGGTGTATGGTAGTATTGCTCAGTAAATGATCAAGGGGAGTCACTCTTGGACCTCAAATTTATGGGTCTGCATTTGACTCCCTCCATTAAGTCCGTATCTCAGAACTCCAGCTGTGGCCTCCCTAGTGCTGAGCAAAGAGGAAGGATCACCTCCATCAGCCAGCTGGTAATGCCCTTCCTAATGCAGCTCAGGATGCTGTTGGAGTTCTTTGGGTGCATTGCTGGCTCATGCTCAGCTTGGTGTATCCCAAGATCCCAAGATCTTTCTCTGCAGAACTGCTTTGCAGCTGGTGGGGCCTCAGCCTGTACTGGTGCCTAGGGTTGTTCTGACCCAGGTGCAGGACTTTGCATTTTCCGTTGCTGAATTTCGTGAGATTCTCCTCAGCCCATTCTCCAGCCTATCCAGATGCCCTTGAATAGCAGCACAACCATCTAGGGTACAAGCCACTCCTCCCAGTTTTGTATCATCTTTGAACGTGCTGAGGGTGGGCTCTGTCCCAGTGTTGAGGTCATTAATGAAGACTGTTGGTACCCATAATGACCCCTAGGGTACACCACTAGAGACTAGCCTTTAACTGGACTTTGTGCTGCTATCAGCGTTCCCTGGGGCCCAGCCATTTAGGCAGTTTTAAATCCATGTCACTGTTCACTTATCTAACCTGTATGTTGCTAGCTTGCCTGTGATATAGATGATTCAAAGTATGTTGGATGAAATTTTCCTAGGTTAATAGCACAGGCTTTCAAATACATTTGAGCACCTTAAGCAATATGTAAGTATCTAATGGTATTTTAAATGCAGCTAGGCAGGCTAAGTACCCTTGATTTTTCAGATTGTGTTTAGTACCAACTTTGGTAAAACTGAACTGAGTCAGTTTTGTAACACTGTACAATTTATTGTGGCAATCAGTCTACCACTTGAATGTATAGGTCATCACCTAACAGCATTCCCTGAAAGTCTGCATGGCCAGAATTATAGTTACAATAGCGCTGTCCCGGTGTTACCCTCGCCTTGGAAATTCAGATAAGTACTTTCCTCCATAAATTTGCTTATAATTAACCCACCGGGCCTGCTATGTTTCCTCAAGAACAGAACTAGACACTATTTTAATTACAATTAGCAAATATGTCTAAAAGTGATAGACTCCACACGCCACAAATGATCAGTTCTGGCAACATTTTTTTATGATTTATGTCCAAATGTTTGTGGATTGTCTGGGCTGTCATTTCAAAATTTCTTAACTAACTCATGTTAATTGACAGTTACTCTGTGTGGGTTAAACAGAAGCTGTTAGTCTATAAACCAAGACTACTTCCTGGGACTGCACACGGAGATCTGATTTTAAAATCTCAGGAAGACACAAAGTAGGATACCTCATAATCCACAATAAAGTCAAACTGTACACATACAATGTATCATACATACTACTCCACAAACTTATCCATACACACATACATACATACTACTACAGTAAATTTCACCATAGCCTAACAGTGACTGGTTTCAGTTCTTGCATTGTGAGCAACTTTCTTGATGCTGGCAAGCTCATAGGCCCCTTAAGAATTTTTGTTAACATACTAGCAAAAACTCACAACACGAGGTGCCCATGTCAGCGCTGTTCCTCCTTGTTTAAACTTAATTTCACTCAGTTGACTGTTGCCGATGAAATCATAGATACGCACTGTCCCTGTGTGGAATGGAGACGGTAAGAATTTATTTCTTGCAATATCACTGACATTTTAAGATTTATGGAGAAAACTCTGTTTATTTAAAGCTGGAGAGAAAGTTATTAATTTTTCACTTTGGGTATCAAATGCCCATCTTGAAAGACATGACTGATGGTTACAGAGTACCACAGCTAGCATGGTGCTCATAAACAAAACGTAAGCTTTCCTCACTCTTTAACTTACAGGCTTCCAAGAGTTGTTAGGGCTGAGGGCTGTGATAAGAAGTCACATGCTGTCCACCATGTGCAATTTTCAAATAATCACATAACTGTGGCACACTGTAAGGAAAATCTGTACTGACAACACAGGAGAAGATGATACACTACTACTTGGAATTGCTAGGGAGGAAAATATTTAAATGCATGAAAATGGGAGATTGTCCAAAGGAAAGCCAATTTCACAAAAGGTGAAATTAACAGATTGGTAGACACACATATTGGTCTGCATAAAATTCCATTCCAGCTGGCATATATCCTGTCATTTGCTCAACTGGTAGGAGTTTGTCTTCGGGCTAGAAGAGCATGCACATTGTATAACACAGGCAAATGACAAGATACTGCTGACAAGAATTGAATTAAAGACCTTGTAGCATTTTCTGAGAAGTTTAAATGACATAGGTAATGTTCTGACCAGTGGTTCTTCTTTCAAAGCATGATAAAGCTAACCGTGAGAGGCCTAAACTGCAATATTTATAGAAGTTAAATCAGTATGGCTGCAATTACATGTTAGCTGTTGTTGAGAGCATGATAGCTACTGCATTTTCTAAGAAAGCCACAAATACTAATATTCACAATGACTTACACAATGCTAGAGATGTATGTAATTCCTTATAAAACAAAAATCCCAACCCTGATCGATCCAGAGCCTTGAATACAAGTGCTGTTATTCAAACCAAAGGTCTCATCTTTCCAGCCATTCCTTCAGAACCAACAGAATTTACAAAGCTTCTCATTAAAAACTTCTGTCATTAAAATCCCAGGATTTAAAGATGGGGCAGCCTTAATGCATTATTTCAAAACGTTAATGATTTGTCATCTCAATTATTAAAGGACTCATCCCAGGAATAACAATTGTCTATAAAGTGACACTTGACTTTTCAGGAGCAAATAGGCAACTTCAGTTCAAAATAGAATAGTTCCAAGCCAAGCATCATTGCTCTTCGAAAACAATAATCACAGTGGTATGAGAGGAAAGGAATAGTGTACTTACGGTCAAGAGCAGTGGTGGCCAGAAGGTATGTAACAGGAGAGACACTCATGGCTTCAATTCTTCCAGAGTGAAAGGTATACAGGCACTCTGGATCACGGGTCTGCAGTGCAAAACAGAACAGAAATTCTGCTATATTTTGGAGCTGTAGTTACAAGGTATTACCAGCCGTACCTACAGTGAACCTGAAAAATCTAGACAGGTGCTTTTTGTGTGAACAAAATTTGGCGTGCATGAGGTACCTATATGCAATTCTCTTTTTTTTTTAAATTTAAATGATCATAAGTAGAACACGAGCAAAATTAGTGTAGGTACATTATGTTCATTTAAATTTATGTTCATCATTTTCTATATAAAATTAAAGGGGAATGCCTTTCATTAAGAGGCTCCAGGCTTGGAATTAATCTTTTTAACAAAGAGCTGTTGGTCTGAAGGCAAAGAAAATGCTCTCATGTCTAGGGCTTTTGCTGCCTGGGAAACCATTTCATCATCCAAGGAATTCTAGGTTTTGCAATACATTTTTACATTAGTTTTTATTGTATGCTTTGTACATCTTTTATTTATCATTAAATTCTTGGGACATAATTTCACCTGTTGCCACAGAACTTTATTCCACTCCAAGGGATTGTTCCCATTTAGTTTAATATGATCAGGAGGAAGAATTAAATGGCCCTGTATTGACTGTGTCCTCTATTTCTCCATCAAAGACATCTCCAGCAGTAACAGTAGTAACCAGTAGGATGAAACACGTGAACTGCATTTCATCTCCTCCTGTTTTTCCTAGTTCTTTTTGTCATTTAGAGACGACAGTAAGGATTGTTTCAAACACCCATCTAGATAGGATATATCCATACTCCTTGAAGTAATTTCCTGTATCCGTGCAACATTTATTACCTGTTTATGAGAATGTAACTCCTTTAAGGTAACTTGAATTTGGCAGCCAAAATTTCAGGAAACAAAATTGAAATTACTTTTGATAATCCTGTGCAATCATTATAATCAATAACATTACGAAAATAAATATTAAGAAAATTAAAAAAAAAATCCGTTTCAATGCTAAAATTTTCAGTTGTGCAGCTTCATAAAACACAAACTTCATTGGCAGATGCATCCAGTATAGTTAAAGGAAGTTACTGCAAAGCGACTGAAGAAATCAGAAAAAAGAAAAGGAAAACAAACTTACCATATTTGAAAAAGTCAGATCCAGCTTCCAGATTGCTCCATTGGTATCCTGAAGAAGAAGAAACAAAACATGTAACTTGAATATTTTCAAACTCAATTTGGAAATAAAACTGCCCATGGTGACTCCTTAAAAATTCCTTCATGATTATCATTGTGAAACTGAAATGACAGTGTGGTGATGTTGGTCCTGTCAGTCCAGGATAACAGAACTTGGACAACACATTTTGACATTCTCCTGTTCTTATGCAGTTCTGGCCGTGAAAGTCAGAGTCTCACATGTTACTGTCCTAGTTTAATCTGGCAGCCAGCAGCTAAGCACTAGCCAGCCTCTCGCCCACCCCTCCCCTTCCCACCTTGGAATGGAGCCGAGAAATGGACAAAAGGTGAAACTTCTGTGCTGAGATAAAGACAGTCTAATAAGACAATAAAGTAAATACTAATAATACTATTACTAATAATGATAAAAATAACAATGCAAAACAAACTATATGCAACACAGTTTTCTAACCACTCGACAACCAATTTACAGTCAGTCCCTGAGCAGTGATCACAGAACACCAAACTCCTGAATTTTGCGAATTTCGCAAAACTCTCCCAAAACACCAAACTCCCAGAAAAGTTTGAACTCTTGGACAAGAGAGGATTCGAACTCCCAGAAAACAAGAAAAGCCAAAACCTTCCTGGCCCCTGGCCAACCCCCATTCTTAATCTGAGCATGACATGTATGGTACAGAATATTTCCATTGGCCAGCTTGGCTGTCTGTCTGCCTGTGCTCCCTCCCAGCTCCTGCACACCTGCTCATTAGCTGAATATGAGAAACTGGAAAAAGTCCTTGATTTCATAGCAGCAACTGAAAACATCAGTGTCATTAACACTCCTCTCATACTAAATCCAAAACACAGCAGCTACTGAGAGGAAAATTAACTATCCCAGTTGAAACCAGGACAGTTACTTTACACAAAAAATATAAAATAGAACAGTTCAGTTTAAAAGTACCTACAAGGATCATCTAGTCGAACTGCCTGACCACTTCATGGCTGACCAAAAGTCAAAGCATATTATTAAGGGCACTGTCCAAATGCCTCTTAAACACTGACAGACATGGGGCATCAACCATCTCTCTAGGAAGCCTCTGCCAGTGTTTGAAAGAAGAAGATAGATATATAGATATAGATATGTGAGACAAAAATTATACACATATCCAGAAGAAGACTGAATTCTACCAAAAAGAAACATACTGAGTTGTAATAGACTTCTGCTGCTGCTTAATATCACCTCCCTCATTCTGTGTTTCTCCACAGAGATGTATGTACTGGAGTGCATCTTACCTGAGCATACCAAACAGGCTGTCCACAGTCATGAACTTTTGACATGAAACTCAGGCTGACTTTCCTGCCAACATGAAGTTCATTCATAGGCTCCACCTCCAATAACCCTGCGTCATCCACAGAATCAGCAGCATCTATTGTCTCAAAGTTCCACACCTTCATGGCATTAGAAGCATAATAATTTTTGTTATAATAATAGTTTACCATTTGAAATAACACCAAATATATTTAAAGATTAACCAAAACTACACATGGCAAAAATTTTGTTAGAATGTAGGCAAGAGCAAAGCTTTTAGAAAATCACTGAAAATTCTTTTTATTTATTAGAGTAAAAGGTGATTTATTTACTGCTGTTAAACAGAGAATGTTGTGTGAACACTCTCCAATTCAAGCATATACACTGTGGAGATGTGCTTTTATTCTGTTTATTCTAAAAATTCATTCTCACAAAGTAACTGCATTATAAATTCCCTCCATAAATAAGCTCTGATAAAGAAAATATGTAACAGTTACCTGCTGACCACAAATTTCTACACGTAAAGGCAGAACAGAAATAAAACTCACCCGAATGAAGCCGTCTTTTCCAACGGTGACAAGCTCTCCTTCATCCAGAACTACATGGCTGACAGGACCACTGTGACAGGGCTTGCGTCCAGCTCGACAGAGTTCTGCTTTAATGAGGCCCCCTTCCCAGAGCAGCAAATTGCCCCACTCCGTCCCCGAAATAACCTTCAATGCAAATGAAGAGAAGCACGTAAGCGCCTGTGCTTAACCATGCAGAAATACTGGCAAGAATCTGGTTAACATGTGTGGCTTCCTTCCATGAAAACATTACATCGATAGCAATGTACAAATATTTGCAAGAGAAGGTGTACAGGGTGAGAAGATTCAACTTTTTAGCAATGTGACATAATTTACATGCACTGAAATGGTTAAGGATTAGGGGTAACAGACTTGGTATTTCTTTACACTAACATTTTCACTACCTCATTAAAGGAGCCTCAGCTCTAAGCCAACAGAGATCTTTTGTCTGGGAATTACAATACTAACCATACTTTCCAATTATTACAAAGCAAGCCAGGTTTTTAGTAAATTTATGTCAATATTAGCTTATCAGAGCACTGCATTGAGGGTCTAATTCAAATCACTTTGAAGCAAATAGTAACTCTGCAACTTATTCAGTAGACTTTATATCAAAACCTGAGAGGGAACATAAAATCAATTAAATTTTTTCTTACATACCTTCCCATCAGGCAGCTCCACATAACCCGTAATGTCGGTCACTGCTGTTTTTCCAAACCTGCCCAAAGCTCCTTGTAACTTGAGACCAGTGAAAGTGAAAGCCATCTTCCAGAACCTGAGCATAGAAAAAACATTGCTCTCTGATACAAGATTTCCTAAACCCACTCTTCGGTTGCTCTCAGACATTGTAATAATCTTATGAGGGACGCCTCTGACGTACGGGCTGTTCATTTATTATTCTTTTTCACAGGAGATCCTGGGGTTTTCTTTTTAAAATGAGATAAAGTTTTGTAACTACACAAACATTTTCCCATACTAACCCTATGAAAAAGCTAGGAAGAGGTTTTGCAATAGGCAGAATGAAGATTAAACTACTACTTAAAATCAATAAGTGTAAAATGCATAGATACATCTTTCCAGCTACAACCAAAACAAGTAGTTAAGGATACCTATTTTACTCTTGCTGTCTTCAGTGTATGATGCTCAACTTTGTAAATCCAAGGGACTAAGGTCTTCATTGAATTTCATCCAAGTACTCCCACGGACTTGAGCTTGACTATAAAATCTCACTGAGCCAAAGGCTTTACCCTAGATCTTTACAGCTATTTCTATTTGATCATTATATTTTTAACAGTATAATACATACCTTTAAATTACTGCATTACAGAAAAGTTAACATCTACTGAAATTAGGGATGGTTCACTGTGTGCAGGAGACATTACGTTTAAGACAGGTGTTGCACATTGGAATTTGAGACCACATTTGGGTAAAAGGTCATGTTTATCATGTTATAAAAGCTATGTCAGAGTTTATTCATAGTATTTTTAGCTCTAAAGAAACTTTTATTAGAGATTTGGCCAGACTCTTTTCAGTGGTGCCCAGCGACAGGACAAGGGGCAATGGGCACAAACTGAAGCACAGGAAGTTCCGTCTGAACGTGAGGAAGAACTTCTTCCCTCTGAGG
>Ga0065711_1007357_pt1 | contig 15725 bp, 7 predicted proteins | sample Hoacrofraction12_FD_59098 | JGI IMG/M metagenome (GOLD analysis project Ga0065711, IMG submission 59098) | Hoatzin crop microbial communities from Cojedes, Venezuela - Epithelial fraction 12 v2 (version 2) | ecosystem: Host-associated > Birds > Digestive system > Esophagus > Crop | place...
GGGCGGGCGGCGGGAGGTGCCCCGGCCCCTGAGGAACCCCGCGGTGGCGGTGGGTGCCCGGCGGGACGGGCGCGGTGCGCGCCCCCGAGGCGCGGCGCGGCGGGCAGACCCTGCGGAGCGACGGGGAGGAGAAGGCGACAGCGGTTCCATAGTTCCATCTCCGAGGCGAATATTTATCAGCAGCCAGAGGTGATGTGGTACCGCTCCGTCTTTAAAACACCGTGCGCGGGTGGGGGGGCTGGGGAGCGGGCCCTGGCCTGGGGGGGTTCGGCTCGGCTGTTGCCTCCCGTCGAAGGGGAGAGCCCCGCTGCTGGCGGGTGGCGGGGGCCGGGCGCGGGGCTGCGCGGCAGCCGGCCTGCGTCGGGGGAGCCGAACAGGTGAATCGTTGCGCTTTGGCTCGGAAACTCTCCGGTTTCCCCGGGCTCCGCCGCACGCCACGCACGCCGCTTGCTGCCGTGCGGTCCGAGGCTGCGCCGCTCCCTGCCCCGCGGCGTTTTCCCGGCAGCGCGGCGGCGTCGCCCGGCAGTCACCCCCGCCACCAGCGCTCCCGCCTTGCCTCCTCCCGAGGCTCTGTCTCCGCGCCGTCCTTCCCTTCCTAAGGCATGAGCAGGGGTGTGTTTGTGCAGCGCATCAGGTTGATCTGACCTAAATTGAGACTAACCTGACCAAAAAAACCAAAAAATAGGGGGAGGGGGTAATTTTAACCTGGATTTTCGCTTGGGCTGCGACAATGTAGGACTGTGGCCCCAGAATTTTAATTCGTGCTTCTGTGCGCTGCCTGGGTGGCAAACCTGGGTTCCNAACCTGGCTTCTACCTCTCCCGCTTTGTTCCTCATCGCTCACTCCGGACCCAGTGCTGCGCTCTCAGTTGTGCTGGTAAGTTTGTGGGGCTTCACAGTAGCCTGGATCAGCTCTGGCTTCAAATAAACCTCCTCCTTTAAGTGGGTTTTTTTCCCCTCCCTCTCCCTCTCAAGGCAGAACTGTCGATGGAACTGTATTCTTGATCTGTGTATTTGAATCTGTACCCAGATCAGGGGAGCGCTGGTATCGGATTGTAGTGGGTGCAGGATTCAATCCATATGCTGCCGTGTGTAAGTGTGTAACTAAAAAGCTTGTATTTCCTGTCATTTGTGCTTGCTGTCGTGGAAGGGGTTGTGCATGCATGCACTGAGACCTTGGTGTGATCGCTGCCTTCAGGACTGTTTTATCAGGACAATTTGTAGTGCAAGTCAGAAGAGAGGCAAACAAAGCAATCTTTAAATCAAGCTTCCTTTGCATTTTTGACAAAACTGTGCTGCCCCCGTTGCAGATCCAATATGTTTTTGGGTAACAAATGGAGAAGACTTACTAGCTTTGGGTTTTAACAGCAGTAGTTCTTGCTACATCTAGGTTAGCAGAGCAACGCGTGTAGTGTTCGTTAGCATGCTAGTTGTCGTTGACATGTAATAGTCACGTTAGTTGACCTGAGTGTGGTTCAGATCCTTTTCCTACTTTAATGTCCACATGATCTGATGCAGCCCCAGATCAAAATGGGCAGGTCGCAGCATCACGTTTCAGGGTCTTGCATCACGCTGGCCGGTCGTAGCACCAGGGAAGGGCACTTGCCTCCACCTGACCCTCCCCAGTAACTCCGTGCCCGTTCTCTGTTACTAGTTTGGCCTAATGAAGTGGTTTTTTCTGAGGCAAACATTGAGAAATGTCCTGAACTGGTAATTCCAGGTATTCTTCTCGCTGTAAAAATGTATGTTGTGCTTAAAGTTCTGCAGTACTTAGTGAGCTCTTGTGAATGTGTGCGTAGCTTACTGCGGCGTGGTAGTATTGGATCTTTGACGTAAGCAATAAGACTTACGTTTGGAAGTATTAGCTAATTAAAACATGGGAATTGCAAGGGCGCTTGTTCTAATCCCAGTTAGCAAGTGGCTTACGTCACAGCATGGAGAGCATCATAGCACAGAGAAATGAAATAACGGTCCATCACAGATTTTTCTGCTTGGAGGAGGAGGACAAAAGGCAGCAATTTAAACTTTGCCTGCACTGCAGAGGCATCCTGAGCTGGGCCTGTCTCCGTGGGGTTCTGGCTTGCAGGTGGTTACTACAGACCATACCAGTCTCCAGTCACCTGACTTGGTCAGGATAGCAGCTTGCTTTTACCTGTAAATGAAAGGTTTTAGACCTGGTGATGCAGAAAAATCTTCAACTCTGTCTCCTGTGGACTGGTGGAGGGATGTCCACCCGCATCTATCCATGGCCTGACTCTAGCTCCAGACAGCACGAGTTCCATCGTGTACCTGAACTCGCCTTATCTTGCACCGCCAGGGAGGGCTGTATCCCAGCACGGAGCGTAGCTGTGCCCTGCCTTCCAGCTGGGGACGGATCGGCAGGGAGTTACACGTGTCTCGTAGCAGAGTTGGTACGGATTTGCCTTGGGTGTTGCTCTGAGTGCTTTCACGTCACTGATACTTCAGTGTATTCAGCAGTGGGACACTTGGAAGTATTTCACCATTGCCAGTTTGTTCTCGGAGAAACCGAGGCAGAACTGCAAGGCTGGAGAGCTGATGAGAAGGGGACTGAAGTCCGTTACCTCAGCCGTCGCTGCGATGTTTGCACCAGGAAGCAAGCGCTTTAATGGCGGTGGGTTTTGTAATAGCCATCGACCTCTTCAGTTCGCGCTGTTCTCTGGGGACAGGGCTGGATTCAGGGTCGGCCTCAGCTGGCAGTCCTGTAGGTCCAGAAATTGGCTGGCTCCTGGGGTTCCCGAAATCAGTGGGATATTTGGGGAACTGCAGAGATCGGCTCTGCATCCGCTCTTTAGGGCGTAAGGAGGGTGAAAGTCTCCTGTTCCGTGCATCCTTTGGGAGAGAGCTGATCTGGGCTCAGTTAGTGGCTCCTCTTTAGAAGGGGAGATCTTTGTACTGTTAAGTATTTTTCTGTGCATCTTCTGGAGCAGCGTGCTTGCCAACAGGCATGCGATGATAAAAGAGCCACAATGAAAACACTCATAGAAGAGAGTAAAAAACATGGCAACTTTTATTTTGTTACATTTTTTGCCATTGTAAAATTAGAGTGACTAAATCCTCCTTCCTGAGAGTTTTGTCATGGCTCTAAAATGGACTTTAAGGATGTTGAACATTATGCAGGAAATGAGAGAGGCATGGCTCCAGACACAGAGGGACGTTTGGCTTGAGGAAATCTTTCTAACAACAGTCCCAGCCTGCTGCCTAACAAAACGTGGTTGTGAAGTTAGAGTTGATGGGAAGGGGGTGATATCTGCACGTTCTTGACTTCTGTTCCACGCCCAGCAAATTCCTAGAAGACTTTTTAAAGCCTGTGTTCCCAAATCTGGATGGGTAATAATAATAATGAATAACCACCTACATTGTTTAGAGGTTTTTATCCTTCAGTTGTCATGCATATATGAAATTCATTTGTCGTATGTGAATTCCAGGCCAAATCCACTACAAGCATCTTCTTGCAAAGGCTTCTGGACTCGTTAATAAATAGATTTTAGTTTTTGCCATCAAGATGAGGGGCTCACATTTTTAAATACACATAGACTTAATTTTCATTCTGTTTACTATGGTTGNANTATTTTTGTTCTAGATCTATCACTGAAGTTATTTGGATGACACCTCAAAATCGAGTTCTGGACTGTACTGCAGTGGGAGCCAGAGGCTGTCACAGGGAGCGACCGTTGCAGAGGGCAGGGGTGTGAGAACAGGAGGAAATGTAACCGATACCAAAAAATGTGCAATACTTTGGGCAAGAGCAAGGTGCTGTCTTGTTGCCAAGTGAGGTGATTGTCAATTGTGTGGATCGTGAGAAAGGATTTGTCCTTGTTGGATCCAAACTCTGACCTGGAATAGGTGGCTGCAGCTTGTCATTTACAAAAGGTCTGAGTTTGTCCATGTGTTTTGGCAGCCTCCACAAGGCAAGATAATGCAAGTCAAGATNACAAGCAGTGGTTTACCCTTGTTTACTGGAGAGGANATGCACCAGAGACAAAGTCGGCCTTTAGATTATATAAGCCATGAAAAAGAGGACTAAATTCTGTTATGTTTTTCTGCTTTTAATCTGGAATAAGTTTAGGCAGTTACTTTAAGGCAGTTATTTTGATATAGATATGCTGTAAGGGGGGATGCAGACGTTTCCATGTCCTATGGCAGTTGTCTTTGCAGCATAGTAGACTTTGACCCAGACTCTGTGCGAAACACCGATGTATACAGATGTATTTTGGCTGCTCCTTGGTTCCATTTACTTTACTGCCTTTCTGCAGGAAAGGTGCAACGATTCCTATCTGAGGTTTTGCATCCACTTGCAGGATTTACCTGGAGCTTTTATTTCAGGTTAATCTAGATAATGTTGCTTTAGTAAATTTTAAACTGATGGCTCCAAATATCTGCTGTTATCTTAATACGTGTCACTAACTCAAGCGCTGTTCCTATTCTCTTTGTATGCTACAGGGCTTTCCCCTTCACCTGCAGTGAGGGAAGCTCAGACCTTTACGCAGCAGTGTATTCCCAGTCTAACCTGCCTACCCGTTAGTCTCTTGCATAATATTCTCATTATCCATCTTTACTGTAAACATTGTAATCCTTTTGCTTCTACATCGCAGGTTCAACAGTGTGACCACTCTCTTGATTCATATACTCACTGCAAAGCCTCCATCTGTCTCATGGATTATAGATCTAAATTGGTAACTATCACTTGCTTGCAATATTTATTAGCAGTTATGTTAATTGCTCATACTATGTTTTCTGCTTCTGATAAATCTCTCTTGTAGTCCTAGCATTTGTGTAAGACTCCTTAAGGTTACGGCCTTATTTCCTTTATGAGCTTTATTCTTAGGACAGCATACGTTGGCTGTCAAAGAATTTCATTACTTGATAGAAATCTAATTCAGGATTTAATTTAATTGCTGAAAAAGAGTAACAAAAATATTGTTTTTCAGATGACAGAGCACATAAAGGAGTGAGTTTTTATAACAGGGAATTGACATAGATGTGTAATTTGTGAACTAGAGTATTTTAAATGTGGATGCACTTTTTGGGGAAAAAAACCCACAAGGTCTTAACTCTTTTGGAAAGAAGTTAGCTGCATGTCAGTAATTTCTCTCATAGATTACTGCTAAATTGTAAATACTAGAGATTAAGAAATCTTTTGGTTTAGCTACTTTTTTGTTTCTTTCCTGCCACAGAACTTACAGAATAGTTTCCCGCAGTCTCTTAGCATCTGCAGAGCTGTCTGCGATGCTCCTGTCCTATGTTTCTGTAAGAGCCTTGGCAGATGTGTGATCTGTTTGACTTTAGCACAATGTATTGACTTTAGCACGATGTATTGACTTTAGCACTGTGTACGTGGGGGTTTTTTTTAAACCTTTACCTTTATTTAGCCTCATTATTTCTGCTTTTACTAAAAGAGTGTATCTAGTAATCTCTTTTCTTCCTTCTGCCTGTGGATAGCCAGGAGTCTAACAGGTACAGCTGTGACTGTGCCCCTTCTCTTCTTGCCTGCCATTACCACTTACTCCTTCTAGACTGACAGTCATTAACATCTTCCTCAGTTTTTCTCCGTTGGCTGATCTTGAGTACTGGAACTTGGGAACAATAAAATGGAATTAAGAAAAAGGAAGTTTGGGCTCTGAAATAAAGGAAAGGTTTAACATTGGTGGCGGTGTAAGGCAGTAGAATACTATGTCAGGAGAAACAGCAGAGGATCTGTTGCTGAACATGCATGCTGGACCCAGCCTGGAGTAGCATGCTGTCAGAAGATCTTTGACTCTTAGAAATACAGAGGGGCAGTTTCACCCCCATTTTCTCATCTGCCTGATAAAAGAAATGTGTATGTGCTAGCGGATGGTGGTGAAGCAGTTAAACAGTCACATTTAAATTGCCACTGGTCCTATCTAATGAGAAACATATGTAGTAAATTTCAGTTTTGGCTTTAAAAATAAAGTGGTGACGTATATTAAAATATTTTTTTACTGTTAGAAATGCACAGAACTTGTAATATCAGAATACACAGGTTCGTAACAAGTTGAAATTGCAGATACATCTTCGTGTGTAGTTTGAAGTGTAAGTTCCATCAGTGTGACCATGCTTCATGGTTAACCGAGGTGACTGATCGCAGACAAGGAGAACTTCTTTTTCAAAGGCAATTCAGACTTCTTCCTTGTAATGTTATGAGAGAGAGTGGGATGTGGAAACAGCCATGTCTGTGAACAGACCCATGTGATTGCTAATACAGAGGTGCCTAAACTTTCAAGGTAATGATCAGATTTCTTGTTTCTTATCTGTGAGTGGATAGGGAAGAACAGCCCTCCGTTAGTTTGTGGCCAAAATGATAAAGGCTGGAAACACTTGAATTCAACAGTAGTTTTTTTCTGGAAATAAATGGATGGCAAGATATACCACTTCATTTCTAGCCGACACCATCAGCTTTAGACAGACAGTTCATGTACTGCTTTTCACTGAAGTTGGCTGTAGGCAGTAAATACTGCAGAACTGGGGCAGCAGTGACCACTCTTAGTGATTTGTAAGAGCAGTAACACTGGATGGTTTGTGTTGCACTACAAAGCAGTTTGATTCTTCACCATGATGTTGGTCACAAATTAAAGAGCAGAGCTGTGTGGAGCCATCTATGTGACACATTTCAGTGAGTACTGAAGGCAGTGAAGACTGGTTTCCCATGGAGGTGTCTTACGGTGATGAGCTGCCTTTTTTTTTTAAAAAAACTTCCTTAGACCAAAATAGAAAATAAAGGCAGGAGAGACACCTTGACTGAGGAACGTATTCTTTGGTGCCTAATAAGCTCTTACTAAGGTTTTATTGCGTTAGAGCATTTGTAGCATTCTCCTCCTATGTGGTTTCTCTGTCTATTAAAAGATGAGCTCACACTGGAGGCTTTTTCCTCAATAGCAAAATAATAAGGTATCTTATAGCTACATAACTGCCTATTATCGCAGAACTAACTGGAAGTGGATGTATTTAAGACCTTGTTCCCATTGCTAAAGCAAACGGGGAAAACAGATTGTCAATATTAGTATGGTCTTAGCGACAAAGAAGTGGGGATACCCAGGCAAAGAACTGAAAGACGGAAGGTCTTATATTGAAGTGTTCTCAGAACAATCTGATTGGCAGTTTTTTCTTTGCCCGTGTAATGGGTTTTCTGTATTCTAGCTAAATTTCTCCTGTATAGGTATTCTCTTGAGGATTATTCCAAGGCAGTCAAAATGGAAACAGTCACAAGCATTTCTCACACTCTGTGTGGCAGTCGTATTTGACTTGGTCTTCTGTAACAAAACCCTGGTTAGTCTGTACATCACTGTGAAACATCAGAGATGTTGCTGTGGTTGGAGTCATCCTAAGCAAAGAGCGTATGTAGCTGTGTACCCAGAGAGCAGGGGGTTACACTGCCAACTGAACCTCCTTTCACCAACGAGGGAATAAAATCCTCTGGGAGCAGTGGCAGTGTGAGCTGTTCTGACAAGTTGGATGGGAGCTGCCCGACGTCGGTGTGTCGTCGCCTTTTCCTTCCATGGCTGATGCTGAATCTCCGCCAGCCGCGGGGGGCCAGCAGGAGATGTGATTTCGTGGACCTTTCTCTCAGTAGCATAGCAACTGCCATCACTTCCCACTGCTTGGTCCCCTCGGCTTGGCTCCCTCAGCTGTGCTGGATCAGGAGCTGAACCAACCTTAAAAACAGCCCTGCAAAACACAAAAAGTTGTAGGAGGATTTATTTTTAACTGGGATCTCTCTGTTCTCTGAACCAGCTCTCCACGGGGTCCTCAGGACTGGCATAACTAGGGAGCGCTTGGAGCAGGGGTGGGACAACGAGCGAGGAAGAGAGGCGAGGAGAGATGGGAGAGAGGTCTGCTGGTTCCTGGCTTCAGGATTCAAGCACAAATTCAGGGGCAGCCTCATGAACGCTTTCAGCCCAAACACTGGTGCAGTACAGCTTCAGCGATGATCTGCAATCAGAGGAGTAGTCAGTAATTAGTACTAGAGTTCTTTCAGTTTCACTTTATTGACCAGAGGAGGTGAAAGGGAAAACTCAAATCTAAGCAAGGGGATGGGATTTTCTTTGAAATTTTTGTGCTCCGACGCTGCCTCTAATGACTGAAGGAGGTGACCTGCAGCATCTGCAGCGCAGCACAGTGGCACGCGCAGGCCAGCGAGTGTTGTGCTTCTATGACAACAGCCCCGCGTTCTGTGCAAGTATCATTTGATCTTATTCTCTGCATTGTGCTTCGAACAAAGCTGCTCTAGCTGGCCGCATTCTGTAATTGCTTTTTTAACTGAGATCTGAAAGTTGCATTTGTAGCCAGGTACGCTTTTGATTGTAGCAATCTAGGGGGGTTAATGGAAGCAGCAGTGTTTCATTTAAAAGATCAGCTTGGAGTGCACGGATGGATTCTGCGAAGGCAGAGGTAGGAAGAAGATATCGATTCCTGTATGATTAGTGGAATACTTATTTGTTAAAGGTCTGCCTCTGAATCTTTAAATGACCAGGCTTCAAGTGATAAGGACGTCTCGCTGTTTTCAAGCCTCTGTGAGTGGAATGGAGAAGTAGAGATTTTTAGGGTTTATTTTTCTTCTTTAGTAAGTGCACGTGTGTTCTCAGTGGCATTTGTGGAAGTTATGTATGTGTATGAAGAAGAGATATTACTCAAATAGAGAACTTCTTGCTGTCTTCCAGCTTGGTGATGGTACAGATCAACTAATCATCTGGATTCAAAATTTTTGCAGCTGATAATTTCTAACATTTGAACTGAGGCAGTGAGTGCATTGGTCTGAGCGTGTGTGTGTAAGTCAGCTGGATGTTGAACTCCTCATTTAAGAAATTCCTGGTAAGAACCACAAGGCATGAGTAGAAGAGCCCTTTTCTGATACACTAGTGAGAAGAAAATTTGTACTTGGGTTTTCTGGAGTGCTTGCAAAGGACTGTAGTCCTACTGAATAGCAGCTGAAGTTCAGAGCAGTGTGTATCGTGTATCAGAATCATGTTTTATCCTACAGAGTATCACTTGTGGGAAGATTTTGCAGCACTCAGTGCAGCTGTTGGCTATTGAGCTATGGCTAAAGTTCTTCAGAAACAGTCCTTGTTAATGCAATCTGTAAGCAAAATGTCTGCTGCCTTTTCTCTGTGAGAAAGTCGCGTGTGTTTAGATGGAGATAAACTGTTGTGCATATTTTACTGAAGTTTAACTTGGATTGGTTTTGTTTCCCCTGTGTGGGGAATTTAACTTAAATTTCATCCTGAGTTTAAATTGCCTTTGGACAGACTTTTGGTTTATAGCTGTGTAACTACAGTGAGTTTTGAACTATTTGGTTTGTTTTTTTCAGTGGGTGAAGTCCCATGTGCAGATGAGACTTGCTAAGAAAGAAAGTATTTGGGCCCATGGTGAGAGTAGACATTGGTGGGAGTTTTGTTCCCAAAGATGGCTACAAATCTGAGTTGAGGGGTAAAGTAACATTTCTTTGCATGCCAGGGGAAGAAGAGACTTTGGTCTCAACTCAGTGCTTTCTGACGCTGCACACAAGTAGCACGCGTCTTAGTTTGGTGGACGAGTAGCTGCTAATCAAACCTATGCTGTTGTTGCCGCAGTTTGCACAGCCCCCTGACTGGTTATAAGGAGCTGAGACCTTTTCTTGTTTGACGTGAGGTAGATTTTGAAACAGCATTACAGATGAAGAGTGTGGTGTATCTATTAAAAGGTAGTTTCCTTTTTCTGCTCTCTGTAGTAATTTGGTCTGTGTAGTTGTCTTCTGCTCTGTACAAACAGAGACAAAAAGGCAGGGGGTTGCCTTCTCCCACGGAGTGTCTGAGCTGCCTAAGTTGAAGTAGCCAGGGCTGCTCAAGTGAGTTCCACCCATCTCAAGATTTCAGACACTGCAGTTGTTTTTCAGTGTCTGAATCCAGTTCAGGGTCACAAGAGAAGGAGCGATCTCTGAGGCTGCATCTTCCCCCCTCCTCACCCCACTAATGTCCCCAATGCTCACCTCCCCCATAATCAAAAGGCATAATTTATCTGTTCCAAATGCCGCCTGCAGCCCCACCGAGCCCTCATGTTTTATGCAGGTGCTGTTTATTTTAATTGCAGTCTTGAGAGCAGATAGGTGTTGGATGGATTCAAGGTTTTCAGCTGAAATTCCTGGTGTTTCATCTGCTCCCATTGCTTTTTTTTTTCGTTCTGTAAATATTGAGGACAGAACTTTTCTAAAGATAAAATGGTGGTGGTGCATGTGCTAGAAATGCATATTTTCCCTAGTAGTTGTAAAAGGAATTAGCTAGGTTTACCTGCCTTGGAGGCTGCTTAATGAATTGCATAGTTGGATGCACTGTCAAATATTTTAGTTCTTGGTCGCAGTACTCCAGTTTATTGGAGGAACAGAAGTGGCACCCTGCCACAGCAGTCAAGAATGCTGTTTCCCCACTAGTATTTGAACAATCTGCAATAGCCATCTGTTATTCTTTTAAACACAAAGTGGTGCAACAGCTGTATTTCTTGAGTTTGGAAATCTTACCAGTACAAGTGGGTAATAGAAATTTAAAGCTAGGATTTGAAAGAAGGTCTCAAGCTGTTATCTTTATTCAGCAGATATAGCGGTTATGATATTAGGAAGAAGAGAGATAAGCTAAACATATGGTACACAGTTATGGGAAAAAAAAATGCTGAACTGCTCTTAAATCTGTTCTTTTTCAATGTTTGTCATTTTCTTAGATGGCTTCAGTAACAGATGCCAGATACAGGCAGAAAGATACTTCAGATCAAAATTTTGATTACATGTTCAAACTCCTGATCATTGGCAACAGCAGCGTGGGCAAAACATCCTTCCTCTTCAGATACGCTGATGACACTTTCACACCAGCCTTCGTTAGCACAGTAGGAATTGACTTCAAAGTGAAAACAGTTTATAGGAATGACAAGCGGGTGAAACTGCAGATTTGGGTAAGTGCCAGTGTTTTCAAAAATGCTTTATATTAATCCCAACAAAGATACGATGGTAAAAAGTAGCTTGTTTGGAAGATGATTTTTGAATTAATGTAGATTTTGATTGTTGCTAAGTTTTGTGTGGCTGTATCATTTGTATCCCTGCGGTATAGCTGAGTGAGTTCTCTTTGTGTTGCTGTCTCACTCAACTGGTGGGACTCCTGATACGGTCTTAATCAGCTGCTCTATCTTCTCAGGAGTCGGTGTACTATTAAACTGCAACAAACCCAAAGCAGGTCTGGAGCCCTTTGGTAGCACTTTTTGAGCGAGCACTAGTAGGTGAAGAAATTCAATGAACACTTAATGAGTGAACTCTAGGCATAGTTTCTACTGTCAGCTTACGTCCTCCAAGAAAGGTACTTGCATCTCCCTGCAACTCACGTGCCTGGTCGGCAGCGCCAAGCCAGCTCGCTTTATCCATCCAGGATTCCTCAGGGGGAGGGTAGAGGTATGCTTCAAACCACCTCTGCTGGCTTGACTTCTGAGTAGATCAAATGGGAAGAGAACTTGTGCAGGTAAGCTGGAGGCTTCCTCTGCTCCAACACCCAGTCATGGGACCTTTTCAGCCTTTTTGAATTGCAGCATCCTAGCCCCGTTTAAAAAAAAAAAAAAAAGTTCCTGAGCTGCAAGCAGTTGTGTCAGTAGCTCATGATGTTCTTTTTTATGAAAAGCAAGTGTTTTCTTTTATTCTACTTGCTGACAAATGACTTAAAGCCTAAAGTGTGAATGCAATTTATCCTGATGATGCTTAAACTCTTCTGTGTCCCAATGAATTATTGAGTGGGTTTAAAAAACCTAGGCTCAGATTGCTGTGTGTTAAAGTACCATGGGGCTCCAGCTGGAATTCCAGTTTGCAAGATTATTCTCTTCTGCTTTGCATGAAAAGAAAAAATCTCAAGCAGAAGATAGGAGCTAATATTCTCTTAAAGAATTTCAGAGGAGTTAGCTCACTAACTCAAAGTAGCTGTCTACGTAGTGGTTTCTCCCACAAGTTAAGCTTAAAGTTCAGGCTTGAAAAGTTAAAACTGTATAGTGTTTCTACCCAAACCCTGCCCTGGCTACGAGCGTAGTCTTCTAATTGATCTATACACACTTGATTTATTATGAATCTGTAATTATTGTATTTAAATGTGATATTATAATCACACTGTGATGATTGTGAATAGTCACAGTAAAATAGAATCTAAAATGAGGAACTTTTTTTTTAACTGCAACAATATCATTCATTATATTTCTGTGTTGCCAGGTACAAGGTACAACACATTATTTAATGAAAGATCCTCTTCATGTTGCAAAATCCTGGCATTGAAATGAATGTAGATAACCTGGCATGAAACTGTTTAATTTAATTTAGCGTTTGTGTAATAAGAGTGTTGGGACTTAAGGCCCCATGAGCAACTAAAGATGTCCATCTGGTTTGTCTGAATCTCCGAACATGAAATTCACTAATAAGTTGTGTAAAAGCAAGACAGAAAGCGCTATGAAATACTTGATTTTGTGCAAAGATACTGGGTTTAAAATGAATTAAGCAATAAGTTTAGTTAAACCTATTTGGAGGCTTTGGGGGAAAAAGGCTTTAATAACCTTAAACTTCCTATGAAAAGAGATGTCGGGTGGATTCCTCAGAGGGTGTTATCCGTAGGACCTGTAACTCTGGAGTTACCAACAACACTGTTGATTTAAAATTTGTTTTCAATAAAAGATTCGTGCAAGTGTTTGAAAGTTTCCAGTGTGACTTGTGCTCTTTTCTTCTCTCTTTCTGTGCTCCTTGCGTGGATCCCTGATGCGAGTCATGATTTAAGGACCCTAACAAAAGCATTAAGTGTGTACCTCTGTAAAAAACACAGTATTTGAACCTGTTTATGTCCTGCCTGTCCTGAGACTAAACTTGTAATTTCAATGTATTCTTCAGGGGATGTGTAGCAGTAGTGGGGGCCATTAGTATACCAAAACTGTGTGTTCCTATGTGTAGGGAGGGTTTTCTTACCAACCCATCTACCAATTACTTTTTTAAATGATTTACAGCTACTATTGAGTTTCTGTGAGTGTGGGACCCTGTAGCTCCATTGAACACTTTGCTTTGACTTGCAACTTTCCAGTAATGTTGACATTTTTTAAAATTATACTCCCCCTAAGCTTGATGTTAAGTCTGACCTGAATCAGGTGTATTGTGAAACTAAGTGAAGGAGGAGAAAGTACAAGTGTTTAAGTTAACCACTTCTGTAGAAGCAGTGATTATATTGGTTCCATGTATAATATGCATAACACAAAAGGCACTAGAGGCAACTGGAAAAAAAAAATTCGTGTAATGCAACTAACACCAATTGAGCAAATGTTTTTAAAGCAATGCTAAGATAGCTTAGCCTTTTATTGAAAGAAAAGGGGGGAGATGTTTGGGTTGATGTAGCTTGCGAGTTAGCATGACTAGGCCACTTAAGCAAAACAGTTCGCATAACTGAACAGGCCGCTGGAAAGGGCAGCTAAGAATAACGATTGAGAAAGTTCTGATAGTGCACATGATGTGGGTTAGCAAAAACAAGATGTGTTCAAGGACATGGAGGCGGTCTGTTGCTATTAGCGCTAGTGCATAGTTACCAATCATAAGGGAATATGGGGTGCGTGAGCAGCGCGTGATTGAAGTCTGTAGCCTATCCGAATAAGCGTGATCGTGTGTACAGATATGGAAAAATGTATATAACCACGCAAGCGGAGCAATAAAGGGAACTGACTGTGCATTGCATCAATGTGTGAGAGTCATTCCTGTCCCTACACGGATGCTGAAACTTGGCACACTTCAAAAGTCTTTATAAAACCCAGAGAGGAACACTTCTAGGAACCTCTAATATTCTCTGCTCCACAGAGCCAGGTCTCTTTCAGTTCATGGGTGCTTGTGCAGCTCTGAAGTGTGTGCAGCTGTGGCAGACTGGAGGTCTGCCACAAGGGCTCTGCACAAATAACCTTGTTTTGTGTCCTACAAATCTCAAGCCAGGGGGAGGCTGTGCTGTGCTGTGATCCAGACTGATCAGTGATCAGTGGGGCTTTCTGCATTGACTTTTCCTTGTGCTGAACAGAAGAGCAGAATATTTGGGTGTAGGACCCCAGCTACAAAACGCTCCTTGGGTTTTCTTAAAGTTAAGAAAAATTCACACAGCTTGAAGTGCCAAGCAGCTGCACATAAAGACTAACAGCGTGCCACTGTGTCAGTAAATGTCTTTCTGGCCAGTCTCGTGGTTAGTGTCTCCAGTAGAAATTGGTAAGCATTTTTAAGGTAGAGAACTAGCTTTTGTGTTTGTGCTGAGTTTGAGAAACTCCCTATTTTGTGAACCAGGATTTGACAAACTGTGAAATGGTATGATCAAAAAAGTGTGCTGCTCTGTTTAATTTTGATGTCATTAGTGGGCCTCTTGCTTTGTTGACATGAACACCTCGATCACCCAAACTGATATTTTAAGAAGTCCTCTCAGTTGTGCTAGTAATCGAGCAGTCTGGGAAATGATCTGCTTTGAAAAGACTTGAAAGGGATATCTCTTGAGTTTGAGAGGAAAGAGAAATAGCAAAGACATTCATCATGTTTTTAAGGTAGAATGATAGCTCTGCTGGTAGAGAACAAAACAGTAAAATGGTCCGGAGAGGGGTTGTGTGAAATAATGTCTTGTAAGTTGTTGGCTTTTTTTCTTTAAAGAACTCCAAGATCAGTTGACTGTGTTTTAATTTCAAGTCTTTTCTGTCTTGTTTAGGAATGATGGCTTTATGTAAGTAGAATAAATGACCTTTACTAAGAAAGTTAATTTTGTAGTTGGATGAGGTGTTGTAATTTAAGCATTTCTAATTTAAAACATTACTTACATAAATATTTTCATATATTATGTAGATATTCGAATATCTACATAAATATAATTCTTGGATTAGAATTTTTTTATGCCACCACCATCTGTAATAATACTTTCATACAGAGCATCTCCCTTATATTTGTAAGGACCCAGTTTGTAATATCTCTCTGCATTTGTGGTGTATATGTGGATTATTTCTTTCTTGACCCAACAGTTGTGTATTCCTGGAGTTACTAATTACTGATTACTGAAGGAAAGCTATTATATTTTCAGCTAGGTAGATGTTTTATACTATAAATAAATCTCAAAGGTAACATTATTATGTTCTTAGCAAATGCATACAGTTAATACTCAACGCAGCATTCGGGTTGCCTAGCAGCTAGACAAGGCCACTTTGTCCAGATCCGGTTGGAAGCAGGGTGAACAAATAAAAGTGATTTGGGCTTTAGGCGAGAGCAATGTGAGATTTCTTTTTTTCCTTCTGTGTGTTTGTGTGTCTATTGGTGGTAAGTAATAATGCTCGTAAGTAATAATAACAGCAGAACTCTTGAGCAATGCAGCACTGAGGTTAGCTGCTGGGGAGCAAACTCTGGTGCTTCGTGCTGGCCCCGTCTAGGTTAATTCCATGAGCTCTCTGGGTCGTAATGCAAATCTGCAGATGGAAAATCATTGGCAGTGTTTAGCCCAAAACACTTGCACACCACAACACTTGACACACTACACAAGATTTGCTTTCTGTGAAGAATTTCGTTACAATTATGTTATACTTTTGTACAGCACCCTACACAGTGGAGTCTCATTTTTGTTGCACGTACTACACATAACACAAACATATATGTGATTAATAATAAACATAACTAAACATAGGGTTTGGCAGCTGATGTTATGGCTGAAAGTACTTTCA
>Ga0065711_1042007_pt1:0-7500 | contig 15725 bp, 7 predicted proteins | sample Hoacrofraction12_FD_59098 | JGI IMG/M metagenome (GOLD analysis project Ga0065711, IMG submission 59098) | Hoatzin crop microbial communities from Cojedes, Venezuela - Epithelial fraction 12 v2 (version 2) | ecosystem: Host-associated > Birds > Digestive system > Esophagus > Crop | place...
TACCTGCCGCTTGAATAAATTACCTATTGTTTCAACTTTGCGAAACTGTTTCAGTGAAAGTCCTTGGAAGGGCTCTGGCAGGCTAGTTGAATATCAGACTCCCCTTACCCCCCCTTTTAACGTGACAATTAGAAAGCACAGTTCCAAAATTAACAGCACCCCGAATGAAGAGACAAACCTCCCATTCCATGTCCACACTGGATGGACAAGCATGAGATCTTCACTGTAAAACTGGATATGAAACTAGACAGAGTACTGTTTTGGATGCTAAGAGCTGCTTTGGATGAGCTGTCAGCACCAAAAAGGGGACAGACAAGAATGTCCACATGGAATGCGGACAAGAGCAGTTAGATATTTCTGAAAGCCTCACGAGAGATCTCCAGAAACCTGGTCTAGAGGAATCCAGGGAGGTAAGAACAGCTGTCTGTTAGGATCTATGCTGCTCTTCGGGAAGCCAACACCAGCCAGAAGTAACGAAGAACAAGCAGTGTAACAAGTCTCCACTGTAAGCTCCTGCAAGGAACTGCAGGAGAGAAACATCTCTAAAACATTACAGATCACCTTCTAGATGCAGAATGTCAGCAGAATGTCAAAAGCCTTTTCTCAACTATTTCCATTAAGCACCTGCTGTCTTAATACCAGTAAACCATTGATTTGACAGTCATGGCTTTTCTTACAGGATAACGTGTATAGAAAGTCACAAAACACATCAACCTTTGTAGAAATCCTAATTGTTTTGTAGGAAATGTAACCCATCTTCAAATCTGCAGGTCCCAGCTTTTAATCAGGGCAGAAAATTAGTGCCCATGGCAATTCTGTATTTCCATCTTTATCTCTATCCACGCTTCAAACTCAATATGGAGTTTTGACTGAAACGCAGCAGTAAGCAGTGGGGGCTTGCAAAGCACTGCTCTCGGGCAGGGTTTTTAGAGTTTTCCAGGATTACAAAACTCAGAGGAACAAGACGTACAGTGCACCCTGGTATCCCTGGAATGTTTAAGAATCTTTGAATCTTCTCCGCAAGTTAAATCCAAAAATGACTGCACAGAACAACTTTCACATGAAATGAAATTCTACTGAATGCCGACTGATTTAATAACGACAAACGGCAAGACAAGCAGTCTGCAGCAAGACAACTAGTGCACGGGCATTACGTGTTCTCTTCCTTAAGAGAGTACTTTCCTTAACAACTGGGAATAAAAGCCAAGCTTACCACATTTATTAAATCAAAAAACAACAAACAAGAAACCAAAACCAAACACACACAAAAACCAGACCACCATCAACACAAACAGTATTTGTACCAGCTGAGTATCTTTGACCCAAGAGAAATAATACTGAAAAAGATCAGAGGCAACGACAGTAAGCGGATTATGTATTACAAACAAAACGCACTTGTGTTTTAGGACTGTAAAAGCAGAAGAATAACACGAGAGACCAGAAAGGCAAACTTCTGATCTGCTAAAAGCTGTTCCCAGAGTAACACATCCAGTTTTGCTCAGTATCAATAATATGGAAGCAGTTTAAAGGCCACCAATGAAAATTGTAAGGGTAGAGGGACTGATCCTATGGGCAAAATAAATTAAGGGGAGTACGTTAGTAAGTTACGCAATGTGGTTATTCTAAAACATATACAAATCAAAGAAGCAGAGATGCATTACTTCCCAGCATAGGCCACACAGCAGCCTTCCAAGAATTCAAATAAAAATATACAACGCAGAATGATCAGAGTAACACTGGACAGAAGGAAAACGAGTATAAAGGACTAAAAAGACAGCAGAGGACACATTTTAGATGGTTAAAGGTGACACTAAAATAGACAGGATTCTGCAGCGCTATTAACCTGTCCATGCCATTCAGCGATTACCACAAACGTTCAGAAAAATTGAACAAGAAAATTGGTGTGGAGTTGCTTCCAGCACTAGAAAGCCTGTAGAAATTTCCATATAAAAGTCAGGCACTCTGTTTCAACACAGAATGACATGCAAAAAACGAATGTTCTAGTGATTTCATCTGGATTATGCTGAACTAGTATTATTGTGGTGATGATTCTAGCACTATTTTGATGACTATTTGGTTTGATTGCATGTGTAAGCACCCGAATATCAACAGCATTTTCTCCACCCTATGAGATAATGCATAAATTACATTCATGAACAGAATATATTTTCACTCCTGAGAATTTTGTAAGGGCATACTCTCCCACAAAGATCCAACAAAGGGACAGTCATTTATAGCTAATGATATCCAATATACCTTCATATTAAACTTGGACCTCAGACATCCTTACAAGGAAATTTTTGGATTATCAAGTCTTTTTGCAACTTCCCACCAAATCTTGCTTTCAGAGAAAAATTCAAAACTGCGATGAGGTGACCATCACTTCAAACGCAAGCACTTCATCTCGTTCTCAGGGATAGGTATGAGCAAAACTGCCACCTTATACATGCCAATTTTTCTCTTCATCAGACGGCAGGTTCATAATCACTGTCTAAAGGTAACAACTGCTCTTAACACAACCTGGTATTAAATGAGTGCCTTTATCCAAAACACCCAAGAAAGTGCTGTTCATGTAGCAGTTGCCACTAAAACACAGTGCCACCTCTGGGGCAGAACCGAGAGGCTCTTGGTGAAGAACAAAGCCACAGAATTTCCATTCTAAAGGAAGAGACAGGAAACAGGTGATTCTTGTACTTAACATTCTTGAAAATTCTTGGTTTGTTTTTTTGTTTTTTTTTTAATCAGACTGCAGAATGGTCGTTGGTAAGAATAACCAACATTCCCTCTCCTTCAGCCAAGACTGCAGCAGAAGCATAGTTAACCAAGTCTAGAGCACGAATAAAATTACACGATGCACAAGGAGCTCGTGTTGCAACATGGCCAGGACTTCTCAGAACACAGACAAAGCAAGTGACCAGGCAAAGTGGAGCATTTCCTACTGCAGCCAGAGGCATGGAAGACTCAAAGCGTTACATGCATACTGTACACAAACAGGACCTTTTTCATCCAAAAAGCGTGCATTGCAATTTGATACAAATGTCAATGTTCACTGAAAACATGATACATTTTAAGCGTTACCGCAATGAGAAGGAAATTTTTACTTGAATTTGTCAACTAAGAACTTCGGAATTTTAGGTACCAGACAATTATAAGTCCTTGATGCACAGATCTCCTCAAAGTTTCATTCAAAGTTTATGTGAGCTTTATGCGGGCATCATAAGACTGCTTCTGCTTCCTTTGTTCCACAACACATGACTGATATTTGGCATAACCTTTCTAGAAAATTTCTCTGATGGGTTTTTTTGTTGTTGTTGTTTGATTCACTGGGGGTTTAGTGGGGTTTTGGCTTGTAGATTTTGTTGTTGTTGCTTTGGGTTCTCCCCACTCCCCACCCCCAACAGAAAATTATTAAGCATTCAGGTCACAATTCATATTAAGATAATACAGATTATGAAATAGGCCACTCCTATAGTCATTAACACTGTGATCTAATTTTACACAGTATTCATAACACCACAAAAAGAAAACATCATTTGGACATCTAAACCCTAACATTATACTACCAGGCAAAATCATATAACGAATAGACCTTTTGTTGGCTCCTTGCCATCTACAAAAACGCATGTAAAAATATTTGACTGATTTTATAGAAAGATGCCATCAATGGATGATCAATCCACCAATGGATGATTATCATAAAAATAATTTTTCACTTTGAAAGTATTATTAAGCAGAGAATAAAAAGGCATGCACTGCCTGGAAGAATCTGGCATTTTTTCATTTTTCATCTTAAATCTGGAAATAGTGTTTTATTATTTTTCCTTTCAGAATATGGATAAAACAAACTGTAATCTGAAAAAACAATTATCAAATTCTTAGTATGATACAAGTACCTATAACGCAAACTGCTTCATTACACTAGAAAGTGTCATGAGATTTGGGGCAATGATGTAATTCAAAGTATTCTGGTTTTTGATGGGAAAGTTATTCTGATAACGATATGTTAGGCGTGATCTAAACCAAGATTTAAGAATCTTCTAGATAAAACACTGGAGCAGAAGAGACACTGATGCTTATTTACACTCTGTGCTTCCATGCTAGGTCACCTCTAAGAAACTCATTCAAAACCTGGGAGAGACAGCTAAGGACAGATTATTTCCCACATGCAAACTGTTTCTGTTTACTCAGCCTCAAGGACTGTCCAGCCCAACCATACACACACCTCTTAAATTTATTCTGTGTTTGTATTATGTAAGCACGAGTACGATTACATGTTTGAAAGCCAATCGATTTTGGAAGTGTGGGGCATTATTCAGCAACTCTTGTAGATAATCACAGGAAGTTTTAAGAAAACAAGACATCTAGCAACATAGGATCGAAAGTTGGCAGTGTTTGTCAGCATGACACACTCTGAACACGTGGATATCTTCGGAATTACACTGATGTAACCAGGCTGAGATTAAGCTAACTCAAAATGGATCTCAAATTACAGGAATTCAATGCTAATAGCAAGCACAAAGAAACCAACTACATGCAGAACCTAATCAGCACCTTAACACCAAAGTGTTTCCTCACCAGTTTCAACTGACAAAGATCAAAATCCTTAAAAGATACTTTAAAGGGGTAAAGTAACTGCTTGTACAGTTGCATATATATAATTTGGAGATCCATCTATTTTTTTTTTCTTCTTCTTTTCTAGCCAAATCATCAGCTAACAGAGGGAAAAGGTCAGGGTAAGAAAGAGGTAAAATGAAGGGTGAACAACAGCATTTAGAGCAGTATGACAGGGCAGTACCTTTCTAACAGACAGAGATTTAGCAGGACTAAAGGCCTGCTCTGTGAGATCGAGCCCTTCAATAGATTCCGTACAGTCTGAGAGGGGAGCATCCTGCAACAGTAAATCGAGTAAACAGAGCAAACCGAGCCCAGGCTTTAAAACATCAACCAAAAGCATCATGATGCTTACTAGAAACATGCAAAGAAACAGAAACTGGCTGATAAAATTGCAAATGACAGTGAATCGACATGCACACAATATGACACCCAACATGAATAATGCCATGGTGATGGTAAGACTTGCCAAGCTTTTTAAAGTATATCAGAAAATACTTTTTTGGGGCAGTTAAAGCACTCAGATATATAGAGCTTTAAAGTCATTCAGCTCTACAGTATAACCGTACAGCTCTAATTCTTACTTTAATTTTGAAATATGACTCAAAGTCATTTGTATATCCAGATATACTGCTTTTAAATTTTATTGATGTATAATAGCTTTTTCCCCCAAACTGCTCTTCAAATAAAATATTACGAAGCATGATAAAACACATTTAACACACAACAGTACTGCCTCATAGTGAGCCTGCTGTGCCCAGTATTAATACTCCAAGACACATAAACTTGGAAAACAAACAAACAAAAAGTTGTCACAAAGCCCAACTAGTTTTGAACAAGACTCACCCATATAAATAAGCCTCCCAAATGTCATGCATTATATTCAGCAAAAAAGCCAAGAAGCATCCTCCACAGACATGCTTGGGCTACATGGCTGAAGCCTCTTAAATTTCTGACCCTACGCACTCTCGCAAAGACAATGGTGTTACCTCTAAGACTTACCTTATAAACAGTTACTCTCTGCCAATTAAAGAATAATTTTATAGTGATATATTAGGTGAAAGCACAGGATATCATAGATTAACTTTAAGCTAGTAGCTTTAGGCATTTCATACTCTCACCTGTACAAGACTCCTGTCCACAACTACCCCAGAAAGAACCTGGGATTGAGGGCCCGCAGTTTTAATATCTTGTAAATTTTGCTCTCGGATCTGTAAAGGAAAGCAGCAAAGTACAGTCACATGAACAACAGAGAAAACTTTAAACCACATTTTCATATTTCAAAAAGGGGTGGGTGAACCTGCCAACAGGCTGCAGCTAGTGCCGATCGCTATGGCCCTACCTATCAAATAAAGCCGTGCTTATAAACACCACTTTGTTGAGGAGATATGGACTCAGGTTCCTAGCTGGTTCCTCACATTTCTCAGAATTCAGTCTAAGTACCACAGCATGCACTGGCTTTTGCTTTTTAGTACTGGCCCATGGTAAAACTCTACAGATCAGATAACAGACAACTCCAGTTTATGAAGAACAGCAAGGAGAGAAAAGCAGCACAGCAGTCATGTTTATGTAAGTCTATTGCACCTGAGCAGCCATTTACAGGTTTCTGTCACAGGCAACTAGTCACTGATACTGCACCACAATATCATTTTCCTACAGAACTTACTGTAAAACACTGCACAACATTCAATTTTTGGCTCTAGTCAGGACCATATTCTCAAAAGGGCATATAAGTATTTTTCTATACATGAACTGATACTCCAGAGTACTCAAGATACATCCCTGTTGTTGCATCTTAAATACCTCCTGGTTCTTTCTATACAGAAGATGGGAACAGAAACCAGATATTTAAATCTAGGTATTATCTATTTAAATCAGATATTCTACAGTGGTAAAGAAATCATACCGACTCAAAAATTATTTCTAAAATATTCTGCTTCATGTTCCAAGATAAATGAAGAAAAGCATGCATCCAGAAAGACCTTTACTTTATGACTAGAGGACATTCAATTTATATAAAAATACATATGCACAGGAGCATACAAACACAAGGTATTATTAATACCTGGTATTTCAGCAAGCATGAAGATCCTGCATCACCTCTAGTTGTTTCCACTCTACCACCCTTCTCATTATCAGGAAAGTAAAATGTTTGAAGTTTTATTTCTCTCCTCTTAGTCTTTTCATTCAAGTTTTAAATAAAACAATATTTGTGTTTGAAACCAAGAAACTCCTTAGCAATTTCACCAGACTTCTCCTTTCAAGTGATTATTATTTTACAGTGTTGAGTCAAGAAAAGCGAAAGCTCTGTCAACCTTATACAAATTATTTTAGAACAAATCGATATTCCTGCTAGTATCCCAACACACAGACTTTCCTGTGACATAATGATAACTCCCATGTTCCATATGACCATCAGTTAGAAGTAGCAAAACCACCCAGAAAAACCATTAACAAGATAACAGTGCATATTTTATACTTTAAAAGAAATAAAGTAAAAAAATCCCAACGCATTCAATGCTTTCCTGTTGGTAGATTAGTGACAAGAAGATCTGAAATTCAAAGACTGGAAAATTAACTGCTAGGTCACTTCAAAAACATTAACATGCAGTTCCAAAGGCCAAAAATATTTCTGCAACAATCACAGCATATTATAATATAATAAAATACAATATGGAGAGAGATCCACAGACTTCTTTGTCTAGGCCACAGTTTCACCTCGTGAAACCCAAACAGGACAACTGGTCACTAATGTAAAACTATGAGTTCAGGAAACAGAATTACTATTATAAACTCAGTGGTGGCTGTTTCAGAGGTACCCAGCAACTGGGCTGACAGTCACAAAATATAAGACAATGAAAATCTTCATACAGCAGACAGTAATACCAT
>Ga0065711_1042007_pt1:12500-15725 | contig 15725 bp, 7 predicted proteins | sample Hoacrofraction12_FD_59098 | JGI IMG/M metagenome (GOLD analysis project Ga0065711, IMG submission 59098) | Hoatzin crop microbial communities from Cojedes, Venezuela - Epithelial fraction 12 v2 (version 2) | ecosystem: Host-associated > Birds > Digestive system > Esophagus > Crop...
TGATTGTCTCTACTCGTGGTGTTTTTCTCTCCTACTTTGTCTGAATTATATTTTGTTTCCCTTTTTACCTTCCCTAATACACCAGTTAAGTTGTTGCCTGCTTTCTTCCATATTTTGCTCAGCATTTAAACATACAAAAAGGACATTTAACAGTTTTTCTAAGAAGTTTCCACCAGCAAACTGTTTTCAATGCGGCTCAAAGAAAAACAGTGTGAATGGCCTACATCCCAAAGCACTCTGGTTACTTATAAAGCTAGTTGTAAAGAAACTTCAGCCCTGAGTATGCTTACTTTGCTTTCTTTGCCGAGTTTCCGTGCATTAAGCACTGCTGAGCCATTATCTTGGCTGCTGCACCATCTCTGAATGACCAAAGCACATCTTGAGTAATTATCTACCACCTAATGTAGTTAACTATCCAATATAATGTTGGATACCTGGATAAGCTTGAGAAGTGTGCTCGTGTGAACCTCATGAGGTTCAAAAAGGGCAAGTGCAAGGTCCTGCACACTGGCTAGGGCAACCCCCCCCGCTATCAACACAGGCTAGGAGATGAAGGGATTAAGAGCATCCCTGCCGAGAAGGATTTGGGGGTACTGGCGAGTGAAAAGCTGGACATGGAGCCACCAATGTGCACTCACAGACCACAAAGCCAACCATATCCTAGGCTGCATCAAAAGCAGCATGGCCAGCAGGTTGAGGGAGGGGATTCTGCCCCTCTGCTCTGCTCTGGTGAGATCCCACCGGGAGTCCTGCGTCCATATATGGACCTGTTGGAGCAGGGTCAGTGGAGAACACAAGAATGACCCGAAGGCTGGAACCCCTCTGCTGTGAGGAAAGGCTGAGAGAGTTGGGGCTGTTCAGCCTGGAGAGCAGACAGCTTCAGGGAGACCTTATTGTGGCCTTCCAGTACTTACAGGGGGCTTATAAGAAAGATGGAGACAGGCTTTTTAGCAGGGCCTGTTACGATAGAACAGGGGGTAATGGTTTTAACCTAAAAGAGGATAAATTTAGGCTGGATATAAGGAAGAAATTTTTTACAATGAGGGTGGTGAAACACAGGCACAGGTTGCCCACAGTGGTGGTCGATGCCCCAGTCCCTGGAAACATTCAAGGTCAGGTTGGATGGGGTTCTGAGCAACCTGATCTAGTTGCAGATGTCCCTGCTCACTGCACGAGGGTTGAACTAGATGGTGTCTAAAGGTCCTTTCCAACCCCAACTGTTCTATGATTCTATGACAGCATCATCTGCGTGGATCCTGTCAGGTGCATATGCATCACATTACCATGAAGACCACAGTTAAGTATACAAAAGAAGAAAATTAATCAAATCACAAATCAGAAGACTATGTCTGATTATTACAGTGACCGTATTTTTTAATATGTTCATTACCACTGTCTACAGTCACCATTTTGAGCCTTCTGACAGGAAAGGTATCATCTTTCCCACTAAACCTGGATAGCAAATGGTGGTAACTGGTCATTCATTACAGATGAGATGTTACTGAAACCATTTTGTCTGAAGACTTTTATTTATTTGAAGTCTGTCTTTTGACCTCTTCTAGTAGAGTCTTACAAAGTCAAATCATGCCGTACCCTGCACCTGATAAAACTTTAACACTGTCTTATACATATTGGAAGGGGATGGGAACAGAGGGGAGGACACAGACTAAGGAGTAGCAAGCACCACAGTAGTCTCATTTGGAAGTGCAAAATCATACAAGGATCCCACCAGTAACTACCAGATTATGAACACAGAAGTAAACCTGCTATCTGCACAGAGGACGCCTGAAGCATTCTGTGACGCTTTCCACGTTGTTTCCTCCTCTGAGGGCCCTTAATCTTTGGGAAAGAGGCGGCTGCAGGCCGTATACACTATCCCAACTACACACAGCCCATTCTTTACTAATGTCTCTTATTGCAGCTTTTAAAGTATTTTATACACTATCATAAGAAATAGTTAAGACGAAAACGCCTGCCTTACCAGATTATCCAGCATTCGCATAAGAGCTTCAAATTCCTGTTCGCCAATCTGCCATTTTGGATGGGATACAGTACCCTCACCTGCTGGAGACTCAGGGGAACGAGACTTGGCTTTATACTTTCCAGGATCTAAAAGCACTAAATTGTCAGGTCCACCTGCACTGGCGAGGGTACGTACCTTAAAAAACAATAAAGTCATCTTTTAGTTTCTTGGGGAGAGGGTAATGACATCAGCAAAACAGAAGAAATCTACTTCATTTTAAAGCTAAATAAATTAACAAACTTGTATATAAGTTGCCTTAAGGCCTTGAAAATATCTCTGTTTTAATAGGCAGTAATCATCAAATCGATGGTTCCAATACAGTATTTGAATATTGCTGGTTAAACCAATGTTTTGGATGCCCTTACAAAATGTAACGATTTCACAAATCACCCGGTCAGTTTAGATCTAGAGTTTAACCAGTAAACTCCACAACTATTAATCTGTTTGAAGGTTAATATGGCAGACTGCATTACTACATAACATACTAAAACTCTTACTTGAATCTCACAGGCAAGCACTAAGTTATGAATGTAGTAGAAAGCCTCCTCAACAGTCTCGCCAACAGATACCAAGCCATGGTTTCTGAGAATAAGGACCTAGAGAGACATTGCAAAGATAGTTAACAGCAGTAAGGTGTTTTCTTGCTCTTGATTAAAGAATATACCTCCCCCATCTCCACACACATACTTTTCTTTCATTCCAGATGTAAATACCAACCTTGCTTTTAGGTCCCAAATTTTTCTGAATAACCACCTTTTCTTCATCATCCACCAAAATACCATGGTAGTCATGATAAGCTACTTCCCCTAGCGAAAGTGCTTCAGGTGAAATCGGCAAGAGACCACACTTCATTGCAGAAACCTGAGAAATATTAAAACAACTAACTTAATTTCTTTCAAGAGAAAAAAATGGAAAAAAAGAAAATATCATAATGATAAAAACTATAATAAAAATATATTTTTACACATTATATATATGTGTATATATACTCCATCCATAAAGCCTCTATTTTTCCACAACTTTTGGATTGAATAGGAAAGCCACATTGATCTTGGGTCTGACTCCGTATGTCTGCTTTTACATGACAATATGAAAAGAGTCGGGGGGGGGACGGACCACCAAAACCAACAAACCCAAAATCTACTGCATTCTTGTTTCCTTTCACTCCACTCAGTGATTTCTGCCCCTCCCCCCCCCCCCCC
>Ga0065711_1042008_pt1 | contig 15725 bp, 11 predicted proteins | sample Hoacrofraction12_FD_59098 | JGI IMG/M metagenome (GOLD analysis project Ga0065711, IMG submission 59098) | Hoatzin crop microbial communities from Cojedes, Venezuela - Epithelial fraction 12 v2 (version 2) | ecosystem: Host-associated > Birds > Digestive system > Esophagus > Crop | place...
GGCTACAAAAATGATCCGAGGGCTGGAGCACCTCTCCTATGAGGACAGGCTGAGAGAGTTGGGCTTGTTCAGCCTGGAGAAGAGAAGGCTGCGGGGAGACCTGATTGCAGCATTTCAGTACTTAAAGGGAACCTATAGGAAAGATGGGGACAATCTTTTTAGTAGAGACAGCAGTGACAGGACAAGGGGTAATGGTTTTAAACTAAAACAGGGTAGGTATAGGCTGGATATAAGGAAGAAATTCTTTACAATGAGGATTGTGAAACACTGGAATGGGTTGCCCAGAGAGGTAGTAGAGGCCCCATCCCTGGAAACATTCGGGACTGGGTTGGACGGGGCTCTGAGCAACCTGATCTAGTTAGCGGTGTCCCTGCTTGCTGAAGGGGGGTTGGACTAGATGACCTCTAGAGGTCCCTTCCGACCCAAAAGTTTCTATGATTCTATTCTATTCTATAAAATTTACACAGGTAGTTTAGGATGTGTTGACTTCAGTGTGTGTAAGCCCAACTCATCAGTGCGACAAACACGTGCCTGGAAGCCAAGTTACCCTTGGGCGTATGGTACTTATGGGTAAGCCATTGATAAGCCGCAGTATCAGGTTTTTTCCAATGCACTTAACTTTTTTCATCAACTTCCTGATGTTTCTTAAAAATCCTGATTGCCCAGTGATTTATTCTCCACTGAGAATAAATAAAAAACTTCTGAGTGCTTTCGGGTATTTATTCAAGTATTTGATTTGGAGCTGGAGTCTTCTATCTTGTGCAATTCAGCAGAAAGTACCAGCTGATTTTATATGAAGTGATGTGGTCAATGGATTTTAAATGGACTGTTATCATAATCTGTCTACTGCAGAGCACAGACCCTATGAATGCATCCGCTAATTCACATTTTAAGTATATCTGAACACATCTTGGTAAAAGTCTTCTGTCCCCAAAATCAAGAGTTTTAATTTAATTATTATATCTATATTTGATTATTGACCAGTGAAAAGATGACCAAGTTACTTAATGAAATATCTCATTAGTCAAAAGCACTAATTCAACCAAATAAAAATTTTATGCAGGAGAATTTCCAGTGTCCCTAAATATAAAACAGAAAATGTTTGGATTTTTCATGTGATAGAAATTTTCTTTTCCTATTTCAGTTAATATTGGGTTTTCATTTTTAAATAATAAAGGCAAATAATGGCCTTATTATAAATTACTGATATGAGAAATTTTGTCAAACTAGGCTCTTCTGTGAAGATTTCTGTTCAAAAAAATATAAATCCATATATTCTGAGTTAAGTCAAAATAATTTTTCAGATCCTTTAAAAACCTCATGAGAAGGAATTCTACCAAGAATTTTCCAACCAGCTTCAATTAAAGATTTGTGGTTTTAAATTTGTATTTCTGCTTCTGAAATTATATTTTAAATAAGCATTTATGCAGCATTTATAGTATAAAAGCACCACATGGTCTGCATGTTCCTTATTATCGCCATTCCTATAATATTGATTGCAGCTGCATTCGTGGAATATTTTCTGAGCCCAGATTTAATCTTTCTCCTGCCACTATAAGGACATTGATAAGAATTAATGTGTCACTGTGCTCATAGACAATACTGATGATAAGAGACACCCTTTTTGGTTTCAAACAAAAAGAATTAATGTGTGTTTTTTTATGAATACCATATTCCACAGATAGACGAATGCCTCGCTGAAAGTTCAGTCTAGCTACGTGAAACAATAGTCCCGAGGACCGAATGGATTCTACTGCTTCTTTTGTAGAGATGTGGAGCAGAGACTTCCTGAAAACAAGAAGAAAATCAACAGAGACTATCTGTACATCGTGATGCTGTTACCAAACATTGCTTTGGAAAAAGCCGTCAGAAACTCCACATGTCCCAGCTGTGACACAGAAGAGAGGAAAGCCACAAGCCCGGCTGAATTCGCACTTGGACTCACAGTCACAGAAGTTCAGAAAACTAGGTGAGTTATGAATATTTCAAAATTATTTTCATAATTTTGAGAGGCTTCTTGCCTCTCATGGCATCTTTCACTCCATAGCCACTGCTGGAGAAAGGAGTCCTACCCATGATCTGACCCATCACTCCAAACTTGCCATACACGTGCTTGTTGTAGCTCCCATGACTGTTCTGCACTAGCAGTGCCGCTGATGGACACAAATCAGTGACAGCTGACTGAACAAGCAAATTGGAAGGTAACAAAACAAAAAAAAATGTATAAATATGTACAAATATAAGTATATAAGGGAGTAAAAAAACAAAGACAGGAGAAAAACAAAGATTGTGGCTGTTGTCAGGATGCAGCCAGAGAGGAAGGGACACCTTTTCTTTCATCTTCCCTCTCTGGCATTGCTGCCTTCAGAGTCAGGGAGGATCAGAGTCAGCTGGGAGCCAGACAGCGGAGGACAATCAGTAGGCATGATGTGAGGGTCTGCTTCTACTCCTCCCCGCTCCGTTTCACTTAATCATATGCTTAAACTTAAGTGACAAAGTGAATCAGGCCCACAGTTGTGTCTGAAAGCAAATGGTGTTTGGCTCTATGGGAAATTATTCTTGCAGTTTTCTCTGCTCTGCTGCTCTATAAAGCTTTTGAAAATGTAAAACCATTCAAATGATGAAAGAGCACCATTCCCTTTGACTTTCAGAAGTTACTCAAGGGTCTCTGCTTGTCTTGGTGACAATCATGAAAATAGCTTTCCAGCAGTTGACACGGACTCTTTGTTACCCTATGGTCTTTTCCCCAAAGAAGCTTTAAAGTCACTCTTTGTTTTCTCCTCTGCTAAGTCTGTGCCTGTAACACTGCATAGTTTCCAAACTGGTGTTAATTAAGCTCACAACTGTCAAGGACACAATAAGCTTTTAAAGGAAGCAAACAGCCATCCAAACATGGTTAAATAAACACAGTGTGATTACTAGTGATAAAGTCTTTTCGATTTCTGTAAGCCAATACCTGGTGAAGGGTTGGCAGGCAGGGAAGGTCTACAGACCATCTATTTCCTGATCTGCTTCCTATTTCAGAGAGGAAACAGTTTTCCCCTGCCATAGGTGCTTTAAGGGCAGTATGCTGTGCCCAGGCGGCTGCCCCCAGCACCATCCCAGACATCCCTCGCTCTCCAGGGCCAACTGGAAACACCAGCCTGCAAACGACCAACAGGACAGGGGGTTCTGTACCGTTCTCCAAGAGACTCCAGTGCCAGCCCTAAGAGCCGAGGTCCTGTGCATCACCACTGTAACGGTAACAAAGCATCCTAGTGCCAACAGCAACAGCCTTTCGGGCTGCTGGGGAGGGACCTTTCTTGGGGTGAAATGGAGTGAGTTCTGCTCCCATGCCCATTACTGAATTCTACACAGAAATTGCAGGCAAGGATGCCAATTAACGCTAATTGGGATTTTTTTTCATATGTGGACACATGTCCATTAGGAACCTGATTGATAGACAGAGACAAATTACTCATTTTTCTGTTGCCATAAAGTAATCATTGTACCATTTAGAGTTCTTAAAAAGGAAGATACAGCAGACCTCACCTGCTCCCATTAAAGCCAAAAAGTTTTGCTACCACTGGAGGAGAGAATTTTACCTTTGGATGCTGGACACTTGTCCTAGGGGTAAGTGCTGCATTACCTTGCTGTGCTTTTATCCAGGAAGAACACCTTGCCGGACAAAAATATAGTCACAGATATTGCTAGTGATCTTACCAACACCCAGTGCCTTCTTTGTAAATGCTTTTGACGTTTTTCTTCTTGATGCTAAATTTAAGAAGACCCAATTTGAGCTTTAAGTCAGTACTGAAGCCTGCTTTCAGTTTCTTTTAAATTCTTCCTAAACAGTTTCCAAACACCCATCTTTGATTTGTAGTAAGCTGAAGACCAAAGGAGTGTATGGGCTTCTCTGATGGGAAACCACTTGGTTTGGGCACAGGAGGAAGCTGACAGCTCCATTATGGGCTTGTCAGAAGTCTGCTGCATTTAAAAGAGGTCACCAGCCTCTGGGTCTGCTGTCCGGCACGAGGCAGTGAAAGAACAGATACAAACACCACACAACAAAGGTGAGGGACCCCAAACGCAGTTTTCGGCTGCTCATCTAGAGAAGTAGGTAGCTAGCCTAAGGCATCATTCTTGAACAACTCTCTCAGCAGGGAAACTAGTTTTGAAAAATGCTGCTCATTTGTTTTTTCCTTCCCTGACCCATGGCTCTAATGTGTGGATCATATGCAAAGGCAAGATCAGAGATGACAGTTCAGTTTTGCTCTCAGATACAATCAGGTAGACAAATAAATCCAGCTCAGTGATTTTTGGCGTTTAGGAGCAACAGCTGGAAAATTCCTTTTAGCACTTCCTTGACATAAATCATTTGAAAAACAGGAAGGTTTTCTATCAGGGCAATCAGCTGCACTGCTGTCCCTGGTCAAGCCCCACCTCTCTCCAGTGTGGCGGACAGACCCCAGTTTGCCTGGGAGAGCTGTGGAGACAAACCTGGCCCTTGAGTTTTCTTATGCATTTTGGTCAGCAAAAATGAGGCAAGGCTTTGGGGGGGGCGGGGGGAAGCTTTTGCTTTTATAATTCTGCTTTTGTCAATCACTTGATTTTGACCAAAGTATAACATTATATACAGAAATCTAGGAAGTAGTACTGTAGTCTTGCTTAATACCACCCCTGAACAGAGGCGGATACCTCCTAAGAAAAGCAGCAGACTAGACAAAATCAAGAGTGCTGACGACAGCATCCAGTGGGATTAGGAAGCATCTCAGAATCCAGTGATAGTTTTTCCTTCCTGGCTTGGTATCTCTCATCAGCAGAAAGGCTGCTAGTAGAAAACAAATTATCCATCTGTTAAATTCCCACAGGCTTCCAGGTACAAGAAAGTATACTGGCATTTCTTCACCCTTTGCCTCACCTAACGCCGTCCCAGTCACTGAAGGTTGATTCTCAGACTTTGGCAGTGATTCACCCTCTACAGAGTCCCCTCTGCAGCCCAGTAGAATGAAGTATCTCCCTGCATCACTCTGATCCTTTCAGGCATATCAACATTCTCCAAATCTGTGCTGGATTCTTATTTACCAAGCCCCAGTGCCAATGGCTTTTCACAAGGGAAGATATAAATGTTATCTCAACGATCCCCTTACAAGCCTGCTGATCATGACATGACTCAATGGTCCAAAGACTGTGAACCAAACGAGTTGAAATTATAAATGTCTGCAAAACATAACCCCATGATTTATTAAGTTTGCATCCTTGTACAGTAGTGCCCCTATAACAGACAAAGCACTGCTTTGCTATGTAAGCTGAAGCGGAGGAAACATACTGAGTGCTCAGCTACCGAAGAAGGGAGTACCCACAGATAAGTTTACTAAAGCAGGCATTTATCTTTCTCTCATGTATTAACTAATCCCACCCATTTTTTTCTTACATGTGCTATCAGGTCAGTGACTTCACAACACATATTTTACTGTATTGCTGATGAACTTAAGAAATAAAGCTGACACTAAGATTCTTGGTAAATCATGTAGCAGAATAGACATTTTCTTACCATTTACACTGGCACTAGCTGTTGGTGTATTGTTCCTAACACTATATCTTTGTTCCTAATTATGGAAGATGTAACCTTGCTGAAATAGTCTTTTTTCTGTAGATTATTCTTGCACATGTTTATTGCACGTAGGAGGATGCAGCACTTCGAAGGTTGTTTGCTTCCTGAAATGGATGGTCGCTGACCCTGGCTGGGTCATGGTGCCTCCTAAAATAACATCTCCTCTAGGCCTGGGCAGATGTTGCAGTTGCTGTGGGCAGGCTGATGGGGCACTAACACCAACACCAAACCCTCACCCTCTGCCCTGCGAGGGGAGAGAGGAGCATGGTACTAGGGGGGACATCAGTATAAAATAGGTGAGACTACCCTCAGCTTTACCTAAACTGCTAAGGAATGCTGAGCTGGTCCAGGACAGATGCACCAATGCTTCATACTCACAAATAAAATCCCATTGTGCTGGGTACATTTCAGTAACGGATTAGAACTAGCTGTATTTACACTAAAACAAACCAGAATTTTCCTCTGTTTTTTATTCAGTGAGGTGAGTAGACATAAAGTACATCGTGCTTCTGCCTGGCTGCACTGAGCTGCCCTCCCGCTGGTAGAGCTGTGCATGCCTGCAGGACCAGCGGCTGCAGGGTGAGCAGGGCTCTGCTGGGGGCCCATGGGGGTGGGAGCCCCACGACAGGAGCGGTCAGCCTGCTGCATACCTGTCTGTGGTGATGAAGAAACCCCACTCTCACGGTACCACTCCTTGGGATCTGGGAGGGGATCATGAGATAAATCAAGCCAGAGGCATGAACCTCACTGAGCTGAGGAAGGCGCTCTGGCATTCAGGTTGCCAGCAGCTCGTGGCCTTTGAGAAATGCCTTCTGTGGCTCTTCCCATGCACAAGGCAGGTCTGGCCGGCCCTGGGATGATGCCAGGCAGCATCCCTTGGCAGAGCAGAAGAGCCCCAGCTGTCAGTATCTTTTTTCTTAGCCAGACTTGAGCCTGGGAGTGGCAGATACCCTCTGGAAGACACAAACCCCGATTCTTACTTTGGTATAATTATTCACTGTATCATGGTGTTACACCATTCTGAGGTCCATTCCCACTACCTGTAAAGTATTTCTGTCAACATGCCAAGGAAAACTTGCAGACCTCTCTCTGCAAACCACAGAGCAGCCAGGTCAACCATTAAATGACTAAGTATCTTCAAATGATGGACACGCTCGAGGCAAAGGTTCAGGTGAGACACAGCAACTGCTGCAGACTGCTGGGCTGTGGTGCCATGGAATGTGGACTTTTGGGGAGTTGCTGTAATATAGCAATATTAGTGCTTCACTGTAATGACCTTATTGACAAGCAGAAGTGTCTCCCATTGCCTCATGCACAGGGAGCAGCACTACTTTACCGCTGAAATACTAATCGTCTAGACAGTGAATTGAAGGGTTACAGACATTTCAGATTCTGCTGAGAACTCTGGAATTATTTAAATTGTAAATTGTTGAGCGAATAAACTGTCAGTTTATTCTGTGTTTGGATAGATGTTAACGTCTTTTAGAAATAGTGAATAAAAACAGATCAAAGTACCCTTCCATGAAAGCTATTGCATTAGCTCCATTTGCTTCATCCCACTAAAGAAGACTATTAGCTAGAAATGTGTAAAGTATCACCATTAAAAGGAAAAGACATTTGCAACACGTTTCAATCTTTCCAACAAAACACAACAATGGATATTTTTTCCCTTCACATAGAACAATCTTCCCCAAATCTTTGTATACATACTGTTACTAAAAAGCAATTGCTGATTTTCAAACAACACCCCCCCCTTTTTAATGATTGTATAATTTAAGCTGCAGTCCAGAAATGTTTTCATGCCTTCACATAAATATAATTCCCAATCAAATTTCAAATGCATATAAAAGATCTTGAAAAGAGACCACAAACTTGCACAATTTCCCAAGCAATTTAAACACAAGTTTCTCAGATCTCTTCTGCCGTCATTTCAATAACATGATAAAGCACTGGTAATACCACTGTGGTTGTGACTCAGAGATCTAATGTGACTCAGTTTCTGAATGGTGAAAGGTAATCTAAGCTCATAGAGGATGTAAAACAACACTAACAGGACAGAAATAACAATTCACAGACTTTTTAAATGGCATGGAGGCCGTTTACCTGCCAGCAATGAATTCACAGCCAGCCTCTTCACAAAATATTTTGTGCATGATGCCAGTGGGACTCTTCATGTGCATAAAGCTGCTGTGTTGTAGGATTGTATGAAGCTGAGGATTTGTCCTGAGTTTACCAGGGAACAGCAGCTCAGAGGGAGAGGGATGCTCTCTGGAAACACAGCAAGGCATTAAGTATTGGAGACAACTACTTAAGCCAAAAAATTCTTTACGTACAGGAATAAAAGCATTAGTTGACAATGAATACATAGAGGGCAGACTAGGCTTTATACTGCTACCAGAAGCCACTCTCACCTGCATCTCTGACTCGCTGTGTCTAAAAAACAATGTGTTTAAAGGAGTAGGTCAGGTCCTACCCAACTGGCCTGCCTTGGACCCTTCCCATATGAACCCTGTCACTGACATCCCATCTCAGCCAAACGCACCTGGAGAGGTCCCGTACCAGGAACAGGACGATTTCTTCTCCTCCTCTACCTTGAGCCCCACTTCCCAGGTTCCCAATGAGCTAGAAGTTCTGCTGGAGTCAAGGCATATTTTTCTTCCTATCAGACATCATTACTCTCACCTGTCATCTAATTTTCCATGGAGAAACCATTCAGAGAGGTCACCATAACTTTTTCCTTACAAAATAAAAAATAACAACATCTGTGATGCTCAGGCCAGCTTTTCAATTTTTTTTGCCAAAAAAACAATGTCAGGCCTTGCACTAGGCCTTGTTGAGGTGGAGTTAATTTTCTTCACAGCAACCTCTATGGTACTGTGTTTTGTATTTGTGACCAAAAAACCATTGATAACAAACCAATATTGTAACCGTTACTGAAAAGTTCTCGCACAGAATCAAGGCCTTCTCTGGTTCTCACTCTGCCTGCCCCAAGAAGCTGGTAGGGGGAAAGCAAGGGGCTGGGAGGGGGCACAGCCAGCTCTGTTGACTCAAATTGTCCAAAGAGATATTCCATACCATGTAACATCATGCTCAGCAATAAAACTGGGGGGTAGTTTTTCCAAGGAAGCTGTTGCTTGAGGACTGACTAGGCATCGCTCTGCTGGTAGTGAGGGCCTACATACATATCACTTCATATTTTTGTTTGGTTTTCTTTCGCTTATTAAACTGCCTTTATCTCAACCCATATGCTTTCTCGCTTTTTGCCTTTCCAGTTCTCCCCCGAGTCCTGCCGTGGGGGAGTGAGCAAGAGGCTGTGTTGGGACTCACCCGCCAGCCAGGGTCAACCCACCACAGACATTGGTTCTCCAAACGTGTCCGGTCTTAGTCCAGGTATCCCAAACTTGGTCCCTAACTGGAACACCCACTGTAATCTGACAGCTCTTGGGCACACTCCGCAGTTCCAGGGCACAGTGTTTTATAGGAGGTGCAGCTTTCATTCGAACTAGGTCCATTTTTCACCAAGAAAAACACAGTACTTGGGTAGGCAACTTGAAACTTAAAATACCCATTTGAATAGGCACCATGGTTTTGCTCTGTGTTTTTATTTAATAATTTGTTCTTATAATGGTTTTATTTAATGATTTGTTCTCAAAGTGCTCATGGTGGGGTGTAACTGCTGCAATACCTGCCAGACGGGCAATGCAAAAGGGCACAAGGGATCCTGGGTGTTTCTGAGGTGGTAACTTCTTGATAGTAACTTCCTGACACCTTCTCTGTCAAGGTGCTGATGGGAGGAGACACCCTGCTGGATCTCATCCTGGCAAATGAGGAAAGGCTGGTCAGGGATGAGAGGGATGGAGGCAGCCTTGGCTGCAGCAACCATGAAATTGTGAAGTTGAGGATCTGGAGAGGAAGGAAAGGAGCAAATGGCAGGATGGCAACCCGACACACTTTTGCCCATTCAGGGCAAATTATTGGAAGAATCCCATGGATAGGACTGGAAAAAAAAAAGTGGCCCAAGAAAGCTGGCTGATTTTCAACCTCCTCCATCCCAATACACAGGACTTCAAGCAAAAGGTATGGATGAACAATGAGCTCCTGAAGAAATTGAAACATACAAAAGTAAGGACAGATGACCCAGGAGGAATATACACACAGTCTAAGCATGCGGGGATGGGACCAGCTGCCACCTGAACCTGAATTTGCCAGCAAGTCAAGAAAGGTGATCCTTGGCCTCTGCTCAGCAATGGCAGGATACATCTGGAGTGATGGGTCCAGTTCTGGACTCCCCAGGACAAGAGATATGGTCTCACTGGCATAAGTGCGGTGAAGGGCCACAAAGATTAAGGGGTTGAAGCATCTGTCATACAAGCAGAGGCTGAGAGAGCTGAGACTGTTCAGCCTGAAGAAGACTCAGGGGAATCTTATTACTATGTGTAAATGATGCTTCTGTGAGGAAAGGGAGCACAGAATATGGAGCTGCACTCAGTGGTGTCCAGTGAAAGGACAGGAGGCAATAGGCACATACTGAAATACAGAAAAATCCATTGAACTATATATACACTCACACTCTTTACATACATTAAAATATATATTAAAAATATATTTAAAAATACATACATATGAAACCTTTTTTCCACTGTGAAGCAGGTCAAACACGGGGAACAAGTTGCCCAGAGGAGTTGCGGAGCCTCAGTCCTCAGAGCCATTAAAACCCAACTGGCTCCAGCCATGTGCCACTTCTTCTAGCTGACCCTGCTCTGAGCAGGGGAGCTGGACCAGACACTCTCAAAAGGTTCCTTCCAACCTGAGTACTTCTGTGAGATAATATGCAGGCACACATATAAATATATACTATGTAGACAGAATATTGTGACCCCTATCTATGACCAGAGATCCCCAAACTCATAATAATACAGGAATATTCAATCTGATAGGGACTCTCATTAGCATGTATTGGAAATCAGTGCAAGAAAAGTTTGAGGGGGAAAAAAGAACAGAACCAGACACACTGAAAATTGAGAGAAAATCTACACAATCCAATGACAGATTTCACACTCTGGAGATCTCTGCTCCTGTCTTGCCTCAGTTTTTGCCTTTAGTTTCCCTCTTAAAACGGAACAGTGTCAACAAGAACTCCTCACACCAGACTACCCCATAGTTAGCAGCAGATGCAAAAGCCTTCACTCCAGACCTGTGCTTCAGTTCAAGCAGGAGAATCAGTCTTCCAGGTCTTCAAAGCACATTTTCATCCCTGAGCAACTGGGTGAAACACATCAGCTGTGTCAGACATGACACACCAGGATAAAGGAGCCCCTAGAGATATTCCATATGGCATGGATTGCCAGGCCTGGTCTGCGCCCAATATCTTGTGAATAGAAGATGGAAGTATCGCCCTGCTGAGTTTGTTGCTCTTCCTAAAAGTCTGTTTTTTTTCCTGGGTGCTGGCTGGGGAATTTTAGACTCCCCAGTTCCTCTGAAGATACCTAACCCCAAACCAGCTTGACAGTGCTGCAACAGACAAATCCCACCCAGGACTTAGGCATCAGGGGCACTTACTCCAAGGAGACAAAAGGCGTTATTCTGCTTACCAGCTCGGTCCTTACAAGAATTTAACAGAAATATTTTAGAAAACAGGCATTGGGATAATCCCATTATTATTCAGAAACTGGCGTAAAAACTTCGTGGTACCATCCATTTCAGAAGTGAAAATGTAGCCACATATCTGCTTGGTTCTAGACCCAGCTGCCATTAAAATAATACAGGATTTTTAGGGGAGTTCTCCACCTGTTTTCGATCTGTGGTCTTATCTGGTAGCACAGAGGTGAAAAGCGCACTCATCACTATGTTTTGTTCCACCTCTGCCCAACACGTGTTCTGCAACTTCCCATTTCAAGAGAAAGTCGAGTTTTAAGGTGTAACTCTTCCCTTTATTGGTACAGTTGGTAGCACCCAAAAGATGCTCTGACTTACCAGCTAGATAACCACAGCTGCAGGCACATAGTCCTGCCCCAAGGTATATTGCAGAAGAGTATCTCTTCAGATTTCTTTTTAATGACCAATTTAAAACCGAGATTAATTCTGCTAATTTACCTTATCATATTTCTTGAGACTATTAAATCTGACAATTAACCCATCGCTTAGGGGGGTGCTTCCCCCTGCCTAGCTGAATTAGGCTGTTGCGTGAGAAGTCTCCAGCACAGAAACCTGCGTTCTCTGCAAACAGACAGCTCTGAGGTTTAACAGATTATACTGGATGAGTCATTACATGAGATTTACTTCTGGTTGACTGTTTTGGTAAATAATAATGCTTCCTTCAGACAAAACTATGCAGAAACTGGCACCTAACCCCCATTTCCTAACCTCCTCCCAACAACAGCCCCAGCAAGCAATGTCACCAGGCATCCCTGCCAAGGGCTGGTAAATACCAGGGTTTATAAACAGCAGTGAGAGGGAGCTGTAATGAGATCAATGTCGAGGATTGCAGCAAATGGCCTATAAAGCAATTTTTAAATGGGCTTTCCTGCAACAAAAGCCAGCTCCCAATAACCTTTTCCAATAATAAGAGGTGAATAGGGTTGGATTTGAATTATAATACCCTATCCTAAGGCGCGGACAGACAGCTTTGTGCTCTCCTTACAGATGACTGCTCAGGCAATTTGTTAATCTCTCATCAGGAAAGAAAAGGAAATATTAAAATAAACCTATACGGGTACATCCAGGCCCAAATCATTGGGCCAGGAGAATCCAGCATTGTATAATCAAAAGGAGATGAACGTTCCTGTCATAATTTGCTGTTATTACATGGAATATTAGATAGAACTGAGGAATAAAGTCACAAATAACAGCAAGCAGTGAGCACGGCTGTGTTTATTTCCCTTTCACGATTCCATTCCACACCTTTTCAAGGGAAAAAAAAATTACTAAGAAAATTCATGATACATATCAGAAATAGATGATTTTCATTCAAAAATTTCCTTAGGGTTAGGAAAAGGATTTCTTACCTGGAAAAAAAAAAATCCCTTCGTTTCTCAGGGCTGGTCTCTTCCCTTCTCCTGCAAACCCACTCCTAGAGCCGACTCTCTGAGGGTCCGCCAAAAGAGCAGCGAGCTGGGGCTCAGGGCCACCGGACCGAGCCCGGGCATCTTCCCGCGGAGCAGAAAGGAGAGCAATGGCCCTGCCACCCCCCATGTAAAGCTCGGCCCTGGAGGAGCGCAGCTCCTTTGCGCGCTATTTTCAGAGCTGCTCCCTCCCAGCTGCGCGGAGCACAGCCGCCGCTTTGCCCCGTCTTTTTGCAATTGCATCCATGCTAAAAACAAAAATCAAACTATTTCAAACATTCCTTTTTTTTTTTTTTTTTCCTTTTATTTTAAATGAGGGCATTTTAGCAGAGAAAGCGCCTCTTTAGGTACAGCTGGTCGTGATTTTCCGGCGCTACGTTCCCATGAGCCTGTAGTTAAAAATAAATCAAAGGCAGGAAACTGGGAGAAGGGACTTTGCGTATTTCGCAGCTGCCCAGGCGGCTTTCTGGTCTTTAAACTGAATTTGTAACATTTGGGGATTCCTTTCCGCGTGGGGGCTATTAGCACGGTATTTAAGGGCTATTAGCGCGGGGTTTGGTCTTGTTAACGGCGAAGCCTATTTAAAACTACATGTGGCTTTACAAACTTCTAAATTACTAGTCTGCTTATCCCAAAAAGGGCAAAGGTGCCCTTAGGAGGAGTAACTGCTAGCATTTACTGCTGCAAGTCTACTCCGTGCGGTGATGCTGCCCGATGGTGATAAGAAAGCGTAAATCCTGGTAGAGCCGTAATCCAATTCCGCACGTTGGGGATTTTTTTTTTTTTTAAAGAAGAATGAGTGCCTGAATTGCATCGACCAGTAGGAGAATTTGAGGAAGGTTACGAAGTAGGACTGAATTTAATTTGCAAAGAGAACTAATCGCAAGGGCAGACAGGAGTGGCAATTGTCCACCCGATCTGGGTCCCTCTTTTCATGTAGCCCTTCCCCACCACTGGGAGAGGGGCTTGCTGTTTGCTTGATTTTACATTTTGAACATGTAAACCATCGAGCGGCATCTCCCCAAGCGCTCTGGGGACCTGGTCACCGCCAGCGGGGCTGGCCCGGCACCAAAAAAAAAATCACAATTTTACCTGTCCATAAGCAGCAGCCACTGATGCTCTCCCTGCTGTCCCCCGGGGGATTTAGGGCTTCCTAGGGGTGACCCTGGTCCCCCCCGGGACTGTCCAGACTGTCACCGACCGTGCCTGTAGGCGGATGCCCCTTCGTCCCGTCCCCCGAGGGGGAGCCCAGTTCCGCTCTAATCGCTGCTGGTCGCTGCCCTGGGTGCTCTCGGTGAGCACGCACCGCACCGACCGAGGGCTGGGGGCTTTTCGGTGACCGGGAGAAGGGGAGAAGGGGGGACGACGACAGGTTCTTCCCTGGAAAATAGCCGGGCGACGCTGGGTTAGCCAGCGAAACGGGAGCATGGCTGTGCGCCGGGGGTCCTGCAAGGAGCAGGGCTGAGGCGCAGCTCCCCTTCCCCGCCAGTCTGCGAGAGAAAAGGGCCCTTGCCCTCCCCCCGTCCCCCCCCGCGCTGACCCGCTTGAGAATGACCAGAGTAGATGGAGCAGAAAGGGGGGTTGGAAGGGAGCAAATTTGCTTATTAAAAAGGCTTCAGAGGTGACACAAGTCTGTCAACCCGCCGGTCCCAGCCCTCCTTTCCCCTGGGGGGATGGGGGTGGTGGTGTCCACCACCCCCGGGTTCATCCAGGGATCCGGGCGCTGCCAGGCTCCTGCTCTGATGGCTTCCCCCCCTCCGCTACCACTTGCACGGTGCTGAGTGGGGAGAGGGCCGAGGGACCGAGACAGGGTAGGAAACAAGCAAAAAGACTTGGGGGGAATCGACGGCTCGCACCCCCCCGCCGCAGGCTGCCGCGCTGGAAGCGGGCGCGGGGAGCAGGAGGAGCGGCCGGGGACCGGCACGGGCACGGCCCGCCTGACGGCGAATCGATAAGCGCCCATCAGCCAAGGCTGCCCAGGGATCGGGTGAATCCTCCTCTTCCTCCTGTTGAAACCAAACCAGCGGAGCGAACGCGCGTAAAAAGCTGCAAGCCGGCATGACACGGAATCACAGAATCGCTTGTTCGTAGAAAGCCAGCAAATCAAACCTTTCCTCTGTCCGTTTCAAGGGAAAATGCCGAGAACGGCAGGGCTGCTCCCGCTTTCCGAAAAAAAACACGCCCCACCAACAAAAAAACCCCAAACAAAACCCCAACCAGCCCTGGATTTCAAAGGTGCCCAGGGACGAGCGGGCTCTACACAGAACCCTATCTGTGTGGCATGTCAGTGCTACAAACGGTTTCACACACTCACAGACGTGAGGAGCAGCCGGCGAAGTCCCGCTCGGACCCACGACAACCGCCCGCGGAGCCGCGCCCGTCCCGGGGGTCGTGCGTGTGCGGCCGCGGCTGCACCCCCCACCCAGGACCCGGCAACAGCATCGCTGCCGGTGCTGCACCTGCCGCCAGAAACCGCCTGGCCACCTCCTTACTGCTCTTCCCTAAGAGACAGGAACGACTTAATTTCGTGTTTGTATTGTATTCTTTCTCTCCCTCCCACCCTTCCCTTCTTTATTTCCTTTCTTTTTTTCCTGTCTTTCTTTTTTCCTGTCTTTCTTTCTCTCCTTCCTTCCTGCCTGCCGGCCTGCCTGCCTTCCTTCCTGCCTTCCTCTCTCCCTTTCGGTCTTTCATCCTCTTTCTCTCTCATTCTTTCATTCTTTCCAGCCGTTGGCTCTGGCTTGAAGGAGATCCGATGTGATTAAACTCACAGGGCGTTGGAGGGCGGAGGTAAATGAAGCCGAAGCGAAAGAAAACATGAAAGAGGCTTGCTCGGCTCGAGTGCTCGCCGACTGCTGCCCTCCTCCTTCCTCCCCGGGGTCACGCCAGCTCTCCGCCGCCTCCCCCGGCACCCTTCTCCCCATCCCGCTTCTTCCCACGACACCGAAAAAGATATTATTCCATCTTCTTCTTACCTACCGCCCCGGCGCTGCCCGCCTCCGAGAGACCGGTGCGGAGCAGGGAGGTGGCGGGATGCAGCGAGGGGCGCGACCTGCGGGGGCTTCGGGGGGGGG
>Ga0065711_1008615_pt1 | contig 15723 bp, 15 predicted proteins | sample Hoacrofraction12_FD_59098 | JGI IMG/M metagenome (GOLD analysis project Ga0065711, IMG submission 59098) | Hoatzin crop microbial communities from Cojedes, Venezuela - Epithelial fraction 12 v2 (version 2) | ecosystem: Host-associated > Birds > Digestive system > Esophagus > Crop | place...
AACAGGGTAGGTTTAGGCTGGATATAAGGAAGAAATTCTTTACAATGAGGGTGGTGAAACACTGGAACGGGTTGCCCAGAGAGGTAGTGGAGGCCCAATCCCTGGAAACATTCAAGACCAGGCTGGACAGGGCTCTGAGCAACCTGATCTAGTTAGCGGTGTCCCTGCTCGCTGCAGGGGAGTTGGACTAGATGACCTCTAGGGGTCCCTTCTGACCCAAAACTTTCTATGATTCTATGATTCTATGATTCTACATCTCCCAGGCTGGCTGTCCAGCTCGTCCTCAAGGTGACCTCTGAATGGGTCCCATGGACCACAACCTGGAAAAATCCAGAAGTGTAGTCCAGCAGGGAGAAAGCAGGGTGTCTTCTTCTCTCTGCCTGCCTCAGACAAACTCGGGTTGCAACACTGTTGTCCATCATCTGCCAGTGACCTCAACCTTTGTACAAGTGAGACCTCTGCCCTGTATAGTTAAGTACATGTGTGTGTCCACGCACACATGAGTTCATCAGCAACAAATGACCCTGGCTGTTTTACTGAATCCTTTCCATTCCAAAGACGCAGATCACCCTCAGCGCTCCATCCCTGAGTTCCCCACCTTCTGCTTCCCTACTGGATGTGTAGTCCTTCTCAGAGCCACGGGGCTGATGCCTGCATTTTCTCCCAGGGCATCTCTGCCCTGGTCCTGAAGCTGAAGCTCCCTGCTGGATTCAGAGTAGCCCAGTCTCCTGTGACATAAATTCCTGTGGGAGAGTGGTAGGAATGCGTGGGGATCTGTGCAAGCCCAAGATCTGTGTCCACATTAGCTAAGGTCTTTCCTCACATCCACCAGCAGCTCCCACCTTGTTGTCCAGGTCCTGTATCAGCACATCAGGTTCCCACCAGCTTTCCAGGATTGTTACCTCCACATTTATTCATGTCTCATTTAACTAAACGTTTAGCAGTCACCATGAACACCCTTTATCTCAGCAGTATGAAGCTGTTCCACTATCCCATGGGCCCCTTTGCCAAGAACACCTTGAACAAGACTGATGGTGTTGTGTAAAGTCAACCCATGATTTTCATATATTAGAGAGAGAGGAGAAACAGAAAGAAAAAGAGAAAGATCAATGGATAAATGATATTTTGTGTTACCCATGATGCGACATGACTTACATGGAAGCAGTGGAGAAGTTGATATATACGTGCATTTGAACGAATGAGCTCATAAATGCATGCAACTATCAATGTTATTTCCAAAACATCTGGTGAAACTTCAAATAAAAGCAGAGATAAAGCCCTTCTTATAATTTTGATAAGTAAGGAGGTTTATAGTACTTCTCATGTTCTTGCACATCCCATTATAGCTGATTATTTTGTCAGATTGGAGGAGGCAAGGAGGGAAAACTTATCTGTGTTTTTAGACTCATTGCTGCTGTCTGTACCAGGCAAAGTATGGGCAGTTCACGCCAAGCCACCACAGCCTGCGTGCCCACTGTGCAGCAGGGTGTCGTAAGACGTGTTGCATGAGGATAACGGTGAAGATTGCAACAGCCCCAAGGATGTACCTCAGCCTCTCCCATTGCCACAGGGAGGGACAAGGTGCAATCCCACTGCCCCAAGACCAATGGGTCACTTTCTGATTGGCCAAGGGGAGAANTGGCCATGGGAGTAAGCATGCCTAACCCACCANCAGTNGTATAAAACCATGGTGTTTTGGGCAAAGTGNTATTCCCTGACCCCAAGGGCATCTGGACACAAGTGATTCCTGGTGTGTTTGTTGCTGCCTGAAGACCAAGACCTTCCCTCATCAGGCAAGTAACTATGGGGTCTCTTTCAGGCTGGCCACCCATTCAGTCTCTCTGTTCAAGTCCCACCATAGTGGAACCATCTAAATGGCAAACTGTTGAATACATCTGTTCACATAATGACATAATCTGAACTTGCTAGGGAAAAAACAAAATTGAAAATATTAATTCCTTCCCATTAGTGCTTGGAATCTGCTGAAGCTGGATCCAAGGTTTTCCTAGCACAGGAGAAGTTGGAAGGTTTCTGGGGTGTTTGAAGAGGGACACTAGGGTCTTGTATTCTGGGGAAATGGGAACTCTACGCCTTAAAGGGAGGAGCCACTTTACATGCAGCAGTACAGAGATTTTCCATTCTTTCAGCCTTAACTTGAAAGGTCATGTTTTCCTGATCTCCTTGGCCACTGAAACACTTCTCTCCCCTCTTACTCCCAGCCGGGGAGATGCTGCACAGAATCATTCCGTGACCATAGTTTTAGTATTGCTTTTGTAGTCAGTATTGGCACAAGCATCTCCAAAGTGTGCAAACCTGCTCTACTTTGGCCTTTGGTAAGCAGATGCAGAAGCAACAGAGCACAGACACTAGGCAAAACCTTTATCTGATGAGCATAGTTGAAAGCATACCTAGTCTATCCCTTTGATTCTGTCTCCCTAGAAACATATTTAGGTCTGTTTTAGAGATCAATGTGTCATGTGTAAGGTGCTTCCAAAGGTAACTTTTCTGACTGCATTCTCTGAACAGCACCAGCTGCTTCTTTACTTAAAACAGTATTAGTCACCAGACATAAGACCTGCAGTCTGTGCTTGGGAGAAAGCATAAGGAAGATAATTGAATATATATTTAGGTACTGCCTTGCTTGAAACGTCCTGAACCATTTGCAGCCTATTCAAGAAGTTGCATAGGTAGCCATTGTTCTTGTAATTAGGCTATGGACACCACCATCTTGTTTTGTTCAGGACAACATATCTGCAGTTTGGCACACCACTGTGCCCAGGCTTCTGCACTACCTGGGGTCCCCCATGCTCTTGTTGCCTTGGTGTCTCCCCTCTGCAGCCCTGTGAAGACCTGGGCCAAGCGTCAGTCATGCGGATCGTGTACCTGCTCTTCCCCTTCTTGCTGCTGTTGGTCCAGGGTGCAGAAGGTGAGAGGGCAAGAGGGGAGATGGGGTGAGCTGTGAACCCCCATCAATGGGGTCTTCCATGTCCCAGGATGTGACCATACTTTTTAGAGATGCTTAAAGGAGGGAATGATTTTGTGGCTTTCCTCCAACATAAAAAGTCATGTAATGGGACATACCAAAAGGTGCTCTCACAGTGCCACTTCCTCTGAGATCACAGGGGCTGGTGTGGAGACAGACATCCAGGTACAAGAGCTTGGCTCCTTTTGTGGGTTAGGGAGGGACTGAACTCTGGGCTCCACCCTGAGCATTTAGCTGCTTCTCTGGGGGGATGTCTCCTGATGAGATACCACTTCAGTCACTGAAGTCTCAGCCTTTGCAGCCTACCCTGCTCACCCAAAAAATGGATGGGGAATTATGTTCTCTAACCATAGATACTGAGGACCTTTTAAGAACACCTAGATTTGTGTGATTCTGAGATACCAAAGCCCTCTCCCTTAGGCTAGATATGCTAGCCAAGGCTTTGTGCAAGAGCTGCTCCTTCTGCAGGAGAATGGAGGATGGAAAATAACCCTTTGTACCACAAACGGCCTGTTCCTCAGGGCTCCAGCTGATAGTCCTTCTAGGTAGTTAACTTGGTATTGAAGGTGCAGTTATGGTCATCTTAATACTTGGCCTACAATGTGGGTTGAAATCCTAGTGGAGTGCCAGCCCTTCTGGAATTACAGAATATTCTCCCAAATCACCTTTTTCTTTCAATTGCTTCTCTGTACAGGTGCATCTCTGGCTCCAGGAAATGAAGATGAATGTAAGCGAGAAGGGGGGTTCTGTGGTTTTTTGACATGCTATCACCCTGATCACATCTTTGGAAGGTGTTCAGTCTTTATGGTTTGCTGCAAAAGGTAAATTCTAACATCCGACATTCAGGAACAAGCCCTCTGCTTTCTTGGCTCAGACAGATCTGCTGTTCTCTTTACAACCACCCTGCTGGGTAACACTCTCCTACAGTCACGCTGAGAGGCAAAGCCCAGCGAAGGACTGTTAAAGTCCCTTGGTAAAGCTGCTTGAATCTGCCCTGTGTGGAGCTGAAGAAGCCCGAATTCAGGCAGCATCTTCCCAGTCCCCCTCAGCCCCATGAGACCAGTCTGGGGGTTTTCATGAAGACTTTCCCATGCTGTTGGAAAGTGAAGTTTGATCTTTGTACAGTGTGGGGCACAGGACCACGTCCTTGAGGTTTCTGAGGAGCCTTGTATTCAAGGCTGTAACAACTAAGGAAAGCACAGGCCCAAGTCATTTGCAGTAAGGACTAGAGTTCATCTAATTAGGCATTGTCCAGTAATTCCTTACAGGTCCTTATAACAGAAGAAGTGTCAGAGAGGCTGGAAGAAGACATAGCATGAACATAAGAAATAAATATCTCTGACAACATTTGTGCTTTGCTTGTGCAGGAAATGGTGATTAATCCCTGGACTTTCCAAGTAGGACATTCCCCTTGCTTCTGCCTCCAGGAACCATCTCCTGACATCTTCCCCGCCCCTGCCTCTGCCATCCCCACATCGTATGACAGCAGGAGTGGAAGCACTGCTGCTACTGGGTGGTTGTGGGCTGGAGACATCCCATCATGGGCCTGCTTGAATAAATATAAGTAGTTTCACACAGTCACAGAATCACTGCCTGGTTGAGGCTGGAAGGGACCTCTAGAGGTCATCTGGTCCTACTCCCCCTGCTCAAGACGGCCATCGGAGCTAAGGACTCTGTCCAGATGCCTTTTTAATATCTCCAAGGATGGAAACTCTACAACTGCCCTGGGCAACCTGTACCAGTGCTCAGTCACCCTCACAGCAAAAAAAAAGTTTCCTGATGTTCAGAGGGAACCTCTCATGTTTCTTTGTGTACCTGTGGCCTCTGGTCCTGGCACTGGGTGCCACTGAAAAGATCCTGGCTCTGGGCTCTTTGCACCCATTTATATACATTGGTAAGATCCCCCCACAGCCTTCTCTTCTCCTGGCTGAATAGTCCTAACTCTGCCTTTCCTCATAGGAGAGATATTCCAGTCCCTTCATCATCTTTGGGGTCCTTTGTTGGACTACCCCCCATATGTCCATGTCTCTCTTGGACTGGGGAGCCTAGACCTGGACACAGTACTCCAAGTGTAGCCTTACCAGTGCTGAGTAGAGGGGAAGGATCACCCCTTCTTATCCTGCTGGCAATACTTCGTCTAATGCAGCCCAGGATAACTTCAGGGTAGCCTTCCTCGTCACAAAGGTCCATTGCTGTCTTAGGTTCAGCCTGGTGTCTTCCACTACCCCCAGGTCCTTTTCTGCAAAGCTGCTGTTCAGCTGGGTGGCCTCAGGATATATTGGTGCGTGGGGTTGTCCCTCCCCAGGTGCAGAACGTTGCACTTCTCCATGTTGATCTTCATGAAGTTCCTGTCAGTCCATTTCCCCAGCCTGTCGAGGTCTCTCTGGGTGGCAGCACAACCCCCTGGTTCATCAGCCACTCCTCCCTGTTTGGCATCATCTGCAGGCTTGCTGATGGTAAACTATATATAAAAGTTCCCTGATTTCCAGGGAAGAAACAGGATGCCTCCTCCTCTTCTCCCATCTGGAGACCATACGTGACCAGCCCTGCTGCTCTCTGATGTCAGGCACTAACCTCACCTCTTCTACAAAACCACACACAAAGCTGTGCTGCAGCTGCAGGTGAACACGCATGTTTGCCTGTGCTCTGGTCTGCGTGCAACCAAAATACTGGTCAGGGAGCAGAAAGGCCAGGCTGTTCCACCAGGAAAGTCTGGCTTCACAGCGATGAGGCAGCTCCAAGTTCAAACCAGGAAGGCAGGTCAGCAATGTGTACAGCCAGAATCAAAGCTGGCAAATAGCTCATGCAAAGGCCAGGGAAAAGAAATGAAGCTTAAAGGCAGCTCTCAAGTCATGTTTGAGAGAGTTCTTATCACAGCTCTTTCTCACGCAGCACTGTTACTCAAGGCCTTGTAGCAAGCTCCATGTGAATCCTAGTTTTGAAAGCAGACAGCTAAGCCTCTGAAAGGGGTGAGGTGAGCACAGGACACTCCCTGTATGTCTTCTGAGAGATGACCCCAGGGATCAGAGTTCCCACGGCTTGGGGCTTTCCCTAGGAGGGACATTCATCTTTGTGAAGACGGGAAGTAACTACCTCTGTACTGTACTTCTTGATGATATGTATGAGTCTGCTTTCTGAGTAAGGCAGAAAATTAAAACCTCTTCTGAGCCTTGTGCTTCATAACTGCATCACTGGGTAGAGTTTTGCTGTCAGGTGATCTCCCTGAAGACAAAAGTGGAAACACTTTTTTAATATGGTGCATTTTGGAAAAATACAGAGTTAACATAGAGCCATCTTCATCGCGAGTGGGAGCTGGGTTAAGTTACCCAGAGAAATGTGACAGAAGCAAATGCCAATAAACAGAAGCCTAGCATCTCTGCCAAGTGCTGCAAACCCAGCTGGAAAGGTGGCAATGGCTGAGGGTGGCCTGCCTGAAAAAAGAAGTCTTCACTAGAACAACCAGAGCCATTTCTTACGAACACACATGTTCATGGATACACCCATGTTCATGGATACACACATGTTCATGGATACACACACGTATTTACCCACAGGTGGATCACAATCATGGAGGCAGCTCGTTGGTAGAGAGCAGCCAGTCTGGTCCCAGGTTATCTCCAGATGGATGGAAAGGAGCAGACACTCTGCTCACTCCCTGCAGAACTACCCATCTGATCCATGGGACCACTTTAAGATGTCACCATGAGGAGGAGCTGGATAGCCAGCCTGGGAGATCGATTTCCTACTAAGGTCTAGAAAGGTCTGCTTCGGGATTGCCCATGGGATCAGCCCAAGTGCTGATGAGGGCAAGTAAGGTCCCTCCTCGCTGTGTGGTGGGATGGGGCACAGAGTAGCACAGCTCCCAGCAAGACCTCCAACAAGGAGGGTTACAGTGTGCTGGAGCAAGCAGAGGAGGAGCCTGGGGCCTCCAGCACAGGCAGTGCCCACCCAGGGGACACACTGTCCAGCACAGGCTGACGAAAGTATCTGCTGCTGCTGGTGCCTGTAGCTTCCAGGGACAAAGACTAGGACAGGGGTGACATTTAGGCATCCATAGCAAGAAATTTCCTATATTGTGAGGCCAGAATTTTTGTCAAGGTCAAGGTCAAGTCTTGAAAAGCATCAACAAGAAATTTCAGCTTTTGAATTGTAGAGAAACCTAAACAGTTTGTGGCCAGCTAACCCACTAACTCCTGTCGTGTTGAGAAATAACGATGTTTCCTGTCCTTCGCTTCCATGGTGTGCAATTCATTCCCAGACATAACCATAAAAGGTTACATTGCCAAGCAGTGCCACTTGACAGAATATTAAGCATATGGACAAGTCCAGGTGGAACTGCAGGGGTAAGAGAGGGGCTGAGACAAGAGTAACTATTTCAGTACCAAATATTTTGTGACCTGTGAAGTACATATACCGTAACTTCCATCATATATACTGCATGCAACATGTTTGGGGGGATTCATTTCCTCTGACTTAATGTGGGTGACTACAGACACAGTGGTGGCTAGACTCCTGTTGCAGTCAATAGAGTCAGAAGGACCAACAGGCTGGTGAGGATGGCTTCAGTTGCTTGAACATTGGCAGTAGTGCCATTTCCAGCGCTGTGTGCTATTCTACCTGGTGTCCATGTGCTGCTGTGGAAGAGCTGAGATCTCCTGCAAGTCATGTCCATTACAGGACTGCAAAAATCAATAATAATTTCAAATGTGGTAAATCAGAACTTCTAAGAACCTTCTCTGTATAGTTGATTAACACTGTTGAACACAGTTTAGTGTCAGAAATCCTACACAGAACAGCACACTAGATGCTACATTCTCGTAATATACTTGGGCTAAAAATGAATATAATGTAATTATCCTGGCTATCTACTGATTAAAGAATAGTCACAACTGTGGTTTTAGTAAGCTAATTCCTTTGTATACTTGCATTTCTCTGCAAAACATGACTTCTGTCACAATGACAACTGAAACCAACCTGATGTTTTCTAGGCACAGATTTTCACTGCTTTGTCTCTGTTCTGGTGTCTTTTTCCCCCTCTTAATACAGAGTCCTGGACTTGCTTTGAACCACAAGGTTCCTATGCATTCTCTTTTCTCTTAGCAGTGTCAGACAGAGAGCAAGCCTACAGTCTGCACCAAAGAGAAAAAAAAAAAAAAAGAAACAAAGACTCAGAGGCACTTTTTTCTAAAATATGCCAAATTAGTTTTGAACTGCTTTTTGAGGGCGGACATGATCCAGCTGCTGTAAATGCATTTGAGAAGAGGTCTGAACACATGGTCATGTTGCATGTTGGACATCTCCTGTAGATACATTCCCCCTGGAGGACATTACCCTCTCAGCCCCCTTCAAGGTGTGAGCAAGCCCTGCCATCTGTCTCGCTGCATGACAGGGCCAGACTGTCAGCTAGCACTGGGAAGAGGGTCTACATATTGTCCACGCATGCATTCCTCCAAGCACCCATTTTCCAAAGATTTTGATAATTATCACTGTGACTTGAGTATAGGAAATCATGATGCAGAGGATTAGCGGTTGGATGGGACACCTGAGAATAAGTTTATTCCCTGCTGAGAAGTGCAAAGAAATAGACATAGGACATTCAAATCCTGCAATCTTGGCAGGCAAACAAAATCCCCTCCTGAGCAACATTTGAGAAGTGTGTGTATCCCAACGGAGACCTGAAGGGAGTGATGAGGGGACTGGAGCATCTCTCCTATGAGGAAAGGCTGAGGGAGCTGGGCTTGTTCAGCCTGAAGAAGAGAAGGCTGAGGGGGGACCTTGGAAATGCCTCTAAATATCTGCAGGGTTGGGGTCAGGAGGATGGAGCCAGACTCTTTTCAGTGGTGCCCAGTTACAGGACAAGGGGCAATGGGCACAAACTGAAGCACAGGAAGTTCCGTCTGAACATGAGGAAGAACTTCTTCCCTCTGAAGGTGACGGAGCCCTGGCACAGGCTGCCCAGAGGGGCTGTGGATTCTCCTTCTCTGGAGATATTCAAGACTCGCCTGGACAAAGTCCTGTGCAGCCTACTGTAGGAAACCCTGCTTTGGCAGGGGGTTGGGATTCTGTGATTCTGTGGTATGGTGAAGGGAGTGGGAGAGGAGCTCATGAAGAGAGACGAGTATAGGCTGTTCTCCATCTATTATCTTTTATGCATCCTCTCAGAGGGACATGTAGGAAAAAAAAGTAAAACTTACACCCATTACTGTGAAATTACAGGACAAAATCTTCTGGAGAGAAACTAAGTGGGATAAATTGTTGCACTATTTTAAAAAGAAAGAAGATAGGCCTACATCTTTCCTGAGATGGTTGTGGGCATCCTCCTGAAGCCAGAACATTGAGTCCCAATGCTGATATTTCACTGGATGGTACATGTCTGAGTTGTTAGCTATTTCACCTTCTCTTTATCCAAGAAAAGATTTCTGCAAGGTAATGAAAGGATTTTTGGCATCTGAACCCATTCCTGCGAAGAGAAGCTGAATTCTTCCAGCCAGCCTTTCTCTTGGTACTGGAAGGTAAGGTCTTCAGTCCATGTCTGTCTAGCCCTGGACAGCTATATATCTCAGAAAAGCTCAAATTAAGGAGCAGTTGGCACTGTGCTTTTTTGCCCTCTGGGGCTTGTGAGTCAAAACACAGGTGGGATCATAACCTTCCTCCCATGCAACAGACACCCATGTTTCAGTGATGTGAATGCAAAGTAACAACAATTTATTTAAAAGAAGGGAATGCGATGCAGAATACATTAGAATTTACTCTACATCATAAAGCTTTTTGCATTAAAAACAAAAAGTGTGTGAGGCTTTGTAGCAGGATCCTGTGGTTTTAGCAGTAAGGGTATTCCAAGCAAATTCCTAGGTTTAGAAGAAACTCTCATCGCTCTTGAATGGACAGTCCATGAAGTTTTTATACATTCCATGGCCTGCACAAAGGAAAAAAAGACACAAGATTCAGATTCTCTTTCTGTTTCTATTCCCTCCTACTCTCAGTCCATGCATGTTTTCCTCTTGAGTATAAATATTTTCCAAAATGCCTAATACGTCATGTGTAGCCATGCTGGGACAGCCCTGTACACTCATACCTGTGAGTAAGAAGAGTGTTTTCCTATCGCTTCAGGAAAATCAGGGAATTAAATTTATATTCCCTGATATTGCAGGGGAATGCATTTATTGCTGAGTGAAAACAGAAAGCTGCCTTTCTTATGATATTTTCTTTTTACTACACTTTTGCACTTTCTGCACGCATTTGATGGCACTCTGAGATCTGTGTTCACCCTGTAGCGTAACCGAATTCCCCTCTGTTCCCCGTACAACATGGCAGCCCAGTTCTGCAAATCCCAAACCCTGCTATTTTGCCCTGGCGTAGGAGCTGTAAAGGAGTCGGACAGCTGGGACAGCACAAGGCCGACATGTCCCACCGTGCTTTATCCTGCTTTCTGGGGCAGATCGTGGTGCACATCTCAGGAGAAAGCGCACTGTGGAGCTCTACCTACTTCAGCACTTGACTGTTCTCATGGCATTATAGGTTCAAAAGCACCTTGAGGTTAAGGACACAGGCAAAACAGATTTGTGAGCTCATTCTACAGGTAAGCCTTGGTGAATGTCAAACTCACGATTTGCAGCAGGAACGGAACCCAAAGCAACTTCCAACTTTAATCAGGTGGATGGGACATCTTCCAAAGTGACAGGACCCTCCTCTACAGAAAAACATGTCCCGCCGGGAAGAAGACGAACCTGCAACAGTAACAAAAAATTTCCTGCTGTCTCATTCTGCAGGGCAGGGCAACGCAGCCATAATGGCAGCAGGGTTTCCCATTCGCTGAGCTGCCTTCACCACCAGCTTGCCTTAAGGTGGGTTGCCCAGACTTGGCCATGTTGAAAGGTCATGTAGGAGGTGAGATTATAAAGCAGGTCTACACCTTGTATAGGTGGGATCCTTAGCTTACAGTGCATCTAAATGTATGGCCTTAAAGTCCAGGTGGAGAACAATATGGACCTCCTGACTCATTCTCCTTTGCTTTATGGAAAAGGGTGATGGGACCAGAGGCGTTAATACTGGTTCCTATCCAAAAATAGCTGGCCACTTTTGTTCATCTGCATATGCGCTGCGGAGTGTGCTGTTATCTAAAGATCACCACGGACACCTTCTCAGCTGTCCAACACCAGAGCGCTTAGCACAATCTTTTTAGGAAGACACCAGAAGTGAAAAATCACTTTTATTCAGATGTAAAAATTTCTTCATCTTTGAAAGAGTTTTCATAGGGGAGCACAGGCACTGAGCTATTTGACTATCTTCTACTTGATTGCTAGCAATTTTAACCAGTAGTGGTTAAAATCTGCTCGGAAGTTTACTTCAGGAGCGCAAAAATCCTCTTCTAGCATCTCTTTTCCATCTTACCTGCAGAAACCTGGAGTGCCAAGAAGAGGACAGAAAAGAGCAGGTAAAGGATCTTCATGACTGTGGATTTGCTGTGTCACTGTAGGGAAAAAGACCAAGAAAGACATATGAGAGACAGACAGACCCTGGAATCTACAGTCTTTTCTGAACTGTACTAAAACGGTGTCAATCAAAATGACATTTATATTACCTTTCTCTTCAAACTTTCAAAAATAACCAGTAAGACTCATACAATGTCATGGCCGCTGTGTGAGCATTTCTGGGAGAGGAAGTATACACGGGGAAACATGCTTTGAGCATGTGTGATCGTTGAGCTATTTTAATAGGTTGATCACTTGGATTTTTGTCACGTTTTGCAAATAGTCCTTAGCCAAAAATGCAATCATGACTTTATTTTTAGTTAAATGCTTTATCTAGTAAACAAACAACACTAAGCAAAATGATGTGATTATACTGTCGAACTTACAAACTTCAGAAAAAAAATCTTCAGTTTGCGATGATAAAATTTATCAAGAAAAAACAGCTAAAATGAACTTGCTTAAAATCTACAGTCTTTGTCTGCAGGCAACAATTCTAGAATGGAAATGTACAACCAAATTAGTTCCCATTACACAAATTAAATTTGAAAAACAAACATGTAATCTTCAGTGAAATACCAGCAAAATGGGAGAAGATAGCCTAGCAGGGGACATCTGGATAAAGCAGAAGTAGTTAATGCCATATATCTTGGCATTAGAGAATCTTCTGATCTGTTACAAATTATGTTCTCTTAAGCAAAGAAGGGAAATGAGATAGTGCTAAAATGTTGTATTTCTGTAAACAGAATGGTAAAGGGTCACCCAAGACAGTTTTAAAGTTAGTATTAGAAGTTTACACAAATTTCCATGTATTTGAAAATATCAAAAGAAACAATTAGGAAAAGTCAACAATTCTGAAAATGAAATAAAGTTCTTAACATAGAGACATAGATAAAAAATATGTACTGGTTTTCATCAGAGAGATCACCAATTTCTATGGACCACAAGCCTCTCTAAAGTAACCTGATCCAGCCAGATTTTTTCTTAGGGGTTAGTAAACAGAGTATTTATATCAAAGTGTTCTAGGTATTAGCACATAGTTAAGCTACTTATGAAACTGTGCAATTTCTGGAAAGCTTAGATTAACTTATTTTAGTAACCCACAAATTTAGGTTAATAATGCAGAGGTTTGGGTTTTTGGTTTTGATTGGGATTTTTTTTGAGGAAGACAACTGCAGACATTGAAAGAAAGACTGAAAAGAACTGAGGAGTTACCAGGTATCAGGTGAGCCCAGAAGCCAAGACCTGCTCTTGATCCCTTCCCACCAGAGGACTTTGGCGGTGGGGTTGAGAGCCTCTTTTATAGCATGTTTCCTGAGGGGATTGACAACTGCTTTCTCTTCTCAGCAAATACACATTCAGCCAATCAGAAAATTACCCATTTTTTTTGGTGACTTCTAATCCAACCAGAATCAAATTGCTTTTGATTTCCCAGTGAAAAGGCAAGGTTTCTCTCTGAGCCTGTTGAAGCTTTTCTTCTGGAAAATCCAAGGTCGTTCATGCAATACCTCTTGTGACACTCCAGTTTGTGTAAGGTACGTTAAGCCACCATGGTATGTGTCAAACATCTTGGGACGTACGTTGAACTGTTCCTGCTTAGGAGCAACATAACCCATTGCAATACAAAATTTCTGCGTGCTTCTCTGCACTCCCAGTTAGTTAATATTCTGTTCCATAAATGCAGAATATATGAAGGCAGAATGGATATAAGAAACTAAAACAAAGTTCCTTTGGCCAGGGGCCAGTGGCCACTAAGGATGCCTAAGTAAAGAGCATTAAATGTACAGAAATAGGCTGAGTGTGTTGTGGTTACGTCGCTGTATACCCTTCCAGCAGATGGAAAATACATCAGTTTAAGGAAATCCAGTGCCAGAGGCTGTCTCTAGACCCTCACGCTGCAGAGCTCCTGACTGAGCATTTTTCCATGACTCCGTCAGATCTTCTTGTACTTCTGGCCTTCACACGACCTTCTGTTCATAATTCCCCAAATATATTATGCCTTAGGTGAGCATTCGTGTTTTGCTTCTCTGCTCTTAGTCTGCCAGTTGATAATCTCTGCTTTTTCTGCCGTGGGAAGTAGCAAATTTTCCATTTTTAATTCCATTTTCACCTCTCTACATCACTATTGATGCAGTGGTCTTTTCTTACACACCTCCTTGTCTATCTGTTTTCCCACAATGAGAAGAGGGATTCTGTCAACTACACCTGTCAGAGAAGTCCTCACACAGATCCAGCTATTTCAGTGGATCATTCCAGAGCTGCGTTTATCTTATTTTTTTCAGTTCTGTTATACCCTTGTGGGAATGGGATGGCTAGAAATGCGTGTCCAAAACACATTTTGGATTTCTATAGTGCCTAATCATATTTATTCTTTTGTTTTCAGCTTCTTTTTTTCCCTCAGTTCTTTATATTTGGCTTGCCTTTTTGTCCACAGCTGAACACTGACATTTCTGGAGTGAAGTCTACAACAGCAATAGTGCAGGTTTGAAGTAACCTTCTGATGGTCCCCTGTGACTTCATGCTGGTTCGGTTTGCAGAGAGCTGTTCATGTGTGCAAGCTAGATTCCTTAGGAGGAAAGTGAAACTGGGAAACATTACACTCCTTTTTAAAGGGAAACATCACACCCATTTTTGAAAAGGGTAGAAAGGAGGACCCTGGGAACTACTGACATGTCAGCCTCACCTCTGTGCCTGGGAAGATCACGGAACAGATCCTCCTAGAAGCTATACTGAGGCACATGGAGGCCAGGGAGTGATTTGAGACAGCCAGTATGGCTTCACCAAGGGCAAGTCCTGCCTGACCAACCTCATGGCCTTCTGTGATGGAGTGACTGCACCAGTGGACAAAGGAAGAGCTATGAATGTCATCTGTCTGGACAGCTGTAAGGCCTTTGACATGGTCCCCCATGGTCTCTCTAAATTGGAGAGGTATGGATTTGACGGGCGGACTGTTCAGTGGGTGAGGAATTGCTGGGATGGTCGCATCCAGAGGGTCGTGATCAATGGCTCAATGTCCAGATGGAGACTGGTGACAAGGGGTGTCCCTCAGCGGTCATAGTGGGACCAGTGCTGTTTAACATCTTCATCAATGACGTAGACAGTGAGATCGAATGCACCCTCAGCAAGTTTGCAGACGACATCAAGCTGAGTGATACAGTCAACACACCTGAAAGAAGGGATCATAAGAAGTGTGAAGCTATAACAAAGTAGCTTTAGTGATATTTTCTAGTTGTTAGTATTTTTTATTATTATTACAGTTTGTATTCTTGCATATATAGTGATCTAATAAAGCAGCTATTGTACTAATCCCTATTTCTACTTAGGTGTGTAGTGGATGAATGTAAATAGAAGTTATCACTTGAAGTCATTAGACAAAATAATTAAAACCAAAGCAAGTCTTGGTCCTCAGTGGGTAATTGGGATAGCTGTAGGATAAGAGGCTCTTAAATAATTCTACTCCAGACAGCTCGGCCTTGGGAGGGCAGATGCACCGAGCTACAGAGATAAAGAGGCACCAAGAGGGCAAAAAGACCAGAGTGAAACAGCGTGGAAGGACACAGTATACATGATCTTAGAAATGAGTTTGCGCAGAAACAAAGAAACCTGTGACACTGTGATGAAGAGTACAAACCTTCATCTGAAGCCTGCCGATGACCACCTGGAGGTGCCAACAGACATGTGAGAAAGACATTAACATATATTAATTAGTTATAGGGAAATCCATGAATATGCTAAGCATTTGTCAGAAATATAATGAATATGTCTATTGTGATTGTGTTTCACCTGGAATGAAAAGGGTATTTGGCATGCATATTTGGAAGGGTGATCCCCCGTGTGCCTGGCGCCGTAATAAAAGATACCCGCTTAACAGTATACATTGTACTGTTGGGTTATTACCGGATATTCAAATCACACCTGAGGGGTGGCATGCCATCCAGAGGGACCCAGACAAGCTCTAGAAGTGTGCCAGTGAGAGCCTCATGAGGTTCAACAAGGCCAACTGGGGCAATCCCCGCTATCAGCACAGGCTAGGGGACAAAGGGATTGAGAACAGCCCTGCCGAGAAGCACTTGCGGGTACTGGGGGATGAAAAACTGGACACGAACTGGTGATGTGCGCTGGAAGCCCAGCAGGCCAACCGTGCCCTGGGCTGTATCCCCAGCAGTGTGAGCACAGGGCGAGGGAGTGGACTCTGCCCCTCTCCTCCACTCTGCTGAGACCCCCCCCTCAGGAGTCCTACATCCAACTCTGTAGCCCTCAGCACAGGACAGA
>Ga0065711_1042009_pt1 | contig 15723 bp, 21 predicted proteins | sample Hoacrofraction12_FD_59098 | JGI IMG/M metagenome (GOLD analysis project Ga0065711, IMG submission 59098) | Hoatzin crop microbial communities from Cojedes, Venezuela - Epithelial fraction 12 v2 (version 2) | ecosystem: Host-associated > Birds > Digestive system > Esophagus > Crop | place...
CACCCCCTCACCCCCCAGCCACGGGGCATCGCCGCGGGGTTTGGGGACGCGGGGACTCACCGAGCGAGGTGCAGCGGCACGGGTCGTGCTTGTCCAGGTAGTGCTCCAGCGTGTCCCAGCCGCCCCCGACCCGCACCATGACGTGTTCCCGCAGGATCTGCGCGGGGTGTCGCGTGCTGTCAGGCCCGGAGAGGTGCGTGCCGTGCACCCGTGGGACCCCCACCTCCTTTTAAGCAGCCTGGGGGTGGCATGCTCAGCCGGGCTTCGAGAGCTGTTGGCTTGCCCTAAGTGCCACCACGTCCCCCAAAGGGCAGCTTCACCCCCAGCTCAGCGCTGCCGAGGCAGGGAGGGTCTCAGCTCCTGTTGCCATCCCAACAGGTGTGTTTCTTCACCCCACGGAGAGTGGGGGGCCTTTTGGGACAAACCCCTCTCCACCGACACGTGCTGAGCCCTTTGGGAAGGCCAGGCTTAGGGACGGATCCAGGCAGTGACAGGGCATCCCACTGTTCCCATTGCTGGGTAAGACCTGGCTCTGGCTTGGCGTGGGACACCAGGTTTTTTTCTTGCGCACATGGGTGGTTACATCCACGCAAACACAGCACAGGGCTGGGCTTCCCGGCTTTTGGGGCAATGGTCAGAAAACCCACATTGGCCTCATTTAGTGGATGGATTATGGAAGAGGCTTCATGCAAGCAGAGCAGGATGCCTGGTGCCTGTGCCCCAAAAGCACAGGGTGAAGCGGACTCACCCGGACAAAGATGAGCGTGTCAGAGTCGCCCACACGGTACTTCCCTTCCGATATCTTGATCATGGGGAACTGGACAGGGCAGGTACAGCGGCTCACCAGGTGCTGGACCTGAGGGCAGCAGGGATGGGTCCTCATCAGGGCTCCTGGGAAGGGTCCTGGGGTGGCCATCCCCATCTTCATCTCCATCCCCATCTCCATCCCCATCCCCATCCTGCTCCATGCCCATCCGTACCATCTGGTCAAGGTTGTGGAGGTCCCTTGGCTCCCGGGGTGGCTGGGGCAGGGAGGTGTCTGCAGGCGGCAGGTCCAGCTCCTGGCGGAGCTCCTCCTCGATCTCCTCCTCCATCTGCACAAGGGTTGGGGCGCGCATGCCAAAGCGGGCAGCACGGCGTGCCAGCTCCAGTAGGCACAGCACAAAGTTCTTCTCGTTCTTCCTGAGCACCAGGTCCTCCGTCTCAAACATCAGGACGTCTGGGGCAGGGCAAGGGTGGACTGAGCCAGGGCAGGCACTTGGAGACAGGGACAAACGGGATGGGGGGCACAGGTGGAGTCAAAACCCACCCAAAGGGATGTTATTCCCCAGAGCCAGCCCGCTAGGAATATGGCTGGGTCCAACCAAGGCTGGGATAAATTCACAGAGGAAGAGCCTTCCCCTTGAGCATCTTCAAGCAAAGGCGTGACGGCTGTTTCACGGCATCCCAAAGCCACAAAACCCCGCGGCTGGGTGTGCTGACCGTGTGTCCCTCCATGCCCATGACCCTCCTGAGCATCACTGGTGGTGGGGACTAGGTGGCAGACCCTTTGCTCAGAGCCAGGACCGCTCCTGATGTCCTGATGGCTGAGATCGTGCCGCGCATGGCAGGGCCGCGCTGCAGCATCCGCCCTTTCCATTTCCACCCCCTCCAACACGTACTTGCACCAAAGTAAACACGCCCGCTGCGTGCCAGCACCCGGAAAGCTGCAAGGGGAGCTTGTGCAAGAAATCCCAGCTGAGGGACACATGAGCACGGTGCTGCCCGATGCTGGGGTGGCACTGGCTTTGGGGGACACAAGGGAAAACACCAGGGGTGATGCCAGGAGCAGCCGGAGGGGATCGCACACAGGGACATGATGGCAGCTGGAGCCCAGCACCCTACCTTTAATATCCATCTCCTTCCTGCACCACTGGATGAAGTTGGAGACGTTGTCCCTGGCCTGGAAGGTGCCCGGCTGTGCCGTGACATTGCAGGCAACGCCAGCGGCGGGCAGGTGGAGGTGGCAGGCCACGCCAGGGCAGGCACGGGCAAACTCCCTGGCCACATGGGTGATGTTGTTGGCGTGGGAACAGAGCACGGTCCCCGTCTCCAGCACCTCCAGGAAGGTGCCCACCTCGATGTCCAGGTCGTAGAGCTCCTTCAGCCACTCCGCCAAGTCCTCCTTCATGGCGTAGAGGTACTGCTCGCTGGACTGGTAGGGACGGATGCTCCGCACCACGGTGCCCAGCGTCCCCCACATGTTGCCATAAGACTGGGAGAAGATTGAGGGAAAGGGGTGGTGGGGACACGGGGAGCTGCCCCGGGCCCTGTCCCCAGCCCACCTCCCCAGCAGCCACACTCACCCGGTGCCACTTGCTCTCTGCCACCCGGGAAGGTGACGCCGTCCTCCCAGTGCTGAAAGCCTTTCTGGGGTCCCAGGGCTGGAATGCAGCGTGGGGAAAGGAAATCACCCTCCTGGGCAGTGGGTGTTTTGTTTCCTTCCCAAGTGCTGTTCCCTGCTCCTTGGTGACAAGGGACAGGCTGCAAACACTCCCCGTTAACCCTTCACTTCCCTCCCTCCCGCCGGGAGCCCGGCTCCTTCTTCCACAGCTGCCCCAGGGATGGGTTTTTCCCCTAGGTCCCTGGCTCCGGGGCAGGAGGGGGTCAAAAAGCAGCTCTTCAGCCTCCAAAGTTGCCCACAAACCCAAAAGAAGGGGGATTTGCCCCCTCCCTGCCACCACTGCACCCACCTTCTCCCGAGGTGGGGTGACCTGGAGGCCCTACAAGATGCATCTTCAGGGCACGGTACCCCTGAATTGATAGCCCTGAGGCAGTCACTTTTTTGCACCCATTTTACAGGCTCAGACACTGCTGAAATGTCACCACGTGGCATTGCCAGCCCTAACGAGGAGCCCATCTGAGCATGGGTGACCCCGAACACAGCTCCCTCCTCCCTGGGTGGGGTGCCCAGAGGGATGGGGAGAGGTTGACCTCAGTACAGGTCCAGCGTGAGGACCTCTGAACACATCATGGTGGGGATGCTCAGACCGGTCCCTCCACATCGCTCCTGCTCTCCACCCACTCTGGGGCACAGCGGCACCGGGAGCTGGAAAGCCAAACCCCAAGGTTGGGGCTTCCAAAAGCCATAGGTATTGGGGCAGAGATCCCTCAGAGAAGCTGGTCCTGATGATGGTTGGGCTCGCAAACTCCTTGGCTCAGCTATCTCGCAGGACCTGCAAATGTCCCAGCAGATGGAGGAGGAAGAGGCTGAAGAGCTGCAAGAGGTAGAGGGTAGCAACAGAGACACCACTGCCATCACTTGCTCTGTGCTTTCCACCAAGCTATGGAGCAAGTGGGTGGTCTGAGAGCCGAGCAGCCCCAAGCAGCCCCAGACCCCCATGCTCTGCCCCGTGGCTCCCCCTCCACCAGCTCCCCCCACCCACACCCCCCAGGGCAGCCCTCCAGGGAAACACCCCCATGCTGACTGCATCTTCATTCACTCATCACTTCATTTCATCTCCTGGCGAGAATGCCAGTGGCTGCTCATGTTTGGGTGTAAATCCCTACACTGGAACCCGGGCTGATCCCTCGAGCCTGCTGCAGTGAACAGATGGGTCTCATCACCTCCAAAGGTTGGGGCCAGGGCATGTCACCCCAAGGACTCCACTCCCCGGGAGTCCCCTTCGCTCGAGGGCTCCGACCAGCCCTCAGTGGGAGCTGGGAAGCCCAGCAACGTGCAGCGTGTCAGGGCTCAGCCCAAGCTCCGAGGAAATGCAGTAGCTTGGCTTGCAAATCACAGCACAAATCCACCAATTCTCTCCCACAAACCTCTTTCTGGAAAAAAAAAAAAAAATATATATATATATAAGCATGAGGGGGGTTTATTTGCCTGCCCGCCTTTGGGGTTTCTCTGCATTGTGCTCCCTTGCAAACTTCTTCCCAAATTGCCCACATTAGTGAGGTCTTCGGCAAAAGCCAAGCTCCTCCAAGCATGGCATGACTCCAGGAGCTGGGGCTTTAAGAAAAGAGCTACATGGGTGAGTGGGCACTGCTGGGAATGTCACAGACTCCCTCCCCAGCCCAGGGCTTGCAGAGCTGCCCCAGCACCCAGATACTTGCACAGAAATCAAACCTACCAGGGATGTGCTCACAGCCTGGGACTGAAACTGAGACTCTTCTCAGCTTGGGGGGCTTCTGGCTGTGGCAGGGGACCCCGTTCTCTCCCCGGAGCCAGCTGCTGGTGCTCACGGCAGCTCACACTCCAGCTGGTGTTATTTTGGGGGAAGAAATGCAAGAATCTCAGCTATTCCCCGGGGCTGGGGAATGTGTGGCAGGCTGGCCGGAGGAGTCTGCGCCCGGCATGCTCTGCCAGGGAGCCCAGCAGGAAAAAAAGGATCCTTGTGACGCAGGATTTTCAGCCAGGGCACCCAATGGGGCCAATCACATGGCTCAGGTTGCGAGTCCTTCTCCCCCAGGCCCCCCCCAACTTGCGGGGTGCAGGCGATCCAGCACAGTCACCCCTTCTCTGCCAGCAACGCCGTGCTCAGCCCCAGCCCTGGCAGCATCGCTCCTGACCCCAAAACATCCCAACAGCACACAGCCCCAGCAAATACACTGTGGCAAACAGGGGAGGAAAAGGAAAATCCCAGAACAGGAGAGGACTCGAGGTTGTCCCACGCTCAGTCTCCGTCCGGTCCCACGGCAGAAGGGATGCCCGGCTCTTTCCTAAGGGGACACGAAAGGGGATAGCAACCCGCTGCTTCTCTGCAGAGCTGCAGGCACGGAGTACCCCCAGGGTATGGACGGACCCATAAATCCTCCCGTCTCCAAAAAGCAGTACATGGAGCAGAAGCCACGCTGCTCTTCTGACCATTCTCGATGCCTAGAGCAGACATCTTGATAGCAAGGCCAGCCTTTCCCATCATCCAAGCCATCAGTCTCCCCCCACCACTCCCCACCTCCCCATCACGATGCAGACCCTGCGGCCAGCAGCAGCCCAGGGGCCGAAGGGACGCAGTCTGGAGGCAGGACCGATCTCCGCAAACACGGCGACACACGCGGGTCCTTCCCCTCGCAGGCAAAACGCTGCCCGTTGAGCAGGACGCCCTGGCATGTCGCAGCACGAAGAGAAGCAAACAGGAGCAGCAGGGAAGGTTTCAGGGTGCTCACTGTCCCACCTTCCTGCACTGCGATGGGCTGGGGCGAAGGTGGAGACATGAAGGGGCTCCTTCAGCGTGAATTCATCCTCCACACTGGGAAAAAAACCTATTAACACATCCCAAGGTGTGGAGAAATCCTCAGCAGTTTGGGATGAAGCAGAAAAGAGAGTTCCCATGTTTTCTTCACTGTCAGCATTCTGCGATTCATATAGTGATTTTTCGGTGGGATCCACCCCCTCCCCTTTGATCTAGCAAGGACAAAAGCTAAGGCCAATCTCAGCAATACCTGCTCCAGTCCCAAACACACACATACATCTTAACTACAGCCCTTTCAGAAAACAGGGCATTGGCTTTCAAAAAAAAAAAACAAAACAAAACAACAAAAGCCTGACGTGAAAAGAAGCAGAAATCCCTACACTGCACATCCAGAGGTTCATTTTATTTGCCATCAGGTCTCCCAGCCCTTGGCACTCCCTGCAAGCGGCATCGCCTTATTTAGTTTAAAACAAAAATGATGTGGCCCTGTCTCTTCAGTAACATTGAAGAGCCCCTGAGATTTTAGGCTATGAGGTGATGAAGTCCACATGTCCGTGCCCGCGCAGGAAGGGCTCACTCACAAATACGATGGAAAATGGTCAGATCTTGGCTCTCCATCCTGCCGGATCTGTGTCTCAGCTGGCATCCGGCAGCATGGAAAGCCCTGGGGAAGCACCAGCCTTGGCACCCTGCCTGGGGCAAGCCTGGCTCCCGCCTTCTCTGCGGGGAAGGACTAGGGTGGGTGAGGGCGAGCAGAGGATGCTGTGCTAAAGGAAAGAGCCCTCGAGGCTGCCAGCACCGGGAGAGCACCCCAGCATGGCACCCTGGGCCACACAGCCCGGTCCCGATGCCACCGACCCAAAGCCGGGTACCCAGCACCGGGGTCTGAGTCCTGGGAGAGCCACCAGCGAAGCAGCAGCCCACCCGCGTACAACCCCAGCATGGTGAAAAACCCCAAATCTCTCAAATCAAAGGACATCTGAAGAAAGTTGAGCCCTGTCCCGCTCAGCACCGACGGCTGGCATTTGCTGCCGCTGAAGTCAAGCTTCAGGGACCTGACAAGTCAAGCCTCGGGGACCCGACAAGTCAAGCCTTGGGGACCCGACGCTCCCCCCCAGCCGTGGGAGACGATGGCCCTTTGCAGACGTGACTGGGTGTGCAGCAGCCTGCAGCGTTTCCAGGTGGGGAGCCTGCTTTGGGAAAGGAATGAGGAATATGCAGCCGAGCCGTCCTCACGAGACTGCATGCACGGACATGTCCATCTGTCCTGCTCACCCTCTCCTCTTCCCTTCCTCCCCCGGTAATTTTTCAACCCAGTTCATCCAACTGTGGCACAGGGGCACAGGACTCAAAAGCGCATGGATTCCGTCACTTGCAGAGATGGAGCAGAGGACAGACACTTTCTCTGAGCACAAGAAAGGCTGCCAGGTAAGCACAACCCTTATTAGACACCAGAGAACCCACCCCGCCACCCCAAACCCACCAGAAAGCCAAGCTGCAATGCTCCTGCTGCCCTCGAGCCACGCAGCACCGTGCCACAGCGTCATGGTCAGCAGCTCAGCTGCACCTCCAGCCTCCCTCCATCCCAAAGAGGCTCCCACATCAAAACCCTCCGCTTTCTCCCCCAAAATCCCACGGCGCTGGTGAGAGAGCTGGGACGCGAACGCAGCCCCAGGAAGCAACCGCAGGGGATGGGCTGGTTCTCGAGGTGCCGACCCTCCATCCCCAGGGCAAGGGACGGGAACAGGCAGGAGCTCTGTGCACACGGCGGGGGCAAAGCTCAGCACGGACCCATGTTTTTGTCCAAATGTCTCTTTTCTTTCTGTTTTAGCCAGGAAACGTTCGCAGTCTCTTACTTAAAACCACTCAAGCCCCAAACCAAGCAACGGTGAGGCACGTCTCTGCCTGATCGCAGGAAAACAACAGCTAAAGTACGGACCAACCCCAGTCCCAGTTTGAAAAAAAAAGCACGATATCCTGAACGTTAACAGAAATGGATTAGTTTGTAGCCTCCATGGCTTATACCCTTTTTTGTGGTCTTTTTAAAAAAAATACTGCCTCCCAAAGCTTCCAGCCCACCTGGCCGCAGCAGACCTGCCGGGGCTGAGGGCTGCCCCGTCCCTGCTGCGCCGGGGCATCGCTCCACCGACCCACGGCTCCAGCTGTCCACGGGCAGCCCCGACTTGCCAGTCCCCGCTGAACCATCCCCGGACAGGAATCCAGAGCCAAAGAAAGAGGGATCTGGGCAGCAGCAAGAGAGGTGGGGTTCAGCCCCACCGTTTCATCCCAGCACGCTCTGCTCAGAAGAGGACCTGCCCGCCGTTTGCATCCCAGCAGCCCATCCAGGGTAGCTGGGTGGCCCATTTGCCAGTGGCCACCACTTGCAGCTTCGCCCGGTCGAACTGCCAGTACTGGTCATCCCGAAAGAAGTAGACGAAGCCATCGCGGTGGGTGAGGGCGCCCGCTGTGCCGGGGGGCAAGCCCTCCCAGTCCCGCAGGCTGCGGGGGTAGTAGGGCTCCAGGGCGAGGGTCTCCTCGCTCACCACGAAGTACTTGGGGCCCTTGAAGAGGACGAGGCGCCGGAGCTGCTGGAAGTAGAGCGCGGTGTCGGGGTGCCGCGGGAGGCCGCGGGCGCTGCATTTCTGGGGGAATCCTGCCTCCAAGGTGGACCCTGTGTAGCGCCAGCATCGGCCACCTGGGAAGAGCCGGGGAGAGGGGTCAGAGCCCACCCCAACAGGGTCCATCGCAGGACCAGCTCCTGAAGACGCGGTCCTGCTACCTCCCACTCAGCCACGGGGCCAGCCTTGCGACCCAGGATACACATCCGCAACACCCATCCCACTGGAGACCCAACTGGCCCACTGCGAGGCTGCCCCATGGACCACGTGGCAGGGAAACTGAGGCACCACAGCTCAGGGGCTTGAAGGCACGGCAAAGGACTGCCGGGGACAGAGCAAGGCCACCACATCGTCCATTAGCCCACGCTTGCAAACCTCCCTCCTGTTCCTGCATGGTGATCAGGATGGATGGACCCAGACCCCTCCAGGGCTGGGACAAGCAAGATCAGCACCGCAGCAGCAGGAATTGCAGCCGGGGCTGCAGAGCCCTGTCCCTGCAGAGCCCTGTCCCCGCAGAGCCCTGTCCCCACAAAGCAGGCAGACAAAAGCCCCTTTCTGCTCGCAAACCACGGCCCGACCCAGCCCCGGGGAGGGAGGGAGCAAGAGGGGCTTTTGGTCCTCACCCAGCTGCAGCAACAAGGCTCCTTTCTGAAGAGCCGGCAACTGGTTTCCAGTAAAAGCTGGGGCTGAGCCTGGCAGCTGAGCTGCCTGGTTTGACCTCCCTCTGCCCGTCCGGCCGCGGCGTGCCACCGGATGGCTTGCAAACGGCATTTCGGCTCCCCACGGCAGCCCAGCCCCCGGCACGGTGCAGGGAACCACGCACACCGTGAACACGCTGCGCTCAGTGCAGCTCCCCAGCGACCACACGCCTTCAGGGAACATTTTCTCCCCGAGACCCCAAAGGGTTGGATGCACCCGGTTTTATTTTCACACGCAGGCGAGCGCTGCTCTCCTGAATGCGTTAAAGGGGAAACTGAGGCACGGAAGGGGTGATGTGGGCTGCTGGGGCGATACGCCCAAGGCCACACGGTTAATCCACGGTAGGTGCCGAGCCCAGGGCTCCTGTGGGTTTTAGCACACCTCCGCTCCAGCAACGCCCCAGTTCTGCACTGGGACAGGAGCAGCGGGAGGGGACGGGGGCCATGGGCAGGACGAGGTGCTCCAGCCCGACCCGGAGAGCCTGACCGCAGGCAGGAGCGGCAGCAGCCCCGAGGAGAGCTCTCCCACCCGTGCCTCACCTACCTTTGAAGAAGTAAAACTTGCCGCTGAGCTGGGACCAGGCGCAGGCGTCGATGCCGGCGGGGAGGCCGGGCCAGCGCGTCTGCAGCGGCTGCGGGTCGCTGGCGTTGCCGCTCGCCCGCACCTCCCAGTAGTGGCTGCCCTTGAAGATGTAGAGGTTGTGATCTGCGTCTGCGGGGCAGAGGGAGGAGTGAGGGCGTCCCAGGTGGGAAGCCTCATCCCACCTCCCAACCACCGCTCCCCCGTCCCCTCTCCTCCCCGCGCAGCTCTGCGGTGCTTCAGGGGTGCTCGGGATGCTCTGCGGTGCTGCAGGGGTGCTCCACCCTGGCAGTGTTCAAGGCCAGGTTGGATGGAGCTCTGAGCAACCTGGTTTAGTGGAGGATGTCCCTGCTCATGGCAGGGGGGTTGGAACCAGACGATCTTTAAGGTCCCTTCCAACCCTTACTATTCTATGATTCTATGATTAAGGGCTAAAAGGTTTTGTGTAGGGAGGAAGAGGATGGGCCTGGGGACAGATGCTCACTCTCTTTGGGTCACTAGATAGCACAAGTCTAGCTCTTTCCTTTCTTGCTCAAAGGCATCTTACAGCAAGGACCCAAGAGCTACTGTGAGAAAATTGTCCTCCGCTCCCTGTAACAGTGCTTGGGATTTGGAAGGTCCCTTCTGCCTTTCCAGCTGCCCCCTCAGCGTTCCTAATTCAGTGCCTCCACGCCAGCCTGGGGAGGATAAAAGCTGACCGCAGCCCCCTCTCAAGGCTCGTCCCTCATGGCTGAGCTCCTGCAGTGAATAAGCTTTGCCACAGCCCAAGTTTTAGGACATTTCCCAGCCTCCCAACACACCGAGGCATCGCCGTGAGCTCAAGCTGCTCCACTCCGTGGCAACGACGCGCATCAGTGATGCCACCAACCCCGCAGCACATACGGGGCTGTGGACCAGCCAAACCCACCGTTCCCACCACTGGAGTTCATCAGAGCAGAAACTGGCCGCCGCCGTGGCAGGGCGAGGGGTGGGGGTATGTGTTTTGGGAGAGGGCTGCACTGGCCAACACCCACCAGCAGTTATGGCGTCGAAGAAGGAGTGGCAGTAATAGGCGCTGAGGCTCCTCCACTGCTGGTCCCCGCCATAAAGGTCCGCGCTCCAGTCCTGGAAGTGAGTGAAGACCTTTCCCGGGAGCTGGATGGCCAAGCCTTTGGAGGGCTTCCCTGGGATGGAGCAAGGGGTGGTGAGTCGTGGAGAAGGGGCTTTCCCCAAGGCACTGCACGAGCACAGGGCTGTGGAGCTGCCCCAGGGCTCCACACACTCCTTGTCCCACGATCTGGTTCCCGTTCCCCTTTATACGATGGCGGCAAAGATGTCTCAGTACCCCCAACAAACACGCACCACCTTTTCTCTGGTTGCAAACAAACAGTCAGCAAGTTCAACCTTCCCTGCCCTGGAGGACCCGGAGGACCCATCCCACATGCCCTACCCCATCTTCCTCCCCAAACGCAAAGGGACTGGGCCCTTCCCCATCACACCCCTTGCACATAGTTCTCTCCCCTTGCAGGGACCTGCTCCCATCCCTGCTCCTCACTCTCCATTCCAGGGAACAGCCCCGGAGGAACCAAGGGATGCTCGGGGAAGCCAAGCTCACCGTACAAATTCTGGATAGCCAAGATGTCATCCCAGCTGAGGACAAAATCCTTGCTGAGCTTCTTGTAGTAGGGAGACATCAGGGCGCTCTTGACAGGGGAGTGCTCCAGCCCCAGCGTGTGCCCGACCTCATGTGCCACCACAACGAAGAGGTTGCGTCCTTTGCCACTGTGCAGGGACCAGCGCTCGGCGCTGTCGAAGTGGGCTTCTCCGCGCCGGGGAAAGAAGGCGTGAGCCAGGGCACCTCCTGGGGACACGAGAGCCATCAGGGACTGTGGGGCAGGAGAGGACCTCAGCTGGAAGCTAAGGAGTGGGGAGGGGCACATGTAGCTCTGGTTTGCTTAAATAGGCATCAATGTTAGCTATTTAGGAGGTCTCCTGAGAAAGAACAGCGGCTTCCCACAGTGGGTCCAACCCAAACCAGTTCTGCATTCTGCTCCTGAATACGAGGGGGTTTGTCTGCTCTGTGGTTCATGCGTCTGGTTTCTTGCTGGGCTTGGGCTGGGGACCGAAGCCACTCCAGTGACCCATGTGGGGCAAAGGCTCAAGAAGAGAGAAAACCTGGGCTCGTCTGATATTCAGAAGGCAAGGCTCATCTGGAAGGAATGAGCACAGGTTTGGAGGATGCGGTAAGGGTGGGGAGGGCTCCTCAAAGGCCACCAGTGATCCTAGAACGAGCACCTCAACTGCCTTCCTGGCAGACCCCAGTTGCAGACTTGGGAGTGAGGACCCCAGATCAGAAAGCAAACTGGTGCAAACTGGGAGGTGCCCTTGGTTAGAGGGACTGCCAGGGCAGAGCCTCGCCTCCATCACCTCCAGACCACCGCCGCCCCAGCCCTCCTCCCTGCTGGGGAAGAGCCCGTGTTGTAAAAGAGAAGCTTACGAGGGGGAAGCGACCAGCACCTGGTCCATCGAAGGCGTTGTTGAGTCCATCGTTGTGGTCCCCATGGAAGAAGGTCAGGCGGATGTCAGCCGGGCCATCCTGCGCCTCCCAAAACACCAGCGAGGACACGTTGCTCCAGAGCTCAAAGGCGGCTTTCACAGCCAGGCGCACCTCGTGCTGCGGCAGGTAGGAGGGCCAGTTCACCACCCGGTAGGTCAGGTGCCTCTTGTACCACCTCCCGCCTGCAAGAGGGCCAAGCTCAGCACGACAACGGGGACTTGGACATGTTCTTCCCCCCAGGGGCTGCTCAGGTGGAGGAAAGCTTCCTGGTGCTGGAGAATACCATGACTTCCCAAACCGAAGCTGAAACTCAACCCAGGTGTCCCACCAGCAGACCTGGCACCCTGCACCACCAGCACAACCCATGAAATCCCTCTGAAGGTGCCACCACCAGATCCCACTCAGACATTCCCAAGGCTGGAGCTGCAACCAAACCCTAAGAGAGGGGCCAAAACCTGTTAGAGCAGACAAGAACCTGAGGCACCCAGTCTGAATGCCCCCTCGCCTCGTCATGTTTCTCAGGCCCAAAGCCAGCACGGGTCCCTGACCTGTAGGTCTCCTGACTGATACCAGTTCCATGCCCAGAAGAGGCTGCTGCCAAAGGACTGGCTTTCAGGGAGGGGAAGCAAAACCACCTCCGAAAACAAGGGGCCCAAAGGCAAAAGGAGTGGGAAGGGCTCTCAGCAGCACCTTAAGGGCACAGGGGACTGCGGTGGTGGGGATGTGGGATTGCAGCCCGGTTAAGGGAGATTTGCCAAGAGCTGGGCACCAGCCAGAGGGAGAAAAGAGTCGATCCTCAAGGGGAGAACAGCTGGGTTTGAAAAACATCCCCAGGAAGGAATGACACCGAACACCATGATGCTGATCTCCACCACATGCCCAGAGACGTCCAGCGCCCCATCCAGCTGGCCAGCGAGCACAGGACGGGAGGGAAAGCGCCTGTTTTGACCAGGGGAGCCGCAGCAGAGCCCTGCGGTCAGTCCCTGCGGTCGGTCACTGCGGTCGGTCACTGCGGTCGGTCCCGGCGGTGCCTCTGCACCCTCTGCACCAAGCCCGGATGCTGCAGGGACACCGAAAACAGCGGCCCACCGGAGGGGTGCGGGCAGGGCTGGGGCTCCCCAGCACCCAAAGCTCCCTTGGGGAGAGGGGGCTCCTCCCTGTCTCCCCTGAACTCCCTCCCCGAGTCCCAGCCTTGTCTGGCTTTTCTAGGGGATCTCTTTTCTCCTCCCTGCTCCCCACAGGCGTAATTTGAACAGGGCAGATACCGAGCCAAGGCAAGGAAAAGGAGGCCAGCTCCCCACCAGTCAGGGCTGTATTTTCACCATTTTTAAGGACACCCTGACCATTTCTACCTGCAGAAGGTGTTGCCTGGAAGCCCAGCCTGGTATATCCCAGCCGGGACTAACCACTGCTCATCATTCACTGCGAAAGCATCATTTTACCATCACCAAGGATCCTACTGCCCACGGCTTCCTTAAAAGCTCTGTCCTTTCAGGAGAGACACAGCCCCGACACCAGTGGGGCAGATGGTGACAATGACAAGAGGACAAGCCCATGAGATCCTCCTAAGCTCCTCACCCTCCTCCCACCATGCAGGGGTACAAAGATTTGTGTTCCTGCAGCCACCACGCAGCATCACAGCCCCAGCCTCCTCCTCCAGCACCCTCGGCAGCTGCGGGGACCCCCGGGCCTCATGATTATGCCTGGCCGGGGGCATCTGGGAGTGGGAGAGAAGCCGTGGGGCCGCGGGGGCCAGAGCCGGTGCCGAGGCGTGGGAGCGGCGACAGACCTCCAGCAGCTGCGCCCACACCAGATGTGCGGGGTAGCAGGGGGAACGGAGCCGGCAGCACGCCGGGGCTTGCTGCTGTGGGTCTGAGCCAAGCGGCTTGGCAAAGCCGGCAGGCATCCCATCCCAGCTCACCCTCCCCAGCCATGGGGACAAGCCCCACCAGCTCCGCTTCCTTCCCTCCGGCTTTTGAGCAGCCCACGGCAGGGGAGGCTCCAGGCCAGCTCGTCACCCTCCCGGGGGCAGAACCAGCCCCCCTTGCTCATCAGTGTGACAACAGCCCCCGACTCAAATGGGACACGGCTGCGCCTTCCAGTGCCCGGGACAAACCCTGCATGGCAGAGGCTCAACACCTGCCTGGTTGGCTGCAGCCCTAAGATCCAGCCCCGCCATCCCTCCATACCCTCCCAGGGGCAGAGCATCTCCCCATCAGAGGAGGACGGATGGCACCAGCGGGCAGGGCTGGGTGAGGCAAATGGCTCTCGGCAAGAGGAGGGCTGGGTGCCTCATGCAGCCACTGAGCCCGGGACAATTGAAAGCAGGGCTTTCCCCAAGGAGAAATCCAGCACACTGCTGCTGCCCGACGTGCGTCTGGCCGAGGACCTGCTGGTAAAGCTCCACTGCCTGGGAAAGCCCAGTAAGACAGCTAGAAGAAAGTCCTCTTCCCAGCACCCTCCGCTGCAGACCCCAGTTTCCAAACCCGGTCCCTTTCCAGAGGCAAACAAGACCTGTCCCTAGACCTTCCCAGAGAGCAGAAAGCCTTGGGTAGAAGGGAGGTTTTGTTTAGAGGTGCAGAGAGGGGTGGATGCACCAGACCCCATCCCATGCAGGGAGTTGATCTCCGCTGCTGGGCTGGGACAGCCCCGGAGCAGCAGGAGGGACGGACACCCTCCCCAGCCCCGCGCCGGCCAGCGGTGCCGGGCTGACCCAGCCGGGAGCCAAACCTCAGCCGGGGCTGGCTTTTGCCCACACGCCGGGGCGCGAGCATGGCCCGGAGCTGGTGGGTGATGGACGTGGCTGCTGCCCGGCACAGCTCCCGCTGGGAGAGGGCTGGATGACAAAGCACTTTGCTGGCTCAGCTGCAGCGGCTTCCTGCTTCAAGTAGGATAAACAGCCAACTTAGCACAAAGCCTCCGGCCTTCCCGGCCGGTGCCGCCAGCCGTGTGGGCACCTCGTCCCTCCCCACCAGCCTGCGGGCACCGACACGGCGTTGCTCCCGTCCCCGCTGCCTCCCGGCTCGCTGCCACGGGGATCTGCCGGCACCGGAGCAACAACCGGTGCCACACAGAGCCCTTCCCGGCCGGGCTCAGGGCCGCTGAGCGTCTCTTGCCACCCACCGATGGACCACAATCCCCAAAAAGGAGCCCCATGAGCCACGGGGCAGAGGCTGTGTTTGCCCATCTCCTGCTGCACGCCCTCCCAAGCTCTGCCCCACCGCCCTCCTGCCCGGGGCACGGCAGACCCTCTGCTCGGGATGGTACCTGCAAGGGCCATGCTGCGTGTCAGGGCTTTGGAAGGAAAGCCAGAGGCAAGAGGAGGACGATGGGGCTGTCTCCTGGGGCCGTCCATCACCACCCTGCCAGATCCAGAGACAGCCTGACACGGCACAGAGCCCTGTCTTAATCTCGCCTTCATTTTTCCCATGTCCTAAGCGCAGCTGGCCCCAGCCCTCTCGCTCTCTAGGAATCCAGTTACTCACCCACGAGCCCAGGAGGCAGCTCACGAAAGACAAGAGGCCCAATCCTGGACACACAGGAGCAAGAGAGGTTGCTTGGAGCAGAGTAAAACCCGTTAATGTGGGCGAAACAACTGCCCGTGGCCAGGCAGCCCAGCACCAGCAGGTTCTGTGGTTCCTGCTGGGTGACTAACACACATTAGCAGCCTCAAAGCTCAGCAGAGCCTGGAGATAACTTCCCTGTGTGCTGGCCCCTGCCCTCCGGATCATGCCACCACGGCTGTGCCTGGGGCCACAGTGACCTGACAGCTCCTTGGGAGATGTCCCAGCTCCCTCGACAGCAGTAAAGCCACCCCAGAGAGGTGAATTTTCCCGTGAGGGGGAGTTGCATCTCTCTAATCATTGCTGACATCAAGCCAAACAGAACAACTAAAAATAAAGAGGTTAAAAATGAAGTGGTGCAAAGCCCAGGCGGGCCCTGGGATGGACGCTGTGCCGGTGGGGCTGCACCTCCCGGCGACGGCAGCATCTCCAGGAGCCCGGATGGAAGAGTTGGGACTCCCAGCACCCCAGAAACCCAAACCCCACGAGGACGCCCGGCGCGGACGCTCACCGTGCTGCGCGGTGCGCCTGCGGCGCGGGGCGGCAGACGC
>Ga0065711_1042010_pt1 | contig 15723 bp, 8 predicted proteins | sample Hoacrofraction12_FD_59098 | JGI IMG/M metagenome (GOLD analysis project Ga0065711, IMG submission 59098) | Hoatzin crop microbial communities from Cojedes, Venezuela - Epithelial fraction 12 v2 (version 2) | ecosystem: Host-associated > Birds > Digestive system > Esophagus > Crop | place...
ACCAGCCTCCAACTAGACTCAGCGCCGCTGATGACAACCCTCTGAGTTCTGCCATTCAGCCAGTTCTCTATCCACTTCACCGACCACTCATCCAGCCCACACTTCCTCATCTTCCCTAGGAGGATATCTAGGTTCCCTCTATTGCCTGAGACTGACTGTGGTGGGACACTGGGGAGATGCTGCCATTGATTTACAGTACAGAGACTTGATACACAACCCCAAAGGCCTTTGCACTATACCATTTGCAGAGTCCCAACCAGCTCTGTACTACTGGAAGACATGTAGCAGAAGTTTTTCCCCAAGTCCTGTCCCACCAAACACCTTCCCCTCTCACTGCATCCCATCTATCGGTAGAGAGTGGAAAGGACACATAAGATTTGGACCTGAACAGGCAATCATTACCCAAAAGGAAATCCCTCTGCGACCAGAAAATGGTGCAAAAATCTGAATTCGTCTTTGAGGGAGCATGCAGATTGCCCTGCAAGGTAGCTGAGGACCAACATGCTGCATGGCTGAGGAAGGTTGTGGCAGCCCGAGCAACAAGATGGAGCACAACAAAGCAAAGGTATGGGGAGAGCCAGCTCTCCAGTGTGGTTTGACCTTCAAATGCTCCTTGAACATAGCTTCTGTTTATATGGGGAATTAATGGCTCTCAACTAATAAGATCTATCTGATTGGCAGAAAAATAGGGGAATTTGGTATTACTGACAAAGCAAGGGTTTGTTTTCAGCTATCCTAATTTGCATTAACGTTCCATAATGAGGAGGAGATTTTAGTGAGGGAGAGGTTCCCACAGGTGAGGTCAACTACTGGCCCGCATTGGGTGTTATTTGGCCTCTCTCCACTGATGGGAGGAAAAAAAAGCGCTGCATCTCTGCCAACGTGCTTTGAACATCATTCTGAGGCACAGCATCATCTTGCTGTGCAAAAAACACTTCTGTGACACCGATGACAAAAGCCTATGAAACTAAATCATGAGAAGTCAAACCACTGCAGAATAACCTGGCATAGCTCCATCAGTATCTTTGTTCTATCGTGGGAAGCCTTCCTTTAAAAGGATAAATAAACAAAACACCCCAGGGTCCCTCAGTGAGGCCGAGCCTAGCTTCTCCCCAGAAAGAAACCCTTCATTTTTCCTTTGCAAAGGTGTTTATGATCCTAAAAGGAGAGGACAAAAGGCTTATTCTCCCCCTGCCTTGCCCACCAGCCCGGCAGGGAAGAGCTGCTCCTCTGCGTCCACCTCCGACCTGATCTTGGGCTTGGGGCAGGCAGTGTCGGCCCCCCAAGGGATGCACCTCTTTCGGGGTTAGGAAAACTAACGCTCATTCTGGGTCTCTCTTCACAGTCAGGAAGACCCCTTGAGACGAGGAATTGACCCAACCACCAATCCCTTTTATTGCGTTGGCTGCTATGCACAGACTGATCAGCCCTGAGATGGCCTCGGTGGGGTGCAGACCCCTGCCCTGCAGTGCTCAGCCCTGGCTTCAGCTCAGCTTTTAACTCGTGTACAAAATCAACTACGTCTGGAAAATATTCAGCTGCTTCAACACAGGGCAGAGAGAGATGTTCCTGTGAGATTTTCTTTTCTCTTTTGTTATGGCTTTTTGTAAGTGGCTGACAGGGTATGATGGAGCTGAAGAAATAGCTCTAGACTCAGAGTGCAGGGATAAAAAGAAAAAAACGTAGACTTTTTCCCCCCTTTTCCCTGAGAAAAGGTAATTTACGTAAATTTATCCACGACTAGCATACGGCAATAGCTCACAACTTTGTTAATAGAAACGTGGTGATCCATAACACTTGTATGGGAGACATTTGCTCGGGGGTAATACAATATTAATGTTAATATCAATGATCGATCAGAGGATTTGCAAGAAAGGCATAAAGTATTTAATTATAATTACATTGGGAATGGCTTTGTAATGGCTACGACATTTGAATAAGGTCACGTCTAGCCCTCACCCCTGTTATGTTGTTCTATATGAAATGCCATTCACTTTAAGTGCTGGAAACCTTTCTGGAGTAGTCAGAATATAATATACTGGGTAAACTGAAATATGTCCCTTCATTTTTTGAAATATGATTGATATCCTTTGCAAAACAAATGTTAACACCTATTTGTACACAAATTTCTTTGATTATATGTTACGGAAACTCAAGTATGCCAGTCTCTCCTAGCAGGCACTTTACTGTGAGGAAAGGACATGGCTATTTGTGAATATTAATTCATCTTACTGAAAATGGTTTTGGATCTCTGCTGTAAATCCACCTGGGTGTATTTCTGCTTTTCCTAATATGTTAACCCCATATTGCTTACTAGCCATAATTGTATTTCCATTGGTCTCAGCAGCCCACTGTTTTCACCTGGTTAAGTTGTTGCTTAGTGGGAACTTCTGCTGTCATTGAGTTACCTTTCGGTAAAAGCATTAACGAAGAACGCGTAGTAAGAATCATATTTGCACATTTCACAGAAAAAAAATATATTTCAAATATATTGCAGATGTGTACTATGACTATCAGGCTAACAGCAGCATTGTCATGTTCAGAACATTCAAGAAAAAACCTGCATATAAAGCATGAATATATAAATGCAGGTAGGATCCTTGAGGTGCACACATACCAACCCACATGTGAGTGCATGCATACACTGAAGTATTACATGAGGACATGCTCTTCCCACATCTATTTACTACAGAGTATAAATACTAAAGGAGCAAATTCTTGTCCGTCTTCAAATGAGGATCCATCTACCCAGTGACCCCAGAGGTTTTCTTCTTTTTCTAATGTCAATGTAAAGAGCAGATCAGTCAGGCCTAATGAATCAAATTTTGCTTTCAGATAATCACCCAGAATAACCATCAATTCATAGAGAATTGAAAACTCCCATCTGAAGGCAGAATTTGGTCACAAGAAATCATCCCTGCGAAATTTGGAAGACGTGTAGTGATGTAATGGACATGATTTTATGTTTTGTCTTTACTGAAGAAGACTTTTGCATGCTATGGAAATGCCTGAAGACAGCAACTTTTATAGTTTTCCAAAAAATGAGCATTTATTACCAATCAGTGTGAAATACCACTGATGGTAAATTTTAAGTATATGGCAGGAGTTTCAGCATCATGACAATATACATCATGCATTTTTACAACATAGAAGTGCAGTGATATTGCTCCCTTTCTCAATAACAATATATAAGAATATATAGTATAAATGTACAGTATATATTAGACACAATGTAAAATAACTTAGTGAAATGTCAAAGCTTCTGCATAAAAATTCAAGTCATGCCTGAGCATACCTCTAGCACAATTTTGCTTAATTTTATCTCATATACCTTCAGTTACCTTTAGTTCATGTTGCAAAGATAATTTTATCGCTCTGTATATAATTGCTTAAAACCACCAGAATCCTTGTCTTTTTTTCTGTTATCTGCAGTAGGTGAAGATTGTAGTAGCCACGCCAAACCCAAGATTTTGTGGAGTCTTTACGAATGCTGCCATTAGGTACTGGGAAGCAATTCATCGCGAACAAGTTGTATAAAAGTAAGTTCTTAAATGCTCGTTACAGTTCATCATTGTCCATCAGGGTCTGTTCTGAAATATCCCACCGCATGTAAATGGTAATGAAATGGCTTTCTTTCAAAATGGAGCTCATGATCTAACATTGCTATCTGTAAATTAGAAATCTCACCAGCTTTGCTGAAATTGTATCAAGCACCACTTGGGTAGTTGCTTGCAGGAAGGATCAATAAAAATCTATTTATTAGAAAGATACAACTTGTCTCAAGGTAGGTAGGTGGAATTCTGGCTTTGGTCACCACTGGATACAGCTTCTTGCAAAGCCAGGTCTCCCTTCACACTTGCTAAATAAAACATGTTCAAGGACTTTCCTGCAGCATCTCAGGAAGCTTGCTGATAGTACAAGGGGAGAGGGTTATTTTTTTTCAAACCAAGGCGTTAAGAGGCCCTATGCCTCAGTCACTCTACTCATCAAAGCCTACCAGAGTTCAACAGACTTGCAATTAGCTTCCTTAGAATTATTTTGAATATGACTTCACTTGAACAGTTTAAACAACTCTGCCCTGAATATCAATAAAAATATACTTTAAGCACTTATTAATAACTACATTTTCTAATTAATGATGAATTAAAGCTGCAACACAGTTTGAAACATGAAGTTAAAATAAAAAATAAGGAAAGACAGAGTGATTTTCTGTGATTCCTTTTAAGACAAAAAAGCCCCCCTCCCAGACATTCTTCACCAGTGTAAGTCGACAGAAATACGCTGTTTTAGATCAGCTTAAGTTCTGACCTATATACTTCAGTTGAATTAATCCAAATTTCCACCAGTGAAAGTGGAATCAAATTCACTTGGTCTTTAATAAAGCAACGGGTGATAAGCAGGTCTCTCTTCTGACAGATTCTGCTTGAGAAAGGAAATTCTTTGTGGTGTTAAATGATGTCCGTGACCGTCTAGAAAACAAAGATAGAATTTCATGAGTTTCAGTATAGCAAAAACCAATATTGGCAACTGTTATTGATGCTTTAACCTTAGCAAAGTTCTTTGGGTACAGAGTATCAGCTGGTGAATCAGTAACCCTTTCTGAGTACTGCTCGGGAAGAAAACGAGGAGGCAGGTGGCTGATTTTCAGTGATGTGAGGCTGCTGAATACACTGCAACTCAGACTTCGTTACGACTAATAAATAACATCACATTGTCCAGAACTGGAGATTAATTTGCTGGGCCTCCAGTAGATTATATTTATTTTCTTGCATGTTATATTGAGATCTCAGGACAGGCAAAGGGTCGGGGGCTGAAAGGATGTAATCAATGCTGAATTTAATTTCAGCATCTGATTTTGCTAAGGAGGAATTGCTTAGGCTCTGCCTGTCGGTCATGCTGTTTGAAGCAAACCCATGAGGCTCCGGTAGTCTTGGTCCCAATTCAATTCTTTCGTGTTTACTTTCAGTGGAGGAAATGCTTTTTAGAGCAGAGTCTATCAGAGGCACATCGGGGGATGAAGGACTTTTCCCTCTGCTTGGTCTCTGCTCCTTATGTTCCCTTTTCACGTTCCTCCTCCTCCGTCTTCGCCTGTAATTCCCATTTTCAAAGAGATCCAGCATGGATTCGCATCCCGTTGCAAAGCTCCAATAGTTTCCTTTCCCCTTCTCATTCCCTTCTGTTCTGGGAACCTGTATTTATTTAAAGGCAGTTCAGTATTTGTATGTGTTACAGATGCTGCTGCTTAACATCTGCATTCATTTACATTCAGGAATGGTGTAAACACATACGACAAGACTTTTAAGCCTATTCTCTTTCATTATACAAAAAGGATGTAAACGCCATCCTCTTCAATTTGTTACCTATTAGCATGCATCAGACAAGGATATACTCTTTATCTCTACAACTGACAGCTCAGAGAGATTTGAAGTGATTTGCAGCTCAGCTGTTTGTTTCCCTTCTTTCCCAGTGACGAGATTATTCCTGCATATATTGTTTTAGCCATGCACAGTGTGTAGGTAAATATACAGTTACCGATCTTACCTTTACAAAACAACTGTTAAGTGATAAGTTATGTCGGATGGAGTTCTGCCAGGCTCTTTGATTTGATCTGTAGTAAGGAAATTTCTTCATTATAAAGTCATAAATGCCAGAGAGGGTGACTTTATTTGAAGGACTTTGCTGGATGGCCATTGCAATTAAAGCAATGTAGCTGAAAAAAGGAAAACTTGCCGTTACACCATCGCCTTACTCGCATGCTCACTTTTAGGACCACATGAATATGTGTGCCTGTATCCTACTTCCAAATGTTCTCCCGGTGGATCTGCACCCTGACCCGAGATGTCCCAGCAATAAGCCCCAAGCGTGATCCTGTCTCTCCGCCCCGAGCCCCTGGGGTGATACGCGGGCGTTACTTCCAGGCATTTGAGTCCCGACCAGGCTGTTTGCCCTGGCACTCAGCAGAGAGTGTTTAGATACCGATTGCAGAAATGTCACCCACCTCTCAAACCCCATCAGAAAAGTTTCCTTGAGCTGGAAGTCTGCAGTGAGACAGACCAGGCTCAGAGACGCTGTCACTGGAGACCTTCCCTGCTCGTGGAAAGGACCTTAGATGCCCCTGTAAACATCTACACCGTGCGTCTTCCCGCCACACCAGGGATTATCTGCATCCGATTCACCCACTGGCACATTGCACATTTAATTCACCTTCTCCCAGGGCTCCTTGAGGTCGGAGGAGACCATCTGAGGTCTGGTGACTCAACGGCATGCCAGAGTTGCTGTGACCCCAAACAGGAGGAAACAAATCCTGAACAATTCAAACACGGAGAGGGGGAGAAATCTGCCACTGTGGTGCCTGTGCCGGGGCCAGACCCACTGCGCACACCTGGGGAGACGTCCCACACTCCCCGGAGCTGTGACCCCACCATCCCAGAGCTCAGAAACCTCCCCGGAGATGGGGGGACTTGGAAAAACTTCATCTTACCTGTACGCTGGTCTGGTGAATTTTTTCTCTTCATCAGAACTACAGGTAGGATAATCATCCCCATCATAATTAAAGCAGTTATAGGGGTACTGCGTGTTGTCAAACATCGTCCTGCTCCTTGCTCAGCTCCTGTGGAGTGAGAGAGATGGAGCGATGTTTCTCAGAGCTTGGACTCCCTCCTCCCTTCTTCCCTCCCCTCTGTCTGTTTCGTTCCCTCTCTCCCCCCTCCTCATGCTCCCTCTCCTCCATGCATACACACACTCTCCCTGATGGGGTGGGGATTGTTTTTGCAGTTCTCGCGTCCCAGACAGCCTGTCTGTTAGGATATTATTGGGGGGGGGAGGTTGTTATTGTCGTTATTGCTGTTGCCTCCAATAGGGTGGCGGAGCCAGGAGGCTGGTGACTGATGGAGCTGCTGAATTGGGGGTGAACCTTTGAACCGGGGTGTGCACCGCCAGTAGCTCCACTCCGCTCGCTGGGTGGTCCGGGCTGGAGAGGGGCCAGCGCTCCCCCCCGCCACATCCACAACGTGACAAAAGCAAACAGCATGATGTTAATAAATCATGCTTCAAGGTCTCTGCTTGGAAATTAAACTCTGAGAACAGAGTGCAGCTCCCCCCAGCCCCTGAGTCCTCCCCTTTCCTATTTTTCTTCCCAGCAAAGCAGGGTGGCTTTCTTATTTATTTATTTTTAGAAACCCGACGTACAATAAACAGACGTTCCAGGCAGTAACGCACGCTTGTCCTGATCTGCAATCTATAATACAGTATAATAGACATAAATTATATTTCCATGACTAAAGGAAAATGTGTATGTTCAAAGAAAGTAGAACAGAGGGATATGAGGGACTACTGTCAAGCAGGAAAGTAAAAGGAAAATAGCTGTAGGCAGGAGAGCTGCCTGTGTGGGCTTTGATCTGAAGGATGAATTAGACTAACAGCCCTGTGTGTTGGCATCCAATACTGTAACAATTTAATAGTTTTTCAATGCTTTGGAGTGTTTTCCAACAAGTGATGTAAACCAAAGGCATCACGCACCATTTCGGGGGGGCTAAAAAAGGTGTATGCCACATGATAATTAAATTATTTGAAGACAGCTCTGTCCCAGGAACTAGCCCCGGGAGGAGACGGATATTGGAAAAGAGAAAGCAAATTGGTGTGCAGGGAGTTACCTGCATGGAAATATAAAAGCAGAACCACTAGTGATGCAACTTTTGTTTTTTACAGCATCTTTCATACAAAGTATGTCCCCAAACCCCTTTTGGAGTTAAAGGATACAATTAGGGGAAAATACATCCCTGTGATAAAGAACTGTTTAAAAAGTGATGTTTAAATGGCTCCCAGAGTTTTGACAAAGATGGACAAGAAAGCTTTTTTCGTGGAATATAAAAATGTATTATAGCAGGGAGCAGGGGGAAATACATGGCATGAAAAAAAAAGGTACATGAGATGTTTTCTTGGGAATGTGAAGACAGAGTAGATACCCAAAATAAAAAAATATCTCCACTCTAAAATACATCAACAGGCACATGCATGAGGCATCCACTGCAGAGGGGGTCTTAATGCAAAGGGTCAGCTACCGCTGCCTAAGGCATTAGTAGGGCTTTAATAGTGAGTAAGATAGGGCAGATTCAGTGGTGGAGAATGAAATATATAATGTCTGATCTTCATTCATACTCTGTCCAGCTGGACTGAGAATATTTAAAGCAAAGAAGCAGCTGGGCCACAGACTTGGGAAGATTTTCCCTCACGAAAAACGCGATTCTGTAGACACAAATAGAAGACCACTTTGATTTTTAGTTCTTCCCTTTGGTGGTGTTTTACCTCACTGGAATTCCAGTAATTCCAACAGTCTTGCTTCTTATTTATAGCAATTTTTAAACAGCAGAACTGGGTTAGGTGACTCTGGTTTTACACAACCTGTTAGCACCCTTTTTTCCATTCTTCGTACTCTATTTATAAAATTGCCCTGTTAAGGAAGTCAGACAATACACTGTGACCAAAATCCTCACATATTTACTGACAGTATATAACAGGTAAAATTTTCTGTAATGGGTATTAGAGCAAATGATTGTAGTGCCATACATGCAGTAATGTTATTTACCTCAGTTTCTGTATCTTCTGGCTGTGGTGAGTATAATCAGCTCACCCATGTCTAGCACATCTATAACATGCATTACAGTTGGTGATTAGCTCTGCTCTCTGTGCAAGAGCTCATGGCCACTGTATTCCTCACCCATTTCAGTGGAAAATAACACTTAAAATAAATTTCCGTCCCAGCAGCTGGTTTCTGAGACTAAATTTGGCAAATGGAGGTGGGTTGTAATGACCAGTGCTGGTGTCCTTGAGCAGCATCTCAGGAGTGAGTGGGACCATGGGTGGATGCAGGGGCATCTTGGCAAGATACATAGGAAACTCCTGCCATTGCCATTTGTGTAACACATAATCTGGGGATAAATGTTACTATTTCCTGATAGCCAGCAGTGGGCTGGAAGATTTAGTTTCTGGCTCTGTAAATATCACTGAATTCACCTGCTGCAAATGCATATAGACCATAAGAAGAATGCAGACCATTTCTGAGTCCTACAAGATCAGAAACAAATTATATATTATCTCTCATAAACCTGGTTCTGAAATCCAGATATGCAAAACTGGCTGAGTATTTCTCAAGGTATTTTTTAAAGGCTGCATGCTGATATTTTATCCCAAAGTGAATGTTTATGGTCCAATTATAATCCTTGAAAATAATATTCGTAAAGAACTGCTAATATGCTTTCATATGTACCGTGGTGGAGCTAGCAGGTGCCATGCTTATGGTGGCAAAACATGTTGTACAATAGCTTTTTCTTAGCATCTGTGCACCCATTATAGTTTAACTAGAACAACTGTAACTCATCCCTGTCACTATCATAAAAGCATAATTTTGCCAGGCTAGTGTTTTCTTACGTTGTATGTTTTCAGAACACAAAGTTGTAAACCATTTGATTTGAGATTGTAAACAGGCAATAAAAATGCTATGAAAGATTTGCCTGTTTTTTAACACTGATATTAAAAAGTTATTTGCAATTTTTGTAATTATGACACAGATTATGAAAATTGTACATGAAATTCAGACTGGTCATAAATCCAAACAGGGCTGAATTACTAATCATTGTAGCTCCTCAGAACAACCATGATGCCTCAGTGTGTAGGACTGCACGCTGACATCCCACTCCTCTTTCTGGTGTAAACCTGTGTTTCCCAGCAGCACGGCTTCTTCTGCTCTCTCACTGACTTGGGAAATAGAGCTGGTTACAGTTCAGGACTTCATCTCAAACTTTTAAAATTTGTCATAGAATCATAGAATGGTTTGGGTTGGAGGGGACCTTTTAAAGACCATCTAGTCCAACTTCCCATGCTGCCATGGGTAGGGACATCTTTCACTGCATATGGATGCTCACAGCCCCATCCAATCTGACCTTGAACGCTTCCAGTGATGCGGCATCCACAACTTTAGGGCAACCTATTCCAGTGTATCACCACCCTCATTATAAAGAATATCTTCCTTATATTAGATCTAAATCTGTCTTCTTTTGGTTTAAATCAGTGGAAACAAGTGGTGGTCTTCAGCAGGCTTTGGGTCACTCAACAATAGTCTACACCACCAGTAAACTATTTTCTTTTTAGTATCAGATCTGTAGCTCCGGCAGACAAAGAAGAGGTGGGGAAATGAAGGTGGTGATAATCTCCCAGTTGCTTTGATATGGGATAAGCAGAAGGCAAGATCCCCAGATTTGGCTGGGTACTTGGATGTGATGGCACCTGATACTCCATATGAGGGATCTTCTGACATTCAACTCAGTGACCCTTATATGTAGGAAAGTGATGAGTCTTGCCACACTGTCCACCTGCATTTCATCCTAAATTGACGTCTGCTTCACTCATGGCCATCAGCTGCATTGCTTTCCCTTCTGCTTTTCTTTTGTGTTCATGTGTAGAACTTAATGGAAATACAATTTACACCACAATTTGTGGTTTTCTGTGGGAGCTCAGTGAGAATTGTTTATGTTCCCTAGCAAGGGTATTATTCAGAGAGGCATTTCTCATCTGCACGTCTTCTGGCTGCAGCAGTGTAGAACTCATGCATAAAACGCAGAACGGGTTTCTACTGAAACAGGAACATGGATAAGAAACCTTCAATAGTAATTCGTCATATTAGAGGTGGTAATAAGAGAATAACTATATGAACTAGTTATATATATTATGTTATATAGTCATATATATTATGAACTAGTTCATATATACTATCCTTGCCCTAGCTAGATATGGAGATTCACAAAGCACACGTGAAAATCCATTTCCGGAGATGCTCAGTGCATTTTGGTAGTGCAAAACAGGAAAAGAAGGGTTTTCAGAGTGAAAAGCCATTTCTCCTACCTTCTCCTGGGTTGTGATTTTTGGTCAAAATAATGGTTTTGGCAGAAATTCCAGCTGGCCAGCTGAGGGCTTTCCACAGTCTTGAGAAGCCCTATGACCACGTTGTCGCCAGGATGGACTGTATTTCCCTTCGGGCCAGGGAGGAGTCTAGATGGTACTTATCTGCTCCATGTGCAGACCTGGTACCCCACTCCATCACTCTCCAATGCAATGGACTGTTCTTTTTTCTAACATTATCTTGCTTCCCCAGTACATAGCAAATCCTTTTCTAGTGAGAAGCTCTTAAGCAAGAGAAGTGACAACCACCGAGTGGGCAAGAAGCCAAGCACTGTGGAGAAAGCCTTCAGGTCTGTGCGACCACCTCCTAGCAGCGCTGGGTTTCCTGGTGCTGTTCACACTGACATTTAGGGGTTGACTGGAAGTAATATCATACAAATTAGCAGCAGAATGTATTATTTCTCCTTTGCTCCCATGGGGTCACGGTTTCAGACAATGGAAGGAGAACATGGGCAGGTCACTAGCTTTCAGACATTTATTAAGCAAAATTCTTGACATTTTTTTTTTACCGGTTTTCTAATTAAACCCAAAAATGATGGACAGAGAATCTAAAAGCTTTACAAAGAACTAAAAAAATTTATCAATTTAGGTCAGACAAAATGGTTTGGGTTCACCTAAAAGGACTTTCAAAATTTTATATTCTGTCCTTGGCTTGCCCAGCACCTTTCTACAGGAGGGATGCTGGCAGCTGAAAGGCCAAATCCCAGTTTCTCTATTTGATATGGATATACAAGGCAGAGGTTCAGAGTTTGCCTGCTCGTGATGTGGTATTCTTCTTTCTCAGTGGCACAAAATTAAATCCTCCTCTTTGACTTTGCAGACAGGTGGGATAAAACACAGTGGGGATGTGCAAGGTTGCACAGGAGACCTGGCAGTCCCCATGTTAGTGGGATTGGTCCTCCCCAAGCTGTGAAAGTCTCCGGAATCACTGATACGTGAGGCATTTGGAGACAAGTAGGAAGAGCTGGAGTGTTTGAATCAGGGATAAATAGAGAGGTGATGCCCATTCGTGGCCACATACTGCACCTCTTGGACCGGCACAACAATCATGCCTTGACTCAGTCCACCCTTGTTTACTGAAAAAGGACATTATCTTGGTGCAGCTGCCATACCTCATCCATCTTTGGTCATTTCTCATTTCATCTATGTACAAAATCATTTGGCTATAGGCCTCACTTCATACATTGTTTGAATTCTGCACCAGACACAGCTAACAGCTCGGGCCAGGAAACTTGTTCCAGATGTTAATTAACTCCCTCTGCGTTAACTGGAATCACACAATTAAGGCCTGATTATTTATAAAACCATTTTGTCGAGAGAATTAGGAGAATGAACACAAATATCCTGGCTCGCACTTTCACACAAATGTCCATGTGCTGTTAAATTGTGGAAACTGGCACAAGTTGTCCCACACATTTCTTTTCAGCCATCATAATTATTCCAGAGGAGCAAGGACAACAGTCAGCCAGGCGTGGAGGAGCAACGCTGCAGCAAACCAGCTAATTCCCAGCCAAGCTAAGGTCTGCTGTTGTGGCACCAACAGGCCTCAGAGATGCCTATCAAATATCTCATAGGCAATGTGGCTCTCCTACTGCCGTAAATCTAAATGACAGAGTAGCCTCATTTTACCCAGTCACAAACTGCAATATTTTGGAGTTTGGTATCTATCTATGCAGAGGCTGGAGGACCTGACCAGTGTCTATGGCACTTTGTTTGCTCTCTACCATGCGTTCCTTGGTTTAAGGGACTTTTGGAGGGGTCACACAAACACTTGACAGAGCCACAAAACAGCAAATTCAAACCTGTCTCTCCCATCTGTCTTGCACACAGCTCAGAGCCAGTGAATCAGGGACTTGTTACTATCTGATACTGCAAAATGGATGAATGCAAGGCAAGCAAATGCAAGGTGCAAGCAATCTTTGCCCAAGCTGACTGAATGCATGCGGTCCTGTAAGTGCAAAGGTAATCACCCCGTGGTGATGCAGTTCACTGGCTTCTTGATGGCTGAGAAGGTGGGCTCTGAGATGCTGGAGCACATGCACAGCTTGTCTGTGTCATCTGTGTCTCCAGCCACTGCAGATAGTCATTGTGAGCAGCCGTGACCCTCCAGGGACTGTTTGAATCAAGGCATCGCTTGAATCAAGAGTCCACTGACTCCTGGTTCCTGCCTTGGACAAGGCTGTGGGGTTTAGTGGTGTTTGTTGAGCTGGGACCCACAGCTGTGGGGCACAGGCAGGCCACGCAGCTGATGGTCTTTTATAGCCTCTTTCTGTGCCCTGTTGGCACCTTTAGCATTGCAAATCGTGCACCCTGGGCATCAGAAGGGATAAGGAGAGGCAGCACTGTTATGTTTTGCTGATTTTATTTTCATTTGAAAGTAGTAATTCATTCCAGTTCACTTACTCATAACTCTCCCCCACGCAGAAGTTTTCTGGGAGCTGTATGAACAGTTCCAAAACAACGCAGATCAAACAGGCAGGAAAAAAGTAACTAGAAACCAGCCTCTAAGTGAGTGTTGTTACTGAAGAAGGGGATGGTAGGCAGGGACTCCATCTTCATTTGTAGCAGAGCTGCAGGATTTCCTCTCTCCAAGTTCTCCATTTGCCGGTTTCCCTTCAGGCATAATCCCTTCTAATTTCTCAATAAGGTGCAACTTGTGGCTGCATAAACCTCCTAGGATACACCAGTTTTCCACAATATCCATCTTTAAAATAGGATCATACTTTGTAAGATGTTTCCCACCGCTCAGGTACCAAATGGTAATATTTCTCCATTACCAGTATGATTTCTTTTTCCCATAACCCACTCCTCCTAACTCACAGATCTGACTTGATGTGTTTCTCCCACTAGGCAAGTCCAATTGTCAAGGCTTTTCTTCATTCTGAAAAAAAATTCATATTTTGATAATACAAGTTAAATTACTCGACTTCATTCCAGGATAAACACTGATAGTTAATATGTCAGGGACATCTGATTACATTTTCCTCAATGTCGTACATAAGCCGCCTGCTCTTACTCTGAATTAGAATAATCTTTCACAGTTCATTATTTATCATCCTTCACGTGTTTGGCCATCTATCACATAAAAGCAACTCTCAGCAGAGAACCATCAGCTAATATTGTATTTTGAGGTTTCTGCTGATGGCTCCTTAAAGAGGTGTAAGGTCCCTTCTTGCCTTTCCATCCTTTTCATCTTGTGAGAGACTTTCCAACACACACAGTGGAGTCTAAAGAGAAATATGCTTTGATTGCTGCCACCTGAAGTGCATTCTCACTATTAGTAGTTTCAGGTGAAAATATTTGTGGTGTAATGCCAGTTCTTGGTTCTGCTGTCTTTAAGAAGGTTGGGAGCTTTGCTGTGTGTTGGTGAAGTTGTATTTTGTGTTTGAACTGAGTAAGTGTGATAAAAAGATGATATATATAAGCTAGTTTTGTTTCTGCTTTTTCTCATGAAGTTTTGACCTTAGATTGGTATTCTTCATCGTCATTTCAGTTTGATCAGTTTGAAACCTCTTTGGGATTTAAAAGTGTCTGAAGGCAACTGGTAGTGCTGAAAGTTTCTTGCTTTCCTTGTGCTCAGTGTGTAGCTGCCTTCCTTTAGACAGCTGAATTTAGCAAACTGCAACACTTAAGATTCTGAGTATTTTAATGGAAGCTCAGCTTCTTCCCATTCATCTGGTGTGTGGTGCTTTCATGTATATATAGGTAAATTCTCAGTAAACCACATATCTTGATGAAGAGTTGAAGATTTTCTTATCTGAGAGTCAAATCCTACGCCTTTTCTAACCTATTTTCAGTAGCCTGTTAGACTAGCTGTGTAAGCGAAGGGGTGGTTATCTACAAGCATACCTCTAAGTTAATGAGTATTTATGAGAGTAGTTTGTTTTTCTTTAGTATCTTCCTTATTTTCCTAGTTGCTCATCCATTCCTATGAATAATTCCCAGGACTACAGAATTTAGAAATATTGGTCCTAACTCCTAAGCTCTGGATAGAACACTTTTGAGGAAATAATAGAAGATGACTTATACTTGCTTAGCTGCTGGTGTCAATTTCTAGGCAAACGGCAATTCATGAAACTTCACTGATTCAGGGCCTCTGTATTTGGCTGTGTGCTCAAAAGCTAACAAATAGGATCTCAGAAATCGCAGGGGAGTAAAGCCAGCACTTTTACCATGGAAAAGATATTCCTAAATCCAACTGCTTATGTGCTCATCTGCTCTAATACTGGTGAATAGTCCCAAAGCACAACATACCTCCTTGGAGCTGCAACCCAGCCCTATGGTGAAAATGGTATTATATGCGCTATTTGGCAGCATGAGGCTTCTCAAGCAACAGAGCTAGGTTTGTGCCGTGCCTGCTGCCCACACAACTGTCTGCAGCCACAGCTCCAAGGGCACCTGACTACCCCAATGTTGTACTTGTAAAACAGCGCCACAAGCAAAGGACCTGAATCAATCGACACCACAGCAGCTGCTTGGGGTGAATGGGAGCAGAGCAGGAGGAGTTATGTGGGCGGTGACAGAGGCAGTGACATGACCCAGGAAACAACAGGGAATGTATCTATATTTAATTGCAGATCCTATTGTTAACGATAGTCTTAAGTAGGAACTTCAGTGTTACCATTTGTAGACTGGTCCTTAAAGAGGTGATCAGTGGGTGGAGGTGAGGCACACGACGGTTTCAGCCATTCTTTCTTTATACCTGCCCAGAACTGTGGATGAATTGCCTTTTTTTTTCTCCCCCCCCCCCAACATTAGTCAATCTAGAAA
>Ga0065711_1042011_pt1 | contig 15722 bp, 13 predicted proteins | sample Hoacrofraction12_FD_59098 | JGI IMG/M metagenome (GOLD analysis project Ga0065711, IMG submission 59098) | Hoatzin crop microbial communities from Cojedes, Venezuela - Epithelial fraction 12 v2 (version 2) | ecosystem: Host-associated > Birds > Digestive system > Esophagus > Crop | place...
GAGGAACCTGCCTGTTTTGATTTTTTTTTTTTTTTTTATATATGAGTGTATCTTTGCTGGTTAGATTTACATCAGCAGCCCATCAAATGGGAGCACCTGTAGCAGAATTTACAATTGCAAGTAGAATATTTCCATTTTTTTGAAGTGGATTTTTAGCAACATCTTTTTTTTTCAAGCCATGTGTTTCAGTCACCTGTAAGGAATACACAGTGATTTTAACTACTTGACTACAAAACATGAAAATGTTCTATATATAGTGTGCATTTAAGTGTTTTTATAAAGCCAAATCATAATGCACTAAACCCATTTGACTTGACTCGGAGTAATTTCAGTCTTGAAATACCTCATGGTACCCTTGAAGGTAATTGCTGCTTCATTTTATGATGTAACCTTCCTATTGTTTTAGGCTTTTAGTTGATAGACTTCTGGGGGTTCGGAAGCTGAGGGAGCAATCACCTCCTCCTCATTCCTGGTGTAGCTTCAGGTTATTGCCATGGAATGTACTGTCATTACTCTGGATTAACATCACTGCGGTTGAAGACAGCATTTTGCTTCCTTGTTTTGAAGTTCTTTGGCTGTAAGGCAGCAATCCCGTGTTGTTAGCTGAAGAATTCCAATGATTTCATTTATTAAAAGCTGATGGTTTTTGTAACTTTTTTTACTAAATGTCATGTTGAAAGTGAAAGACTAAAATGTTTTCTAGCTCTGTATCCTTCCAGTTTATAAAGGGAAAAATACTGTTATGAGCATACTAAAACAGTAAAATGGAAGCACTAAACATTGTTTTGTTTTTCATAAAATACAGTTACAGTAGTTGTACCGAGCCTCTGGCATTCAGTATCTACTGCACTATTTGAATTTTGTGGGTTGAGTATTTAATGCATTAAAATCATGGATATACTTACAATTGCGTTGAATCCATTCAGCATTGATGAAGAGTTAATTAAAAGAAACTGATTGTTTATGTATATTATATACTACATCTGTTTCAACTTTCAGTTATTGTCTTATTATTTTCCTTTTGGGTGTCATGGAATAATTTTTAGCTTAATTTGTTACTGATTTTAGTGGTTTTAATCCAAGTCCACCCCACTACAAAATGAGTATTACCTGAAATTTTTATCCTGTTTTCTTATGCAGAGCCCAGGACAAGTACAACATTGCTGCTAGTGAAGTATGCATGGTTGGCTCATTGAGAAGGTCACAGGTGAGCAGGAGTGGAAGAAAGTGTGCTGAAAATGTGCCCTGTGTCCCACAGTAGGAAGTTGTAGGTTGCAGTATGTTAATGTTGCCAAAAGGGATAAATCTGTGCACTGAAAGGTGTGTACTCTGTTACTTGGGGCAAAATCTAGATGCTCATGTTCAGCTGCAGCTGGTAAAAGTTGATTTGTGTATTTTTTCCACCCTGTGATAGATCTCAGCTTGCTCACTCCTGTAAGCTGAAGGCCGTTGCAGAATATGTAAAATATGGCTGCTAATAATTCAGTAAGAGCGGAACTGCTTATAAATGCAGCTGGGGAGTAGCCCCTCTCCGGTGGTCTATGGCTGAATCGAAGGAACACAGTCATTTTGTGGACACCAGCTCCGTGTTCGCTGCAGGATGCAGAAATGCCTCATTAGCAAATGAGGTTTTAAATGAGCTGGTCTCTGTTTGACTTTCTGAACTGTACCAAGTCAACAATATAGCATGCTGGCATGATAAATGTGATAATCTAAATACCAAGCACCCATTAGAAAAGTATAAAAATGAGCTATCCAGCTGCCAATAACCTATGATTAAAAGTACTTTTAAATTCCTTTCCCCTCTGGCATGCTATATATAAATTTTACATTAACTGTGACTTTGTATTCATTAAAACTTCATTATATTGTTCTTTAATTCATGCAAAATGTCTGGAGTTTACAAAGCCCACAGATCCTTATTAATAAGTAATTTTGGGATATTTCATTAATTAAAGATAGTTTAGAAGCACAGATACATTAAGAACATATACAATGCCTAGAAACTGCTTTTTTAATCCTTTATCCTGCTAGAAACACTGTAGAAGGTTTTGTTAACGGATATAATTTGATGTTTTTTAAGTGTCGGATATTGCAAAGATTTTCTCAGACTATAGTTACAAACAGAAAAATTAGATGTATTTTTATGTTGGTCTATGCATTGAAAATTACTTTACAGCTGTAAAGCCTGGGTGGTGCAAACTGTGCTGTGCAGCCAGGTGACCTGTCTGTGCCTCACCTGGTTTTGAGGGTCTGAGCTTCAGGAGTGCTGGATGCCGACAGCTCCTGGAAATCCAGGCAGGAGGAGAGGCGAGTGGGTGCTTGCATTAGGCTGTGAAGTGACTCGCCCTCGCAGAGAGGCTGTGGCAGAGCTGGGAACACCGTCCAGACTCCGTGAGGGCAGCTTCTCCCATTCTGCATGCTGTCCTCCAGACATCCAGCTTGCGTTTATCTTTGCTTACCTTTACTGTGAAGGACCCATTTCTTTGGGTACTGCCATGGAGCTGTGAATGTGGCTGTACTCCATCCAGCTGGGGATAATTCGAAATATCACTGGCATGAAAGCAGGGAGCTAGAGTCATTGCAGTTTGCAAAGGAAAAGCAGAGAACGATGTTTTCTTTGTTTTCCATCCTGGGTTATAAACCAGCTGTGTTCTTCCCAGGGCTTGGGCACAGGGTAATTGCAGTCAGGTGTGGTTTCAAGGGGATCCTTGTCAGGATGCCACCAGCTTGTGCTTGGCTACAAGGATAAGGTCTGGCATGGTGGCACAGCTCCTGATACCACAGAGCTGGCAGCAAAACCTGTGAGCACCGTGGTTCCGTGCAGCTCCGGAGGTGTGAGCGGGGTCACCCGTGCGGAGGGTGTCTGAGCCGAGGGAGTGCTGACCTGCTGTGGGCGGTGGTACCCAGAAAGACCTGATGCCTCAGGGCTGTCAGTCTGTGACCAGCTGTACCTTGAGTGCGTAGCTCCTTCATTTTTTTTGTTGTTGCCTGTTTAGATTTTGGGGTTCACAGTGTTTTCCCTGGGAGGTGGTGTATGCAGATTCTAGTGGCACGTGTGGCACACAGATAGAGCTAGTTCTGGAAATTGCTTTAAGATCTGACATAAATGTTCAACTGCAAGGAAATCTGGAGCAGACATACTTCAGGCTAGGTCCTTTTCTTGCTCAGCTGCAAACTTGAGAGTGACTGTTGATTATGTGATGGAATCAGCCCATTTGCCCTTGACTCTGAGAGATGTCATTTTATCACTCCCCTTTTAGAAATGTGCTTTTGTCAGCTCTTGTTAGAGCAGGTACTTCCCCCTCCCACTACCTTATGATTTCAATTAATTTCCCTGGTTAGTGGTGGTTCTCAAAAATAAAATGAGCTGGTACACAGCAGGCCAAGCAGGGCATAGCTGATAAAATTGTTTATTATGTGCAAGAGAAATTTGTTGTGTGAATCACTTAATCAGTGATTTTAAAAACACAGGTAATCGCCTGATGGAATGCAGCTTCCCTGGGGCCACTATTGTCTTTCAGTTTAGTGCATACATATTTAAAAGGATATTGTTTACAAGGCAGAGCAGTCAGTCACACAGGTAAATGGGTGCTAAAGTAATATTTAAAATGCCATGAGTAAGGAGTGCCAATGTACTAGTTTGTTCTGGAGACAAAACTGTGGAGTTTGGGTTTTGGGTGGTGTCTATAGGGGATGCTCTGGCAGGGAGATGGCATCCAGGTGATGGGTGGTGTCCAGGTGAATCCTTGTGGAAGATGTTGGGGAATGATCTTCCCCGTGTCTCATCCCTGACGTTGCAAATGCTGCCACAGCCCTGGTGTTGGTGAGTGCAGCCCTGGCTGGCGCACACCAGGGCTTTGGGGTGCCTAAATGGCAAGGCTGGGTGACTTAAAGTCTTCCTAGATAGCCTGTGAATCTTGGGTGCTCGTGAGGCCGTTGAGGGAGCGGAGGTCTGTGGATAGCTCACAATTCTGTGAGCTCCTTTGCTGGAGGAGGCCGGTGGTGGAGCGCAGTGCAGTAGTGGCACAGGATCAGGTCCTTGAATTCTGGGATTTGTCTCCTTGGGTGAGGTGGGCAAGATGTTTGACTAATGTGTTCGAAATAGCTTGATGAGCTCGTCGTGCTTGGGCCAGAGCATGGAACAGACTTTGGGAAAGAAGTGCCGTTTTGAGTAATGCTTCATTTCTGTTTCTGCACTTCCCTTTCTTCTGGTGGGTCACTTTATTGAGCGCTTAACCTCTGTCCACCTTTCAGACTCTGATCAGAGATGTTTCAGTATGTGTGAAGGTTTTGGTCTTCCTACAGGTGATCTTTGGAGCTCTGCATCCAGCAATTTCTCCACTTAAATCTTTTGGCTCATTACTGGTTTCCTGAGGTGTCTGTCTGCTGGCTGGATCTTGTGTCCTACAGAGCTGAGAAATCCAGAAATGCTTGGTTCATCTTTCTCCTTTGGTGAGGAGGATATTTTTAGTTCTTAAATAATCAGGTCTTAGGCAGCAACAAGATGCAACTTAATTTTCTTCTACATCTTTTATAGAAAGAGGAAGCTTCATGTCATACCTTGTATTCCTCCAGAAAGAAACTTGGGGTGCGAGTTGCCATGAAGCATGGCCACGGTCCTGTACGGCAGCCTTGGAGCCGATGACAGCGCACATATTTTCCTTGCTGGGAATTAGGGGCCTTTTTAGATTCAAATAATGAGATAATCAACATCAGTTTGAGCATCTTGCTCTACATGATCTGTGTGCAAAGTGGGAGTGAATCTGTTATGCAAAGGAGAGGGAAGCAGTCTGAAATGCTATTAGTGAGTCAAAGAGTGTCTCGGAACAATTTCAGTTGCAGAACAATAAGATGTCCCAAAGTATTAATGTAGCAGGCTGCAGCTGTCCGCACAATTTCTCAGCGTTGCTTCTGATGGCCGGAGAAATGCTTCCAAACCACCGGTCGGAGATGAACTTCAGTGATAAAACAGCGTTGGTGGGGGTGGGAAAATCCTTGGCAAGCCGTTGTTTAACCAGGTTGTGTAGCACATTAGCGAACGCTTAATTGGACCTTGTACTTCTTAATTAGAAGACCTTAACGAATTCTCATTTTACTACTTTTGACAAGTGGTTTTGCAAAGTTCAAGAGGCTTATCAGCATTCAGTCTGAGATTGCAGCTGAAATAATAATGTCCCTTGGAAGAAACCGTCATCTCCAGGATTGTTAATTAGTTTACAATAGTGTATTAAAGTACACATGTAGAGGTTCACATCACTAATGAGGACTCTGCTCAAAAAAAAAAAAAAAATCCCTTTTTCAGTTTTGTTCTCCCTTCTGTAGTGATTTAAAGGAAGTTGAGTGGGTTGTTGCAGGGTAACAGCCCCACTAATGGGTATATTCCTGTATGTTTTCTGGTCTAGTTTCACAAAGGGATTGTTTCTAACACTTCTAGCGGGTTGGCTCTGCAGCCTGTGTTTTGCTAAGGAACAGCAGAGCATTTCTTCTCCTTGTATGGCTTGCATGCCATTAGAAACATGGCTTGGTTAAGTTACGTTGTTCTTCTAGCGCTGGATGCGGTACTGTGGAAGGTGGCTCAGACAGCGCCCTTCGGAGGAGGGCTCTGCTCTGGAAGAGCAAGCTCCAAGCTGAGCGGCCGGGGCTGGTGGGGAGGAGAGCTGGAAGCAGCAGCAGTGTGGAGGTTTGAGAGCGGGTGGCTGGGGATGTGCGAGGCTGGAGGGGGAGGTCATGGCAGTGCTCCTCGCTCTGCAGCCCTGGGGTGCTGGATGTTCGCCCCTTCAAGGAGATGCCTCTTCAGCTGGGCTCTAGTGCTTTTAAGAATGTATTTTGGAAGCTGTATGCAAAGCCTAGTCTGACTTCACTGATAAATTTCTCTTCCCTTTGAGGGCATGAGCTCTAGGGTCATGTTCAAGCAGCCCAACTTTCATTAAGCCCCAGCTTAGTGCCTGGGCTTTTCCCTCTCTAAATAGCAGAGTTTATCTCAGGCTCTTTCTAGAGCAGCCAGAGGAGAGTCCCGGTCTGCTCATGACGCTGTTACACCTCTCATGAACTCTGCCTGGGTCTGTGGCATCTCTTGTTGCCCAGGAAAAGGTGTGTTTTAGGAGCTCATCAATGCGTGGAGTTGTTTCCTTCCTTTGCAGTAGATTTTAGGCTTATGGGACCTCCCTGGTGCGGCTGGTCCCGTGGGCACCCGGCTGAAGGGACCGGGACAGGCACGGACACTGTGGCAGTTCAGCAAGTGGGGGGCTGCACCCTGAGAACTCAACTGTAATTAACTTCCCCGCCAGCACATTTATTTCCCTTTAAACCTGATGTATTTCTCTTCAGCTTCTATTAGCTGCGAAGAGGTTAAAGCTAAATTGAAATAAATTGTGCAAAGAAAATGATAATCTGTGCTAGATTAATGAACTTGGTTTAAAAGGTGAGCTGAGTTTAGACAGGTGTGCTTTGGCCGGGCCTAAGTAGGTGGCCTTGAGTGTGCAAACATGGTATGCAACTGAGAATTTTAATTTGCCTGGTTCTTGTCTATAATAAAATATGCGAGATACATGACACTTCATGAATTAATGCAAGAGTATAAAGCATGAAGGAGAGAGTCTTGTACAGGATTTGTTCTTATAATGCAAATGCCAAGCAAGGCTTTAAATGGACCTGGCTATCTGGATCGTGGAGCCCGTTTCATGCTTCACTTCAGGGTTGGTTCCCTTTTCCTGAACTATTTTATTATTAAATGAATGTGTGTGTGCATGGGGAAGGGAGTCGGGAAGGAAACGCCCAGAGCAGCACAAGCCCACACAAACCCCTGTGTGTGTGTGTGAGCTTCTTGCGCGTTGGGGGCCATCGTGGTTGTTCCCAAGCAATGAAATAGTTGGGGGGAAGCAGCGGGGAGCGGTCGGCCAGTCAGCCTGCTGTCCTCTGTCCTCAGTGGGTGCCTTGGTGAAAGGCCTCGTTAAACTCCGCCGGTGTGAATGGGATTGTTGGGGCTGCTGGGGTGGGGGAGAAGAGGGCTCGATTGCTTTTGTCCAGGCGCTTTGCCTCGCAGGGGAAGCACACAGAGGGGTTTCTCTTTAATTTTGTGCAGTGGACAGATAATGCGGGCATTGCTGGGGTTGGTGTAATGAGAATAATCCAAGTCTGGAGGTGACGCAGCAGCAACAAGCCCCACATCTCCACGGAGCGATGCAGGGGGATAGGTGGCCATGGTGCTCTGCTTCCTGTGTGCTCCTCGCCAAAACTCTCTCCTGCCCGTGCTGCAGCGGGACCGGACCCTGCCCCGACCGGTGCGAGCCGAGGGGAGGGCAGCCCCGGCCCTGGGGTGTTTGTGCCAGCAGTTCCAGGGTGACAGATCAAGAGACAGCTGCAGAAAAAAATCCCCAGACAAGGCCGATGGTAAGGTGGTGAAACAGGGAGAGTGCCAAAGAGGGCTACAAACCCACACTGGTACCAGGATGTTCTCACTCCCCTGGTGAAACCTGTAATGAGATTGAAAAGATGACAGCTGGTTCGAGTGCCGTAAAAATGTTGAGACACGGCTGCGAGAATGGAGATTCGCTCCTAATGCAGCTGGAATTAAAACTGGGGAGGGGAGAACAGATTTAGATAGCTCAGCAACTCTTTTTTTTCCTGAAGTTGATGATCTTAATCTTTGGGAAAGTAAAGCAGCTCTGTAAACGGGAGGAAGAAATTTAGCGTCCCTGGGGCTCCAGGCCGGGGTTACGGTGGCCACAGGTAGCAAGCATGATCAGTGCCATGCCGTCTAATCTCTCCGGGGACGATTCTCCTGGTCTCCCGCCCTTTGGTCTATCGGGACCATCTGGGCTTCGTCCCGGCCCTGCGCCTGTGGCACTTGGCACCGTGGGCTTCTGCTGAAAACCTGCGCTCGCTTGCAGAGCGCAAGAAGTACTGGAAACCTTCAGACATCGAAGAGAAAAGGTGGAATGTGTTTCCGCCCTGGTTTAAGAGTTTATGCCTTTATTGCCTGATGCAAAAACCTCAGTTCCTGACAAGTTCTATATGAAATAGTTACTTCCTTGTACAAACTAGAGGAAAATAAGTTTTTAGGCTGTGCGGGGTCTGATGTGACAATTCTATTAGGTTTCGGTGGGTACCTGCTTGACCCTGTAAATTGAAACTCTGAAAGGTTTCTCTGTGTCTTCTCATGGTATTTAATTTTCTGTGCTTCAGCAGCAGGGGGTGAGAGGAAGCTGGAATGGGTTTATTCAAATCTATGGAGGAATTGAATGTGATGAAAATAACTCTATTTTTAAAAATTGGCTGTAATCACACGGAGAGCATTGCTCTTTCTGTTCTTCCCTGTTTCTGCCTCCCTGGTCCTGCACTGGAAGGGCAGGTTTGCGTATCGAAACAAGAGATCAGCTTGGCAGGGCTTTGTGAGCTCCTCTCTCTGCACCACGCGCTTGTTTTTCACTTTCAGCATTATAAACCGTCCTTAATAGAGACTTTGATTCGTGTTGTAAAGACAGAGTTGAGAAGAGCTATAACAGTGTCCAACTCCCAGCTGCCTCCCGGCAGGCAAATTCCTGAATTTAAGATCACTGTAAATGCTACGTATGTGTGTTAGGGGTATTCATGTAGTTAATAGCTAAGAAAGCACCAGGTTGACATAATCTGGGGATAGATAACATGCCAAGAACTTCAAATCCTGGGAAGAAGGGTTTTGGTGGGAGAGAGTGGCGTGATTCACTGACACCTACCATTCCCCCCCCAAACCTCCTGAACATTCATTATGCCTTAAATATTCTCACACCGAGTTTTTCCAGTGGTCTAATTATAAACTTCATTATAATTGTTCATTAGTTTTATTTTGTTCAATTAGCTTAACAAGTTGCCAGATGAAATACAAGACTGGCAATTAGCTTGATCTAATTGTAATGAGCCACTCAAACTGGGTCACCAAATATGTCCGTTTATAGCACTTTTTTTTTCCCAATTGGTGAACAATAACATAAATATTCAGAGCATCTCCTGATTTAAGTAGTGGAAATTTCCCACTCAATTATTAAAGTAGAAACAAAAATTCGATCGTTTTGCTCTTGGTAGTTCATGAGTGCGCAGTCCGGGCACCCAGCTTGCCCTGCCTTAACAAGACCCCGTCAGCAGCGAGCGGGGCCTGTCCAGGCCCTTGTGCTGCAGAGTGAAACGTGCCGTGGGAGCTGCTGGCAGGGAGGTCAGCTCTGGCCTAATGCCTGCTTCTCTCTTCTGAATTCCAGGGAAATCTGGTTTTAAGGCACCTTGCAAAAAAAGCTTGAGCAGCAGAGCCTGCTGTGCGGCTTCTGCCGCGCAGGGGAAGAGCTGCTGGGCGGGTGACGAGAGCCGCCGAAAGCAGGAGGAGCAGCCCTTGCTGCCACGGGCTCTTCTTTCATTTCATCGTGTGTGGGTTGCAGACGGAGGTGCCCCGTCCGCTGAGCTCATCTGGTCTCACAGCGACCCGCCGGGGCTCTGCCCGCAGCCCCCCGCGCTGCCAGCTCAGCAACGTTGGTCTGGTACATGTGGTGTCGGCCTGGAGAGGCTCCTGCAGAAAACTCCTTGGGGGAAAAAAAAAAAGGATTTCAAATCCCAGTTTCCGTGGGGTTTGCAGTGGTAACCCCCATGAGACAACCTCAGAGTGGTTTTGGGTGGAAGGGACCTTGAAAGATCATCTTGATCCAACCCAGCCGGTGCTCCAAGGGATAACCACAACGGTGCCATGCCCTGGTGAAAGCCAAAAGGTGAAACTGCTCTGGAAAGAGGGGAAAGCCCGGTGTGAGCCGAGCCATCCCGCTTTGGGGAAGGGTGGTAGCAGGCTTGGGGCAGCCGGGGACTTCAGTCTGGGCCACTCCGGTGGCTGGACGGTTTTGTCCATGTTCAGCCCTGCACAGCGGCTGGTTTTGCTGTGATTTTTGGATAAACCTGAGCTTTCTGCTGTGCCCGACTTCCCTTTTGCCACGCAGCTCTCAGATCTGCTCCTGTTAAGTAGCTGCTTAGCAGAAGCTTTTGGCTCGTATGGTCCAGTGGATTTGCTGCAACCTCTCCCAGAAGCTAACAGCAGCAGGAGGAGTTACCTGGGATGAATAATTCCTCCTGCACGCCATGCGCATCACATCTGAATCGCAGGGGTGAGCAGCCCAGTCGTGGCTCCTTAGCAAACTTCAGTGGTGGCATTAACAGGACCCGGCCCTGGTCTTCGATTTCTTTGGGATCTTGTCCTGCAGCTGACTGACGAAAACATGATAAAATATTAAACCAGCCCAGAGACTACAGCTACCTGTAAGTAATTCATAGAACACCGCTGTGAGGGCAAGCGCCGTGGGTCGGTGGAGCTGTGCGACAGCTCTGCTGCTTGCTCTGAAACTTGACGCAGGGGACTCAGCCCAAATCCCTGCTTCTCGCCTGGGAAATGTTGTCTGCCAAAGCCATCCCTGACAGATGGATCAGTCTGGTGGTCTATGAATGCAATCTCTTAAAATTTCAGCCAGGGACCTCGTTCCATGCAGGCAGGGGCAGAGGAGTGGCTCGTCCTGCCTGAAAGACAAATCCCCCGCCGCAGAGTGCACCCGCAGTCGCTTGTTGCTCCATGAACCCCCTTTGAAATGTCTCTAATCGCGTGTGCCCGCCGGGATGCGGACGGTGTCAGCGCCCGGCTCACTGAGCGGGTGGAGATTAAAGACGCCGATGGTGCAGAAGGGGAGATGAATTCACACCTCTGCCTTTCACACCACAGGCAGCTCCATCGGCTCTTCAGATATCATCCGAAGGCATTGTTCGGCTTCATGAACGCACCCCGAGTTCACGCCTGCGTCGGGGGCTGCTGCAGAAATGTGCTTTTACTTCATGCGCATCCCTGTGGTGTTTTTCACTCTGCTCCCTGCGCCCTGACCTGACCGAGGGCTTTTGCTGGCTGGGGGGACGCAGGGACACTTTGGGATGTCCCCTGTCTGTGCGGTACAGGTGACAACAGGCACAGAGGAACCGGCCCTGGGGCTGAGATGGGGCTGGGTTTGTGCCTTTGGCCACCTCCTGCCAGGCTTTGACTTGCCAAACCCCAGCAGGACCCCTCTGCCCAGTGCCAGGAGAGGGCTGCGCTCCAGCAAGTCACCTTAACAGCATCTCTGCTCCTAATCCACTTTGCTCACTTTCTATTAGTTTTATGCCTGCTAGGCTTAAATGAGGCAGGGACAGATATATACAGTCTTGTAATAAGCTGCTAAAACTGAAAAAGGGCTGTGAGACACATGGCTTTGCATTCAATTTGAGGAGTTACAGTCATAATATCCATTAATTTTTGTAGTGCTCCTGGGGCCAAAAGCCTCTCCTTTTCATTAGACAGACCTGGATTTCTAAAGGGTTGGGTATCGGAGACAGCCTGCGTGGCCCTCAGCCTCTGGACATCCCTTTGTTTGCACAGCTGATGGCCTGGGGTGGGGATGTGGCCCTGGCACCTGGGCCATCTCCCCTAGGTTTTATTTAAGGCTCTGAAAGGCTCCTGCTCGGAGATCCCAGAGCTGTGCTGCGAGGCAAAGAGGGGGTGGACTGCTGTAAAAAAAATAAATTACGTCCATATATTCTAGGCAAAAAAAAATGTCTCTGTATAAATGCTGAAGCAAAGCAGCGTCACAGGTGACAGGTCTTCAAAGGCGAAGCACGAGCCGTGCTCGGGGAGGGAGGGAACCAGGTGGGTCCCCCTCCCTTGATTAGCGAGGCTTTCCAGGCACTGCTTGCTCCCTTTCTGTCTCCAGGCTGCCTTTGAAAAAGCCCCTTTGACGGCTCCTGGCATTTCTTAGTTTAGCTGAGAAGGAGCAAACATAAGAGGAGAAACCGGTAAGAATGACAGGTCCTGTGCACATCTTTCATATGCATTTCTGGAGCACGAAGGCTATTTTAATGAGCCGTCAGGCTCGTAGCTTTGTGTGACTCCTGTTCTTAGCAACTCTTCCGTGACGGAGTTACCTGAGAACTTTCGCAGCTGTAGCCTCCATGGAAAACACTCGATTTTTGGGGTTGGTTTTGTTTCCTGTGGAACACCAAGTCTTGAAGTGCTTGAGGAGTGTGGGAGCGTCGGCTGGTCCCAACTGCACATGGTATCGGGGGCTGAGCTCCTCATCCTCCTCCGGGGGCAGCTCTTCCATGCATGCCCGTGTCCCTCCTGTCCCCGAGCCCAAAGTGTCTGCCCTGTGCCCTCTGGCCGGGTGTGATGTCCCCCCACTTTTAAGCATCGCTGCATTGCTTTGCAGGGAAAACTCCCAGGCTGAGGCGAGAGGAAGCCTGAGCAGCACCAGCCCCAGCATCTCCAGCCAGGTCCATGCTGCCTTCCTGGGTATGGATGGACCCAGCTAATGGAGATCTCCTCTTTGTAATGGTTCCAGGCAGCGCAGCTCTGAGTGGGAGAGCTGAGATGTCCCTGGGGCTGGGTGGCTGCTGGGAGGAGAGCAGGTGGCTTCTCGGCAAGGGCAGGGTTGGGGCTTGTCTTTGCAACCTGGCCACGGTCCCAAGCGGTAAAGGAGAGGCAGCTGCTGGACCAGCCCCAGGCCCCGGGTTCACCAGAGGTACGGGCCTGGGTGCTTTAAGCAGGTCAAAGGCATCAGAAAATGATGGACCCAAAACGTGCCTCGAGAGAATTTCTCTTTATTTTGACAAAGCTAAGAGATAAAATCAGGTTCTGTGTAATTATGCAAATAACAGCATCTACATGGCACACAACTGGTTTTCTTTGCACACAATTATTTCCTTAAACAATGTTTTTTATGACTGGCTATTAGGAAAAATAAAGAATAATCCAAGGATGCATTATGATATGAATTTCTGAGAGGCCTCGGGCTCCTGTTGCTTTCCTAAAGACATTCAGTTGGCTGTGAGCAGTAGATCGGGTGCTCAGGAAAGCGCGTACCACCTGACGAAGCGTGTTGCGAATTGGTGCCAGCGCAGGCTGTGCCGCCCACCACACGTCCCACGAACGGAGCCGTGTCCAGCACCTGCGTGTTGAGCCGTCGTACGCGGCGGTTTGCAGTCGGGGTAACAGTTTGCCCCTGATTAGGGTGTAATGGAAGCTGTTCTCTTTGAAGATTTGCAAGTCTGCCCTTGGTGATCTGTCTGTCCCCTGAGGGCTGAAGCACAGAGGTGGGTCCCAGTCCTACTTCTCCTGAGGGAGATGGGAACCGGATCAGGCCTTTCCCCTAATCCAACACTTGGAATTATAGAATCGTAGGTTGGAAAAGACCTCTAAGATCATCAAGTCCAACCATCCACCCAACACCACCATGCCTGCTAAACCATGTCCCAAAATGCCACATCTGCATGTTTTTTGAACCCCTCCAGGGATGGGGTCTCCACCACTGTCCTGGGCAGCCTGCCTGACCACTCTTTCAGTAAAGAATTTTTTCCTAATATCCAATCCTCCCCTGACGCAACTTGAGGCCATTGCCTCTTGTCCTATCACTAGATACTTGGGAGAAGAGACCAACACCTTCCTCACTGCAACCTCCTTTCAGGTAGTTGTAGAGAGTGTGATAAGGTCCCCCCTCAGCCTCCTCTTCTCCAGACTAAACAGCCCCAGCTCCCTCAGCTGCTCCTCATAAGTCTTGTTCTCCTGACCCCTCATGAGCCTCATTGCCCTTCTCTGGACACGCTCCAGCCCCTCAATGTCCTTTTTGTACTGAGGGGCCCAAAACTGAACACAGTACTCGAGGTGCAGCCTCACCAGTGCCGAGTACAGGGGCACGATCCCCTCCCTACTCCTGTTGGCCACTCTGACCTCCCCATCCAAAACTGAGGGCTGCTCTTCTGGGGAACATTGTCGGTGCCTGGAGAAACACCTTCCGCGTGAGCAGACATCAGGGATGGAGCATCTGGTGTCATCCGAGATTAACTCATTCTGCTTCCTTCTCCCTCCTTCCCACCCTGGTGCGTCACACCGGCTCACGGAGACCTTTGCTCCTGGCCTCTCAGCATCCGAATACGACTTTGGTCCTTTTGGTGAGCGAATGCTGGTGGAGAAGGCTGCCGGCTGCCTGTCTGCTTTGCGCCAAGCCAGTCCCCGTCTGGCGACAGCAACCGAGCAAAACTCTTTGGCAGCGGCCGGTTTCTGTGCAGCCCCGTCCCTGCACAGCGGGTGTCGGCACGGCGGGGGGATGGTTCTTGGCATTTTGGGGAGGATGGGGGGTGAGCTGGGCTGGGGCAGCCTGGCCCATGGGCAGCACTGAAACCCTCTGCAGTGGTGCCAGCTTGCGAGAGCCCCGGGCTGCTGGGAGAAGCACGATGCAGGCACGAAGCGTGCCCTCTCCTTCTGTTAATTTTGGTTTTGAGGGTTTTGTTGTGGTTTTCCCCAGGGCTGAGCAGTTCCCAGGCTCTTGTGAGCTCCCCGTGACTGTGTGAGCTGGACTTGGTGGTGGTGGTGGGGATCATGCTCCATCCTTTGAGCCTTTCTGGCTGGAGCCTGAGGGAGCATGGGCACACATGCCCCGGCCTTTTTGTGCTCCCCACTACCTGTGGTACGTGATCAAGCAGACTCGGCCATGCTGGAAACCCTCCCATGCTCCTTCCCATGCTCCCCTCCGAGCTCGCAGAGCTGCAGCAGCAAAGTCCCTTACTCGCCATAAATAGATAAGCCATTTCTCTGGGTCCAATCCTGCCTTCACCTTCCCTGGTGCTTCCTCAACCAGAGGAAGAGAGGAGAGCGATGTTGTGACAGGGCTGGGGACCGAGGCCCGTCTCCTCTGCGGGCGGCTGGTGCTGGTGGCGCGGGGCCAGGGGCGATGGCTTTGCTGGCCGGCGCGGGGGGTCTCGCCCGGCCGCTCGCAGCTGCAGACACAGGGCATGGCGTCCTGGCACACACACCTGGGATTTGCCAAGCATCACCTACCCCCCCTCCCATACAGGTGTTTTAAATTTCACAGAGAGAGATCAGTCAGACCTGTCTTCAACCAATTTAATTAAACGCAGGTAAAGGAGGGAACAGAAATTATGGTAATTCATCACTTTTTGGTCTCCGCAGGTGCTTGGGCTGCAGGTGCTTGGGCTGCAGCGCAGCCCCAATTCCCACCGCTCTGTGCTTTTTCCCCTGGGAGCAGTTAACTCTCTCCTTTCTGGCGAGCAGACCCCCTCCACCTCTGGGAAGAGGCTTTGAAGATAACGAGAGACAGCAGATGATTAAAAGGGAAAAAATAAATCCCAAAGGCTGATTCAGTTGCTGCCTCGCTCGCAGGTTGCCTGCGTGACGCTGGGTGAATCACTCACCTCCGTGACTCACGCCGGCCCCACGCTGCTGGGCGAATGGCAGCTCCTTCTCCCCGACTCGGCCCGGGGGTTTCTGCCCCCCAAAAGAGGGGCAGATCCCCCAAGGACCCCATTTTGTGCCAGGGGTGCCATGTTACAAGCTGTGGCACAGGGGGTGAAGTTCCTCTAGAGGGGGAAGGACAGCTCACAGGGCTGGGGCTTCTTCAAAGCAGCCCTAAATCTCAGTGCCACTGCGCTGCCCCGTCTGTAAAACAGGGACTGCGATGGTTTCTCTGCTCCTCTGGTCTAGGCAGACCATAACGACCTACGGAGCAGGTACAGGGCATAACACCCTGAGGCCAGGCTGCTGGCAGAACTTCCACAGCAGCAGCCACCAGCTATGCACCGGCCTCAGCCACAGAATCCCAGCATGGTAGGGGTTGGAAGGGACCTCTGTGGGTCACACAGTCCAACCCCCTGCCGAAGCAGGGTCACCCAGAGCAGGCTGCACA
>Ga0065711_1008829_pt1 | contig 15721 bp, 8 predicted proteins | sample Hoacrofraction12_FD_59098 | JGI IMG/M metagenome (GOLD analysis project Ga0065711, IMG submission 59098) | Hoatzin crop microbial communities from Cojedes, Venezuela - Epithelial fraction 12 v2 (version 2) | ecosystem: Host-associated > Birds > Digestive system > Esophagus > Crop | place...
CTCCAGATGAGGCCTCACCAGGGCAGTGTAGAGGGGAAGGAGAACCTCCCTCGACCTGCTGGCCACACTCTTCTTGACGCACCCCAGGATCCCATTGGCTTTCTTGGCAGCCAGGGCACACTGCTGGCTCATGGTTAACCTGTCGTCCACCAGGACACCCAGGTCCCTCTCCGCAGAGCTGCAATTTTTTCAGATTGCTTTGGCAAACTATTTGCCATCTGATGCTTTTCCTCATTCAGATAAGACTGTAAAACATCCTTTTCATTTTAAGGCTAAAAGAAAGAATGTCCCAGAAAGATGTGTGTTCGTGTCTATATATCTATAAAAAAAAAAAAATCCGATTTCACCTCTGCCAGTGCATGGAGAAGTTTCCATGCTTGCAGGTGTTCATTCATAGCCTATTGGCTGCCAGAGTGGGAAAAAGGAGGTATTCAGCTATGATTGCACCCTTTCCAGTATTCTTCCATTTCCAAACTTGTCCAGTTTACAAAACCTTTCTACTCATACAGCTGCCTTGCTCTCACTCTCCTTTTGTTTGTTTGATCTATGGTAAACTGTGTTTCCAGGATGCTGTGGATTTTCCAGATTGCCTGGTTTAAAGACTGGGTCTGATTACAAAAATCTGATTCAAAGGGACATGGTTCTTCTGGGACTTTTGCTTTTCTAAGAGAGAAATATTACATTGTTTTAGCATACAAGTGAAAAGTTTGTATTAGGAAATAAATAAATGCTATTTCTTATAGCTCATAGTTCTCAAGGGATAAAGGCTAGGAGTTTCAGGCTTAGGGCTCAGCTCACATTTATAACAGACACTGAGACAATATTCTGTAGATCAAACCCAACTCTTTTTTTTTTTCCTTATACCCTCTTACGGGAGGAAGATGGTAAGATTGAGAGTCAGAGTGTTTATATTAAAGGTCTGTAAGAAATGATGGGCTATAATGCTGTGTTTCAGCTTTGCAGAAATCCATTCGGAAAAAGTGAAGACTAAAACGCCTGTTTGGCTTAAATGAACTGTTTTGCTGGATATGTTGATACACAGAAGCCATCTTATTACCAGAAAGATTACGATGACTTTTTGGTCTTTTTTTTGTTTTATTTTTTAAAGTTAGAATGCGCGAATCATTTGATAGATGTATTTTTGGTTAGTTATGAAGCATAAGATTGAGTTTTTACGATATATAACCATGCTATAAAGTGTTGGTTTAAGCTTGATAAAAATTATGTTACTTAGAAAAATAATTAGCACAGTTGTTAAAATAAGATGTAAAATGCATATTGGAGATGTTCCTTGAAGCTTCCTTAGCGTAACATTGTAGATACCATTCCGTCTGCTTCTGCTGGCTGAGGTAAGCGCACAAAATAAACAATTGCTTTCACTTTAGTAGCAACAAACTCCATCTCTCCATTTCTGCCTGTGTAAGCTTTTGACATTTTGCAATTCTGCTAGTATAAATGGTCAGAAATGAACACTGCAAAGATAAAATTAATTGAGCCTGTTCTACAGTTAACAATTGATGGGCTGTACAATACCATTCTCTCTAAATAAAATTCCATCCTGGTGTTTAAATTCATTCTTACATTTGCACTCCTCTTGATCAAGTCCCCAGATTTTGATATAGCTGATACTTCGGAAAGGTATAGCACCCCCCTGCCCCTGAAAAAGAGCTGTAAAGTGAAACTCTTTCCTGTTGGAATATCATCTCTAATTCCCTAGATCAAAACCAAGAAAAGCATTTAGTAAAATTTTCCTCCATTTATTCACTCTGCTCTCCAAAACGTGAAGCTACACGAACGAACACACAGCAGGAACCAACCTCCTATCACCCCTTCTCTGTCCCAGCTGCCTGCTTCTGCCGCTTGCCTCCTGCTAACACTTAGCCAAGGGTGAGCCTCGTTTGTAGATAGCCGTCTACTGTCTTAGTGAATTGAATTGCCTCAGTGAAGCTTTAACAAATGCAAAAAGCAACAGAATAGCACAGTGGAGAGGAGGGGCAAGAGGACAGGAGTGGTTAATTAGACTGAAATAACAGCAACCAGTGAGCTGCTAATTAATCTGTTTATTGCTAGTTATATGACCACAGCGTTAGCCATCATGCTGCTAAACTAAAAGCATCCGGTAAGTGCTCACTGGAGTTATGCTTTTTAATTGTTTATTAGGGGATAGAAAGTGCATTAAAATGAGGAGTCAGATGGCACATCGCTACTGTAAAAGACATTTTGGGCTTGCGCTCAAAATAAATCATTGTGAATCCAATCAAAGTTACACTTAGGAGAAATCCAAACTCAGAAATGCATAATTAAGGTATCTAAAGAATAGTTTTTCTGCGCTCTGCTAATGCCATTGCAGTAAATAAATGATTAAGACATTGCAGAGGACGTGATTCAAGAGGAAGACAGGAGACAGATGCATGGTATACTTTTTTTTTTTATTTCATAGCACCCATAAAATTTCAAGTCAATGTATATCCACATTTAGACTTTGATAATTACTTTGGATATTAGACAATCTGGCCTTTTAGAAAAAAAAGGAAAATGAACAAGCAGAAGGTATAAAGAACTGCAGACAGAACAAAAGATGAGCAAGCCAGTGCAGATGCTAAGTGAAGGACACTGGAAGAAGGGGCAGCAGGAGCTAGTACAAGAGAGAAAAGTCAGAGAGGAACAGAAGTGGCAATTAGGCAGAATGCTGTGAAGCAGAGTGAGAAAACTAATGTTGCATTTGCAGAAACCAACGTTATTGTTGAAGTTCTCAAGAAGTTTGAATTAGGGACTCTACCTTTCTAATACAGCCAAGCAACATCTTAGTATGAAATTAATATATTTTAAAATTCTGTAATTATTTCTTGCAGTACTTGCAGAAAAGCTGCAATGTGGGCCGATACGCAATACGCACTATGCAAGAACAGTCAAGATTTTCATCATTCTTGTTGTACTTGACATTGAACCATGTGTATAGCTACAAGTATGTATCTGCCTTACTTACTATGCTAATACATCTGTTACATTTTATGTGTTTAAAAATGATACCAGATATTAAAAAGATTGAGAAATCTTTCCACTTCTCTAGATTTGCCTCATATGCGACTTTCCTCAAAAGGAACCTTTACCAACTTTTCAAGCTCAGAATTCTTGAATCTTATTTTGGTCTGTTCACTAATGAACAGCTTTCTTTACAGTGCTGTCTTGAAATGAAGAACAAAACCTTTAAAGGGTTGAGCAATATTCCAGTACAAGTAATATTTTGCAACCTCTGTGTCAGAAAATAACTGAAAGATCACAAAAAAATACTGACTTTCAACTAGTGTTAGACACCCAGTTCCCACTTGTGTCCTTCAGAATTGCCCTTCTAGTAATTAAATATCAAACAAAAGTCTTAAAACTTTCCGTAACTTCTGCTAAAGTACTTTCAAGGCTGCTGAGTCAGATGTGTTTGGGGAGAAACAGAACTGCCGCATTCGTAGTAAATATCTCGTTGGCACTGAACAGGGTCAGACAGGAAACAGAAATCTTACTTCACCGTTGCTTGGCCATGCCCTGGCACCACAGGACAAGAGAAGAAATGTTTTGGCCCCATCAGTGCTTCGGGCGCGCCTAGACGTGACAAGCAAGAGTTCAGCTGGTGCCAAACAGCAAGAATCCAGTCTATGATCTTGCACACAGGGTCACATGGAGGAGGTACTTTGCCTCTGAACTGTAGACAAGAAAGAGATTTGACAGAACGTAAGAACCCTGCTGCAAACACTTTCCATGAAACCCCAAAAGGCTTGTGGGTTTTTTTCCTGCTATATTGCTATTATGAAAATCAGAAACACTCAAAAACTGATCAAACCTTTTTTACAGAGTATACTGAAGTCTTGTATTAAAAGTTATTTCCCCAACTACAATTTAGAAGATATCTCCTTATCAATAAACTGACATGTCTCTACTTTCTTGTGGGAAACGGAGACACAAATTTGGCAGCAGTGCTTTTTCTATGGTATCTAGGATTGCAAGAGGCACCTACTGTATCCTATGCAATATATATGATATAAATAGGCCACATAAAAGAACATACAATCACACTGAACAGGAATGTCTCATCCAGCCATGTTCTCAGTGGATTTCTATATTCATCTGACACTTAGTAGCAACAAAGGAAAGATGCCTTCCTCTAAGACTTACATATTATAGCATGCCTTGTTAAAGGCAAATTATTTGGTGCCAGAAATATCTTCTGTTTCATCTGACTCCAAACTACAGTCTTCATCATCCTAATCCTAGGATTATCCTCTGGAAGAATTTGAATTAAAGGAAGCACTAAAAGATGTGAGGGGGATAGTATTCGCCAGCACTGAAGCCAGAGCTCCTTGACAGAGCCTACAGCTGAACAATTTAATGTTGATGTAGAAAAACATATAAACTGTTTGCATATAATAATAGCCCAAAATAAGGGAAAAAGAGCTTTTCATCTGCAAACAAGACTATTAGGGCACAAAGGCAAGGATCTCAAAAATAGTCTATTGTTCAAACAATAAATGTGCTTTTACTTTCCCTTAGATTCTTATAACCGATAATCTTTCTTCTGTTTTTACCATTGAAATCCACTATTTTAAGATCCACATCAGCTGGCATTTGAGTTTGGACTTTGCATGTGGCACATGTATGTATTAAAAAAAAAAAAGGATTAGCACACTGGGCATTTTTATTCCTTATTTAATTAGGGAAGATACAGGAAGACACGTGGCTTTTTCTCCAGCTAGCCACCATCTGCCTATATGCTTTAGAGAAAATAAACTTAATGAGATTACTACCCAAATTCTGTTCAACTTCAGTCAGAGGTAGGAACCTATTACATGGTTAAACTTTAACTAAGGATGGCTTTTAAGCCTAAACAAAATAACCTGAAAATGACATCTGTTACATGATGCTGCAGGTTCTGGTAGCCAAAGCAGTTTGGCAGAGTAAGTTTGATCCAGCCTTTGTCTGTGAACAAGTCAGAATGCTTCTGCAATTGTCTGCATCGCTGTATTGCTTGGCCTTATGCTCAACTGAGGACAGTCCTTCTCTTTCATCTTCAATGACCTAGGATCAAAGCATTTCTGTCCTTTTCATAAAGGGGCTCAGATCACTAGATATTCTCCAGTACAGGCCTGAGAACGCAGTCGTTCTCCTCAAGAGGATGGAGGAGAATTCTGCTATGTACTTTTATTGCACTGTCCTCTGGCCTATACCTCATTCCGGCACTGTAATGTATCTCCAAGGTACCAGCTTCAACCAACACACCTACCTGCCTACAGACTATTGCGACCCTCCCCATCCTTTACAAGGATTCTGGAAGCCATTCATACCCTCAACCAGACACCCACTCAATGGTTCCAGCTTACTATGTCTGTAGGGACTCACAGATTTTAAACACATGGGGAAAAAAAGGAATGTTTCACGCAGAAAAAAAGCACTTATAAATAACTAAGCAACAGAGAAAAGTAATCTAAGAAAAGTCATCTACTAAGTTTCACTGATACATTTCACGTGATTCTTTTTTTATATTCTGTATTCCTGTTGTTGCTATTAAAGAATACCTAGGAATGTTTCTAACTTTCCTCGTTATCATGACCGAAATGTTCAGTTACCACACCTTTCCTCTTTAGGATCTCTTTGAATCAGTCAGCTGTTACAGAGGAGAGCTGTAGCACGGGGTACAGCAGATGACATCCCCGAGGATAACCAGGATACATACAGCTGAACACCCAGAGTCGACAGTAGGTCTGTTGTCCCAGACCAGGGCTCTCTACTGCTGATGGTTTGTTCTATTCCTAAGAACAATCTCCCTTTTTAAGCCGGTTCAAAGCTCTGCTGCCAAGATTATTTTCTTTTGCAGATGTTTCGATTAAACTCCCCCTTCCCAACGTCTAACACTGCCTGACTGTCTGCAATAGCTGCTATCTGACTGAAATGGGTTTCTTCCAAATAACTTTCAAACATCCACAGTTCTGCTTTTGCCCACATCTTTCTTTTCATTTCCCATCCTCCACTTATTTATTTATGTTAAAAAGACTTCCTATCTTTATTCTCTTCTGGACTTTTCTTCCAGCAGGCCTATTGGCTCAAAACAACTTCCCTGCTGATGTATTTTCACCCCCCTATCCTCTTTAATTTGGAAATCATGAAAATTCTTTTCGCTGCTTAAAGCTCAGACAATACACACAGGACATAAAACTATCTTATTTTTAGATATATAAAATAAATTCCTCAAGAAAGGGATTTTTAGATTTGCTGAACAGATTCTTACTATCATGCTTACACAAAAGACGAAAAAAATTACCGAAGGCTGCTTTCATACAGCGGATAAGGAAGCATCCACAGTATCATTATTTGCAGCCAACCTGTGTGCTTACGCCAATCAGCCATGGCCCCGCAGCTTCCTCTGTGAGGCCAAGCACACCATTTACAGATACACAGCCTGCATGCCTGCATCTTCCCAGAAATTAATGCTTTTGTTCCTGAAACAACTTAGTCACCTGCTCAGCCTTTGACATTACCATCATACAAATTTCACAGACTTGGTGATGACCAAAATTGCTGAAGCTGATTCAAGTTCTTACCTTGTTTATAACTTTTCTTCTTAAAAACCTTTGAAGCAAGCCACGCATTGGTTCCCCATCCCACCTAAGTTGAACCCAACGGAAATGCTGCTGAACCAGCAGGTCAGAGCCATGAAGATGACACTTTGCGATTGTCCCCAGTAAAAAGCAGTTCTCATGAAAGTAAAAGGCACCAGAAACTCCATTTGCTAAAAATGAACCATAAAAAAATTTTACTGAAATACTCAAAGTTTCAACATAATTTCATGTAAAAGCAAGCAGCAGTGACATAATTAGAAACAAACAACCCCCCTCACTTAAGTTAGCCTTAAAACATGCTGTATTTGGTTAAGAACAACTGTTTTACAATAAAATATAAAATCTGAACAAATTACAGTTTTCTCCTCTAAGTTCCCCCTTTGTCATGTATTGTAATACAACTGCACTGTAGTGAAAAAATTTCTCCGTCCCAAATTCTTTAAATACCTCTTTGAATAGTGCAAGGATTTTCCGCACTCCGATTCTCAAGAGGTGCCAGAAAATCTCCTAGTAATTCAGATAAAGAAGCTCTCTCCAGATTTTCTAAAATCACAATGGTTGTCTTTCTTACAGGAGGCTCTTTAACTGGGACCAGACAAGCTGAAATATAAAAATCCCATTAATGTCTACTTATGAAAATTGACTTTTATTTATATATACAGCTTTTACTGCTACTAATGCAACAAAGGATTTTTTTTTTTTTTTTTCCTTTTGGCTTGCTCACAGAAGCAGACAGACTGTTTAATATGTTCAAAACTGGAAGCATAAAATCGAACAATGGAAAGAATATCATACTGTACATTAAGAAAAAAATTTAAAGCGATTATTAAAATAACTTCCTGAGATGGCTATAATGGGATCTTCATAGATAGGAAGGATTTCAGCACACTGAAAATAAATACAACAGAAAAGACAGCAAAGGTTTCTGGAAACATTTCTTTCATTTCCTGTAATACATCTTAAACTTTTAACATGTACTCTTTCTACCGTGTAGTGATAAAAGGATTCAGAATATTCCGTGTTTATAAGAAGCTTAATCATTCTGTGAGATTGCCTATTTGCTTGCTACTATCCTCTCCAAAAATTCCTTCAATATCCTTAAGAATCACCCAAATGATCAGAGCTAGTTTGAGGCACAAACAGTAGCACCTGAACCTAACAGGCATTAAAATTATGTATCTCTCTCCTTTTTTACATTTCAGATATTTTTCTTTATTTTTTCTGAGTTTAACATCTGATTGCCTAAAAGCGATACAGCCTTTGCAAGTGTTCCTGTAACACTGAATCCCAGATGAATGCTTCTGTAATACAAATATTAAACAAAATACTTGTCTTGAGTGTATTGTGCCTTGCATTGTTTCAGAACTCTTTGAAGGTGGTACTAAAGATGGCCATTACGGAAAATGATGAGTAACAGGGCAAAACTTACAGCAACTGACTATAGCTGCTGATTGCTATTTATTTGTAGTTTCCTGAATATTACTGCCCTGTTTTACTAAGAGGCTACAGGTGGATAGCAGGGAGGACAGGTACCTCCTCTGTGTCTGATGGAACCATCTAGAGAGAGGAGGAGGGTGCTCTCCTAAGAATCACAGAATCATAGAATCACTAAGGTTGGAAAAGACCTCTAACATCATCAAGTCCAACCGTCAACCCAACACCACCATGCCTGCTAAACCATGTCCCGAAGTGCCACAACTACATGTTTCTTAAACACCTCCAGGCATGGTGACTCCACCACCTCCCTGGGCAGCCTGTTCCAATGCCTGACCACTCTTTCAGTAAAGAAATTTTTCCTAATATCCAATCTAAACCTCCCCCGATGCAACTCGAGGCCATTTCCTCTTGTCCTATCGCTAGTTACTTGGGAGAAGAGACCCACACCTGCCTCACTACAACTGCCTTTCAGGTAGTTGTAGAGAGGAGATAAGGCAGAACAACTGGGCAAGAAGCACGCAGAAAAATCAGGGACTCAACCAGCAGCACAATGCTGAAATGTAAGCACAGACTATGAAGAGAAGTGTGTTGCTGACACAGAGTAAGGCATCCAAAAGAAGAAGCTTTCCTAAGAGACAGCAGCTAGTAAACAAACCAGACTACGAATGATTTTCTTGCCTGCAGGCCAAACACCAAAGCCTAGCTGATACTGACTAAATGGTCTCCTCTTCTCTCCCAGCAACGTGATGGCACTCGAAATGACATGTGCGGATAATCACTGGCACAAGCTATCCTCCAAACTGTGACTGTGATTTCCTGGGAGAAAAAACTGACAGAGACTGAAGTTACAACCAGGAATTATGCCAACAAACAGACTGAAGCACTGCATGCCATCAAGTGAGCCCATGGGGTGGCTCTGCTCTTGTCCGTGAGCAGGGGGGACCAAGAAAGCCAATGAAAGCTACAGGATGAAAGTATACTTGAAAGATAGGCTCGCACTGCAAACGCACAGCAGGTAGAAGGCAGCATTCAGTCTTGCTCACTGAACTGTAGTTTTTCTTTTAACAAGTTAGTAAAATTCTAGTTTGTTTGAATAAAACATTTGCTTATGAGATTCAGATTCCTCTTGGTGTTTCTGGTCTGCCCATACTGAGGAGGAAAAAGTTAGGGGCTGATCCTCTCAAAGCTCTGACTGTCTCAAAGTTTCATCACGGTAGCACATAAGAAAGCGTCCAGAGGAGCTGTATTGGTAGAACTGAAATGGGTACAACTTCAAATGCCTACAGCCCAGCCTCTTTCAAGGCAGAAAGTGAAATGTTCCTGAAACACAAGGTTATTCCAAGCAGCAATGACATTTATCACATTTATTTTTAATGTGAATGACCGTATTGAATGAGAGGTGAAGTTAAGATCCTAGAGCTGTAGAGGAGGCCATACTAATAAAAGAGAAAAGCCCAACATTTTTGTATGAAAATGAGGCCTTGCTACCAAGGCTAGATTGAAACTACATTGCTAGTTTTTGTCAACAAAAAAATCCAAAACCTAAACACTCGTAAAACAGAAATAAACAAAAAAAAAAAAAATAGAAGAAAGCTGCGAAGGGGTGAAAGCAGCTACGTATCTGAGAACTGCATGCAAACAGCAAAACTGTATTCGAGCCAAGATTAATTTAACAGCGCCAAAGAAAAGGAAGTATGCTAGAGAAGAGCACACAGAACAGCAACTGACGTCATCTGCTTGGACTTGTGCAAAGCATTTGACACTGCCCTGCAAGGCACTCCTGTCTCTAAATTGGAGAGACATGGATTTGACGGATGGACCACTCAGTGGATAAGGAATTGGCTGGATGGTCACTCTCAAAGAGTTGTGGTCAATGGCTCAATGTCCAAGTGGAGAACAGTAACAAGTGGTGTTCTCAGGTGTCAGTATTGGGACTGGTGCTGTTTGACATCTTTGTCCGTGACGTGGACAGTGGGATCGAGTGCACCCTCAGCAAGTTTGCTGATGATGCCAAGCTGTGTGGTGCAGTCAACACACTGGAGGGAAGGGATGCCACCCAGAGGGACCTGAACAGGCTTGAGAGGTGGGCCCGTGAGAACCGCACGAAGTTCAGTAAGACTCTGAGCAATTTGGTCTAGTGGACGGTGTCCCTGCCCATGGCAGGGAGTTTGGAACTAGATGATCTTTAAGGTCCCTTCCAATCCAAACCATCCTATGATATCACCCTTCAGGCTTTTATATGATGACTGTATGCGTCAAATTATATATTATATATTATTGCTATATTATTTTATGTATTGTCTATTAATATTGTAAACTATATTATAACTGTATGGTTAATACTATGGCGAAATAAGAGAAATCAGTTCAAATGCATGAGTATGGGCAAAATGCAGCGCAGCCTGCCCATGAAGAAGCCCTCCACACAGCAGATTGCTTTTTTCCTCCACTTTTAGCACTATTCTATTCCTTTTTTTGTGTGTTCTCCTTCCTGCTTCTGACTGACCTATGTGCCCCTATTCTTCTGCTTCCATACTTAATACGCCATTTTCACTGTCATTCATCTGCGGCTACTTTGTCCCTTTTTCACTCTTACCTATTATCCATCGTGAATTTACACAGGTACAGCCCACTCATTGTGGAGCTCCCAAGTAACAGGAATTTAATCTACATGTAGCTGTTCACCTCCATTCAGAGAAAATTAATAGAAATTCAGCTTTGTCCTGTAGTAATTGGCCAGAATACACACACTAACGTTTGCCTGCCCGGCTGACAAAATTTGGCTCAGATCCACACGTAAGTGTCTAGTAAACAAGCATATATCAAAAGCAAGTGGTCTGACTTTTAAACAACTCTTTCACTGCTCTTTTTATTCCCAGAAAGGTAATAATTATATCTTCCCTTCTCATGTCTTTTAAAAAAAACTACATTAGAACAGCTACAATAAGGCAACAACAGACCTTCATTTCTGATTCACTAGATCTGAACCATAGCAATCAACTTTTAAAGGCTCACAAACAAAGGGAAAAATGAATGAGACAGAAAAAATATTAAGAACTTTTAATTTTACTTAAATGGCACGAACTTTTGACAGAGCTCCCTATTGAATTGTCACACTTAGTTCTACCTCAGTTTAGACTCTTGTCATTATTCCCCAAGCATCTGGAAAACTATGGGTTCTGTTAAAACACGCCACCCACTATGCAAAATGTTTTAATGTATTTCTTTACTTTGTACCATTAAAAATTTTCCTAAAAATTTCCAAAATCAGTCCTGCTGAAATAACCTTACCACTGCTGATGAACAGTTCTGCAAGCTGCTCTTTGGAGAAACCAGCATCCACTTTGACTTTAATGATTTCACAGGTGGATCCCGCAGCCACTTGCTTTTGCTGTGTTGAAAATTTACAGATTTGGTGAAATAGCGCAAACTCTAATTTATGAACTAATTTACTTTATATGTTTGTGTGAATACCTTCATGCAGGCCGCTATCTGATATGCTATATAGTCTTGCAAACTTCCTTCTGGACCGTGGAATATGACATTACGGTATTGTTCAACCTACAGACAGACAATAAATTATTCTTGAAAGTTCACAGACTTGGATTTTTTTGTACCTAGGTGAGATAATGAGCACCTAACAGACAAAATTCTTCATTTTGCACTACTGGAGTTGATACAGTCCTTATTACATTAGTTTCAAAATAGGCAATATTTGCATACGACATCTTGGAAATACATCAATAAATTTATATCTTAATTTGTAAAAAGGGATTTTTTCATTACAGCAATCGTTAAAACAAAAAAATCATCTAGGAAGCTTGAGTTTAGGAGTCACAAATATTTTCTTGATTTTTAATTAAAATAGATAAACCAGAATGATGTTAAAATCATCAAAGAGTAGTTTAAGTCACTGCTAACTTAAAGACTTAGGCTACGGACTTTATTTCCAGTTGAAATGGGATCATTTTATCAATACGGTGGAATAAAAATAATTTCATCTATCTTAAGTTTAAAATTAATTTAGCTCTAAAAAGTCCGTAAAGGAATACACTCACATAACTGCAATACTGCTGAATACAGCAGAAACATACGGCACATACCTGTTCTTCTAACAACACAAAATACTATCCAACAACACAGCAGAAATTATGCAGATTTAAGATTTAAAACTAATTCTGATTTGATCAGTGACGTTAAAAAAAATGATCTATGGAAGTTATATTATCCAATTATCCTTACATTTTGGGGTATTAAATAAATTGTCAGTTACAGGCTACAGATATATAAGCTAATAATAAAATTCAAGTCTCAAATAATTGCTTACATGAATGTTATTCTAATTTACTTTCCCTTCAAAAAGTGAAATGAAATAACTTTGGAAAGAAATAAGATACCACAGAGCTTTTAATGTATTTTCTTAAGCAGTTCAGGTGATCAGATGGCAGCTATTTAAAGCAGAAAGTTAATGCCTTCACGTGACTAAACTTATTCAGGTAAGATTTAGGGGGAACTTCATTTTAAAGTAACAGCTTTCGTCCCATTTCATTTTTTAGAAGTCTTGGCATTCTTTCACAGAGCAGAAGATAAATTTTTTTTTTGTCAACACTATTACAGAAGTATTTTCTCATATAAATAGAGTGCAGAGGGAAGCTAGCTTAGTGCTTACCAGGCGGAGGTAATTCTGGAGTGTCTGAAGATGGATCATAGATGCGTAAGTCACACTATTTAGGCAGCCTTCTTGAGGTCCTTTAAGAAGAGATACACAGCTTTTCTATATCTCTCCTGTTTATAAGCATATATGATGGATACACATGCTTTTCATGCAGCAAGTATTCTACAGCAATCTCCTAAAATTACAGGCTATGCAAATTAAAATAGAGAAGAAATGAAAGGCATTTATCTAGCAGCATAGATGCACGGGTATCCATGAAATAAGTGAAATGGACACTGAAATGTATAACTGAAAAATGCAGTAGGGCTTTTATGTGCCAGCATATTTTCTAAATGTTGCAGACTCTTTCAAATCTAGTTAAACAATTAATTGGATATGGTATTTTTGAGGATCAGGCAACACTGAAAAACAAAACCAACAGCAAATGATTCTCAAATTATGTATTTCATATGGAGCGTCTTAACATTCAAACCTGAAAATTATGAATTGAAAATTACCAAACAAAAACACTGTGATATGCTCAGCTCTGTTCTTCTTCAAAAAGTCCCATGGTGGCTGGGAAAAAATCTGACCTGTTGACCATGAAATGTTTCCTGTTAAAAAGAAAAAACAAGAGAGATTTCCTGTAACTCTGTGCAGTGTCCTCTGCTCAAGCACATTCAGTTGCTTACAGAGACGGTGTGCATACACTGACACACTTGGCAAACAAACCAGTGCCAGGTACTACATCGTACTATTATTTGATACATGACCGAGGACACTGTTTTCTGCCAATTACGACGCAAGTTTAATAGCCAGGCTGTCTTTACATCTTTTCATGTCAAATAAAGTAAGATAAGACAACTTGCCCAGTCTAATATGAACAGGTTTTTTTGGGGTGGTGGGCAGGTGGAAGTGGGAAGGGGGTTTAAGATGAAGCACATAAATGTCAGTATCCTATGCAACTGTTACTACCACTACCACGTTTTAGCCAATTTCTCATAATTTTAAAGATTCTTCTGTTTTACCTTGGTAAGTAAAGTTACATAAAACAAGAGTAGTTCTGTTCTACCTATGCTCATGATTTACAGCCTGGATTTACTGTACATTCTCGATGTACCGTAAAGACCGTAGTGTGGGCTTTGCTTTGCCTTGTTTTGTTTCACCTGTAATACAGATCCCTCCTCTGCAGTAACAAATTGAGTACAGGACTAGTTAACATAGGACCTCATGGTCCCCATGATGACATTAAAGTGCTTTATAAACTGTACCATACACATAGCTAAAAGTAAAGAATGCTTTCATGCCAGCACTGTTCAAAGTTTCATAGCTAGTTTGGTCTTAGTCTAAGCTTTGAAAGATCCAGAAATCTACAGATATTTTTAGCTTAGTCATAAGATTTCAGAAACTCAAGAAAGCCCCCAATTTTTGCTTTTCTTGTGATACCAATATTGATACCTAGTTTGACAGATAATATACTGCTTGCACTGAGGCCAATGTTGGATTCTGCAGCACTGTTAAATGACAGGTCTTCTAGGCTCCTCCATCCATCAGAAGCGATTGCTTGGAAATGGTTTGTCACTGCCTGACTCACTGCTTTAGAAAAATCATCCCATGATGTCTGTTTGCGGATATTTAAAGCGCATATTGTGTTTTCTGTATCAAATTCCTCTGCACCACAATGGGCTGGTTCAATGCCACTGACTGAAATCCTCACAGGTACATTAAGAGCATCTGTTGAAAAACAGAAAAAGAATGATAAAAACTGTAAAACTCAATTTTAAAAAATCTTATTATTAAAGACCAATAACATCTAATATTGCAAAGGAAAGCTACAAAATATCTCCTGCTACAGAAAAGCAAATGTTAAAGAGCAGTACAGATCGCCACCACAAAATCAGAGCAGTAATGACAAACAAATATCTAAGTATCTATCTTTTTTAACATTACATAAAAAATCTCGATTATTATGCTTAAATAACAGGAAGCAAGACAAAACTTAATCTTTTATTTGATCTTTACAGACTAATTTCTTATAAATTAAGACAGATGGTAGGTAGTGTCTTAACATTTCAGTTTATTGTGGTTGTGTATGTTTTTATTAGGAATGCAGAAAGGAATTTTGTGGTCCTAGTGCACAAGTGGAAAACACAGTTAGCTGAGCCACATGACTTTAAATAAAAAGCTAAAAGCTAAGACAGAAAATTCACTTGGAATTTGTTTTGCTGTAGAATAAATTGACAAAACATTAAAAAAGAAAGTTGGAAATTTACATGCACATTCTAGATAGAAGTAATTTTAAATCTTGTTCTTTGAAAAATGGAGTACAACTCAACAGAAGAAGCAGCAGGCTATATGGATCATTTAGATGACTAAAAGTGAAAATGAAACTGTCTTCTAACTTTAACGCCAAAACAATACCTTTCAGAAATTATCCCTGAGATAAAAAATAAGAGCACCACAAAAAAAGGTATCAGCTTATTATGAAATCTTGCAACATGATTTTAGTTTTTCTTTTGAGTTCAGAAGCCAAATCTTCAGCTGATACAAACAAATGCAGCTTTTCTGATGTCAGCAAAGCTCTGATGTAAACCGAGTAGCCTACCATAGGGAAAAGATTACTGAAAGGCATCCTTCAGATACAGGATTGTGAGAAGTGTATCCAAGGCTTGTTCTTCTGATGGCTGCACCTCAGGGAAATGAGCAGCGACTACAGGAAACACAGATGGTTCCCTTCAAGGGAAAAGGCCCCTAGGACAGAGGTACAGCGTATGCCCAAATTTCAGTGCACGTGTCCTCTGCAGCATAGCTGGCAATCCTGGTCCCCAGTCTTTCAGATCTGTGGGAGCCCATCCTCCTATCCTACATTGCATGTAATTCCTTACAGTGGAAACCCTACTGGGTTGTGAGGAAGGCAGAGGATGGTACATACACAGCTCACCCAAAATGCAGTCTTGGCTTGTTGAGGCGTGTATCCAGGTGAGAGTGCTGTTTCTAAGCTTCCACAGATCAGGTATGTGTGGGGGGG
>Ga0065711_1007086_pt1 | contig 15720 bp, 11 predicted proteins | sample Hoacrofraction12_FD_59098 | JGI IMG/M metagenome (GOLD analysis project Ga0065711, IMG submission 59098) | Hoatzin crop microbial communities from Cojedes, Venezuela - Epithelial fraction 12 v2 (version 2) | ecosystem: Host-associated > Birds > Digestive system > Esophagus > Crop | place...
TTTTTTTTTTTTTTTTTTTCCCGGGAGGCCGGGGGTGTCTCTCTGGCGGGGTCCCCGCGGGGCGAGGTGGGTGTCTGGGGGAGCTGCGGGACCCGCAGCCCTGCCCGATTCAGGGCTGCTCCGGGCCGGCATCCCGGCGGTGGGAGAGGCGTCAGGAGCGGCTCCACTCCCTCTCCGGCGGGTTTAACTTTCCGGCTGCACGGTGCCAGCCCCGTATTCACCCCCGGGCGGGAGTCCGGCTCGGATCTCCCGGGCGGGGAGGGCTGGGGGAGTCCCGGACCCCCCCGCACCCGCCGCCCTGGGCGAAGGGTCCGTGCCCGGTTCGGTAGTACCGGCGCGGCGAAGTCTGCTTCTGCCTCCGTAGGCTGCTTCGCCGGGCGCCGAGCGCCCTGTTTATCTTGCCTATCTGGCAAGATTGCCTTTGCAATCTTCCTTTTGCCCATGGCAAGTGTCATCTCCCCCAGGTTAATCTGCAGGCAGAGTGCGATTACCGCGGGCGTGTGCGTAAGAAGAGAAATGCTGTAGCTGAAGGGAGAGAATTTGTCTGTCCTTTTGGAGATTTCCACGTTATCGTGATTTTCCTACACAACTGGTTGACAGATGGTTGGATTATGCACCGAAATTGAAGTCCAGAATCTCTGTGCATTGCTTTATAATCCCGTATTTGACATTTATAGCAGGCTGTGGTTTTTTTGCTATCAAATATTAGTTCTCTATTTTAACAACATTGTCAACAAGTTTCATTCAACAGACTTTTGCCATCTGAGACAGTCTCAAATTCACCCAGTGCTTTGTATAATGTTGAAAGATGTATAAACACACGGCTCACTGATCACAGCTGTTAGACTTCTTGCTCACCCACAGTTCCAGATTTCTTCCTTTTTTGAAAATATATCTGTTATTTCGCTTTTCCTTAATGTGCTGATGTCTGTGCTTTGTGATTTTCTGAGCTATTTTGAAGTGGAGATAAACATTGTTTGCAGGGCAGTTCTTTCAATGCTTTAAAGACCAACAGTGAAACTGGCTTCTGTTGCTGCAGAAGCACATTTTCAGGACCCGGAGAGGATATACTGTGATCTGTCCCATGAATGTGCATCATTCTCTGCACATAATCAGCCCTAGATTTCCTCTAGTGAGCAAACAAGATCACTGTAGCTGGAGGTCGTATGTCATCATTTACTGTGGCATGTTTTGTCTATGCAAACTTGTCTGTTCGGGTTGACTGCAGCTGTGAAAGGGAACCGGATTTACCTCTGCTTGATGGGGAAATGGCTTGTGTGGAACTCCTTTTCCCAAGTAGAGTGAAATGGAAAAGGGAGGTTGTAGAGAAATGGTGCTGTAACTCTAGTAAGTACTGTGTACCTGCTGAAGGGTGGAAGCATTGCCAAGAGCATCTGTTTGGAGAAAATAGAAGTATTTTTATAAAAAGTATAGTTAAATCTTGTTGGTAACCACACATGAGCTTTTGAGTAACGCTTTTCTCTGAATATGTCTTCTAAAGATGACAGCTGTGATACCCTGACAAACAAGGGTTGAATATGCAATTACCTGCTTGCTTGCAATACTATCATTATGTGTTAAATGCACTTTGTATGACATTTATTTTGAAAAGTCCACAGAAGTTTGCCATCTGAGTACTTCCAGTTGCCTCCCTTTTGTAGTATGGACTAAATGTGCACTCTTCATGCATCTCCAGTGTATACCTTTTTATGTGAAAGTGAGTTAATTGGTGATATTATAAGCTAATTATCAGTATAGGAAGTTGGTCTATAGTCAGTTTGGGTGTATTACACACAGACGTATACCTGTGCTTCATTTGTGGTTCCTTATGATAATGCCAGGCAAAATGATAAATTTCGCACTTTCCATTTTCACTACAAATTGTGTTCTTCTGGAAAAGTTTTGGCTACCCTTTTTTTTTTCATTTGGTGTTTGTTGCAGTCCAGCTGTTGTGCTACAACTTTTTCTGTTGTTCGTTCCTTTTACTATTTTTTTTAAAATTAGGATAGTATTCTGAAAACAGCCTTTCATTCTTGTTATTACTGTTATGTTAAATAAGAGTTCAATTCTGCTACAGTGGTAGGGCATGAAGCCTATTTTTTGTGAAGTTACAGTAATATTTAGTTGTGATACTGAAAATATGGCATTTGTAGAACACTTTTTTCTATTTATGTCTACCTATTTGTTACCCTTAAATATAAATTATTTAATTATTTATTAGATTATACTTAATGTATCACTTTGTGCATTGAGATAGACTGGATGTCCTCTCCTTCAGGCTTTCTGTCTTCTTTTGTAAGATTTTATATTCAAAGTACTGTCAAATTGAAAGATTGTTTCATTGCTTAAAAGTGAACTGTTCTAGAACAATAAGAAGCATGGCTGTAGAAGACTTGTATGTCTTGTTACATTTAGCTTGTTGTAGTTTACTTACATTCATGTATTTGCATCTGCCCTTTGTTCCAAAGCTTTTTCTAGTTGATGCTTGAACATCATGGGGACAGGATGGAGTGTTAAATCCAGATGCACAAACCATGAAGCTTATAAGTTTTCTGTACAAACACATGACTAAACCATGTGGATTAAAACAAGTACATGTTAGGAGTTACTGTGTCTCAGAAGTGGAACATCTGTCTCTTTTTTTTTTTTTGCCTTATTTGTTGGCCTGGTCTGCTTAAGCTAAGGTAAAGTCAAAAGACTAAGGGTGGGTAAGGGGGGTGACTGGAAGACATGTTAGGATGGGGTGGTCCTAAGTCCAGAGTTTGAGCTCACGTGTGGCTAATCCTCTCTAGGGTGCAGTTAATTTAGGAGAGACTTGACCCCATTTGTCTCCTTGCTAAAAAGAATCATTGGGTGAGTGTGTACCAACAATGGGATATGTTTTTGTGCTGGAAGAAATTCATGGATTTAAAATGGATTGAGTGGCTGCTATTTATGAATATTCCAAAGAAAAATCAAAGGGGTGCCAGAGGATGGAGTAACGCTATTCCTTTAGTCCTGGGTATTTCAAAATTAAGTTGGTGAAGCCTTAAACTTTGATTCTTCTGTAGAGGATTGGATAAAAGACCTTTTTCTCTGGAGTTTGTCTAGAAAGATGGTTGTTATTAGGTCTTGCTTTCAGATGATATTTGTCTGTCTGGTACCTAAGTATTGAGGTGATGAACACTACTGAAAACCAGAAGATGTATGCTAATTAAACTATTTTGAATGTAAAATGCGTGATGTAGCCCTAATTCTCTGATGACTTCAGAAGGGATTGTAGGGGGTGTGCAAGCGCACCTGTGGGCAGCAGGGCAGAGAGATATGTATCATCTTAGTGCTGGTGTTGTATTTTTTAAGACTTCCCTGCTTTCAAATTCTATGATAATGTTGCACATTTCTGTAGCCTTGCACTTGTTTACATTAAGGAAATACTTAAATAAATCATTTGATAAATACTTTTTGGAGTAATAAAAATTCATCATGCAGAACAAATTCCTGGAAGTTGTGTGTGAAACATTTGCATAGCTTTTAATTGGCTAAATACGCTTCAACCTTTTATCTAAAGGAAGCAGCTGTGTAGCTATTGCCAATGTTTAGAATAATCCAAAATGGAGGTGCAGCAGAAGCCCTCACAGGCATTGCACATGCATCAGTAAATTTCCAGTTTTTCTGAATCTACCTCCTCTGCTTTAAATACTCCAAAAATGTCTTGCTGACAGAAAGAGTGAATAATCCTCCCTCATCTAGCTGATGTGTTTATTTTCCATAAAGATGTGATCTATAAAATTTGGGCATGACTTAACAAATAATGTTTTCTAAGTGATAATGGAACTAGCAAATGCCAGACTGCCTCCCCCTAAACAGCACAACAAAGTTAGTTACGGGGTAGGAGACCTGATTCCATAACCAGGCCAGTCATTGTGCTTTGAAGTGGAAGATGGTCATGTATTCCATGGTCTTCATTTCTGGATCAGGCCTGCAGGAGCATATTACAATTTCAACACCTATGTTTTCCATTCCGTTTTTGTTTTTGTGTTCAGCTAATGATCCAGATGGCAGAAAGGCACTTCAGATGCTTGCCTGTTAATCCAGAAACTAGAAAGCTGCAGTCTGTATCCACCAAGAGGAATAGAGCAGCAGTCATGAATTAGTATCTCTGATATGCAGGCAGCAATACAAATGCCAATTCAAAAAATGTTTTGAGTTTGTATCACTGCATGAAGGCAAGAGGGGGAAGTATTACATCTTAGGTACAAAATATGCTGTATAGAAACCTAAGAATATCTAGAAACATAGCAAAACATTTTAATCAGTTCCTTCCTCTCCTGCTGATCCCTGCCTCTTCTCCTTTTTGGGTGTCTCCGGATGTCAAGGACCTGCTGCTCCTTTTGGTATGTAGTGGCAGTTGAAGAAAGACAAGGTTTTTGAGCATACTTGTTCCAATCCCATAAACGCAGATACCCATCTTACGTATGGATTCTGGATGCTGGCCCCTCTAGCAGTGTTCCTCTTGGAGTCTTGCTTCAGTGGATGCACTCTCTGTTTGTGCAGGTCTGGTCAGTGAGATGAGAGTGTGACTGAAGCTTTCTTGTGTTTTTTATTGCTGTAGCTCGAATTGCGGTCCAGTTCGGGCACCAGGACCAAGGTGTTGTATGACTAACGGCATCGCCCATTCCGAAACTTGCTAATCTCTCCAGCAGCAGACTTTTTTCTGATTTCTTATTACAGTCCTTAGTCACAAATGCAAGCATGAACTGTACCTGGATGTTTATTGTAAGTGCAGAGCATGATTCATTACACAAGAGAAGCACTGCACAGCAGCTTTATTGTGGTCTGCCCAGGGGTCCAGACAGGGCCATGAATAGTCATTGCAGGTAACTGAATCATAATGTTCCTTCCCTTTTATTTCTTGTGGTCTATGAAGCATTTATACAGTTATACACAACTGAAAAGTGCGGGTTAAGACAAAATTCTTACACTGGTAGTGTCAATAAAGCTAATAGAGCTAAAAGGTAACTGTGAACCTTATAGTAACCCCATGTGTTAAGGTTGTCAGGAGCATTTTAAATGCTGATATATGACAAGGTTGCTCTACATCTGATATGTGACCAAAGCTACCAAGAGTTAGTAATAATATTGTGTAATACAATGTAAATAATAGCTAGTGTACACATAGAGCATTGCTAGTTAATATCAAGCTGCTTGACAGAGGAAAGCACGCTGTCAATTTAGGCTAGCTATTTTGTTTTTATAAACACTCACATCAGCTACTTCATCCTTTTATGCAATACTAAGCTCCTGATAGTAATGTGTATTGTGCAACTGTGAGCTAAATAGAGCATATATAAATTCAATTTTCAAATAAAAACAGTACCACAGTGAAAATATGTATCTTTGTGGTAAACTTTGAACTTCACAGTCTGTGCACTACTGACTGTGATGCGAAAAACAAAAGTAGTTGAGGCACAAAGTTCAGTCTGTTGCGGTCAGATTTTTCGATCAACTTCAGTAGGAACAAAAGTAAGTTTAAGGGTGACAGAAGTTAGTTTTAGGCTGCTTCATTTTTATTAAAACTTCAGAATTCAGAGGAATCAGTTGCTGCCATGTGTATGTATGAATGCGTCATACACAAACAATTACTTGGTTGAGCACCATCACTGAAATTTTTCGGATTTTGGCCACTTTCCTTTGGAAGTGAAACAATGTTTCTGTTCCCATTACTCACATTGGATAAATTTCTGGAATAGCCTTGGCACATCCGGTCAAAAGTTTCCAGCCAAATTACTACTCACAGTTGATTTGTACACAACTAATTAATGCTCCTCTTGGAGGAAGTGCAGGAGAGGTGCAAATATTGTCCCTGAGTTTAAAGAGATCTTTCCCATAGTGCCTATTTCACAATCCTCTTCTGGTTTTCATTTCTTTTAGAGCTGCAAAATATTGGTGTCTCATAATCTCTGTATATTATACCTGCTCTTTGAAAGGCAGGTGAACTGAATGATCGGTGACCTAACGGGTAGCTTGTGTATATCCTGCTCAGATGTCCCCATTTTTTTTTTTTTTCAGTAGAGGTTATTGCTGTGGTGCAGACAGAGTGAAGGGGTCTATTTTGCGTATGGACTGCTGTCTTTGCCACATAACCTGCAGCTGACACTGAGCCACAGAGGTTAACGTTAGCTTAGTTACCTATACATAGATAGGGCTTTGTTTTATTCTGCTACCAGTTGGGCGTTTTGTTTTGATTTATTGTTTTGGTGGTTTTTTTTTTGTTTGTGGTTTGGTTTTCTTATAGATGCATTAAACAGCAGGCAATGTATGTTTTATTAAGGTGCAGGTCTTGAGGTAGTATTTCACTCAAATTTCAATGTAGGGTGCATATTATGTGTTTTACTGAATCTTTAGTATGTTTGCCATGAGTGTATGATAAGGGCTGCAGCCTATGCTCGCCTTCTTTTGTCACAGCTCATGTCCAGCTCTGCACCTCAACTCTGGTCATTCTTGCTGCAGCTGCCTGCAATGCTTCAAAATGCCCTTTCTTACTGTACTCATGGGAAGAAGAAAAGCAAAGCCTGCTTTCACTGTGGAAGGGCTGAGTAAATCCTTTAGCAGATCTCTCACTACAGCGTCCCTGTGTCAGGTTGAGTGTGTGTCGAGTGACTGGGGTGGGAGGGCTCGGTGACTGAGCCGCTGGCATTCTGGTTTGGTTTAAAATTACTGTACTACATCTGATGGGAGTAATGAGGAGCAGTTGCCTCCAAACAGGAGTAGTACTGTCAGCTGTTGCTTTGCAAAAAATATGGTATGTTCATATGTCTTCAAAGGTTAACAAGCTCATCCATTGTTTCGTACAGCATGTGCCACATTGCATTATGAAGACTGAGAGCACTGGTGTTGAATCATTTCCAGATTTCATTGTAGATTATTTCTCAGTAATCTGAAAAATTCTGTAATTTTTAAACACCTTTCACTTTTTTCTCCATAAATCTTTTTTGATAAATCTGCAGTATTTATTTTAGTCTTTCACCCATGATGGTATTATATTCTTCTCTTTATTGTGGTCTGTTTACAGTTCTTTTGGTGAATGGGTTCCAGGTAGAAGCAGAGTAAGACATCCTTACTTGCACTGTAATAGTTTGTGTTGTAAGTAAGAGCAGAAGATAATTTAATACTTCTGAAAATAGTATGAGAAGTTGATTATTTGTTTGAAGTGAGACCATCTGCATGGTGCTCTAGGACTTTGATGGGGAACCAAAAACTAGATTTGGGCTTTCCTTTCAACTGCAGAAGGTGAGAGAAGTGCTTAAAGTACTCAAAATTTTGCTATCTAATAGCAGGTTATACTTTACTGGAAATGGCCCTTTGTTAAAGCAGGCAGCTTATGTGGCCTGAAAGATGCAGATTTTAAAAAACAAACAAACTGAAAACACTAACAAATGAACAGTTTGGGCTTGCTTCTCCATTATAATTTATTGGTTTATACCATGTAACTATGTCTGCATAAAATTAATGTGAAAATGTGAAAAATGAAGATCAGTATGTTTTTTCTTTACTGTGGTGTAACAAAACCCAGTATAATTCTTTCTTTGCATGCTTTGTCATCAAGATTCTCTTTTTTGTGATATGCTTTCTGCTTTTTCTTGCCTTTTTGTTAAAACTGGGCAAAAAGAACAGTTTTCAGTGTTCTCTGAATTCTTGTAAGGGCACATGCTAATGAGAGAATAATTGTCAGGCAAAACTGACTACCGAAAGTTCAGTAGTTATTGGACAAATAATTGGAAAAAATATATTTATTTTAAAATATAGTATCACAGGCTTGTAGAGGTTGAAAAGGACCCCTGGACATTGTCCATCACATTGAAGAGTCAACTACAGCATGTTGCTTAGGATCTTGATCTCTAGTATCTTCAAAGATCGTGACTACACAACCTTTTTGGACTACCTATTGCAGTGTTGAATCACCGTTACAATAAAAATGTTTTGTCTTGCATTTCCTGTATTTTGGTTTGTGCCTGTTGCCTGTTGTCCTTTCATTTAGCACCACTGAGAAGAGTCTGGCTTTGTCTCCTTACTTGTCTCTCCTGCTTCTCATATAAGAGATGCTCCAACCCCTTAGTCATCTTCCCAATCCTTTGCTGGACTAAGTCCAACTGTGTTCTTGTACTGGGGAGCCCAGAACTGCACACAATACCCAAGACATGGGGTAAAAAAAATCAGGTATATATTCAGTAAAAATGCTGTGTTACAAACTTTAGCTCCTCTCAGTAAATACTTCTTTATCTGAAAATTTTAAATTACCTGAAAAACATATTCTCTACTTTTTCATTAAAGTTGCAGTAATAAATGGTTATGGACCTCTTACTGCCTGTGATCTGAGTCTGGATTTTACTTGCTTTCAGACAAGAGAATAAAGAACAGATTTGCAGTATAACTCCCTATATGAACATAACGGATGCATACACCAAGGCTTTGGAGCTGGTGTTCAGTAGTGAGTGCACCCGCTGGAGCATGTATGTGATGTTAGACAGTGATGATGGGAAGGGAGGGCTGTAGCTCTTTCTGCTTTTACAAGAATGCCATTGCTCTGTACATCTCTCTGTGAAACTATAATACATCCTTTTCCCTGCGTCCAAATGAAATTGTCCAGGCAAACCTGATGTAATAGCTCAAATTAACTTTGTGAACCATTTAGATTAGTTTTGCCCCTCTGCTCCAACCCCTGAAGATGTCAATTTTCACTTAGATTTCTCATCTTCTGTTGCTTCATACTAATCTCTCCATTTCTATGAGGCTCTTTGTTTTCTTTTCCTAGTGCCGGTTCCTTTTTTCCTTCATAACAGTTTCTGGTGCTTATGCAACTTTATCGGCCTCACTGTTAGTGGCTATCAAATTGACATATGGGTTGTTAAACATGAGAGTGCTTGTCTCTGTGTTCTTGAATGTTGACTCAGGAAAGTCAACATCAAAGTTTGAAGATTGGTCTGAAGAATTTCAGGTGACTCGGGTGTTCATCTTAATAACACAGTTGTTCTCCTCATGCACATTTTGCATGCTAATAGGAGATTCTCCTGTGTAGGATCTGGAAGCATTGTTAGTGTTTTTTTCTGACGTAATATGCAATCTGGTTTAGCAACTGGAAGCTGTGTTGTTTGGATTCCAAAGTTACCTGGGTTGTTATTACAAATGAAAGCTTTTTGTTTAATGTCCATGATAGCTTAAGTTAACATTGTTTTCCAGCTTTCAAGTTGAGCATCCAGACTATTTAAAATTCACTCCACCTTTTCTCAAAATACTACAGTGCTACTTGCTTAAATAAATGACTTTCAGTTACCAACCAGAGTGTACTTTATTCTCTAGGTGTTTTTACTAATGAATGCAGAGACCATTTGAGTGGGATAAGTTTACGACAGCAGGTGGTCTGTGCTAGCGCTACTGAGTTTTATCTGTGATAAGAGGAGTGGTACACTCTAGGCTTATTTGACTTTCATTGCTTATAGGTGATTTTATGGGACAGTTTTAAGGTTCAGTAAAGCTGTGGCATTTGGATAAAGAAATATCATATGTAAGAACAAAGTGTCTGATAGTTTGCACAATTTATTAAGACTAGGAAACTACATAAGCGTATGTACCTCTGCTAAAGTAATAACTTTTGTTTCTGAAAATCAAAGTACAGCTGGTATGATGAACCTGTAACGCTTACAGAAAGCTGGTGTTTGACCAGACTGGGAGGTTGATGTTGAGGCAGGAGAATGAGGAGATTATGATTAGTTTTTGTGTTAGTTTTTGTTTGTTCTGTTGACAATTGATTTGTATGTGCCTGTTTTTCAGCTGGTTATTTGATTCTGTCTATTCAGAAAAAATTCATAGAATTTGAATTGTTGGATTGTAAGCGCGTTAGACCATGTAAAAACACTTCATTTGATTATTTTCATTAGCTGTCTTAAATCTTAGAAAGCAGAGCCTCTGCTAATGTGATACAGTGTAACCATCAAGGTATTTGCCCAAACTGAGACTTTATATTAACTTGAGGAGTGTCATGGATAGTACAGTGTACTGCAAAGTAGTAGGCAATATAGCTGCACAAAAAAACCCAACCCCCAAGCCAATACATTGCTACACACAGTAATCTTTGAAGTAGGGATAAATTGCACACCAAAAGTCCTAGTACTTCAGGTGCTGAGGATGCTGAACTAAAAAAAAATCTACTGCAGAGGAGTGAGAATTTTTATTTAGTACAGATTTTATGTAGTCTGTTTCTTTCTTCAGATTAGAACAGCAAGAACAAACAGGAAAAAATGATACATTGAAAATATCAGGTTTGTCTTTGAGAAAGGTTTGAAGGATATACTGAAACTGAGGACACTGTAATACAATTAGAACTGTGGCTTGAATGACTGTTTTCCCCCTATTTCTAAGGTAGTATACACTGAATAAGCTTAATTTGACTTGGATAGATCTGATTCCGGTGTTATGATATATGTGTGTGTGTATGAAGTTAGTGTCTGATACACGTGATTCATGTTCTTCAGGAGAAATTAGAACCCCAGTACTTGTACAGACAATAATATGTATGAATTGCAATGGCGAGGTTCCAATTCTTTTATCTAAGGCTGAAGTTCATTGCATACCAAAGAATTATAGTCTGAGATTGATGAAAGCTAGACATATGTAGGAATTTTACATTTAATGTCAGGTAATCAATGGAAATGTCTTTTAAAATCTCTAAAAATGTCTTCTAAAATCTTTAAAGTCCTAAAGGGACTTTTAAAATCTTCTGTAAACTAGTGAATCTTTTCTGAGTGTTTGTTGCAAGGTTGTAAGTATTACAGGTAGCATCCTAGTAGAAAACCTGACTGTATCTTAATAAATGACTGCTGTATACTATTTCTAGGAGATGAACACTTGGCTAGCAACGTGATTCTCTACTTCAGGTTTCTTACAGGTTAAAAAAAAATCAGCTCTGTCAAAGTCAAAGTTTATTGAGTATACACCACCTCAGAAACAGGGGCAACTTTCATAATACTTTCAACAGAATATTAAATGTACCTACTCAGTTAGTTTCTCCATAATTTGGTAGTCTGGTGCAAAGTTATGTCTGTCTTAGAATATAAATAATTTCTGGGATTGAATGTTTAGCATATATGAGTCAACCAAGGGCATAAAATAAAACACCAAAAGAAAAAGTTAATAGATAAGCCTCTGGATGCATAATTTGTTTGGGAGAAATGTAACAACCTTGGCTTGATGCTTTGTGTTATGGGGTCAGGTGTAGTGAGTAATAAGCTATCATGAAAAGAAGGAATGATCTATTTTGTGTAGATCTTGTGGATCATTTGCTAAATGTGAAGCATGCTTCTGTTTAGTTTTCACCACTTCTAACAGTGACATCTCATAATATATCATTAACGTCCTGGTATTACGTGACACCTTCTTCAATGATTTTGGTTTCTTTTATAGCTAACTTTTGAAGACTGGTGAGGCTCAGAGGGCATTTGGAACTTAAGACGGCATTTGGAAATCAAGTTCTTGTTTTAATAACTGCTTGTTTTGTACAGGCAGAGTACTTTTTCCATTTTCATCTGTCATTTCTCAGTTTAATTTATTAATCAAGAATGAGGCATTATTATCACGGTGAATTACAGATAGGATATGTCTTCCTTTTATACATGGTTTCTTGTACATAATGAAACAAAGTTATCTGTTACATAAATGCTAATATACTGCAAAGAAGTCTTGATCAAGTCAGTTTTATGATAATTAAATGTCTATTTTGAACAGATTAAATTATTTCCTTGCTTTTTGCAGAGTAACTATAGTCTTGCAACGCTTCAGTACTATTTTTCATTGACGAACTTTGCGTTAGACTTTGGGAGCCTGTATGGCTAGAGGATGAGGTGTAAGTCTCTTGCTTTCTTCTAGCATAGAGCAGTAGCAAGTGTATGTGGCTTTAAGGTTTTCTTCCAATGAAGGAGAAGTTCTTGGAGTCTTCACATGTTTTCTACTGCCATGTAATATGGACATAGGAAGCATAGTACAATGTTTTTGTGAGTGGAATCTGTTTAGGCAAAAAACCCTAACAGGCAAACAAATAAACAGCGACAATAAAATTTTCTTAAAATGTTAGTAGTAGTAGAGATTAGGAGGAGGTTTATCACAGTACCCTTATCTTTGATTTCCTTCTTCTTCCGATTTTTGTGTGGCATTTAGTTGAGATGCAAAATACATGTATGATAAATTAACATACACAAAGCACGGCGTTGTTGTGGATAGACTACTTGAAGAACTTGTCTCCTGTGACATAGACATGTACTTTACATAATTTTTCTCTGTTCATGCATCTATGTCCTCTAGTGGAAGTGGGTGCAGGTAATACATAAGGCATCCTCTTTTTCTTTAGGAAGCACATCCTGTTTCTCGCTCTGTAGAATGAGATTTCTCTGAAGGAATGATTTTCTTTAAGGACATCAAAGGGGAACAAATTACCTTAGTGTTTTCTGAACCACATCTGAGGAATAATGAAACTGTAAAGGCTCTGTAGAGGCTGAGTAGAAGTATTTGCAGGATGAGGTAGTAGTGTGGTTCTCTGTATCATTGCAGTGTGTACATTATCAGGAAAGAATTCTTGAAAGTGAACTGTCTACCTACATAAATGAGAAGGCAAACAGGTTGCATTCATTTCAACAACAATTTAAGTTTCCTTTTTAGAAGGGTTCTGTAGTGTTATTCTCCAAAGAATACATTCTGGATGAATGTTGACACGGTGTTATCATCTTGATTTGCAGACTGCTCTTGGGCCTCTGTGGCTCATCCTTGCCTTGTGTGACAAGACTGGTAATTTTCATTGCAGGTGTGAAGAAAATTATAACTATAAAAAGTAGGAATAAGAATTATTTGTGAATTTTTTTTAATTCTTGGTAAAACCTTAGGATGTCACAAATACGGGAACTGTTGATAGAGCATGAAGAACCTTGAGAAAATGCAGGGAGAAAGAAAGGGGGAGAAAGGAGGGATGCCGATGGCTAAGGAAGGCAGATGGTGGGGAAAAAAGGCTTTGCCTAACAGTTTCTCCAGTTAGAAAAGGAAGATGAAATTGGAGTAAGAGACATTCCAGCCATACACTCAGCTTATGATACTATCTGAAATGTCACGATTTTTCTGTGTGGTGGTCAGTGCTTCATTTAAGAATAGGTGACCGGAAAGAGCAAACTATGTCTCTGAATCCAGGACCCTCCTACTGGAGGCAGATTGCGTGTTTCTTTGTGAGTTTATCTAGCTCCATTTTAAATATATCCATTTCTTTTGTTGTTCTTTCCTTCCTACAGTTCCCATTGGAATATTATTTTATAACAATTGATGTAAGAACTTGGAATCTTTTAATCTTTTTTTTTTTATGTTTTTTAACACCTAGGGGATTTTTTCTGGTGTTGACATTCAGCTCAGGTAGCTTTTGAGTATTTCTTCCTCTGCCTATACTTGTATGTTGGTACATCAGTAAAGAAAGTCTTACTCCTTTTATTAATTTGGTAGACTCTCCCTTTTACAAAACAGAAAGCTTTTCTATCTCTATTTGATTGAGTTAATCTTCATAGAAATGTGTACAATACTGTAGGTGAGGTCTAACCAGAGCTCTGCCCAGTGTTCCTTATCTTTACTGGAACCATCTCTTTTGCTGTATCCTGAAGCTGCACTTCCATTTTGGTGTCACATTGGTAGCTGACAGTCATGCATGATCACCTTGTGCAGAGGGTCTTTTCCACACAGATCTGTGAATTTGAATCATAGAATCATAGAATGGTTTGGGTTGGAAAGGACCTTTAAAGGCCATCTATTCTGAATGTCCAGTCTGTTGCACAAAGCTATTCAGTTTGTCCTCATGGTTATAATCTTGTGTATTACACAATGGGAATTTTATTCCACTTCTAAGCATCTGTGAGATTTACTTCAACCACTGTGTGTTGTCTCCTGTCTCTGCTGGATCAGCAGATTTCCTCGAGCATTTAAAACATTTGTGACAGGATTATGAATAAAAATATTGCATAACATCAGCCAAAGTCTGGTTAAGTTTCACTGCTGTTTCCTCCTGACCCAAATCTACTACTTTTTACATATCTAGAAAACCAGTTAACTATAAAGTAGTCAGCAATCCACCTGGAGGTGCCTTTTCAAACAATATATGCTTAAGTTGTGGATCATCTTGACACTATGTATTACGGAAAATATGAGTTTTCATGTGTTGAAGATCACAGTGGACAAAATTAATGAGAGGGAGCTCTCTAAATGCATAGAAAAGCCTAGAAGCCACTTAAATATATAGAATGAAGCACAAGTCTGAGAAAAACCCGGGCCTCAAGTCATTGTAGCCTGGGAGAGTGCTTAAGGAGACTATTCATTGTGCTCTTCAGCATCTGTCTTTGATCACTGTTGGAGACAAGATGGTAGGCTAAATAGAAGTTAGTAGAATCTCACTCAGTATTGCCATTTTTAAGTAGTTTGATTATCACAGTTTAGCCAATTTTATTTACTGTCTTTATTTCTTTCTCACAGGCATTTCTAAAGCTAAGAGTTTTCATTTTAGGTTTATCAGCCTGTAGGTGCCATCCTTCCATTTAAATATAACTGTAATACAATACTTTTTCTCCGTCACCTGGTATCTCATTTGACTGTCAAGATTAAAAAGTCTTACTGCTGGCCCTGGAGATAACTGTGTCAGCACTTTTAGAGCAGCACAGCTGAGCTTATCCCACGCTGCTCACCTCAGTGCATTGAATTTCTGGGCTTTCATTTCTTTCTGATGCTTGGAGTTTGATTGCCATTGTCCATCTTGCTGCTGGATAGACATAACTGATATTCAGTGTAGGAATAAAAGCTAAGTAGTTCAGCCAGCACACGTAAAAGCTAATAAAAATTAAAATTTGAGAGGCACCTGTCTTTAAAGTATACTGGCAACTATATACCTTACTTTTCTTCAGCAAATCTGAAGAATCACTACTTAATGTCAGCTGCAAAGTCTAATTTAGGTTGTTAATTATCTCTTTAACAATATATTCTTCTTTACTGTATAGACTGTATTTTCAACAAGTCTTGGTGGACTATATACTTCTGTGTGCTCTTCTTTCTTATGAAATAGTTCTGGAAGTGAAGGGCTATGATAGTTCTGATTGGTTTTGTATTTTTACTTGAAAAAATTGCAGTCTTCTGTATCCAGATTTGTGAGTTTTTCAGTTAACCTTGTTAATTGGTTAATTAGTTAATTAATTGTATTCTGTCAACCTTTTAAATTCAAGACCTAGTTCTGTTTTATGCTTTCTTTTTTTTCCTAAAGTAAGTGTGTTAATCTGCTGTCATTATATGCAGGGTCATTTCTATGATTCCTCTTTCTACAGGGCCTGAAAGGTCTGAAATGATATGATCTCTTACTGAAGCAGTGACTAGTTGAGAAGGGTGTGTCTGGTTTCACCCTCAGGAATACTTGTATATTACCATTAATGACAGCAATGTTGCATATATTACTGGACATAGAGATTGAAAGGAACCTTCAGAGATCATCTGGTCCAGCGCCCCTGCCAAAGCAGGGTCACCTACAGCAGATTGCACATGACCTTGTTCAGGCGGGTCTTGAATATCTCCAGAGAAGGAGACTCCACAACCTCCCTGGGCAGCCTGTTCCAGTGCTCCGTCACCCTCAGAGTGAAGAAGTTCTTCCTCATGTTCAGACGGAACTTCCTATGCTTCAGTTTGTGC
>Ga0065711_1042012_pt1 | contig 15719 bp, 8 predicted proteins | sample Hoacrofraction12_FD_59098 | JGI IMG/M metagenome (GOLD analysis project Ga0065711, IMG submission 59098) | Hoatzin crop microbial communities from Cojedes, Venezuela - Epithelial fraction 12 v2 (version 2) | ecosystem: Host-associated > Birds > Digestive system > Esophagus > Crop | place...
CCCGCCTGGACAAGGTCCTCTACAGCCTGCTGTAGGTGACCCTGCTTCGGCAGGAGGGTTGGACTAGATGACCCACAGAGGTCCCTTCCAACCCCTACTATTCTGTGATTCTATGATTCTGTGAAGATAACCAACATTTCCACTCTTTCATGGTAATTCTCCCTAATGGGACAGAGCAGTGCTATCATTACTGGCACTACAGCAGTAACCACAACAACAAGATCCCTTCAACTTCTCTTTTGGAACCATGAAGAGTTTTTCTTCTGACTTGATCACCAGAAAACAATTATATAAAATATCTGAAAACATAAAATTCCTTCTTTTTTACCTAAGAGTGGTTAAGTACAAGAAGGGAACAAAGAAATCAGATCCACATAAATTGCTTATCAATGAAATAAATTGCACCATACCATATGGGAGAAGGTTCCAAGAATAACATCATTATAAGGGTGTGAAACAAATGGATCCCAAAATCCTCATTTCTCCATTAAAGAAAGACTGTACAACCTTTCCGGCAATAAGACAAACACTGCCTAATCACCACCAGAAAATATTCATTTGTAGCGGACAAAGACTACAGAAACACTGAGAAATAGCTACAACTATAATTAAGTAGTCATGAGACTGGTTAGAAATACTTACCAATACTTTTCAGGAGCTCTGAGAACTAGTGATGCTGTTCACACTGACAAAAAAAGTGTGGGGACAGTTTTGATTTACCAGTTACAAGAAAGACAGGGTTATTGCCCAACAAGGTTTTCTGGAAGGCTTGTTGTCACTGTAAATTGCCTATGGCTTTTCCTATATGTGTTCCTGTTATGAAGACTACTAAAAATTAGAAACCTTAAATAGTTCCAAAGTCAGCAGACAGGAGATGCAGTTCCCAGGTAGCCTTTTTTTTCTTCATTTCTGATTCAATTTTACAAGACATATCAAATATTCTGTTAAAAAACATATTCTACTCTTAACTTCTCTGGTCTGCAATGAAGATCAAGTAAATAAAAAAGCCACTCAATGTAAGACAAATAATACAAGAATTACCTTTCTAACTCAGCAATTTTCTTATCTTTGTCATTCTTCTCATTCTCTACTTCCTTGAGTATTTCTAGAAGTCTGTCAACCTCAGCCTGAGCTTTGCCACATTCTTCTCTATAGTACGATGCCTCTTTGTCAAGCTGTTTCATTCTGTCTGCAAATTCTGGATTCATCCGTGCCTCCTCTTCAGCCTCATGAGCCTTCAGAATCAATATTTTTAAAAAAATAAGGATGACAATAATTTATATAGCTTTAAGAGCTTTGCTTCTTCAGTCTCGGAGTTCAAATTTTCATTAAAAAGGATTATGGGTATTTCTGTCCGATGACAGTATTTTCTACAGAAGCTTTATAAAAAGGAATGAAAACACCTTCATAATCTAAAATAATAGTTAAATGCTAGCATCCTGAAGGGGGAGGAGATTCATTACAGTTTTTTACATATTACAGGGTGTTTTTAAAAATAAAAAGTCACCTTGTAATTAATTTAATTCACATTAAACTTTTAAGCCATTTCACATACATAGACAATTTCTTAATAAATCATATTCTTTCTCTTTCCCCGTATATACATACACTTTGTCCATGTATATATATACACAAAGATACGTATGTACATACTGTAATTTATATCACCAGATGTTTCAAATGCAGTTTGATATGAAGAATTTAAACGGAAGAAATTGTTTTTATGCAGTGCTGTTTTTAAAGGACAGACCAATAAAACTAAAAAGTTGCTTTCAGCAGACGTTTTACCCAATAATCCTTTTTCTCTTATCATCAATACTTAACCTGAAACATCAGAAGAACAAGCCCATCGGTGAAAATGACACAAACCTGGCAAACACATGCATGGATGGGTGGCAGTTTCACAGACAAAAAAGAACGCAATGAATACAACAACAACAGTGCAGAACCCAATCTTACTCCCATCAAACCTAACGGCAAAAACCTAATTAACTTCAATGGGAGCATGATCTAGCGTCAAGTGCTTTAAACTGTTGGCTGTAATAATCACAGACAGATGGAAACAACAATGCACTGCAATGTTTAGCCTACCCCTTGCTTCCCATTATTCCTAATTGGCATCTTGAAAGAGCAGGCAAGGAAAAAACAAGTAGTTTAAGGCAGTGCACATTAAACATAGAAAATTCAGATAACATTCTCTTAACATACAGGAATTCTACGGAAATTCAAGATATTTAGAACTGAAGGTCCTCCAACTATCTTATTATGCAGGGAAGATGTGGACTTAATCTTCTTAATTTCAGGGAATAGACAATGCAAGCAAGCAATGAGAGAAATGCAGATCAAAATGAAACATGCGAGTTTTGGAAAGAATTAATACAAACTACAGATACTAGAAGGTTCATATTCTTTGCAATGGTTAAAATTTTCTGTATAAATAAAGAACAAGTCTGGGTTCAGTATAAATACAAGAATTAAAAAAATGAAATTACTAGGGGAGAAACTTAGGGGGAGTTGCATGTAACATATAATTTAAGCATGAGGATAATAAGAAAAAAGATAGTAGATTATAAGTGCTATCTATCCCACTGTGAGATTGTTCTTCAGAAGATATATTTGGTTACCAAAATAAGCCACGGGAATGACATGAGAAGCCTACTAAACTTACTGGCCTTGCTCTTCAAATTCTCTATTTTGGATAATAATACACGCTCCAGCCCTGAACTGTATGCAGACACAGGACCTCCCTAAGACAGAGCTCGTTTCAAGGTAACATCCCAACAGTATCTCAATTTTACTCTTTGGGTGAGATGCTAGCAACAGATTCCTTTTCATAGTCACAAATCTTCCTGCTTTAAACATAAACTTTGATTTATTTCATATTGGGTGTTAATTGTGTCAAGAAATTTACTATCAGCTAGCTTTGTAATTTTTGAAGTAAATGTAATACTCAGACTCTAGCCCAATTATGTGACTGTGTACCAATGTCCAGCTGCAGACCACTTCAATTTTCCATCAGCTCTATTGAGAAATTAGACAATGTATTATCTCTCCAAAATGAACACTAAGTGTTCTTTTACAACAAAGAAAAATAATTCCGTATGTTGGTAAAGGTAAATTCACCCTAGTGAAAAAAAAAAGAACATAATCCAACTCCCACCTTCAAGGTACTAAGAAAACTATGCAAAGGGCATGTTGTTCTCCATTGCTCTTCAGATTTCTCCTCCTCTCCTAAGTGCAAATCCAGAATTTCACAGTTTCCCTCTATAGGCGATCACTCTTTCATATTCCTCCCTGCCACCTTTCTTTCCCTTCTGTTCATTTTAGGGTAAAATTCATTTTTTCACCAGCCTTGCTTCCATCATTTTATAAACAGGCAAAACACCCGCCTTCCTGCCTCTAATCAGTATTTTCTTCACTTTAGCACACAGGGACATTTGGCTTCAGCTCAAATTTTTTCCCCCCATGCACCTCTACCATAGTTTTAACCCAGGACAGGATGAAATGCAGAAGAGACAGAGAAGCCGGTCTTACTTTTGCTTTTCATTGCCACACTGGACTTTCTATGATGAAAATACATAATTGGGCAAGAACATGACAGAGTCACCAACACAAAGGTGCCAAATGTTCTACTGCCACAGAATACTGCTGTCTCACAGCAGGTCAGAAATGTACTGAACAAATTATCTACTGCACAGCTTATAACTGAAACATCACCTGAAATAATAAACTGTATTCTTCAGTTTAGCCCTATAATCCTTGCTCAACAGCATGCTAAGGAAATTCATGTTAAGTTGCAAAAGTGTTTTCAGTTCTTGTGTTTTCTATGGTACTCATTCCATTCCCTATTTATGGGATATGTTTTTGGAAAACAAAAAGTAAAAAGCTTGGTCACTTTATTTCCCTATAGTTCCCAATATGAAGCAGAACCTACAAGATATGTTTAAATCCAAAATGATTAAGTATCCAACCTATAGAGGGTTTTGAGGTGCAGCACAGTTACCCATAATGTCACATATACATCAATATTAGGATTCAGTTCAAAGACAAGTGTAAGTTTATTATAAACTTTAAAACAAACAAACAAAAAGATCCCAGTATCGCAAACCACCAATTAAGTTGGTTGCCTCTAATTTTACAAGCACTTCCTATAGAATATTTTTTGACTGTTGGCAGGAAGAAGATTTCTACAAGGACATTGCCTTAAAGAAGAAGGAAAGGAAAGTCAGTTAAAAAGGGAGAGCAAGAACATAAAACATTTTTAAAAAGAGCTTTCTGCAGGTGGTACTCTAACTTGCAACGAGTCCCTTGAAGGGAATCCTCACGTTGTAAAGAAAGCTGCTGATGCGACAAGAGAGCAAAACACAGCCCATCCGACATTCCCAGGACAAAGGCACAGAATTACTTATAAAAGCCCTATTATATTTTATGGCTTTGAAAGATGTGTTTGGATTTGAACTCGATGCTCTTTTTTAATTGTTATATACAGATCAGGGGTGGTTTGCTGACAGATGGAACTTGACTTTTGAGGTCAAACAGTAGGCCCAAAGGAGATGAAAGGCAGCTCAGCTGATATTGACCCTGCTCCCACTCGGACAGGGCACATTTCTTTGGCTTTTTTGCAGGCTGTGGGAGACCAGCTTGGATCACTTCTCACCCGAAGCTGCATGGTTATCCCATGAATCAGAAAGTCTCTACCTGTTACTGCTGTCCTCTCTTCTATCCTTTTTTTTTCATTTCTGTCCCTCTTTTTCTCCCTAAGGTCTCTGCTTTCTTGGAAAGAATACATTTTCTGGTTTTATGGGGGTTTTTACAGGTAAGAGTGACTGGTTCGTGCATATTTTCAGCAGTAATTAATCTCTTAACCTGTACCTGTAAATGATAACACTTGTCTGTGCAGATTAGGCTAGTTTCAAACTAGCACGCTTGGTTTATGATGTTTTGTCTGTCACTTGTGACTTTGTTGTATGTTATTTTTGCAATTCAATAAAAATAGCATCTCACTCTACTATTAGAATTTCACTAATTTTTACAGTAATTATGTATATCTATTCTGATATTTGCTTAGGAAGTACTGCAAATACTTTAGAAGTAACATTTCTTTATCTAAACCACAAATTTTCTTTAGAAACACCGTAACAGTGTGGTACAGACATGCAACATGAATTACTTAGTCAATTAAAATTTTATGGTACAATCATATATGCACTATTCTGCATAACAGAAATGGATGAATAGATATAGTATTTAATTTTTAAAGCTTCAGACACAAACATACACAGAAATCAACCAAGTACTTAATTAAAAAATGGAACAGCAGAATTTACATGCAATAAATTACTTTCTAAGATCCTTCAAATTTTATTATTTTCAATAATAGACTAAAAAAAATTGCTGCCACCTTAATTTTTTTGTAGTCTCCTTAAAATTCAAAGATTTTTATTTAACTTCAGGGACTGCTCTAAGCAATTCAGAGTGGATTCTGTAAGCACTTTAAATTTTAATCTGACATTGCTCCAATGGAGCATTTGGCAAATGAAGTCTTCACTATTCAGAAAAAGCTTCACCAGAACTCCAAACTAAGTACATCATCATATTTTCATTACAGGACAAAAACAATCATGTAACTTCTTATAATCAATTTTTCACAAGAATTCATTAGGTATTTTTAAAAGTTCAGCTTTCAAAAGAAGAAATGCGCACCCAATTCTGTTTACATCTTATTCATACAGGTGAATACATTTTGAAATACTATACTATAGAATATGCACAATTTGCACCCCTTCCATATCATCTCCACTTTGGTACCTAAAGGTGTATTTGTGTACATACATGGTATAATGCTATAAGAATAAAATACTTCTATGCATTGCTGTATTTCAAAAACATTAGATTCAGCAATAAATGACAGTCTTGGAGTTAGTACTTGTGTGACCTAGTAGAAAAAACACATTCCACCACAAAAAAAATGCTCTATTACGGCACGGGGTAAAAGAGGTCTACTCAGAGACTGTTATTTCTCTGACACATGTAAACAAAACAGCATTAAAACATCAGTATTTTAAGATTCGATTGCCATCTGTTTTTTTGTAACATTATTATTCTCAAACAAAAAAAAATGTGGCAAGGAAACATTCTATTAAATAAAGTATCAAAATTAATTGTGGTACAAAAAAAAAGTTTCAAGTAGCTGCTATTATGCCATCTCAAAGAACAAAAGTGAAATCTTGGCCTTGTGGAATTCAAAGAATACACTGCCATTGACTTCAATCGAAACACAATTTCATGTCAAGACCTCAGGTGGTTTTGGGCGAGAGGAAGATCATTACTACTAACATTGTTAAAAGTAGACTGATATACCCAAGTGGAAGAAGAAAGAAGATGAGCAAGAAAAGTTTATTTAAGAAAACCTGTCTCATGGATATATTACAATTGCTGCCTGGTGCCAAAGGAAAAAGATCTTGCTCCCATGATTTTGGAACTGCCAACAGGCTGTCCTTTTCAGTATTAAGCACATAAAGGCAGAAAAAATAAAAAGAATGACTGACTGACTTTGGAATACCACACATAAATAGACTGGGAAGTAACAAATGAATTCCACACAGCAGACTATCTAATACTGAAATAATGACTGGAAAACATTTACAAAATCAAGAGAAAAACTAACACAAAAAAACACTCCAGTCTGAAAAGACATGCACAGTAGGAGTGCAAATGATATGAATAGAAACATAACTACCACACAGGTGAACCAAGATGATACAGAAAAAATGGGTTTATTGTTCAAAGGGAAAAGCTCTTTGACCAACAGTGTGCTGGGTGGTAGAGGCCATAATATCAGGTCTTATTCTACTTCCAATCAATTTATGACTGGATTCTAAGAACAGTTAGCCAGTAACTTTTAAAGTAAATACAGCACCTTCTGTGGGACTCTCTTTCACCATACATAAGTCATGACATATCCATCACATGGTTAGAAGCTACAAAACTCAGCAATAATAGACTCCAAAGCTGGAATCCTGGCCCGCTGACATTAATGGCAAAATTCCCATTGACTTCCATGAAGGCAACACCTTCCCTAATGCATAGTATCACATTGCTTAAGCTACAAAACCAGTTCTTCTGTATATACTATCTCAATAACATGGTAATTCCAACTATGATTACTGTGTAAACTATAGCTTGCAAATTGCTGTTACATCATTTTTTCTGTCCTGCGATGCTCACAGCACATTACATTTAACAGTCTCAGCAAAAAAAATGAAAACTGTTCTCTGCAGAGAGAGTGTTTGTTGCTGCTCTTCCTCAAATTGAAAAAGGAACATAGTCAAGTCAAAAGGGTAGATATTGTGCAATCAAAGCAGACATTGGCAAGAATAATAGTGCTAAACAAGCCAAAGCAATACTGTTTGGCTTTTTCAAACACTGCTCTTTGTGTTCATCATTTTATATGTCAGCATTTTCTTTGATTAAATACAGTATTTCCATATTCTTAATATATATGTGCTGAATGTATACAGTCTTATAGGCGTAAAAACTGATCTGAACTATTTTAATTGTACAGATTTTTGACAGTAGCATCAGTCACTTCCTAGATATTATTATTCACATGATCAACTCAGTCACATAAGATAAACTGAATAAATTAGAGGTTATTTACATTTGAAGGATCAAATAAAGTACTGCAGAGGAGGAATTAAAAAGCATAGCTAAGCAAAAAAAAAATAAATCTGAATCACCTGCATGCTTTCTCTAATGGAGAAGTTGAGGACCTAAAGGCTAGGATGTTTGTTTTCTCAGAAATACTTTATGTACCTATTTAGTACACTTCATATTCTTAAATGGCCTTGAAGTCCACAAGGTTCATTTATTTGGATATAATGAATATAGCACAGTGAGCATCAGAAGTATTCCGCAAAGCTCCACAGAGGAAGAGCACAACACAGTAAGGTAATGGATCCTCATGCTTTCATATGTTACAGCGGGCATTTTAAAAAAGAACTTACTGGATTGTACATCTGATTGAACAACTGTTCAGCTTGCTACATTGCAAAGTTGGAAGGGAGTGAAGCACAGACAGGAAAAGAAGGAAAGATCCAGGAAAACAGCATTAGCTCAACAAAACCAGTGCATTTGCACAGAACTTGTCATAAAAAAGTAGAAATTTAAGATTCTAAACATTCCTTGGTGAAAGTGAGAGGCACTGGGGAAACATAAATGTTGACTTTGGCTCCTAAAAAAGAATAGCTGGAGTAAGAAATTTAAGGTTTGTGTTACTTCCCCTTTCTCAAGTTAAATAACCCATGAAATAAAGAAAGGTGTCCACTTTTGATGATACATTAAGTGCTGGTCTCAAGCAATGAATCATGAGAAGTGCTTTTGGCTGAGGCTGCAATTTATCACCAAAGCTTCAAAGACGGTAATAATAAAAGATTAATTAAATTGTATCATTAAATTTATTACATTCCTCTTGTTTAATACAAGACTGAATTTTCTATGCGGAATGACTTTCGAACAGTACAGCTTGGCAAAAAGTACTTTAGCAATGTCAGTAAGCAAGTAAATTTAAGATAATGAAAAACAACAAAAGTAGAAAATTCTAGAGTGGATAATAAGATTATACATACATATACCCACACACACACACGTATAAAACACTTAGCTACCTATTAGGTAATTCCTGCTGCTCTTTCACTAGTAGCAATACCAAGCAAATCAACAAAAAGTTTGTGCAATTTTGGCACAAAGTAGCATTAAGCATTCTTCTGGAGTTTATGATTTTTTTTAATTTTACGAATTTCAATCCATAATCTTTGTCACAAAGACTTCAATAAGCTTGTCCATGGTTTTAAACCTTATTTTGAGTACCAAAATACAGCACAGTATTGTGAATGATTAATATTTATGAATAACCTATTTATTATTTTTTGAAATATATCTACCCTATAAAATTGAAACAGTGGATTTAGAATCAGCATGTTTTCTCCTGCTGAAATGCAAACAATCCAATTATGTAATACTGAAAAATATTTGGATCTAATCAGACCCAGCCAAAAACATCTTTATTATCAATAAATTAATCTTATTCTCTCCAAAAACAGGAAGGAGAGGAAAGAAGGGAAGAGAAACTATAAATTTATATTTTTTTTTTAATTTCTAGATTTTCTTTGTACCTGCCCTTGCACATGTCTAGGGTTTTTTCAGGCATAGTACTCACTACCATTAGTGCTCACGGAAAATTAACTCCTACCAAATGTGCACAGAATACTGTTTTCATATTTATTAGTATAACTTACTAAAACATATATCTCAACATTAAACTGTAATGATTTTATGACACTATAATGAAAAGTGCCTTCTCTACGATATTTTTAGAGAGAGAAGTAATGTGTAAGCTAAATTCAAATTTCTCAAAGTAACAAGCAGCCCCTTGGAGTCACTTCTGAAAGAGAGATATAAACTTTGCCCATTCCTTTTAGCTTCCGTAGTGGCTAATGTTCATACATAAGCACACTTATGGGACATGCAGGCTAATTTACTCCAAACTATGTTGATCTTCCCTCCTACTCTAAACTCAGACATATGCAAGAATAACCCAGATTTCTCTTTCAGTTAGTTTCCTAAGGAGTGAAAACATGGTGAAGGTAGTTTTCTGGGGACCAATTACTTTTAACACAGGATATTTACAGGTTTGAACATAAAGTATTTTATTACAGAAAATGTGAACTGAAAATAAGTGTTTGGACTCTACTATCATTAACAGTCACTGTTTCTGTTTAACTAAACTGTCCACAAGGAAGGCTGTAACTACATTTTATTGTGGAAATACCTGGTCTCCTGCAAATGTTGGGTGAATTTCCATTGGGGCTTCATGCTGTATTTCTGATATAATAAAACTATTATGTTTTCACCTTTCATTTAATAATCCTTTGTATTTATACAGAGGGAACAAAAGATGTCCCAGACACTCTCTGTCTTTTATAAGTGCTTATTTTTCCATGATTATATGATGTGTTTATATGTACAGTCATAAAAGATTGACTTAGGGTTGCAAGTCCTTCAAGAGGATTATGATTTTTTTTTTTCCACTGATCTGTGCTTTTGGGGTTTTTTAAACTATTTTTATTAAATTAAGAAAATCAGGTATTTCAGGTTGTAATGAAGTATATTTTGTAGTGAAGTGCAAAGTAAACAAACACATTTTCTAACAAAAGAAAAAATAAAGGACTTCCAGAGAAACAGCTTCTTTGGCTATTTTAATTCTGACATCAATAGCATTTATAAGCTGTCAAACATTTGATATAGTTGTGTTTCCATTAAAAGCTTCTGTATTTATTCATTGAAAAGTATTACTTTCCTTCCTCTCCACAACTAAATATGTAACATAGGCACCTAATTGCACATATTCATTCTGAATTAAAAAATAATAGAGGTATAAGGTTTACACTCTGGTATCCTTTATACTTTGCAATACCTTCTTCACAAGTAAGGCTATTAAAACAATGCTTAAGCACAGAGCAGGATGCTACTAAACCTGGGTAAAAAGAATGTCAGAATATTATCCTAACTGTGGGAACATTCATAGAACAAATAAATTTTCTTTTCTAGAAAATGAAACATTAGATATCAATATAAAAAAATAATGTTTGACATACACTTAGTCACGAATTAGACTTAGAAGGCAAACATAATGCCTAAACCCATCAAATATGTCATGAGACTGGGGTTCAAACAATGAGAGCAGACATTACCAAATGACACAGAAAAAGGCCAAAGAAACAATGTATGGTAGAAAAGGCATTAATAAACTTGCAAATCATTTAAGCAAAAACTATTTTAATGCATCAATTTAAATAAAACCACATTATAAAATATAGGATTGGTATGTTTTTCTTTAAGTGCTTGCTTCCACTACTCGCTGAACAGAAACACTGAATTGCTAGCTGAGATAAACTATGCATTATTTCACTTAATTATCACAAACACGTGTTCACCAACAAAGCCAAAAAAATGACAAAATAAAAACCTAGCTAGAGTTTCTGTTTTGGAAGCAGATATTTTTTGATTAGGAAGTACAGCATTTCTTGGACGAGCCTTTAATTTTTTCCCATGCTACAAAAATTTCAGTCTACTTCTAATAGCGGTATAAAATCATATGCCTACAAATTGCTGCTTTGATAATTTCTTTCTGCCCTTCTGCTTTCCCGCCAATGTCCTGCTCCCAGTTCATCTATTTGTAGCAGCTTCTCAGAATTCCCTCATATAGGTATTCAAGATAATTTCTGATGCTCACTAGTGGCTTTGGTACAAGCCTCTTCAGGAAAAGTTAGCAGTATTCGATGCAAGGATCAAACAGCATAAAATGGGTATCTTTTACATTTACTCCAGAAGAGTAAATAAGCTTGTATTTTCAAAATGAGGGCGTGGGATGTTGATGTTTGTTTTTCTGATTGTTTTTGTTTGTTTGTTTGAAGATGGAACTTACCTTTTTTAACTGTGCTTCCAACTTACTACACTCTTCTTTCTTTTGTTCTATGGCTATTTCTAAAGACTTAAGTTTGGAGTCTCTTTTCAGCCCTGCTGATGCCAATGAAGATGCATGTTCTTTGAGATCGATTAAACTAGACTGAAAAACGACCAAGAGTAAAAAGTTAATTCCTAGTCATCAGGACACTAACTTATTGCCAACTTAGTAATCACTCGGATCCTGTTCCCCCTCCCCTTCCCCAAAAAGAAATGACACAAAGATAAGCATCAATAGCAAAAGACATCATTTTGAGAATACAACCAATTGGAATCACAGGAGTTGGCATGCAGTGAAACACAGAAACATTCATAAAACAGAAAAATTGACATTATATTCTGGAGGTACAATTACTTTGAAGTCTGTTGTTCTAACTGACATATGAAAACAGGAGTAACAATGGAATATTTGAGACTACTGGAGGCTTATGTAAAGGAAAAAGCAGAGATAATGACACACAACTACACAAAAAAACTGAAGCAATATTTTATGTACAAAAGTGAGGGCTATGAAGAAGCTTAAGAAAACAGCAGTTCAGAAGCTGACCACTGAAGTGGCAGAATTTCAGTATTTAAAATGATTCGAGTAATCCTGATGCACTTTGTTTCATCATGATATAGATAGCAGAACATAGATTTTACTGAAAAGACTGACCTCTTTTTCTGTCAATTCAGCTTGTAAAGCATTAACTTTCTCCTTCAGGTCTTTGTTTTCTTTTTTATAAGATTCAATTTCTTCAAGTCTTTCTCTGTCATCTCGCTCTCTTTGCTCCTTCAAGCGCTCTATTATTCTTTCCTAACAAGGGAAAGAATTACAAAATGGAAAAGCTGGGAATCACTTTAAGAAAAGACAGAATAAAATTTCTTTACATTAACTAGCACTTAGAAAAATCAGCCGTCAGAAGTAGAGTTAATGGTATTAAAGCCAATGCAAGATTTCCCCTGATTTCAAAAGCATTAGATCAAGGTTTTAAATACATGATAAGAGTAACACAGTACAGAAACTTCATTATATTATTATCTATACTAATATGAATATATTTAGTGTTGCGACAGATATGGAAAGTTATCCATCTCAGTAATGTATGTCCTGTATTCATAAGCAATTGAAGTCTTGAATAAAAGTTCAAAACAGAGAGGCCATGACTGGTTTACTCAGCTTGAATTTGGTTATGTTTTTGGAATGCTAGCAGCCTCTATAGTGGCTGTAAGAAGTTCCCAAGGTTCCAAACCTAACTAGAATTCAGTCACTTGTTAACTATCAGTAACTTACAGTTTACATGTATTATATTTTGAGAGGACAAAAAAAGAAATTATCCAAGACACAGAAAAAGTGCTCTGATAAAACTTCTGATATCCAAAGGAAGATTTTTCTCCATCTAATTAACAGTAACTCTACACATATTTAAACTCAACCACTTTATTGACTTCCAGTTACTATCATAAGGATTGCTGAAAATCACCAGTCAAGGACTGCATCAAGAATTCAAACGACGAAACGTGAAAAGCAGATGCAGTAGTATGGTTTTGTTAAGCTTTGATTACATTCATCAAAATCACATTCTACCAATACTTGAAGCATGCATATAATAATCAGAGAGAAATATTTAGAGTAAAATAAAATAACCACTAGACTTGCATCTGAATTGGGGATAGGTCAGTTTAAGCAGAGCATCAGCGGAACTACTAGTGTCCTTTTGGAAGTGCTAGTCGGGGGGTAGTGGAAGCAACACCATTTAGGAAAATTAAACCTACATGGGACAAAACTACTTCCTCACTGATGAAGTTCTGGCTCAGGTAGAACCATCAGCGTGCTCATGGATCCTATTTAAGCCGTTTTGTACTAATGCTTTAAATCTCCAAGAAGGAGTTTAAGAGTGGGAACAAGACTTGAAATACTATTTCATAGAACTGGACAAGACTGATGGAAGCCTAATAGTACTAGTAAGAGAGAAAACTCTCATGCCAATTCCCTCTGTCTATGATTCCTTATACTGCCATACATATACAAACACACACACACTGGAGATACATATATACACACACACACTACACATACAATTTAGATTACCTTTACGAGTTTACCTTTGCCCATATCAATCTACTCTCAGCTGTGGTTATTGTATCTCAACAAACCATACAATGCAAACAACATTTCAGCAGCTGTATAACCCATTCTGATTTGTAATAAACTTAGTCATTAAAATGAAAAGGAAAAAATTCATTATCAAAGTTAGCTGAAGTAGTAACAGCACTTTTAACAAGCGTCTGTTATTGAGACAATCCTGGTTATTTGTTCATTTTCTCCATACACTTGGTCAGATGTTCCTCCAAGTCCTAGAGGATCTTCCAAAGATTGTTTCTGTGCTTTTTAAAGCTCAATGCATATTTTGCAAAAAGCTCACTGTCAACGCTTCTGTGCATGAAAAGAGAGCCTAAACTCAAGGCTGGTGTTCATCCCAGCAGTCTCCAACCTTGGAAATATTCAAAATCCAGCTGGACAAGACCTTGAGTAAACTGCTCTAGTTGACCCTGCTTTAAGCAGATGGGTTGGACTAGACAATCTCCAGAGGTCTTTTCCAGTCTCACTGATTCTGTGGGATAGGCAGAGACATTTTCTAGATTCTGTACCTCAAACACTGGCTGTTTCTTTCTCTTCTGCTCAGTCTCTCTCTCCCCATTTTCACAATTCATCCCTTTGTAACACCAAGCAGCAACTCTGCTGACAATTGTCCATTGCCTCTGCTTGTTGTCTGTTCCTCCTTCCATACTGCATAGCAAAGGATCTACTTAATAGAAAATGGAACACCTGATGTTTTCAGAAGGCTGGGAAGTTTTCCATAAACGCCCCCTTGTATTTTCAGTTTTTATATATCTGCCTTTCACTAAGCATCTGTTGAAGATCTCCCGTTTATTCATTCTCCTGTCACTTAAATGCCATATTATCTGCATGTATGAAGTTTAAAACCGATAATCAGTTTCTGTGTGAACTGAATAAATCTTCTATTATTTTAAATTACTGATTTAAAACTTGACTACACTTCAATCAATTTGACTTTAATGGGTTATGCATTTCCCCGAAAATATTTAAAAGCCAACTCAAGAAACAGAAAAATTCAGCTTCTCATATTGATCTTTACTTCTCTGGAATGTCTCTAATGTTTCCATTTGCTTATTGGAGACCTAACTGCAGGGCCCAGTGTAAGTGAAATTAAGCTTATTAGAATTTTAATTTAAATCTTAATTTTTGTACTTCCTTATCTTTATTTTAAATATTTTAAAATTAACTTACTTTTGTATTATGCTTAAACATAAAATGTAAGCTATGATGCAACATCACAGAATCACAGAATGGTCGGGGTTGGAAGGGACCTCTGTGGGTCATCTAGTCCAACCCTCCTGCTGAAGCAGGGTCACCTGTTAAACTCAAGTATCAAAAGCAGATATGGGGTATTAATCTTCATAGATGCTTGCTATATGACTAGTCTATTATTGGATGTGAAACTAGGCCTAAGTTGAAAACGTGATGTATTTCAAATATATTCCTTTTAGAGCCATTTCAAACATTTATGTTCCTCTGACAGATTTTTTTTTTTTCTTTCAGTTATATAATATTGGCTTCCAGCTGTAATAATTTATTTCACCAATAGTCAAAATTTTTTAAAACGCTTCACATTGAGTATTTCATAATGTGATTACATGTATTACTAAAATTAATGTTTAACATTATTAGAAGGTTTTAAACAATTAAAGATCTTTACCAAATAAGTAGTTATATTTAAGTTTGTAAATAAATGTATTTTGAATCTTTCAGACCTTAGAAAATAATCTGCTTTATATTGAATAATCTTGTAATAAGAATATTAGTATATTTATTTTTTGTTATCCAGTTCCCAAGGAAAACCTCTTCAAAGGGCTGGAAGTTCACAGTGCTACTTTCACTTTGCATCTAGCATTCCCCTGACATCAGGGACGCCCTTGTATAATCTAGCTAACGGGGCATACATCTTACCAAATTAGCATTACTATAAGAATATTCACAGAAAACAGTGTTGACTACTGTCCTGGGTTTGGCCAGGACAGGGTTAATTTTCACCGGACTCCAGGAAGGGGCACAGCGGGGGGTGGGGGCTGACCCCACCTGGCCAAACAGAGCCCGGTATTCCATACCGTGTGCCATCACGCTGGGTTCCGGT